>Ga0073899_10002324_pt1 | contig 17149 bp, 18 predicted proteins | sample KloWWTmetaKNB5Ph_FD_88975 | JGI IMG/M metagenome (GOLD analysis project Ga0073899, IMG submission 88975) | Active sludge microbial communities from Klosterneuburg, Austria, studying microevolution and ecology of nitrifiers - Klosterneuburg... | ecosystem: Engineered > WWTP > Aerobic digester >...
CAAGCAGCCCTTCGCGCGTGGAGGCCCGCCCACGGTCGATAACCTCGCCTTGCTCTGCAAGGCTCACAATGCCCATCGCGCGCGCGAGGTCTTCGGGGACGCGTACATCGCGAAGAAGCAGGCCGAAGACAAGACCTGCTCCAAGGTGCTGTCCGCGCTGACGAACCTGGGCTTCCGCTCGAAGCAGGCGAAGCAGGCCGTCGCGCGGGTGCGAAACGAAGGCGTCGCCCTCGACGTCGAGCCGTTGCTTCGGGCGGCCTTGGCGGTCCTGGCCTGAGCGTCGCAGCCGCGGTTGGCGGATGGGACTCCCGTTCAGCCACCACCCACGAAGTGCACGATCTCGACCACGTCCCCGCGGGCCAGCAGCACCTTCGGGTGCTCGGCGCGCGGCACCACCTCGCGGTTCTTCTCCACGGCGACCGGGCCGTCGGTCAGGCCCAGGTGCTCGACCAGCCCGCGCACGCTCAGCCCGTCCGGGACCTCGCAGCTCTCGCCGTTGACCGTCAGCTTCATTCGCCCGGGTTTATACCCCGGGAAGACGACCCCCGCATCCGAGCGTAATCCTTGGCAACGAGTCCCTGGGCTGCCGGCACTTTGCCGGCAGGCGCCGGGGCCCGTTACCCTTTCACCGTGCGGCGCGATCTCGTCCTGGCCTCGTTCCTCGCCCTGAGCGCTGCTGCGCTCACCGGCGGGGTCACCTGGAAGTACTTCGACTGGCAGTCGTCCGGGCGAGCCATGCCGGGCGCGACCGTTGGGGGAGAGCTCCAGCCCGAGGGCGTTGCGCTCGGCGACTGGCTCGAGGCGCGGCGCGTGCGCTTGCTCGATCGCGAGGCCTACTTCGCGCTCCCCGACCAGGAAGGAACGCTCCCGGTGTCGTTCGGCGAGCTGGGGATCGAGCTGGACGTGGCCGCGACCATGAAGGCAGTGCGGGAGCACGCGGAGACCGGCACCCCCAGCGAGCGGGCGTACCGCGCGCTGAAGTCGCGGCGGGGCGAGATCGACCTGCCGCTGGCCTGGAGCCTCGACCCCAACCGCGCGCGCATGGCCTTCGAGCGCGTGGCGCGCCAGGTGGCCAAGGCACCGGTCGACGCCCGCCTCGATCTGGTCCAGCACCAGCGCATCGACGACGCGCCGGGCCGCGAGCTCGATCCCGAGGGCACGCTCCAGATGCTGGCCGAAGGCGAGCGCGGCGATCTGGCGGTCTTCGCCCTGGCGATGCGGCCCGTCCCCGCCAAGGTCACCAGCGCGTCGCTGGCAAACGTCGACGTCTCCAAGGTGCTGTCGTCGTTCGAGACCGGCTTCGGCGGCACGGGTCGTGGGCGGGCGGTGAACATCGGCAAGGCCGCCGAGTACCTCAACGGGTTCGTGATCGCGCCGGGCCAGACCGTCAGCTTCAACCAGATCGTCGGCCCCCGGACCCTCGAGCGCGGCTTCGTGATGGCGCCGGTGATCCGCGACGACGAGCTCGAGCCCGGGCTGGGCGGCGGGACCTGCCAGGTGGCCTCCACGGTGCACGCGGCGGCGGTGTTCGGCGCGCTGGACGTGGTGGCCCGCCGCAGCCACAGCCGACCGAGCGGGTACGCGCCCCTGGGTCTGGACGCGACCGTGGTCTGGGGCGAGGTCGACCTCAAGTTCAAGAACGCCTACGACACGCCGATCATCATCCACGCCTTCTTGCCGACGCCGAGCCGCCTGCGCGTCGAGCTCTTGGGCCGCGAGCCCGAAGGCAAGGTCGAGCACACCTACGCCGTGGTGCGCACCCACGATTTCTACCGCCGCGTCTGGACCAAGCCGTTCGTCAAAGAGGGCAAGACCCTCAAGCGGCAGCGGGGCATCAAGGGCTACGACGTGGTGAGCAGCGTGAGGCTCACGCTGCCGAACGGCGAAGTGCGCCCGATCCGCAGCTATCACAGCGAATACCGCCCGGTGCCCGAGGTGTTCTGGGTCGGGCCCGGCGCCAACCTGGCCGAGCTGCCCGAGCTGCCCGAGGGCGCCAAGCACGTCGAGATCGACGGCAAGGGCAAGGGCGGAGAGCCGATCAGCGAGGGCCCGTCGGAGGGGGACCCGGCGGGCTGACCCGGCGGGTTTGACGGAGCCGACAAACTCGCTAAGAACGCCCGTCTCGTGACCTTCCGGGGCCTGACAGCGCTCAGCATCGCGGCCGTGGCCGCGGCGGCTTGCTCGCCCAAGGCGAAGAGCGAGAGCTCGCCCGCGGGCTCGGCCAGCGCCACGCCGAACCCGGTCTCGACGCTGGTGGTGGAGCACGGCGAGCTCGACACCAAGGCGCCCGACCAGGCGCCCAAGCTGGGCGCCACGGTGATCGCCGCCACGGTCTACAAGCTGCCCGACGTCGAGTCGCGCAAGCTCGGCTACATCCGCCTCGGGGGCATCGTGCAGCGCGACGCCGAGCCGGTGAGCGGCAAGGGGTGCAAGGGCAAGTGGTATCGCATCTACCCGATGGGCCACGTGTGCACCGACGAAGCGACCATCGAGATGGACGCTCCGATCTTGCGCGCCGCCGCGGTGCGCCCGGATCTGGAGAAGCCGCTGCCTTACCGCTACGGCTTCGTGCGCGCGACCGCGCCGCAATACCTGCGAGTTCCGAGCAAGGCCGACCAAGAGAAGAGCGAGATGGCGCTGGCCGAGCACCTGGACTGGTACGAGTCGCACAAGTCCGAGGTGCAGTCGGTGGTCCTCGGCGCCAACGACGTGCCGCTCGACAGCCGCGGGATTGCAGCGCCCGGCGCGAAGCCGGCGGCCGGGTTCCGCCCCAGCACCGAGCAGTCGATGGGCGAGCTGTTCGGCGGCAAGAGCGCGGGGGATCCGATCCCCTTCTGGCTGGAAGGGGGCAAGCGTCTGGTCCCCAACGTCTCGGGCTTCAACGTGCCGGACTACGCGGTGTTTGCCGATCGGGTACGGCGGAAGACGGGGCTTTCGTTCGTCGGCTCGTTCGACACCGACGACGCCGGCTTCAAGCGCCGCTTCGGCATCACGGTGGACCTTCGCCTGATCCCCGCCACCAAGGTCAAGCCCGACACCGGCTCGGCGTTCCACGGCGTCGAGCTCGGCAAGGGGGTCGAAGCGCCCTTCGCCTGGGTGATCAAGAGCGACACGACCACCTGGAAGCTGATCAAGGGCAAAGACGAGGCGAAGCCCGCGGAAGAGGTCCCCAAGCGCGCCATCGTGCCGCTCAGCGGCAACGCCCGGGTCAAGGCCGGCAAGCGCTTCTACCAGACCACCAAGGACAAGACGCGCTGGCTGCGCGCCGAAGACGTGGCGGTGGTCGCGCCGCCCGCCGAGTGGCCCGAGTGGGCCGACAAGGGCGAGAAGTGGATCGACGTCTCGCTGATGCAGCAGACGCTGGTGCTCTACGAGGGCAAGCGCGCTTGGTACGCGACGCTGGTCTCGACGGGGCGCGACCGGGTCGGCGATCCCAAGACCACGCTCTCGACCGTGCAGGGCCAGTTCCGCCTGCAGAGCAAGCACATCGCGGCGGCGATGGACTCGCAAGAGAACTCGACCGTGGCCGGCGGCAGCCGCGGTCGCTCGGTCGCGATTAGCCCCGACAAGGCGGCCACCATCGCCCGCCTGAAGAAGGCCGAAGAAGAGGGCGCGAGGCTCAGCGAGGACGATCAGCGCCGCTTGCTCAACATCAAGAAGGGTCGCGATCCCGAATATGGCATCACGGTGCGGCGCGGGTCCCAGAACTTCGAGCTGCGGGACGTGCCCTGGATCCAGTACTTCGCCGCGGGCTACGCCCTGCACGGGGCCTATTGGCACGACGTGTTCGGCCTGCCGCGCAGCCACGGCTGCGTGAACCTTTCGCCGATCGACGCGCGCTTGGTCTTTCGTTGGACGGACCCGCCCTTGCCCGAGGGCTGGCACGGGATCAACGTCGGCGCCGACATGGGGCAGGGAACCGCGGTGTACGTCCACGAGTGACGCGCCGCTCGCCCACGCCTCGAACCTGCGCTATCAGACCGGCCGATGGGCGCACTGCGTTTCCGGCTGTTCGGCTTCCCGGTCGAGATCCAGATCGGCTTCTGGATCCTGGCGCTGATCATCGGCCTGCGCCCTGGCCGGCCCTGGACCGACGCCGCGATGTGGCTCGGCATCATCTTCGTGTCGATCCTGGTGCACGAGCTGGGTCACGCCTTCGCGGCCCGCGCCTACGGTCAATCGCCGAGCATCGTGCTGCACATGCTGGGCGGCGTGACCTCGTGGTCGGCCACCACCGACCTGGGCAAGAAGCGCCGCATCCTGGTGACCCTGGCAGGGCCGGGCGCGGGGTTCGCCCTCGGCCTGGTCGCGTACGGCGCGCTGATCGGGCTGTCGCGCACCCTGGGCGCCCCGAAGGGCACGCCCTGGGTCGAGGGGCTCGCGCTCTTGGCGTTCGCCAACGCGTTCTGGAGCGTGATCAACCTGCTTCCGGTGCTGCCCTTCGATGGCGGGCAGGTCCTCGCGACGGCGCTCGGGCCCGAGCGGCGCAAGCTGTCCGCCACGGTGTCCCTGATCTTCGGCGTGATCACGGCGATTGCGCTGTTCCGGTTGGGCTCGCTCTTGGGCGCGCTCTTGTTCGCCATGGGCGGGGTCTCGAACTTCTTGTCGGCCATGCAGGCCGCGCCCGAGCGCCCGCAGCTCCCTGCCGAGGCCGCCAAGGATCTGCTGGCCGAGGCCCAGCGCGCGCTCGACGCCGGCCACGGGCCGCGCGCGGCGACCCTGGCCAGCGCCGCGCTGGACGCCAGCCGCGACCCCGCCGAGCGCAAGCTGGCGGTCGAGACCCTGGTCTGGGCGGCGCTGCTCGGCGGCGACACGGCCGCGGCGCGCAACCTGATTCGCACCACGCGCGGCGCGCTCGACCCTTACGTGGAGGCCGCCGTGGCCGAAGCCGACGGCGATGTGCCGTACGCCATGCGGCTGCTCGTCGCGCTGCGCGAGCAGGGCGATCGCCGGGTCGAAGTGGCCGCGACATTGGTGCGTTTGCAGCTGAAATCCGGCAATGTTCGCGCGGCGGCCGAGCTCGCCATCGAGATCGCCGAGCACGTGCCCGACGACGATCTGGAGCGCATCGCACGGGAAACCGACGCGGGCGGCGAAGCCGAGCTCGCCGAGCGGCTGCGGCACGCGCTGGCCGAGCGCCGCGCGGCATGAGGTCTGCACGGCCCGGGGCGTGACCGTCCGCCCCATCATCGCCCTGTGCTGGGTGCTCACCGCCTGCACCCGGCGCGAGCCCTCGCCGACGGCGACCCCGGGGACCACAGCGCCGCCGCCTGCCGACCCGCGGGTCGACACGCCGGCGTCCCCGCCGCGGGCGTTCGGCGAGCGCGTGGCAGAGCGCGACGCCCTGGTGCGCGATCTGGCCCGCCAGGGCGTGAAGCACGAGCGCGTGCTGGCCGCCCTGCGGCGAGTGCCTCGCCACGCGTTCGTCCCGGACTCGGTGAAGGGCATGGCCTACGCGGACCAGCCTCTGCCCATCGGGAGCGGGCAGACCATCAGCCAGCCCTTCATCGTGGCCTTCATGACCGAAGCCGTGGCGCCCCGTCCGACGGACAAGTGCCTCGAGATCGGCACCGGCAGCGGCTACCAGGCAGCGGTGCTCGCCGAGCTCTGCGAGCGCACCTGGTCCATCGAGTACATCCCCGAGCTGGCCGAGCAGGCCAAGAAGAACCTGGTCGGCCTCGGCTATCGGATCGAGCTCCGCACCGGGGACGGCTACGTGGGCTGGCCGGAAGCCGAGCCGTTCGACGTCATCGTGGTGACGGCGGCTCCCCAGAAGGTGCCGCAGCCTTTGCTGGACCAGCTCGCAGTCGGCGGGCGGCTGGTGATCCCGGTCGGGGCGCGCTCCGAGGTGCAGGTGCTCGAGCGGTGGACGCGAACGAGCCTCGGACGCGGCGCACATGCCTTCACCGTCGACCGGCTTTTGGACGTCCGCTTCGTGCCGTTCCTGGGAGACGGTGGACGCTGATCGCTCGGCACGGCGGATGCAATTACCCTTGGCATGTCAGGGAACTTGGTTCGGCGCTTCGAGGACTGCGACGATGTAGGTGGAGGTCGCATGACTCGGCGCTTGTTGACGGGCTTCCTTTTGGTTGCGGCAGGGTTCCTCACGAAAGGCGCGGGTTCGAGCGCCGAGCACCCGGTCTGGACGCCGGTTTCGGAGGGCTTCGGCCGGGCGGCTGTGGCTCCCGTCGGCACCGCCGACCCGTATCAGGGGGCGGTCGAGGAGCGTAACGTCGAGCGTCACAGCGTCACGCGCGACGCAGTCACTGTGAACCAGATCCCCAGCCACGACACCAACGTCGCGCCGGTGCCCGGGGCGCCTCCGGGGGCTGTGCCCACCACGGGCGGGGCGTGCCCCCCCGAGATGGTCGCCGTCCACGGCGAGTACTGCACCGACGTTCGACACACCTGCGTGAAGTGGCTGGACGATCCGGCGCTGCCCTACGCCCGCTGCGGCGAATACGAGCCCAAGGCCAATTGCGTGGGCGAACGCATCCCGCTCAGCTTCTGCATCGACCGCCACGAGTACACCAAGCCCGGCGAGAAGCTGCCGATGAACCACGCCAGCTTCGTGGTGGCCCAAGATACCTGCAAAAACCTCGGAAAACGCGTTTGCACCGAGGACGAATGGAACTTCGCCTGCGAGGGCGAAGAGATGCGGCCCTATCCCTACGGCTGGAAGCGCGAGGCGAAGTGCAACCAGGACCGGCCGAAGGAAGAGCTGTACGACCCGAACAACCACCAGTACCAGGTGCTGGCCGACCACCGCATGGCCAACGGGGCGAACCCCGAGTGCCAGAGCCCGTTCGGCGTCTACGACATGGTCGGCAACCTGGACGAGCCCGTGCTGCGCGAGAGCCAGCGCCACAACTACCCCTACCGGAACGGCCTCAAGGGTGGGTGGTGGATGCCGGCGCGCAACCGCTGTCGGCCGGCCACCACCAAACACGACGACCACTATCACGACATCCAGGTCGGCGTTCGCTGCTGCGCCGACGCCCCGGGGGCGTCCGCCGGGGCCCGCGGCTGAGCCGCCGGCCGACCGAACGATCTACTCGAGATAACGCAGGCAAAGCTGCCGAAATCATACGCATCCCTGCAAGAGTCCCTGGGAATTCCCGGGTGCCCCCGGAAAAAACAGCGCTTGACGCCCCAGCGTTTCGTTGGGATTCATGGCCGGCGTGCGACGCCTCCCCAACGCCGCGGTGATGAGCGCAGCCCTGCTGCTCCTCGTCGCCTGTAACCGACGTGACGCGGCTGCCCCGCAACCCGTCGACGAGGACGGCCCCACCCCCCGGCTGGCTCAGTCGCCCACCTTGGCGGCGCTGGTTCCAGCTGCGGTGAACCTCGCCCAGCTGGCCAAGGCCGAAGAGCCAAAGGCCTGCGGCGAGGGCATGGTGCTGGTCGAGGGCGACTATTGCCCCGAGGTCGAGCAGCGCTGCCTGAAGTACATGGATCCCCCGGGGCGCTACGAGTTCTTCCGCTGCGCGGAGTACGCCCAGCCGGCCAAGTGCCTCAAGCCCCGGAAGAAGATGCGGTTCTGTATGGACCGCTCGGAATACGTCCGCCCCGGCGAGACCCTTCCTGCCAGCGACCAGAGCTGGACGCACGGTGATCAGACCTGCCGCAGCCTGGGCAAGCGCATGTGCATGGAGAGCGAGTACAACTTCGCCTGCGAGGGCGAAGAGATGCGCCCGTACCCCTATGGCTTCAAGCGGGACGCCTCAGCCTGCAACGCCGATCACCTCGACGTGGTGACGCCCGAAGGCAAGCTGCGCGACATGCGGGTGACGGCCGACGAGTACCCCCGCTGCGTGAGCCCGTTCGGCATCAAGCACCTGGCCGGCAACCTGGAAGAGTTCGTCACCATCGACGGCTCGGTCCCGTCTCGCCCCGCCATGAAGGGCGCCTACTGGCAGCCCAGCCGGAACTTCTGCCGCGCGGCCCAGACCGCGCATGACCGGTACTACCACGGCGCCGAGACCGGGTTCCGGTGCTGTTCTGAAGCAAAGTAGGGTTGGGCAAGACCCCCGAGGTGATCCCGGGGCTCGGCCTCCGGCCTCGCGGTGACCTGAGACGTCTGGAGCCTGCCGGCTACTTCGCGATCTCTAGCCCGCCGACTTTGACCTTCTTCGGGTCCACCACGATCCCGGTGCCGCCCACCTTGGTGGTCTTGCCGTCGGTGGTGACTCCGGTGCCCGTTCCGGTCTTGACCCCGGTCTTGTCGACCTTGGTCCCGCCAGCGGTGCTCACGCCGTCCTTGGTCGTGGTGGTGCCGCCGGTCTTCACGCCGTCCTTGCCCAGCTCGACCTCGCCCGCCTTGGCGGCGGTGGGTGCCGGAGCGCTCTCCGCCGGGGCTGCGGCCTTCTCCTGCGGCGCGGCGGGCGCGCCGGCCTTGTCCTCGGCCGCCTTGGGGGCCTCGGTGGTCTGAGTGGTGGTCTTGTCGAGGGGCTTGTCCTCGTTCTTGGAGCAAGCACCTGCGGCGAGCGCGATCAACGCGGCGGCAATCAACCCCTGGGTCGTCATGGCTCCGACGCTAGCACCGGATCAGCAAAGTTCCCACCGAACCTGGCTCTGCCGCGGCCGCCGCCAGATTGCGGTTCAAGAGGTGCACCCGCGGCACGCCGGCTTCGAGCGCCACGAACGACTCTTCCAGCTTGGGGATCATGCCGCCGGCCACGACGCCGTCGCTGATCAGCGCCTTCGCCTCGTCGATGGTGAGCCTCGGCAGGCGCGAGCCCGGGTCGTCACGATCCCGGAGCACGCCGGGCACGTCCATCAATGCCATCAGATCCGAAGCGGAAAGGGCGGCGGCGGCCCGCGTCGCCACGATGTCGGCGTTGATGTTGAACACGTGACCCTGGGCGTCTGCGCCGATGCAGGCGAGGACCGGCAGGTAGCCGCCGCCAGCGAGCAGCTCGAGCAGCCCGACGTCGAACCCCTCGACGTCGCCGACGTGACCGAGATCGACCGGCTCGGGGCCCGCGCCGCTGTACACCCGGGGCGGGCGCTGCTTGGCTCGGATCACCGCGCTGGATCCGCCGTGCAGCCCCACGGGCCTGGCGCCGGCGCCGGTGAGCGCGGCGCAGAGATCCACGTTGGCCTGCCCCGCGACGGCCATCTTGATGGCATCCAGGGTGGCGCCGTCGGTGACGCGCCGGCCACCGACGATGTTCGGCGTTTGTCCAAGCGCCTTCTGCAGCGCGGTGGTCTGAGGGCCGCCGCCGTGGACGACCAGCACCCGGCGGCCCAGTGCCAGCGCGGCGATCTCGGCGGCGACGGCGGTCAAGGCGCCCCCGCGGATCACCTCGCCGCCCAGCTTGACGACGATCACGGGTAGCCGCCCGGATCTTCGAGCGACAGCTGCTCGCCCAGGCCCAGGATCAGGTTCATGTTCTGGATGGCCTGGCCGGCGCCACCCTTGATCAGGTTGTCGGTCACGCTGAAGCAGGTGACCAGGCGCAGGCCGTCTTCGATCGGGCCGGCCACCAGGGCAACCTCGACGTAGTTCGAGCCCGCGACCGCGACCACCTCGGGCAGGCGCCCGCGGGGCACTCGCACGAACGGTTCCCGGGCGAAGGTGCGCGCGGCGAGCTGCTCCAGCTCCGCTTTGGGCACCGATGCGTCCACGCGCGCGAAGCTGGTGGCGAAGATGCCGCGCGAGAGCGGGGCCGAGACCGGGACGAAACGCAGCGCGACGCCCATTGCGCCGGCAGCGGCGAGCGTCTCTTCGATCTCGGGCACGTGCTGGTGCGACAGCGGCTTGTAGGTCTTGAGGTTGCCGGCGCGGACCGGGTGATGGGTGCCGGCGCTGGGCACCACGCCGCTGCCGCTCGAGCCGGTGATGCCGACCGTCTCGACGGGGCCGCGCAACAGGCCCGCCTTGGCCAGCGGCAGCAGCCCAAGCGCGATGGTGGTGGCGAAGCAACCGGGAGAAGCGACGTACTTCGCCCCGCACAGGGCCTCTCGGTTCAGCTCCGGCAGACCGTAGACGAACTTCTCGAGCAGCTCGGGGCAGGGGTGCTTCTTGCCGTAGTGCTGCTCGTAGGCAGCGGCGCTCTTCAGGCGGAAGTCGCCGCTCATGTCGACGATGCGCGTGCCCGTGGCCATCAGCTTCGGCACCACCTCGGCGCTGACCTTGTGGGGCAGCCCGAGGAGCACCACGTCCATGCCCTCGGCGGCCGCCTCGGGTGGCATGCTCTCGAAGCGGAGCTCGGACCGCCCCTCGAGGTTCGGGTGCGCCGCGCTGAGCGGCTCCCCGATGAAGTCCAGGGACGAGATCCGGCACAGCTCCACCTCGGGGTGGAGCAAGAGGCGGCGGATCATCTCGCCGCCGCCGTAGCCCGAGCCGCCAATGACTGCTGCTTTGAAGCGTTTCACGCGCCGGAAGTTAGCTTGGCGCCTCGAGGTTGGCGAGCGCTGCGTGGGCCCGGCGGCGACGCAGGGGCTCGACGCCTTGGCCGGCTGGCCCATCCCACGACTCGTACGCGTGACTCTGCCCGCCCATGCTCGAGAGCGTGCGAGCCACGTCGACCCCCGCTGACCGCATGAGCTTCCGCATGCGCGCGTAGAACCCGAGCACCATGTGCCAGCCGTGCTCGGACTTGCGACCCCGCGCGTCGACGTACGACGCGGCCTTCCCGCCTAGGTGGTGCCCCATGTTCAAGAGGCGCACGCTGACCCGCCCGCGGCCGTGCTCGAGCAGGTGGGTCGCGGCAGCCAGCCCCGCCGGGCCGGCGCCCAGCACCACCACCCGCGCCGCGCTCACAGCACCAGCCCCAAGCCGCCGAGCGCCACGGGCTGGAAGTACGAGCGTGCCACACCGTCGCGGTCTGCGATGCCCCACTGGAGCAGCCCTTCGAAGTGCAGCGTCCAGAACGAGCCGAGGGCGACCTCGAAGCCGATACCCCCGTCGACCACCGGCATCAGCGTGCGCGAGCCGTCGTCCAGATCCACGCCGGCCACCCCTCCATCGGCAAAGAGCGCGAGGTCGACGGGGCGGTACGGCAAGAGGTGCAGGCTGGGACCGGCCACCAGCGCCCAGAGCTGGGGATCGCGCTCGTCGAGCGCGAGCAGCGTGCGGCTCGAGAGACGCGTGCCGACGAAGCTCGAGGCCATCCACTCGAGCGTGCCCTGCCCGACGAGCTGTGCGCCCTCGCGCAGGCTGCCCCCCGCGAGCGCACGAATGTGGAGCTGTCCGGCGACCGTCCCGACCGCTTCGGCCCTGGGCGGCGCGTACACGGACGCGAACGGATCGGGCGGGTGCGCGGCCCCGAGCACGGAAAGCGAGACGGACAGGAGCCACGCGGGCGTCACGCGGGCGGATGCTGGCACGGGCGGTGGTTTGCGCCAACGCGGCGAGCTAGGCGATCGTTCGACCCGATGGTAGTCTGCGCCCGCCATGCGCGCCCTTGCTCTGTCCGCCGCCGTTCTTGCTTTCGCGTTCACCGCCCCGGCTCGGGCCGAAGGCCCGGCCCCCAAGGCCAGCGCGCCGGCTGCGCCCGCCGACAAGCCGGTCGAAGAGGCCGCCCCGCCGAAGGACTCGCCCTTGCCGGTGGCGATGTTCATGGCGGGCGCCGGCGTGGGCGCCGCAGCGGTGGGCGGCTATCTCGCGTTCGGAACCGACGACCTTGGCTCGAATCGGCTTGGCGTGCCGCTGATGATCGGCGGCGGGCTCAGCGCGGCGGCGGGCGTGGCGCTGATCGTGCTCTCGTCGAAAGAGCCAGCGAAGGCCGGCCGTGCGCCGCGCCGGATCCACACGCTGAGCGTCGGACCCGCGAGCGCGGCGTACAGCTACCGGTTCTGATCACTTCTTGGTGTAGACGCTCAGCGCCTGATCGGAGGCGCTGAAGATCTGCAACTCGGTGGCGGTCGCAGTGTACGTGTGTTCCTGCTTGGCCGCGGTGGGGCAGTCGACGGCCAGCGACAGCTTGTTGCTGGCGAAGGTGGCAGTCGCGCTCATGTGCTGATCGGGCTTGCTGTCCGTGCGCGTCACCAGCTGGATCTTGCCGCCACTGACCAGGATCTTCTGGCGCGTGGTGCACCCGCAGCTGCCCTGCCAGTCCTTGCGCGACGTCAGGACGTAGGTCCCGTCGGTGACGCTGCCGCCGGTCATGGTGGGGGGCGTGCCGGTCTGTGCGCTCTCGGGGATGTCGGCGCCGTCGTTGACCAGCGCGTTGCAGGCGCTCGAGCCACCCGTGCCGCCGGTGCCGCCGGTGGACGACCCGCCGGTGCCGCCGGTGGACGACCCGCCGGTGGACGACCCGCCGCTGCCTCCGCCGTCGTCGTCCCCACCGCACGCCGTCAGCGACACCAAGCCCAATGCAACCAACAAAAAGAAGGGTTTCATCGTCACAGCCTAACCCAGCTCGGGCCAGCCGCGGGATGACACACGTCAGTCCTTCTCTTCGCCGCTCAGCTTGATCGGGATCCAGAGGGTCCGCATCTTCACCAGGTCGCCCTTACGCGTGTACCCGGCCAGACCGTAGAGGATGTTCCACCAGTGGCCGTCGGGCGTCTCGCCGTAGCTGAACGCGGGGAAGATGTGGATCTCCCAGTCGAGGCCGTTCGAGAGCTTCTTCTCGTGGTAGTAAACGTTACCGACCAGCTGGCTCACGCTGTCGCGATCGCTGAAGCGCCAGTAGACCGGGAAGCCGACCGTGGCGCGGGACTCGCGCCCGACGAAGTCCCAGAAGAACGGCGCGACCACCGTGTGCGAGCTGTGCCCACTGCGACCCAGGTAGAGGATCGGGTGGATGTTGGTCTCCCAGCCGCGCAGATCGGTGGTGTGCTGGAAGAAGGGCGTGATCCACGTGGTCTCGCTCACGCCGTACCGCTCGAAGTGGCCCCAGAACGGGAAGAAGACCTGGTTCGACTCCCGGGGGCTGGTGCGCGAGTACAGGAACGGGAAGAAGAGCTTCTGGTCCAGACCGATGTCCGGATCTTCGTAGTGCCAGTAGAGCGGCGTGATCATGTCCAGCTTGGTGCGGCCGCGGTGCCGCGCGTAGCCCCAGGTCACGAAGGTGCTCTCGCCCTCTTCACCCTTGGCGATCAAGTAGAACGGGTTGACGAACAACGACGAGTTGCCCTTGTACCCGTAGTGGAAGAACGGCAGCACGGTGGTGTGCCGCTCGTTCGGGCCCCAGATGCTCCAATACAGGGGCATCAAGTGGAAGATCTCGCGCTCTTGCGTGCGCTCGCGATAGTACGGGCCCCACAGGTTGACGTAGGTCTCGGTGCGGTCGTTGTACTTGTAATAGTGGAGCAGCGGCGGGATGAGCTCGTACTTGCTCTGCTCGTTCTGCCCGTAGAAATAGATGGGCGCGACGCCGAAATCGAGGTCGTGGGCGGTGCGCGGGTCGCAGCTCTGCCCGCCCTTCCACGAGCAGAACATCGGGCCCACCAGGTTGAAGCCGCCCTGGCCGTCGGGGTTGGTGCGCGTATAGGTGAAGAGCGGCGGGATGATGGTGTAGCCGCCGTGCTTGCGCTTGCCGGTGAAGTACAGCGGGGCGAGCCAGTTGTCGCGCTCGCCCGGGGCCACGCGGTTCACCAGCGGGCCGACCACGGTGGTGCGGCTGCCGTCGGTCTTGTCGCGCATGTTCCAGACCAGCGGGAACAGGACGTCGTCGGCGCGCTCGGCGCTGCGGCGGTTGTAGTAGAGGCCGCCGAACAGCGAGGCGCGGTCGACCACCTTCGAGTCGGTGCGCGAGGGCTGGGTGCGCTCGGCCCAGGCCGGGAACGCCACGCGGAAGCGATAGCCGCCGTTCTTCTCGGAGTAGTACAGGCCGTAGAACTCGCGCTGGGTCTCGCCCGTGCCGCCCTGGGCCAGATCGTCCAGCTGGGTGCTGGTGCCGATCCGCGCCTTCAGCTTCTTGCCGATCTTGAGCGGGTCTTTCGGCAGGCCGGGCTCGCTGCCCGGCGGCAAGAGCGAGTCGCCGCCGCCCGCGGCGTGCATCTCGGGCGTGCCGGGGGGCGGCGCCTTGGGCTTGGCCTTGGGCTGCTGCCCGCCGCCCATCGGCGCAATGCCGGGCCCGAAGGGGTCTTGCGCCCAGGCCGCCGGGGCCAGCGCCAGCACCGCCCAGAGCACCAAGAAGAACCGCTTCACGCGCCACCGCCTGCCACGCGGGCCACCACCGCGCTGATCGGCAGCTCTTCTTGCGTGTGCCGCTCGAGGTCCTTGAGCTGCACCGCGCCGCGCTCCAGCTCGGCGTCGCCGAGCACGATGCAGAAGCGGGCGCCCAGACCGTCGGCCCGCCGCAGCATGCTCTTGAGCGAGTTGCCGCGCCCGTCCACGTCGGCCACGACGCCCGCCTCGCGCAGCGCCCGACCGAGCTCGAGCGCCTTGCCGACGGCTCGGGTGCCCATGGGCGCGATCGAACAGGTCTTGCGCGCCGGCGCGGCCATCGGCCCCAGCGCGAGCAAGATGCGCTCGAGCCCCATGGCGAACCCGATGGCCGGCACCGAGGGGCCGCCCAGGCCGCGGATCATGTCGTCGTAGCGGCCCCCGCCGCACAGGGTGTTCTGCGAGCCCAACTCGCCCGCGCTGCTCTTCAGCTCGAACAGCGTCCGGGTGTAGTAGTCGAGCCCCCGCACCAGCAGCGGATCGACCACGTAGGGCGTGCCCAGCGCGTCCAGGTGCCCGAGCAGCGTCTCCCAGTGGGCCCGGTCGGCCTCGTCGAGGACGTCCAGGATCTGCGGGGCGCCCTGGCAGGCCGCCTGATCGCGCGGATCTTTCGAGTCCAGGATGCGCAGCGGGTTCACCTCGAGCCGCGCCCGTGCGTGGTCGGAGAGCTCGCCGGCCTTGGGGCTCAGGAACTCGCGCAATGCGACCCGGTAGCGATCGCGGGTGGCGGCGCCGCCGATGCTGCCGATGTTCGCGACCACGTCGCTCACGCCCAGCCGCCGGAACAGCCCCACCAGCATGTCGATCATCTCGGCGTCGCAGGCGGGGCCCGGGTCCCCGAAGATCTCGCAGCCCGCCTGGTAGAACTGGCGATAGCGGCCGCGCTGCGGGCGCTCGGCGCGGAACATCGGGCCCAGGTAGAACCAGCGCGAGACCGGCTCTTTGGCGTGGGCCTTGTGCTCCACGTACGCCCGAGCCGCGCCCGCGGTGCCTTCGGGGCGCAGGGTGAGCGACTCGCTGTGGTGCGAGAAGGTGTACATCTCCTTCTCGACCACGTCGGTGGTCTCGCCAATGCTGCGCACGAACAGCTCGGTGCCCTCGACCACCGGCGTGCGGATCTCGGCATAGCCATGGAGCTCGGCCGTCTCCCGGAAGGCCCGCTCCAGCGCGTGCCAGCGGGCGACTTCGTCCGGCAGGATGTCGTTCATCCCCTTGACGGCGCGGTAACTCATGAAGGGATCCCCGGGCACGCCCGGACGAAATGGCTCCGCGCTTATGCTCGTCTGTCAGGGGACGGTCAAGGACTCTGAGCGAAATCGGGCACATGGGCCGGCCCGTGGTAGAAGGCCGGCGATGCGGGCGGCCGCCATCGATCTCGGCACGGTACGGGTGGGCCTGGCGGTCGCCGATGACCTGGGCCTGCTCGCGCACCCGCGCCCCCACCTGAGCGGCAAGGACGGGGGGAAGCTGATCGCCGCGCTCGGTCGCCTGGCACGGGAAGAAGGTATCGACCACTTCGTGGTGGGCCTGCCCCGGCGGCTCGACGGCCGCGAGGGGCCCGAGGCCAGGCGTGCCCGGCTCTTCGCCGCGAAGCTGGGAGCCGCCACCGGCGTTTCCGTGGAGCTGATGGACGAGTGGCTGAGCACCCGCGAGGCAACCGCCCGCCTGCGTGAGCGGGGCATCAAGGCCAAAGAGGCGCGGGAGCTGGTGGACAGCGAAGCCGCGGCGGTGCTCCTGCAGAGCTGGCTCGACGCGAGGCAGAGCCGATCGTGAGCACGCGGCGCCGGTCGCGCCGGCCGGCCAAGCCCCGAGCTCGGCGGACCCGACAGTCCAAGCGGGGCCTGGTGATCGGCATCGCCCTCGGAGCCGGCGTGTTGCTCCTTCCGCTGCTCGCTCTGTTCGGCTGGGCACTGCTCCCCGGGGCGGGCTCGGGCAAGCGCTTTGTGGTCGAGTGGCCGCGCGACGCCGACGCGAGCGGGGCAGGCGAGCGACTGGCCCGGGCCGGGCTGGTCTCGAGCCCGCGGCTGTTCGCCTGGTACCTGCGCATCTTCTCGAGCGCCGCCGATCTCGAGCCCGGCCCCCACGTGCTCAGCGACTCGCTGGGCGCGCGCCAGCTGGTCTTGCGCCTGACGCGCTCGCGGCTGCGCGAGAGCAAGAAGATAACGGTGCCCGAGGGCTGGCACCACGCGCAGCTCGCGCGGCGCCTGGAAGAGAGCGAGATCTGCTCGGCTGCGGCCTTCGTCCGCGCGGTGCGCGACGAGGGGCTCCGACGCGAGCTGGGCGTGGGCGGCGAGAGCGTCGAGGGGCTGCTCTTCCCGGCCACCTACGAGCTCGACGTGGACTCGGCGCCGGCCGAGGTGATTCGCACCCTGGTCAAGACCTTCCGCAAGCGGTTCGACGCGCTCGCCGCGAAGCACCCGGAGGGCGCCCGTGCGCTCCGCGACCAGCGGGGCTGGGGCGAGCACCAGATCGTGACCCTGGCGTCGATCGTGGAGCGCGAGGCGGTGGTCGACGACGAACGCCCGGTGATCGCCAGCGTGTACCTGAACCGACTCGACGACCCCGAGCACAAGCCGGCGAAGATGCTCCAGGCCGATCCCACCGCGGCCTACGGTTGCGTGGTCGAGCCCGAGCTCGCGCCCAGCTGCGCGGCCTTCGACGGCAAGGTGACGCCCGCGCTCTTGCGCGACCCGAAGAACCGCTACAACACCTACAAGCACCTCGGCTTGCCGCCGGGGCCCATCGCCAGCCCCGGCGAGGCGTCCCTGGCGGCCGTGCTCGCTCCCGCCAAGACCGACTATCTGTTCTTCGTCGCAGCCGGCGGCGGCCGCCACCGCTTCAGTCGAGACTTCGACGCGCACAACCGGGCGATCGAAGAGACGCGGTGAGATTCGGTGTCGGTGACTGCGGCGGTAGCGGTGACTGCGGCGGTAGCGGTGACTGCGGCGGTAGCGGTGACTGCGGCGGTAGCGGTGACTGCGGCGGTAGCGGTGACTGCGGCGGTAGCAGTGACTGCGGCGGTAGCAG
>Ga0073899_10002325_pt1 | contig 17141 bp, 14 predicted proteins | sample KloWWTmetaKNB5Ph_FD_88975 | JGI IMG/M metagenome (GOLD analysis project Ga0073899, IMG submission 88975) | Active sludge microbial communities from Klosterneuburg, Austria, studying microevolution and ecology of nitrifiers - Klosterneuburg... | ecosystem: Engineered > WWTP > Aerobic digester >...
CCGGTGGGAGCGGCGACCTCGGGTCCGGCGACGGGCGCCTCGGCGGGCGCGCCCTCGACGGTGGGAGCCGCGACGGCCGCTGGTTCGGGCGTCGCTCTGCCCCCGCGCTCCGGGCGAGCCTCGGCCTCGATGCGGGCGCCCTCGGTGCTCTGAAGGAGATAGAGCGGGACGCCCGCGGGTGCGCCCGACGACGGCGAGCGTCGACGTCCGACCGGGGTGGATGCCTCGGTACGCGTCGCCTTTGGACGAGTGGCCGGCGCGAGGGTCAATGAGTCTCCGTATCCACTATGTGTCAGTCGTCGATCCCGAAGCAACGGTGACCGACGCGTTCGAATCCGCGCTCGCCAATCTGCGCTGATCGTGCGCACGTCATGCTTTCACTTAGTCCGATCATCTGAAAATATTGCCGGAACTGCGTCTCGATCCGTTTGTGCGCGCAAGAAACAGCGAACAGGCCGGCGAGGCGCTCTGCACCGCCAGCCTTTGCGCTTGACGAGGCGACGCGACGCCTGATACGGGCAATCGTGCAACAAGATGGCTGATGTTCGCGGCATTTACGCGGTTGGTAACGCGCTGGTCACTCGACTCGAGCGCTCTTACGACGCGTACACCTGGCCGAGCGGCGACAAGCCGGCGTGTTCATTTCAGCTGGTCGGGGCGAGCGAGCTGTCGAAGGCGACGGCGCTCAAGAAGGGCGTGGTGTTCTTCCTGTACCGCGTGCAGCGGAGCCAGGGCACGCGCGGCACCGCGGACGCGAGCCGCGTGTCGCTCCTCCTCGATCTGCACTACCTCGTGTTCCCCTGGGGGGACAGCGCGCAGGAGGAGGCGCACGCGCTCGCGTGGACGATCCGCGAGCTGGCCCAACACCCGACGATCGGACGCGGCGATCTCGGCGACGGCTTCGCCAGGGAGGAGAGCGTGCAGATCACCCTCGGAGAGCTCAGCAACGAGGACCTGATGCGGATCTGGGACGCGATCGATCCGTCGTACCGCGTCAGCGTGCCCTACGTCGCGCGCGTGGTGCAGCTCGATCTCGAACCGTCGCAGGAGGGCGCCCCCGTGGTCGCGCAAATGCTCGTGGTCGAAAGGATGCCGGGGTGACCGCGCGCGAGGCCTTCATCCACCGGGTGCTCGGCGCGGTGCGCTTCGTCGACGCCACGACGGGGGCCGCCGTTCGCTCCCCGATCGAGCTGGAGAGCGACGAGGCGACGACGTGGCAGCGCAACGCGAGCGGCGCCTACGTCGTCGTGCGCGCGGCGGGCTTCGACGCGTACACCGGGCACGACCCGACGCTGACGGACGCGCAGATGGAGGCGCTCTTCCGCTCGCCCCCGGTCGTACCCACGGCGGCGCGGCGCTTCACCGTCACCGCTCCGTCGGAGGAGTACCTCCCGCGGCGATTCGTACTCACCCTGCCGCGCGCGGGGGACGATTTGTTCGCTCCGCTCGAGGTACCGCTCTATCGCGCGACATCGGCGCGCCCGTTCGGCGCGGGGCCGCGGCTCTATGTGTCCGTACAGGATGACCGTACGCCGCCCGTGGCGATTCCCGGCGCCCTCGTGGTCGTCACGATCGACGGCGCGGAGGCGTGCCGCACGACGACCGGACCGACCGGCGAAGCGGTCGTCGAGCTCGTCGAGCGCCCCACCTTCGTCACTGGCGACGGCGGCCCGGTGACGACATCCGAGTTTGAGGCCGTCGTCACTGTAGCCGTCGATCCGGCGCTGCTCGCCAGGGAAGACGACGGACGCTGGGCGCTGAAGACCCCCCCCGACCCCGATCCGGCGAGCTTCGATCTCGCCGGGGCGAAGCAGGCCACCACCATCGTGAAGCTGTCCGCCGGGCGCTTCGCCACGGCGACGCTCCCGATTTCATTACCGTGAGGGAGAGAAGGAGAGGCTAATGCCCGAATATCTGGCACCTGGTGTCTATGTCGAGGAGACGAGCTTTCGATCGAAGTCGATCGAGGGGGTGAGCACGAGCACCACGGCCTTCGCCGGCCCCGCGCGCCGGGGGCCCGTGACGAACGACGTCGATCGCTCGCTGACGCCCGAGCTGATCACGAGCCTCGCCGACTTCGAGCGTGTGTTCGGCGGCTTCGGGGACCTCACGTTCGGCGGAAAGGCGCGGACCAACTACCTCACGCACGCGGTCAAGGCGTTCTTCGACAACGGCGGGAGCCGGCTCTACGTCGCCCGCGTACTCGGCGGAGATCCGGCGCAACCCGACGGCCCAAAGCCGGCGAGATCGACGTCGTTCGCCGCGGGACCCGCCCGCTTCGAGGCCCGCTTCCCGGGGACCGGCGGGAACGGACGCGTCGTGCTGTCCCTCGGTTTCTCGCCGCTCAGGGAACGGACGTGGAACAACGCGCCGCTCGGGACCGTGGTCCGTACGAGCGACGGCAGCGCGCCGACGTCGGCGAGGCTCACCGGGCGATCGCTGCCGCGTCTCTTCGTCCGCGACGGCGAGACGTTGCAATTCACCTTGGGGACCACGGCGCGCACCGTGACGTTCCGCGGCGCAACCGCATCGGTGCGGGTGACGCCCGCGCTCGACCCCACCACCAATACGGTCGCCATCATCGCGGCCGCTCCGACGGTCTGGATCGAGGTCGACGGGCTCGCGCAGACCCTCACCCTCACGGACGGAGGGCGAACGCTCGCGCAGATCGCGGCCGAGATCAACGACCAGATGGTCGGCGGCTCGGTGCGAGTCGACGAAGACGGCCTCGTCCTCACGACCGACACACGCGGGACCGCCGCGTCGATCGCGGTGCGCGAGGGCGCCCTCGGCGTCGTGCCCGAGGTCGCCAACATCGCCGACGCGAGCAACAACGTCCGCAACCTGATCGACCTCGACCTCGACGACCTCACGGCGCTGCTCGGCGCCGGCGTCACAGTCGAGTTCATCGCCGGCGACAGCGAGGACGAGCGGCGGCTCCGCCTGTCGACCGCCCCCGGCGTCGCCCTGACGATCACCGGCGGTACGGCGCGCGCGGCCCTTGGCCTCGGTGAAGGCGACCCAGAGGTGCTCGTCGAGCAGGCGACGTCCGGCACGCCGGCGACCTTCGCGGTGAAGACCACCGAGGGTCAAGGGCTCCCCGAAGGCGAGCCGCAGCTCGTCTCGCTGGCGATCACCGCGATCGACGCCGACGGTAGCGCGCGGGCCTTCGACGGGCTCGGGCTCGATCACCGGCACCCACGCTTCATCGGCAAGGTCCTGCCGGCTGCCCCGTCGCGACGGACGGAGCAGCTCGAGAACGTGTTCGCGTTCATCTCCACCGGAGAAGTCGACGGCGGCGCCTGGGCAACGGAGCTCGCCGCCGCGTCCGGGTCGGCGCGACGCACGAGCACCGACGACGAGCCCGATCGGATCGAGCGCGAGGTCCGCCTGGCCGACGGGACGGACGGCGCCCCGCCGACCCAGGCCGACTTCAGGATCGCGTTCAAGGTCCTCGATCGGATCGAGGACATCTCGATCGTCGCCGCTCCTGGTTACTCGGCGTACGAGGCGGCCGACGCGATCGAGCAGGAGCTGATCATCCACGTCGAGCGTCGCCGCGCCTACCGGATCGGCGTGCTCGATTCGCGTCCGGGCCAGAGCATCGGCGAGGTGCGGCAGACCAAGGCCGCCCTCGATTCGAAGCACGCCGCGCTCTACTACCCGTGGGTGTCGGTCGCCAACCCGCAGTGGCGGCCGGGCGACGACCAATCGGTGAAGCGGGAGCTCATGGTGCCGCCGTCGGGCTTCGTCGCCGGCATCTACGCGCGCAATGACAACGAGCGCGGAGTCTACAAGACGCCGGCGAACGAGGTCGTCCGCGGCGCGCTGCGCTTCGAGACCGACGTCAACTTCGCCCAGCAGGAGGTGCTAAACCCGCTCGGCGTCAATTGCCTGCGCTTCTTCCCCGGCCGCGGTTACCGCGTGTGGGGCGGGCGCACGCTCAGCTCCGACCCCGAGTGGAAGTACGTCAGCGTGCGCCGGTACTTCAATTACATCGAGCGGTCGATCGACGTCAGCACGCAGTGGGCGGTGTTCGAGCCCAACAGCGAGCGGCTGTGGGCCAACATCCGCGAGACGATCACGAGCTTCTTGCTCGGCGAGTGGCGCTCCGGCGCCCTCCTCGGCGCCGACCCGAAGGAGGCGTTCTTCGTCCGCTGCGATCGCAGCACCATGGATCAGAGCGACCTCGATAACGGTCGCCTGGTCTGCCTGATCGGCGTGGCGGCGGTGAAGCCCGCCGAGTTCGTCATCTTCCGCGTCGGCCAGAAGACCGCCGACGCACGGTCTTGAGCCGAAATAAGGAGAGTGTCCCGTGGCCAACCGCACTGCGCCATACGGCGCGTTCAACTTCCTGGTCAACTTCGACGGCGACGAGGCCTTCGGCGGCTTCTCGGACGTGTCCGGGCTGACGCTCGAGATCCCGCACGCCGAGTACCGGGCGGGCAACGACCCCGTCAATCACGTCCGCAAGATCCCGGGGATCCACAAGGCGGGCGACGTGACGCTCAAGCGCGGCATCGTCAGCACCAAGGACCTGTGGCAGTGGCTCGACGACACCCGCAAGAAGGGCGTCGAGGCCAAGAAGAACGTCGTCGTCCGCCTGCTCGACGAGCAGCGCCAGCCGGTGCAGGCGTGGACGCTCCAGGGCGTCACGCCGATGAAGTACACCGGCCCGACGCTGGCCGCCAAGGGCGGCGGCGACGTGGCGATGGAGGAGCTGGTGCTCTCGGTCGAGGGCATCGACTTCGCGTGACGGGACCAGCCATGCCTCGCGCGCCATACGGCCTCACGTTCGAGACGTTCTCGCCCGTCGAGCGGAGCCAGCACCTCCGCGCCGACGTCGCGCTGTTCGTCGGGTTCGTGGCGCCGCGACGCGAGGCGGCGCCGCGAGAGTCTGCCGACGAACGGTCGATCCGCGACTGGCTGGAGCAGCGCGGCTTCGGCGACCGGGCGGCGATGCTCGACCAGGGGCCCCTGCACCGCTCGGTCGCCACGCTGACCCAGGTGCCGGTGCCGCTCGACAGCTGGGAGACCTTCGACCGATTGTTCGCCTGGGACGCTCGGCCGGTCGCCGGACCGATCGCGGCGACGACGTACCTCGGCGCCGCGGTGCGGGCTTACTTCGCCCAGGGCGGTCGGCGGGCCTACGTCGTCCGCGCGGGCGATCCATGGCCCGTGCGCCATGCCCCCGAGGGCACCTCGGAGCGCGCTCGGCTGCGAGATGCGCGGCTGTGGAGCCTCGTGCCCGGCGCCGCCGCTCGCCCCGCCGGCGAGCCCGCGCCGACGCCCCTCGACCGCGCGACCTGGCGGGGCATCACGCACCTGTTCGGGCTCGACGACGTCTCGTTCGTGCTGCTGCCCGACCTGCCCGACCTGTTCGACGCGGCACCCGCCCCCGCGCTGCCGGACCGGCGGGCGCGCGAGGAGGTGTTCGTGACCTGCGGGGACGAGCGCGCCGAGGCGCCGGAGACCGACAGCCTGCTCGCCGCCGTGCCCCCGCCGGCGTGCGACGAGCTCAGGCTGGGCCAGTGGGTCCAGGCGATCGCGGCGGCGGCCTCGTTCCTCAAGCAGCACCGCCGTGAGGCGCTGCTGCTCGTGGCCCTCCCCTTGCTGCTGCAGGGCCCCGACGGCGCCGCGCGGATCTCCGCCGAGAACCCGCTGGGGCGCCTCTACGCCGGGCGCTGGCTGGGCGCGCGCAAGGATGGCCCCGGCGCTCCGCGGCCCGGCTGCGAGGACTTCACCAGCGCCTTCGTACAGCTCGCCACGCCTTGGCTCAGGACGACCGGCTCGGCGCGCTGCCCCGGTGAGGTCGAGCCGCCGGACGGGACACTCGCGGGCCTGCTCGCCCGCAACGCTCGCTCGCGCGGGACCTTCCGCAGCGCCGCGGGCGTCGAGGTGCCGCACACCTTCGATCTGCTGCCCATGTACGGCCGGACCGCCCTGTTGGCGACGGTCCCCGCCACGGACCGGCGCGAACCACAGAACCTGCTCCAGCGCTTGACGGTCTTCGGGCGCGCGCCGGGTGGCATCGAGATGCTGTCCGACGTCACCACCAGCGCCGACGAGGCCTACCGCCCGGCTGGCGCCAGTCGACTGATCGGGGCGGTGCTGCGGGCCGCCCGCGCGATCGGCGAGGACCTCTCGTTCGAGCCGTCGAACGAGCTGTTGTGGGCGCGCGTGCGCCAGCGCTTCGAGGCGATGATGAAGCAGCTGTGGGAGGCCGAGGCGCTGCGGGGCAGCTCGCCCGCGGAGGCCTTCCAGGTCCGCTGCGACCGCGCGACGATCTCCCAGGCCGACCTGGACGCCGGACGAGTGGTCGTCGAGATGCAGATGGAGGTCGCGGCGGCGATCGAGTCGATCCGCGTCACCCTCGCGCTGTCCGAGGGCGGGCGCGTCGAGCAGCTCGCCGCGGGAGGTGCCCCGTGAGCGCCTCGCAGGTCGATCCGCTGCACATGTTCCGCTTCAAGGTGGAGTTCCACCAGACGAGCGTCGCCGGGGGCACGGGCCGCGAGGTGGCCCTCGGCCAGGGCGCCTTCGCGGAGTGCAGCGGCCTCGAGGCGACGATGGAGCCCCGGATGATCCGCGAGGGCGGGCGCAACTACGGCGCAGCGCAGCGCGCCGGCCCCGTCTCGTTCGGCACCGTCGTCCTCAAGCGCGGCATGACGCGCGGCGACGATCTGTGGCAGACCTTTCACACGATCGCCAGCGGCGCCTACGCCGTGCGCCTCGGCGTGACGATCACGCTGCTCGACGGCGAGGGCCGTGATCTCATGGCGTTCGCGCTGGAGAACGCGCTGCCCGTCAAGCTCAAGGTCGCCGACTTCAACGCGCGCGCGACCGAGGTCGGCATCGAGGAGCTACACCTCGCGCACGAGGGTTTGACGCGGAGGTAAGACGATCATGCCGGAGCCGACACGCGCCACCCTCGGGACCCGGGACGGCACCCCGTTCGAGGTCCACTTCAACCCCGCCGCGCTCGACCTGACGCTGACCAACACGCTCGAGTCCGGCGGCAGCAACCAGACCACCCAGTACGTCGCGCAGAGCTCCGCCAAGCTGGGGATGGAGCTCGTGTTCGACACGACCGGCACGGGCGAGGACGTCCGGATCCACACCGAGCGGGTGGCGAAGCTGATGGAGCCCGTTGCGGTCAACGGCGGCGAGGGGCGGCGCGCGCCGCCGGTCGTGCTCTTCCGCTGGGGGGCGTACTCGTTCGACGGGATCATCGAGTCGTACAAGGAGAAGATCGACTTCTTCTCGAGCGGCGGCGTGCCGCTGCGTGCGACCGTGTCACTGACGCTGAGCCGGCAGGACCGGGTCTTCGACGCCGGCGAGAAGAACCCGAACGCGGGCCTCGGCGGGGCGCTCGCCGCCAACGCAGATGCCGTCGAGACGCGCCTCGGCGCGGGCGACAGCGTCGAGAAGCTCGCTGGACGGGCGGGCGACCCGGCGGCCGCCCCGGCCCTCGCGGCCGCCAACGGCCTCGAGAGCCTGCGCGTCCCGGGCGCGTCGGCGCTGCGCGTGCCCGCGGGGGTCTCGCTCGCGCCGCCGGTGCCCTTCGCGCCCGGCTCTGGCTCGGGCTCGACGGCCGCCGCGAGCTCCGGGCTCGACGTCGACTTCGACGCGCCGACCGCCTCGACCGCCCCGGCGGGCCTGGGCACCGGGGGGTCGAAGGGCGTCGCCAGCACCGCCAGCGTCCCGGGCTCGGCCGGAGCCACTGCCAGCGCGACCAGGCGGACGCCCGGCACGACGCCCGGCACGACGCCCGGCACGAACGCGACGGCCGCCGCGCCGCGGGGCAACGTCTCCGCCGGGGTCGCCGCGACCGAGGGAGCGTTCGTCGGGCTCCGCCAGCGCGCGACGTCTCGCGCCCCGCGCCTCGATCCCTCGCGCGTGGTGCAGACCGCGACGCCCGACGCGTACGGCAGCGGCGCCGAGGTCGACTACGCGATCGGCGGCCGGGTCGTGACGCTCGGCGCCGGCAGCACCCTGGCCGACGTCGGTCAGGACGTGCGGCTTGCCGAGCGCATCCGTTTCGATCGCGGCGAAGGAGGCCGCAAGCGATGACGATCATCTTCGACGAAGTGACCGGCTCGGTCGAGCCGCGCGACGCGCGGGACAGACGCGAACCGGAGCGCCCTGCGAAACGTCGAGACGAGCGCTCCGCGCCCGCCGACGAGGCCGCGATCGATCGCCGACAACGCCGCCGCGCCTGGCTGGAGGCCCGCCGCCGCGCCGACTGAGGACCGCCGATGCCCGAGACACCCGCCATCGTCACCCTCCGGCCGACCGTGCAGATCGACGGCCGCGCGCATGACCGGATCACCGAGCTGCTGGTGGGCATGCGCATGATCGAGGCCGAGGGCGGCATGTCCGGGCTCGAGCTGCGCCTGCTCGACATCGCCAGCCTCGAAGACGGCAGCGCCGAGTACGCCTTCGACGACGAGCAGATCGTCGGCCTCGGCGCGTCGGTCGAGGTCTACACCGGCGAGGAGGACGCGCCGCAGGAGCTGTTCCGCGGCAAGGTGACGGCGCTCGAGTGGACGGGCGACGATCATGAGCCGCCGACGCTGACGCTGCACGCCGAGGACGCGCTGCAGCGGGCCCGCCTCGCCCGCCGGACGCGGGTGTTCGAGCGCGCGACGATCGCCGACGTCGCCGCCCAGGTCGCCCACGCGGCCGGGCTGACGCCGCGGGTCTCCGGCCTGACCGACGACCTCGGGCTGCAGGTGCAGTACGACGAGAGCGACCTCGCGTTCCTGCGGCGCCTGCTCGCGCGCCACGCCGCGGACATGCAGGTCGTCGGGCGCGAGCTGCAGGTGGCCCGACGCGAGGACGTCGCGCGCGGCACGGTGGCGCTCGAGCTCGGCGCCGAGCTGATCGTCGCCCGCGTCACCGCCGACCTCGCCGACCAGGCGAGCGCGGTCACGGTCACCGGCTGGAACCCGCAGAACGGCGCACGGGCGTCGGGGCGCAGCGACGGCGCGGCGCTCGGCCCCGGCCGCGGGCGCTCGGGGGCCTCGCTGCTCGATCAGAAATTTAGCCACCGGGCCGAGCACCTCGGCCAGCTCGTCGCCGTGACCACCGACGATGAGGCGCAGGCAGTCGCACGCGCCGCGTTCGCCCGCCGCGCTCGCGGCTTCGTCCGGGTCGACGGCAAGGCGGTGGGCAACCCGGCGCTCCGCGTCGGCACGCACGTGCAGCTCCGCGGCCTGCCGACGCGCTGGAACAACACCTACTACATCACCCGCGCGGAGCACCGCTACGACCTCGAATCGGGCTACCACACGCTCTTCGCGGCCGAGAGCGCCTACCTGGGGGATCCATGATGGAAGACCCCGTGCGCAGGGACCCGGCGCTGCTGCGCGGCAGCTTCCTCGGAGAGGTCGTCAGCGTCGCTGATCCCGACGGGCGCGGCCGGGTGCAGGTACGGCTGTTCGCGTTCGACGGGGTCGACGATCATGACGCGCCGCTGTGGGCCCGGGTCGCCACGCCGTTCGCCGGCGCCGACCGCGGGGCGTTCTTCATCCCCGACGTCGGTGACGAGGTGCTCGTCACCTTCGCCCACGGCGACCCGCGCCTACCGGTGGTGATCGGCGGGCTGTGGAACGGGCGCGACGCGCAGCCGGAGCAGCTCGCCGGCGACCGCGTCGATCGCTGGACGATCGTCGGCAAGGCCGGCACGCGGATCGCCATCGTCGAGGAGAGCGCGGCGACGGCGACGATCTCGCTGACGACGCCGGGTGGGGTCACCGCGAAGCTCACCGACGAGGGCGGCGGCAAGGTGCAGATCGAGGCCGTCGGCTCGAAGGTGACGATCGACTCCAGCGGCGTGTCGATCGAGACGCCGTCGACGGTCAAGGTGCAGGCGAGCCGCATGACGGTCACGGCGGTGCAGGTCGCGGTCGACGCGGCGATCTCGACCTTCTCCGGCATCGTCAGGTGCGACGTGCTGCAGGCGACAACCGTGATCTCGACCACCTACACGCCGGGGGCGGGGAACATATGGTGATGCACGAGGTCCTGCTCGAGCCGTTCGGCGCGCGCGGCGAGGGGCTGACCTTCGTGCAGTGCAGCGACGGCGACTTCGTCGCGGGGCTGCTCGCCGACCTGCGGACCGCGGAGGGGCGGGCGCGAGTAAGCAAGGCGACGGTCACTCGCGGGCCCGACGAGGTGCTCGAGCTGTTCCAGCCGGTGCACCGGATCTTCCACCTCACGGTCGCCGAGGTGTTCTGCCGTGAGCCGGGGCTCCCGCGCCTCGACCCGGCGAAGCTCGACGGCGCCGGTCTGGTGATCCGCCGCGTCCGCGTCCCGCGCGACGACGGTTTCACCGAGGTCAACGAGGCCTGGGTCCGGCGACCCGATGGCACGAAGGGCTGGCACAGCCTCACCCCGCTGTCCGGCGACGATCTCGCGCGCTGGGATCCCGACCCGACGCGGCGGCGCCTCGCCTCGACAGGCAACGACGAGGTCGACCGCCACGCCCACGAGCGCCGCCGCGCCGCGATGCTCCCCGAACGCCTGGCGCTCGAGGGCGCGGAGGAGGCCGCGACGACGCTGTTCGTCGCGCCGCCCGACGTCTGCAAGGCGGCGGGGCGGACGCTTCTGTTCGGCCTCGTGCCCACCGCGAGCGCCGAGACCAGCACGGGCCTCGACCTGCGCTACGACGACGCGGACCTCGACGCCATCGTGCCCGAGTACCTGCGGGCCGGCCCCTACCCGCCCGATCGGGAGCCCGCCGTCCTGCCGCCCGATCTCCAGGGACGGAAGCTGACGCGCCTCGACGCTGAGCGCCTCGAAGGCGGTCCGTTCATGGCGATGCTCGCGCTGCTGACCGTCTCACTCGGGGCCTTCCCGAAGAGCGCCGGGACGCCGCAGCCCGACTCAGTCGAGCCGCTGCTCGCGGCGCTCGAGCGCTTCACCATCGCTGGGCGCTCGGGCCGTGAATTCCTCGCCGACGCCGCGCGCGTGCTCGTGTGGCGCGACGAGAGCTCCATCATCATGCCCGACGCGTGGCCCGTGCTGTCCATCGAGACGGCGCGCGCGATCCGGGACGCGATGCGCCCCGCCCTCGAAGGGCAGGCGCGCCGCGTCGTCCCCGACGAGGGTCGCTTCGAGACCGCGGGCGCCCGGTACGTTGCGCGGGCCTTCGTGCGGGTGCGCCGCGACGACGGCTGCCCGCCGCGGCTCGTGTGGAGCCACGACAGCGCGCCGTTCCAGATCAAGGCATGGTTCGCGTCGAGCCCGGTGCCGCCGCTGCGCGTGCTCCTGCCCGAGCTGCTGCCCGATCGGCTCCACGAGGCCCTGCCCAACGTCGCCTTCGTGGTGCCGCGCGGGCTCGCGGGCTTTTTGAACAGCAACACCGCCAAGTCGCTGCTCAAGGGCAACGGATCGAAGGGGAAGATCGGGCTCGACTGGATCTGCGGGTTCAACATCCCGATCATCACGCTCTGCGCGTTCATCGTCCTGACGATCTTCCTCTACCTGCTCAACATCATCTTCTGGTGGCTCCCGATCGTGAAGATCTGCGTCCCGATCCCACGATCGATGGTCAAGAAAGCGGGGCTCTCCACATGACCGACAGGACCTTCGCGCCGCCGATCGGCTTCCCCCTGCTCCGGACGCCCGACGCGCGCGGCGAGCTCACCTGGCCCGACCTCGAGGAGAGCGTCCGCGCGGCGGTGCAGGTGATCCTGCAGACCCGCCCCGGCGAGCAGCTCCGGCGCCCGGAGTTCGGCGCCGGCCTCGCGGACTTCCTGCACGAGCCGAACACGCTGACCACGCGCCAGCGGATCCGCGAGCGCGTCGCGGCCGCGCTGCGCCGCTGGGAGCCGCGGATCACCGTCGACGTCGTCGAGGTGCGCGAGGTGACGGACAGCCCCGCCGCCGTGCGCGTCGACATCTTCTACCGCCTGCGGCGCACCGGCGCGCCGCAGCGCCTCGGCCTGACGATGGAGCTCGGAGGAACCTGATGCCTATCACGCCGCCCGCCCTGGACGACCGCGGCTACGACGACCTGCTCGCGGATCTGCTCGCGCGGATCCCCGCGCACACGCCCGAGTGGACGCACGCACGCGCCGGCGACCCGGGGCGCACCCTGCTCGAGCTGTTCGCCTGGCTCGGCAAGGCGCTGCTGTACCGCGTCAACCTCGTGCCCGAGAAGCAGCGGCTCGCCTTCCTGCGGCTGCTCGGGGTCGAGCCGCGCCCGGCACAGGCCGCGCGCGGCGTCGTCTGCCTCGCGTTCGACGGCGACGCCGTCATGGACCGCCTGCGCGTCCCGGCCGGCGCCGAGGTCAAGGGCGCCGCGCGCTTCGAGACCCGCCGTCAGTCGTGGGTCCACCCGGTCACCGCCGAGGCGTACGTCAAGCGCCCGCTCCGCGACGACGAGCGGACCAGGCTCGGCCCGCTGCTCGACGAGCTGCCCGCGCTCTACGGCGCCGCGCAGGAGCAGCCGGTGTTCTACGTGACCACGCCCGTGTTCGTCGACGGGGCCGCGCAGCCGCCCGGGGTCGACCTGACCCGCGGCGCGGGCACCATCGACGGCTGCCTGTGGTTCGCCCTGCTCGCGCCGCCGAGCGAAGATCCGGAGGCGACGGTCAAGGCGGTCCGGGAGAAGCTCGGGCCGAACCTCCACGGCGAGCACGCGCGGATCACCGTCGGCCTCGCGCCGACGTTGACGCTCGCCGAGCCGCTCGACGACCTCGTGACCGGCGCCGACGCGCCGACGAGCGTGCAGGTGCCGACCGTCTGGGAGGTGACGACCGGCTCCAGCGCCCCGGAGTCAATGTACGTGCGGCTCGACCCCGAGGACGGCACCGCCGGCCTCACCCGCGCCGGCGTCGTCGGACTGACGCTGCCGGGCACGATCGGCGCGCCCGTCAACGACGCCCGTAAGGACCTGTGGGCCGGCACGCGCGGCCGACCGCCGCGGCTCGACGACGAGGGCCGCGCGCGGCGGCTCGTCGCCTGGCTGCGGATCCGGCTCGACACCCCCGCCGGGGATCCGCCGACCGACTTCTCGCTCAGCTGGGCGGGCTTCGGCGCCGTCGAGGTCGACCAGCGGGCGACCACGTTCGCGCGGCAGATCGGCCAGAGCACCGGCCTCGCCGACCAGGAGTTTGTGCTCGGCGCGACGAACCTCGAGCCCGAGACCCTGCGGATCGAGGTCGCGGACGACGGCGTCAGCTTCGTCGAGTGGCAACGGATCCCCGACATCGCGCTCGCCGGCCGCGACCAGCCGGTCTACGCCCTGCGCGCCGAGGAGGGCGTGATCGTCTTCGGCGACGGCGTACGGGGTCGGGTTCCGCCCGACGGGGCGCGGATCCGGGTCGCCCGCATGCGCGCGGGCGGCGGCGAGGCCGGCAACCTCCCGCCGCGCTCGCTCAAGGAGGCCACCGCCGCCGGCCACAAGCTCAAGGTGACGCAGGGCCTCGCCACCTCCGGCGGACGCGACCCCGAGCCGCTCGCCGAGGCGGAGAAGCGGATCCCGGCGCTGCTGCGCCACCGCGATCGCGCCGTCACCGAGGAGGACTTCCGGGCGCTCGCCGTCGCCGCCCCGGCCACGCGCGTCGGCCGGGTCGAGGTGCTGCCTCGCTTCCAGCCGCGGCGGCGCGCCAGCGGCGTGCCCGGCGTCGTGACGGTGATGGTCCTGCCGCCGAAGAGCGGCACCCTGCCGCCGGCCCCCCGCGCCGACCGGGTGATGCTCGAGCGGGTGCACGCCCATCTCGCGCCGCGCTGCCCACTGGCGACCGAGCTCTACGTGTGCGGCTGCGAGTACGTGCCGCTCGGGCTGACGATCGCGGTCGTGCCCGACGCCGGCCAGGATCCGGTCGACGTGTTCGCCGCCGTGCGCGCCGCCCTCCGCGCCTACCTCTGGCCGCTCGCTCCGGGCGGCCCGAGCGAGCTCGGCTTCCCGCTCGGCGGCGCCGTGCGGGCTCGCGAGCTCGAAGTGGTCGCGGCGCGCGTCCCCGGCGTGGTCGGCGTCACCACCCCGCGGCTGTTCCTGCGCGACAAGGGCGGCACGTGGACCCTCGTGCCGGTCGCCCACGCCTGCGAGCCGGCCCAGGTGACGCTGCGCAAGTGGCAGCTGCCCGAGCTGCTCGACGTCGTCGTGGTCACGGGCAGCGAGTCGCCGACGCGGCTCCTCACCGGCGGCGAACGCAGCGTCGACGGCGAGGCCGACGGCGAAGGCCGCCCCGACATCGCCATCCCCGTCGTGCCCGAGGTCTGCTGATGGATGCCAACGGTCAGCGCTTCTTCCTCCTCGCCGACGCCCGGGACTTCGAGTTCGTGGTCGACGTCGTCCACGACGCCGCCAGGCGCCGGCTCCGCCTCGCCAGCGCGCGCCGCGGCCCGGCGCCGACGACCCTCGCGGAGGAAGACGCGAAGTCCCTCCTCGCGGGCGTGCCGGGCGCGCTCGACGCCTACGGCACCTTCGCCTACTGGGATCCCAGCGAGAGCCGCGTGCGGGCCAACGGTGCGCTCGTCGAGCCCGACCCGGCCGAGCGCGCCCGGCATCGCCGGCGCGAGCCGATCGCGTTCTACCCGCCGCTCGACGCGTCAAAGCTCAAGACCTCGCCGACCGACGTCTGCCTCGGCGACGACGGCGTCGTGGCGCTCGTGATCGCCGGGGCGCTCCGCCTGGTCGACGCGCGCGACCGCTTCACGCCGCTCAACGCGCCGCCGCACGGCGTCGCGTGGTGGCGCGTCGCGGCGGCCCGGGGCGGCGGCTTCGTCGCCATCGACCGCGCCGGCGCGCACGTGGCCCGGCTAACCGGCGCCCCGCTGCTCGCGCGCGGCCATCGGACGCTCCCGCCGCCCCAGGCCCGCCCGTGCGAGGCGAACCCGACGCCCCTGCTCTGGACCGATCTGCCGTCGCCAGCCCTGCCCGCCGACGAGACGCTGGCCGCCGTGGCGATGGCCCCCGACGGCGCCGTCGTCCTGCTCTCCTGGGCCGCCGGCGGCGACGCGCGCGTGCGCGTGCTCCCGCGCGACGCGGCCGCCTGGGGCGCCCCCGTGCGCCTGACCGCCGGCTTCACACCCGACGGCACGACCGCGCCCGCCCCCTGGGCGACGAGCCCCGCCTTCCTCGGCGCAGATCGACTCGCGGTGCTCGTGCCCGGGCTGTTCGGCGCGACCGATCCGCCGCGCGTCGGCGAGGCGCTGGTGTTCGCGTGGCCGCTCGCGCCGCGCTCGTCGCTCACCCGGCAGCTCGAGCTGCTGCCCCTCGGCGACTTCTACCCGCTCACCCGCCCCGGCGGCGGCCCGCTGACCGTCGAGCACGCGCAGCCGCTCCTGCGCGGCCCCACGGGCGAGGTCGGCTACTGGACCGACGGCGCACCGCGCCCCCTGGCCCCGCTGTCGAAGCGGACCGCGCCGACCTTCGGCGAGGCCCGCTGCCGCGTGCTCGACTCGCACGCGACGGGCACCGTGTGGCACCGCCTCTACATCGAAGCCGTCATCCCGCCTGGCACCGGCGTGCGCCTGCGACTCGCGGCCGACGACACCGATCGTGAGCCCAACGCGGTCGCGGACCACGAGTTCTTCCCGCACGACCTCGGCTTCGTACCCGAGCCCCCGCCCCCACCGATCGCACCCGCCGACGACGCCGCGCCCCCGCGCGAGCCCCCGCCGCGCGCCGCGTTCGTGCGCGCGGCCTCGGAGATCCCGTTCGATCCGGGGCTCCTCGGCCGCGCCCCCGAGGCGCCGCACGCCGGACTGTTCACGGTGCTCGTCCAGCGCTCGGGCCGCGCGGTGCGGACGCTCGCGGGGCGCCGGCTGTACGTCCGCGTCGAATTGTACGGCACCGGCACGCACTCGCCCGAGATCGCCGCGATCCGGGTCTACGCCCCGCGCTTCTCCTACGTCGAGCGCTACCTGCCCGAGCTCTACGCCGAGACCCTGTTCGGGCCCGACGCCGACGCCCCCGCACGGGCGACCGGGGCCGACTTCCTCGGCCGCTTCCTCGCGCTCGTCGAGGGCGAGCTGACCGCGATCGAGGATCGCGTCGCCAGCGCGTACCTCCTCAGCGACCCGCGCAAGACCCCCGACGAGGCGCTCGCGTGGCTGGCCTCGTGGGTGGGCCTCGCGCTCGACCCGGCGCTGCCGGTCGCGCGTCGGCGGGCGCTGCTGCGGGTCGCCCCCGAGCTGGCCCGGCGGCACGGAACGCTGCACGGCCTCGGGTCCTGCCTCGACGCCCTGACCGGCGGCGACGTCACGGCCGGCCGGATCGTGATCGTCGAGGACCACCGACTGCGCCGCGTGTTCGCCACGATCCTCGGCGCCCACCTCGAAGACGAGCGCGATCCCCTGCTGCCCGGCGGGCTGATCGTCAGCGGCAACTCCTACGTCGGCGACACGCTGTTCCTCGGCGAGTCCCTCGCCGACGAGCTTGCCGCGCTGGCCGAGTTCTACCGCGAGGAGCCCGGCGACACCGACGACGACGACGACGCGACCGCGCTCGAGGATCGCTTCGCGCACCGCGTCACCGTGCTGATACACGACGCGATGACGCCGCAGCGGCGGGCCCTGATCGACCGCGCCCTCGCGCTCGAGGTCCCGGCCCACGTCGCCGTGCGCGTGGTCGCGGCCAGCCAGCCCTTCCTCGTCGGCGTCGCCGCGCTGGTCGGCGTCGACAGCTACCTCGCGCCCACGCGCGGCCTCGGCACCTTCCGACTCGACGGCAGCGCCCTCGGCGAGCAGGACGTCGTCCGCCGCCCCCCGAGCCTCGATCCGCGCCTCGAAGGCGCCCCGCTGGAGGACACACCATGAGCGACACCTCGAATGACCCGCTGGTCGACCGGCTGCGCGACGAGAACCGGCCGCCCGAGCGCCCGCACTACGCGCTCGGCACCCTACTCGGCCCCGACGACTTCCGCGACGAGCAGCTCTACCACCGTGGCCGCCTCGCGCGGGCGCTCGCCTCCCTGTTCGGCGCCGGCACCGTCGCGGGCCTGAAGATCGGCGCCCGCAGGGGCGAGGACGACGACGAGCTCACCGTCGAGCCCGGCCTCGCGCTCGACGTCTTCGGCCGGCTGATCGAGGTCCAGCAGCGCCGGTGCATCCGCCTGCGCCGGTGGTTCGACGCCGAGGCGCCGACGGACCGCCAGGGCAAGCTCGCCGGCGCGATCCAGGGCGAC
>Ga0073899_10002326_pt1 | contig 17139 bp, 14 predicted proteins | sample KloWWTmetaKNB5Ph_FD_88975 | JGI IMG/M metagenome (GOLD analysis project Ga0073899, IMG submission 88975) | Active sludge microbial communities from Klosterneuburg, Austria, studying microevolution and ecology of nitrifiers - Klosterneuburg... | ecosystem: Engineered > WWTP > Aerobic digester >...
AGCTGGTGGCGCTGGGCAGGTAGACATGGCGCAGCAGCTGGCGGCTGCTGGCGCCCAGCATGCGTGCATTGGCCAGCACCACCGGGCTGACCTCTTTCACACCCTGGTAGACATTGAAGAAGACGATGAAGAACACCAGCGTGACGCCCAGTGCCACCTTCGACCCGATGCCCAGCCCGAACCAGACCGAAAAGATCGGCGCCAGGATGATGCGTGGCATCGAGTTCAGCGCCTTGATGTAGGGCTCAAGGATGGCACTGGCCAGTGGTGCCAATGCCAGCCACAGGCCGCAGGCCAGGCCCAGCACCGAACCGACGGCAAAGGCCAGCAAGGTCTCGGTCAAGGTCACCACCAGATGGCGGTAGATGTCGGCATCGACGACGAACCAGGTCCAGATGCGGCTGGCCACGACCAGCGGTTCACCGAAGAAGAACGCCGCCTGACGGTCGTTGTCGAACATGACGTTCGGCAGCAACCCGGGCGCGGTCAGCAGGTACCACGCACCGACCACCGCGATCAGCAGCGCCAGCTGGTACAGGCGAAGGTGCTTCATGCTCAGGCCACCTTCAGCTGCTGCGCATAGCCCTTGAGCACCTCGTCGCGCAGCACGCTCCAGATCGCCTTGTGCAGTTCGACGAAACGCGGCGTGACACGCACCTCGGCCACGTCGCGCGGGCGCTCGAGGTCGATCGTGAACTCGCCGATCGGGTGCGACGCCGGGCCGGCCGACAGCACGATCACCCGGTCGCTCATCGCGATCGCCTCATCAAGGTCGTGCGTGATGAACAGCACGGCCTTCTTCTTCGCCGCCCAGAGCTCGAGCACCTCGTTTTCCATCAGCTGACGGGTCTGGATGTCGAGCGCCGAGAAAGGTTCGTCCATCAGGATGATGTCGGGGTCGAGCACCAGCGTCTGCGCCAGGCTGGTGCGCTTGCGCATGCCGCCCGACAACTGGTGCGGATAGCGGTCGCCGAAGCCGCCCAGGCCGACGCGACGCAGCCAGTCTTCGGCCTGCGCACGCGCATCGGGCCGGCCGCGAAACTCCAGCCCGGCCATCACGTTGCCGAGCGCGGTGCGCCAGGGCATCAGGCTTTCGGTCTGGAACATGTAGCCGGCGCGGTTGTTGATGCCGTTCAGCACTTCACCGAACACCCGAACGCTGCCCGTACTGGGCTGCAGCAGCCCGGCGCCGACGTTCAGCAGCGTGCTCTTGCCGCAACCCGTGGGACCGACCACCGAGACGAACTCACCCGGCTTCAGCGTCAGACTGACCCCGGCCACCGCGGTGTAGCGCTGGCCCGGCGCGTCGCGGCTGACGAAGGTGCAGGAGACGTCGCTCAGTTCGAGCGCCGGGATGGCGGTGGTGGCTGGCGCGGGGACGGTCATTGAGGCCGAAGCATACCGGGCGCGCGTGGCATGACGCTTGGCTTCCCAGGGCCGTCGGCAAACTTGACAGGTCACCCCGAGCAGTCATCAAGTCAGGTCGGAAGAGTGCATGAAATCAATGATTTGCGTGTTCAGGCGCGAAACTTGCTGCGGCATGTCGATGTGCCCATCTGCAGTAAAGGAAATCTGATGAACGCAAGATCCTTGTCACTCGTTTCAACCCTGGCGCTGTTCGGCGCGCTCGGCAGCGCGCAAGCCACCACCACCGGCGGCTTCGGCGCGTGCCCCGGCATATCCACTGGTGGCGAGCGCAGTTCGGTCGTGCTGTCCGATGTGCAGGCCGGCTCACCGAACACCTACAACTTCAAGGTCTGCAACAACAGCAGTTCGGAGGGCGAGAGCACCTTCTTGCTGCGCGACTGGGAACTGCCCTACGACCCGGCCGGTGGCATCGCCGGCTACGTGACCCCCACAGGCTGGGGTTCGGCGATCGAGACCATCGGTCAGGCCAACCCGGCGACCGGCTGGGACGGGGACACACCAACCTGGTTCAACGTCAGCGATCCGTTCTATGACGCCCGCTACCTGGGCCTGGATCAGGTCATCCATTTCTACACTTGCGGTGGTGACAGCAGTTGCTACGGCAGCGTGGGCGATGTATTTGCTGACCCGATCTCGCCAGGTGACAGCCTGGAGGGCTTCGGATTCACGTCCCCGTACGGTGTGACCGATGCACCCTATCAGGCGTCCTGGGTCCAGCAGCGACCGCGCAGCGGCGACCCGGCCTTCCCGCAGCCGGTGGGCGGCCCGAACACCCCGGGCCTGCGCAACAGCGTGCCCGAGCCCGGCGGCCTGGCACTGTTTGCGCTCAGCCTGGGTGCCCTGATGGCCGCTCGCGCCCGTCGCCGGGGACGCAAGGCCGACTGATCCACGGCGCTCGGTCACGACCAACGGGGACGCAAGTCCCCGTTGCCGTTTGCGGGCCCATGATCCGAACCATGAGCAGCCTGCCGACCGCAAACCACGCCCTGGGTGACGACGGTGCCTGGACACTGTGGCGCGACATCGCGTTGCGCGGCACCGGTTTTCCGATCGCCCTGCTGGACGACCTGGCCGACACGGCACTGGCGCAGGCGGTCACCGCTCACCTGAACGCCGACGACGGGCTGGCCGAAACCATGCAGCAGGCGCGCCGGGCCTGCCATGCGCGCCTGCAGGACACCGCCGACCCGACGGCGCGCCGGGCCTGGCGCCGCGTGATGCAGACCTTGCAGGCCGGGCGCGCTGCCGAGCCCACCGGTGACGCCGATTTCGACGCCCTGCTGGCCGGCCTGGCGACCGCCATCGCGGCCGCGGCCGATGGCTGCCAACGTTTCGGCCAGGCCTTCGACGCTGCGGACGCACAGACCCTGGCCCATCTGCACCGGATGGCCGACGATGCCCGGCTGCGCGAGGCCCTGGCCTGGCAGAACCCGCAGGCGCTGCTGACGGCGCTGGCGCCGCTGCAGCGCCATGTCCACGAGGGACGGCGCAACGCTGAAGATCGCCAGCATGAAAGGCTGCTGACTCGCTATCTGCAACGTTATGCCGCCAAGAACGACACCATCGGCTTCTTCGGGCCCGCCGGCTGGGCGCAGGTGCAGGGCCCGGGGCATATGCTCGAGCTGCAGCCCGGGCCAGCCTTGGCCATCGAGCCACGGGTCAGCGTCGAGCCCTGGGTCGTTCAGGCCCTGGCCGAGGCATTGACCCGCGACGCCGCCGTGCGCCCGCACTTGCGCCCCTGGCGTCATCCGGCCTGGCGTCTCGGTCCCGATGGCGCCGTGGTGGTACTCGAACGCAGCTTTCGACTGCCCACCTTCGAACACGATCTGTTCATGCGCTGCAACGGTCGCATGACGGTGGCCGAGATCGCCGAGGCGCTGCGTCAGCCGGCCGATGAAGTCGACGCTGCACTCGCCCGGCTGGAGACGGCGCAGCTGATCTTCCTGAAGCCCCGAATTCCGCTCGACGGCCCGGCACTGCAGCGCCTGCGCGCGGTTGTCGCGGCCCTGCCCGATCACGCCGCCCGGGCGCGCTGGCTGCTCGGGGTCGACCAGCTGCTCGACGGCACCGAAACCGCGCGCCACGCGTTCGGGCAGGCCGACGCAGTGGCCACGGTGCAGCACGGCCTGGCAGCACCGTTCCAGGCGCTCAGCGGCCAGGGCCCGACCCGACTGCATGGCAACACCTATGCCGGCCGCGGCCTGCTGGTGATGGACGCGCGGCGTGACCTGCAGCTGCGCATCGGCGAGCCGCTGGCGCTGCAACTGATGACCGCGCTGCGTCCGGTGCTCGACGCCGCGCACTGGTACTCGTGCCAGGTGCATGCTCAGCTGAGCGAGTTCGCCAGCGGTCTGTTCGACCATTCTCAGCAGGGCGGGCAGATGCCCTTTGACCGCTGGTGGTTCGAGCTGCAGCAAGAGGCGGCCACGGTGCAGGCCATCGTCGACGACGTCGGCGAGCAGTTGTCCGAACGCTGGGCACAGGTGCTGCCCGTCGACAACGCCGCAAAGGGCAACGATGCCGGTGTGCGGGCTGCTGCAGTGTTCGCCGACGTGGCGCCCGGCTGGCCGGGTGCCAATTTCCAGGCCCCCGACGTGCTGCTGGCCGCCGCCGATGCCGCGCAGCTGGATGACGCCTTCTTCGTGCTGGGTGAACTGCACGCCGCCGACCGCAGCTTGCTGCGCCAGGTCTTCGTGTCGGCGCATGCCGATCCGCAGCGACTGGTCGATGCCGTTCGCGCCGACCAGTCCGAGCCTGAACTTCGCCCGCAGTTGCGTACCGAGGCCCTGCTGGCACGCACCCAGGTGCTGCCCGGCGCGCCCTATGCATTCGACATCGAGTGCGACAGCGTGGTCTCGCCGCACGAACCCGCACGCGTGCTGCGCTCGGGGGCTTTGTGGCTGCAGCGACGCGACAGCGAACTGCGCATCGTCGACCGCGAACAGGGCCACGACTTTCCGCTGCGCGCCTTTCTGGGGCCGCAAGCTGGCGCTCTCAGTGCCGGCGAATTCAGGCTGTACGCACCGGCCGCCCACCGTGCGCGCCAGCGCGCGGGGCTGCTGGTGGTGGCGCGCGAGTTGTGGCGTCTGACGCTGGACACCGTGGCCCCGCTGATCCAGGCGCAGCGCGGTGGCCCGGCGCAAGCCTTTGCCCGCGTGCGGCGGCTGGCGCGCGACCAGGGCTGGCCACGTCGCGTGTTCTACCGCGTGGCCGGCGAACCCAAGCCGATCTACCTCGACCTCGACAGCCCCAGCCTGGTCGACCTGTTCCTGCGCACCGTGGCCGCGGCAGCGCGCCGCGGTGACCCGGCGCTGGACGTGAGCGAGATGCTGCCCGATCCCTCGCAATGCTGGCTGCCCGACGCCGCCGGCGCGCGCTACAGCAGCGAATGGCGCATGCTGTTCGTGCGTCGGACGCGGGCCGTCCGGGCCTTCGCTTAGCATGGTGCGAAACCGGACTGGGGGTGGCGGTGGCGCGTGTCCTGCTGGGCTGTGAACTGGGCGACGGCTACGGCCATGTGACGCGACTGCTGCCCTTGGCGCTGGCCTTGCGGCAGCAAGGACACGACCCGGTGTTCGTGGTCAACGACCTGAGTCGGGCCGAGGTGGTGCTGGGCCCGCATGCCCTCCCAGTGCTGCCCTGTCCGCAGTGGCGCAACCGCGTCGCCGGGTTGCCGGCCATGCGCAACTACACCGACATCCTGCTGCGCCACGGTTTCGTCGACCCGGTGGGCCTGCGCGGGCTGGCGCGGTCGTGGCAGCACCTGGTGGCCTTGTTGCGCCCGCAGCTGCTGGTGCTCGACCACTCACCGGTGGCGCTGTTCGCCACCCGTGGCGGCGCCGTGCCGCGGCTGCGCTTCGGCGACGGCTTCTGCTGCCCTCCGCTGGAAACACCGATGCCGCCCTTCACCTGGTGGAAAGCCGGCGCCGAGGCCTTCGACGCCATCGGTGAACGCAACGCCATCCACGTGGCCAACCTGGCGGCAGCGGACCTGGGTCTGCCCAGGGTCGACAGCGTGGCCCGGATGCTGGAGGCCGATGCCGAGTTCCTGTGCACCTTTGCCGAGCTCGACCACTATGGCGCCCGCGACGACGCGTGCTACGAAGGCGCCGTGCTCGACACCGCCGACGGTGAAGGCCCGGCCATGCCCTGGCCCGATGGTGAAGGGCCTTGCGCCTTCGTCTATCTGCGCGCCGACTACCCCTACCTGGATTCGCTGGTGCTGGCGCTGAAACAGGGCGGCTGGCGCGCCGTGCTGCATGTGCCCGGCCTGGCCTCGGCGCGCGCGCAGGCGCTGTCGGGCCCCGGCCTGCAGTTTTCACCCACGCTGTTGCCGATGGTCACGGTGGGCCGGCGCTGCGATGCCGCCATCACGCACGGCGGCTATGGCACCACGCACACCCTGCTGCTGGCCGGCCGGCCCCAGTTGCTGCTGCCGCGGCAAATGGAACAGACCATGTTCGGGCACCGGGTGCAGGCCCTGGGGGCGGGGCTGGTCGTCGAGCCGTCGCCGCAGGTACCTGGCTTCGCACCCTTGCTGAAACGCCTGCAATCCGACGCCGGCCTGGCCGCGGCGGCCGGCGAGTTTGCCGGCCGCCACGCCGATCACGACAGCCAGGCCACCGTGGCAGCACTGGTGCGCCGTTGCGAGGCCCTGCTGTGACTGAGGCGCTGCCGCACATCACGACGCTGATCGCCAACCACAACCACGGCGCGCTGGTGGGCCTGGCCATCGCCAGCGTGCTGGCACAGGACTATCCCGCCGACCGCCGTGACGTGGTGGTGGTCGACGATGGCTCCAGCGACGACTCGATGGCACGCCTGGCGGCTTACAGCGGTCGTGACGACGTGCAGCTGATCTCGCAGGTCAATCGTGGTCAGTCGGCGGCCTATGCCGCCGCACTGGCGGCGGCGCGCGGTGACTGGGTGTGCCTGCTCGACGCCGACGACCGCTTTCTGCCGCACAAGCTGCGCCTGCTGGCCCAGGCGCTGCAGCGTGCCGGGGTCACGCCCGACAACGGTTTTCTTTGCCACGACACGCAGATCCTGGATGGTGCGCAGGGGCAGGCGATCGATGCCACCTGGTTCGACGTCGCCGGGCTGCACGCGTTGGTACCCCGCCTGCATGTGTCGGCGGTGCAGCACTTCTTCCCCTTCAGCGTGACCTGCGGTCAGGTCTTTGGCCGGCCCCTGTTGAAGCAAGTGGTGGACCGTGTTCCGCTGTGGGACTGGCCGATGGGCGCCGACGGCCTGTTCGGCCACGTGGCGATGCTGCTGTGCGGCGAAGTGCAGTTGCTGCCGCTGGTGCTGTCGAGCTACATCGTGCACGGCAACAACGACTTCGCGGCCATCGAGGATGGCCGCTTTCGTCACAAGCCGGTGTGGCATTCGCGCTGGCCGAAAAAGTTGCGCCTGCTCGAACGCATCGTCGACAGCCTGGACCTGCCGCCCACCGATCGCGCCGACCGCCTGGGCTACATCGGCCGCGTCGAGCACGCGGTGCGTGCCGTGCCCTCGGGTCGCCCCTTGCCGTTGCCCTGTCTGAGTTTCGTGATCGACGCCAGCGGCGCCGCGCCGGCCGCCGTACTGGCCACGCAGCAGGCGCTGGCCGGCCAGACCCATGAGCGCTGCGAGCACCTGTGGCTGGGGCTGCCCCGCGAAGTACCGAATGGCGGCTTGGATGTCGCCGTTCCTGCCGATGCCGGCCCCTACGCCCGCCACCGTGCCGGCGTGCGGGCCGCGAACGGCCAATACCTGTGCCTGTTGCGCGCCGGTGACCGCCCGGATCGACGCTTTGCCGAACGCCATCTGCACAGCCATCGCCACGGCGTGATGACGATGATCAGCGCCTGCGACCTGCGGCTGCTTGACGCGGACGGACAACTGCTGCAGCTGGGCGTGCAGGCCCAGGCGGGTGGCTGGTCGTCGGCGCCGGCGCATGTGCCCGCGTTCGCCAGCGCACTGCGCGACTGGCCGCTGGCACCGCTGCCTGCGCTGGTGCTGCGGCGCACTGCCTTCGTCGATGCCTTCTTCGCACCCGAAGATTTCACCGGGCCCGAGCGGCTGGCACCCTGGTTGCTGGTGCAACTGCTGTTGCAGCTGGGCGGTGCCACGCGGCTGATGGAGAACCTGGTCGACCTGCAACTGACCGAGAGCTGCGTGGCCAACCCGTTCTGGTTCGCCATGCCCTGCGATCACGAGGGCCCGCTGCCGACGCCCGATCTGGCCTGGGCCGCGGACCAGCTGTTCGCCGCCTACGGTCGCGCACGACGCGAAGCCCATGCCAGCTACCCACAAGCCTGGGAACTGCGTTTTCTGCGCTGGCTGCTGCACAGCGGCGGCCCGGCGCTGCTGCCACGCTTGTCGCAGCGCCTGCAAGCCGCGGACGATACCGATTGGGCCGACCGCATGCAGCAGCTGCTGGCCACGGCGCGGCAGGGCTGAGCATGGGCGATCGGCTGCCGACCCGCGTCGTGCTGGTGACCGAAGTCGATTTCTGGAACGGCGGCGCCGGCCACCGCGCGCGCATCCTGGCGCTGGTGCGCTACCTGGCCGCGCGGCTGCAGCTGAGCGTGGTCTTGCCGACACCCATCGACGATCTGCAGCGCGCGCGCTGTGAGGTGGCCTGCCCGGGGCTCGAGCTGACGAGCCTGGCGCTACCGGCGCGGGTCACGATGGCACAGGCGCTGCTGGCGATGCGCTCGTTCTTTGCAGCGCGGCCGCAGCAGGCCTGCATCATCGAGTACCTGAGCCTGGGCTGGCTGCTGCAGGCCGTGCCGGCCGGGGTATCGACACTCGTCGACACCCACGACGTGGCCAGCCAGCGCGACGCCGACTTCATGCGTGCCGGTCGACAGCCGCCCTGGGCGCTGACCACGTCGGCCCAGGAGCGCGCCCGGCTGGCGCTGTTCGACCGCGTGATCGCGATCAGTGCACCCGACGCCGCCCAGTTCTCTCAGTGGCTGGGCGCCGAGCGCGTGCTGCTGGCGCCCCATGCGCACGAAGCTCGACCGCAACCGTTTCGCGAGCAGGCGCACAACCTGCTTTTTGTCGGCAGCGGCTACGCGCCCAACCGCGACGGCCTGGCCTGGCTGCTGAGTGAGGTGTGGCCCCGGCTGCAAACGACCACGGCGCGGCTGGACGTGGTGGGCGATGCCGGCCAGGCACTGGCCGGCCACGTGCTGCCGCCGATGGTGCACCTGCACGGCCAGGTGACCGAGCTCGAAGCCGCCTACCGCGAAGCCGACCTGTGCCTGAACCCGGTGCAGTATGGGTCGGGTCTGAAGATCAAGACCGTCGAGGCCCTGGCCCATGGCCGTGCACTGGTGTGCTCGCCACACGGGGCGCGCGGGCTGGAGGCCTGGGCTGGCCAGGCTTTCGTGGTGGCCGACGGCACCGCGCAGTTTGCCGCTGCCATCGACCAGCTGCTGGCCGATGCGGCGCGGCGGCGACAGCTGGCCGTATCCGCCCTGCAGGTGGTTTGCAATTCGTTCAACGCGGATGCCTGCTACGGACCGCTGCTGAAGGTTCTCTCAGCCCTGACAACGCAGGCCGGCTGAGCAGCCCGGCCAGGCCTTCGGGCCTCCGGCGGGGCAGCGATCAGGGCTTGAGGCTGACCTTGCCGCTGCGCAGCAGATCGGCGTAGCGCTTGCTGGTCTGCTCGATCACGCGGCGGAACTCGGCTCCGGTGGCGCCCACTGGCTTGAAGCCCATCACGTCCAGGGCCTTGTGGACTTCCGGCATCTGCACAGCCTTGATGAATGCGGTCTGCAAACGCTCGATCACCGGCGCCGGTACACCGACCGGTGCAACGAAGCCGAGCCAGCCATCGGTGGTGAAGTCGATGCCGAGCTCCTTGAAGGTCGGCACATCACGATACGGTGCGATGCGCTGGCTGGCGGCGACCGCCAGCGGGCGCAGTCGACCGGCATCGACATAGGCCTTTGCGCCCTGGCTGGCAAGCATGTAGTCGACGACACCGGCAGCGACGTCGTTGAGCGCCGGCGCCTCGCCCTTGTAGGGCACGTGAACCGCATCGATGCCCAGCTTTTCGTTGAGGATCACGCTGTTGAAATGGAAGCTGGTACCTGGCCCCGCCGTCGCGTAGTTCATCTTGCCGGGCTTGGCCCTCAGCGCCGCCATGAACTCCTTCAAGCCGCCGGTCGGGAACTTCTCCTGACTGACCACCAGCACGTTGAAAGTGTCGACCGCGAGCGTGATCGGCTCGAAATCCCTCAGCGGCACGATGCCGAAATTCGGATCGGTCAGCGGCAGGATCGCCATCGGCCCCTGCAGCGCGAGGCCGATCGTGTAGCCGTCTTTCGGCGCGCGACGAACCTGGTCAAGGCCGATCTTGCCGCTGGCGCCTGGGCGGTTTTCGACGACGACGATCTGGCCGAGCTGGCGACCGACCGCCTCGGTCAAGGTGCGCGTGACGATGTCGCTGAAGCCACCTGCGGGGTAAGGCACGACGACTGTGATCGGCTTCTCGGGCCAGGCGGCCGCGGCTGGCGCGGCAACGCCGACCGACAGGGCAAACGCGAGGGCGAAGGACGGGAGCAGGTGGGTGATCATCGTGTCAAGTCTCCTTGGCCGGACAAGGGCCGGCGACAGCATGGGTGGGCGGTGAACTCGGTGCTCAGCCGAATTGCTCAGACGAATGGTCGGCCATCAACGCGGCCGCGTCGGCAGGGACTTGATGGCGTTCCGGGACGCGGAACGGTGGCCATCGTCTTCTTTCGATTCACTGCGTCCATCGGCCGCGGCGCCGCATCAGCGCGGTGACGCCGACAACGGGGCGTCATCGACCAGCCGGTGCAACCTTTGCATCACGACCGCCGATTCCTCGACGATGCTGCGCAGCACCTCGCCGGCCGGCGGGACATCGTCGAACAGGCCGATGCATTGCCCGGTCGACAGCACACCGCGATCGGTGTGCCCGTGCAGGATCGTGTCAAGGTAGGCGTCGCCACCGACGATGTGACGCAGTTGCTCGAAGCTCGCACCCTGGCGCTCGAGTTCGAGTACCGCCTCGGCCTGCGGCGTCCGTAGAACGCGGCGCGCCTTGCGCAGTGTGCGTTCGATCATCACGGTGTCATGTTCGCTGGCTTGCTGCAGCGCCTGCTTGATGCCCGGGTGCAGCACGGTCTCGCGCGTCAGCACGAAGCGCGTACCGATCTGCACGCCCTCGGCCCCCCAGGCCAGCGCCGCCACCAGGCTGCGCCCGTCGCTGATGCCGCCGGCGGCGATGACCGGGATCTCGAGCTCGGTCGAACCCTTGCGCACCAGCACCGACAGCGCCACGTCGTCCATGCCCGGATGACCCCCGGCCTCGAAACCGACCAGCACCACACCGTCAGCACCGAGCTGCTGCGCCTTCTGCGCAAACCGCACGGCCGGCGCCACGTGAACCCAGATCATGCCGTGGCGCTTGAAGCGCTCGACAAAGGGCTCGGGGTTGTTCCCCGACGTGAAGACGATGCGCACACCGAGCTCGCAGATGCAATCGACGAACTCGCTCATCGTTCGCCGCGAGCCGATCGAAATGTTCACGCCGACCGGCTGGTCGGTCAACACACGGGCCCGTGCGATCTCGGCCTCGAGCTCGCTTCGGGTCTCGAAGCAGCCGGCTGTGATCAGACCGAGCCCGCCGGCGGCGGACACCGCGGCGGCGAGTTCGGCACGACCGAGCCCCTGCAGGCCGCCCTGGATGATGGGGTAGCGAATGCCGAGCAGTTCGGTGATTCGGGTTCTCATGATTCGATTCCATTGTTCGCATCGACCGTGTCGCGGTCGCCGAGCTCGCGCAGCAGGCTCCGCAACGCGCGGTCGATGGTGTCGAGTTGGCGACCCACCAGGTCGCCTCGGTTCGGGTAGTGGATCGTGGCGACCTGCGCCTGCAACTGGCGCAGCTGCGCGAGCAGCGCCGCGCCAACTGGCGAAGGGGTCGGAGAAGTCGCGTGAACGCTCATGGTGTCTGCCGGCGCTGGTCTCTCCATCGCCTCTCCTTGTAGGTAAAGCGCTCGATCTCGCCGGGCTGCACCTCTTGCACCTCCATCGCGACACCGGTGCGCGCCTTGATCTGCGCGCGCAGTTCGACCAGTACACGTGCGCGCTGCGCAGCGTCGGCCGGCACTTCCGGCTTGAAGCACAGCATCACGCGCGCCAGCTCGCGGCCGTTGTCGGCCACTTCGACGCGGCCGTTGTACTCGTCGACCTGTGGGTGAGCGAGCACGATGGCATCGACCGCCTCAGGCCACAGGTTCATGCCGCGAATCTTCAGCATCGTGTCGTAGCGCGACACGGTGCCAGCCTCGATGCCATCGAAGGGCCGCCCGCAGGCGCATTGCCGGTGCGACTTGAAGACCACCTTGCCGCCCGTGCGAAAACGCAGGATCGGCATCGCCTCGCGGCCGAAGGAGGTTAGAACCACTTCACCTTCTTCGTCCTCGCGTGCCGGTTCACTGGTTTCCGGGCTCAGGACTTCGGCGTAGACCTTGTGTTCCGGGAAATGCATCAGGCCACGGCGACCGTCGGCAAGGTAGGTGCCGTGCTCGCAGGTGCTCGCGATGCCACCGCCGGCCTGGGTGGACGCGTAGGTGTCGATCAGCTTCGCGCCCCAGAAGACCTCCATCTCGCGTGCCCACGGCACATCGAAGCCGAAGCTGCCGAGCTTGATGGCCTTCAGCGCCGGGAAGTCGCGCCGCGGCTCGATGCCCAGCTCATGGCACAGCGTCGTCAATCGGCGCAGATAGACCGGACCGGTGCTGAAGAAATGCGGCGAGAAGCGCCGCATCATCTCGAGCCGCGCCTGACCGTCCATGTTGCCGACCGCAAAGGTGCGCAGTCCGTAGTGCTGAAAACCCGCGAGCAGCGTCACCGGGCCGGCCGTGACACCGACCGGCACCATGTGGTACGCCGTGTCGCCCGGCAGCACGCCAGCCCAGTGCAGCGACGCTGCCCAGCTTGTGAGTGAATCACTGACATCGGCGGCGGTGTAGGCATGCACCTCTTGTCCTTTGCCGGAGGTGCCGCTGGTCAGGAAGCAGTACTCGAGCAGCGCGTCGTCCACTGCGATCGCGGAGCCCAGGGGTGGATGCTCATGCTGGTCCTCGAGGATCGCGAGCTTGTCGACCGTCGGAACCCGGCGGCGGAAGTCTTCGGGCGTCCGGATCTCGTCCGGCGTCACGCAGGCGCGCTGCAGTCGTCCCCGATAGAACGGGCTCGTCGCGTAGACACGACCGAGCGTTGCGTGCGCGCGGCGCCAGCGCAGCGCCTCGAGTTCGGAACGCGACAGCTGCTCGATGACCGGATTGAAAAGTCTTCGATCCATGCGCATCACCATTCTTCCTGGGCGCTGCGCGGCCGCGTCGTTCAGGCTGCCGGGTAGCGCGCCAGCTCGAGCTTGGCGATCGCATTGCGGTGCACCTCATCGGGCCCGTCGGCGAAGCGCAGCGTGCGCGTGCTCGCATAGGCGCGCGCAAGCCCGAAGTCCTCGCAGACCGAGCCGCCGCCATGCAGCTGCATCGCCCAGTCGATGACCTGCAGCGCCATCGCGGGTGCGGCAACCTTGATCATCGCGATCTCCTGTTTCGCCGCCTTGTTGCCGACGCGGTCCATCTTCCAGGCCGCGTGCAGCACGAGCCAGCGCGCCTGGTCGATCAGGATGCGCGACTGCGCAATGCGCTCACGCGTCACGCCCTGGTCAGACAGCTTGCGGCCGAACGCCGTGCGCTCGAGCGCGCGCCGGCACATGCGCTCGAGCGCACGCTCGGCGCGCCCGATGGTGCGCATGCAGTGGTGAATGCGCCCCGGCCCGAGCCGGCCCTGGGCGATCTCGAACCCCCGGCCTTCGCCGAGCAGCATGTTCGCCGCCGGCACACGCACGTTCTCGAAGTCGATCTCGGCGTGGCCCTCGGGCGCGTTGTCGTAACCGAACACCGGCAGGTGGCGCAGCACCTTCACGCCCGGGGTGTCCATGGGCACGAGGATCATCGACTGCTGCCGATGACGGTCAGCATTCGATGCGTCGGTCTTGCCCATGAAGATCAGCACCTTGCAGCGCGGATCGTTGCCGCCCGAGGTCCACCATTTGCGGCCGTTGACGATGTAGTCGTCACCGTCGCGTTCGATGCGCGCCTCGATGTTCGTCGCATCCGACGATGCCACCGCCGGCTCGGTCATCGCGAAGCCCGATCGGATCTCGCCGGCCAGCAGGGGCTCGAGCCAGCGCTCTTGTTGTTGCGGCGTGGCGTAGCGAACCAGCGTCTCCATGTTGCCGGTGTCGGGCGCCGAGCAGTTGAAAGGCTCGGAGCCGATCGGCGAGCGGCCCATGATCTCGGCCAGCGGCGCGTACTCCAGGTTCGTCTGCCCGGCACCATATTTCGATTCCGGCAGGAACAGGTTCCACAAGCCGGCGGCACGTGCCTTTCGCTTGAGCGCTTCCAACGTCTGCGAGACCTGAAAGGCGTTGCCGGCGGCGCGATGGTGGTCCATTTCCTCTTCGAACGCGGCCTCGGCCGGGTAGACCTGCTCGTCCATGAAAGCGCTCACGCGGCGCTGCAGGTCCTGAACCTTGGGGGAATATGAGAAGTCCATCGCGAGTCCTTGCGGAGAGAAGAAAGTGAAAGGGTCAGCGCCTGCTGTCGAGCGTGCACGCCAGCGCCCACGCCTGCTCGGCGAGCGGCCGCGCGCGCCGGCCGGTCATGACGGCGTGCTCGCTCGACGCATTGCCTTGCAGCGCGCGTGCGGCGACGCCCTGCAAGATGCCGACCAGACGAAACATGTTGAACACCATGTAGAACGTCCACGTCGACGCTGGCGGCGGCTCGACCAGGCCGACACGTTCGAAGTAGCGTCGTGCGTACATTGCCTCGTCGGGAATGCCGAGCGCCGCGAGATCGACGCCACCCAGGCCACGCGAGCCCTCGGCGGGCAGTCGCCAGCTCATGCAGTGGTAGGCAAAGTCGGCCAAGGGGTCACCCAGCGTCGACAGTTCCCAGTCGAGCACCGCCAGAATGCGCGGCTCACTCGGATGGAAGACGACGTTGTCGAGTCGGTAGTCGCCGTGCACGATGCGGCTCTCGCCGTCGGGCGGCAGGTGTTGCGGCAGCCAGTCGATCAGCCGCTCGACGGCATCGATCTTCTCGGTTTCCGAGGCGCGGTACTGCCGCGTCCAGCGCGCGACCTGACGCTCGACGTAGGCGTTGGGCTAGCCGAAGCCGGCAAGGCCGATCGCCGTCGGATCGACGCGGTGCAGCGCCGCGATCACGCGGTTGAGTTCGTCGAACAACGCGGCACGCTCGGCCGGCTCGAGGCCGGGCAGCCGCGGGTCCCAGTAGATGCGGCCGTCGACGTGGTCCATCACGTAGAACATCGAGCCGATGACCGCCGGGTCCTCACACAGCAGCTGCGCTTGCGCGACCGGCACATCGGTCGCGGCCAGCGCGCGGATCACGCGGTACTCGCGGTCGACCGCGTGCGCCGACGCCAGCAGTACGCCCGCGGGCTTGCGGCGCAGCACCCAGCGGCGCTCACCACTGCGCAACAGGAAGGTCGGGTTGGACTGACCGCCGTTGAATTGTTCGACCTGCAGCCCACCGTCGAACCCCGGCAGCCGCCCGCGCAGCCAGGCCTCGAGCTTGTCAAGGTCAAAGGCCTGCTGCGGCGCAACCGGCCGTGTGCCCGAGAAGGCGTTCTGTGCCGAGCTCATAACGCCGATGCTCCGCCGTCGACAGGCAAGACCTGCCCGCTGATGTGACGCGAGGCCCCGCTGGCCAGGAAGACGATCGCACCCTTCAGATCCTCGTCGCCGCCGAGCCGGCGCAGCGGCGTGCGCGCGATCACGGCGTCGCCGATGGTGTCCAGCAGCCCGGCCGACATCTTGGACGGAAAAAAGCCCGGGCAGATCGCGTTGACGTGGATGCCGTGCGGGCCCCACTCGCAGGCCAGCGTGCGCGTGAAATTGATCAGCGCCGCCTTCGAGGTGTTGTAGGCGATCGTGTGCACACCCGGTGCGGTGCCGCGCAGGCCTGCGGCCGAGGCGATGTTGACGATCTTGCCCCGGCGCCGCGGGATCATGCAGCGACGACCGACCTCGCGCGAAAGCACGAACGGCGCGTCGACGTTGAGCGACATCACCTTGCGCCAAGCCGCATCGGGATAGTCCTCGGCCGGTGCGGCCCAGCTTGCACCTGCGTTGTTGACGAGGATGTCGATGTCGCCGAAGCGCGCCACCACCGCATCGACCAGTGCGGGCACCACGGTGGTCGCCTGCTGCAGGTCGCAGGCAAAGCCCGCTGCCTCGATGCCCTGCGCCTTCAGCCCGGCCTCGGCCTCTGCGAGTTCGTCGGCCTTGCGCGCGACCAGCGCGACGCGGCAGCCCATCTCGCCCAGCGCCTGCGCCATCTGCAGGCCGAGCCCGCGCGAGCCGCCGGTCACCAGCGCCACACGGCCCGAAAGTTCAAACAACTGCTGGACGCCCATGGTTGTGCCTTTCCTTGTGTCGTCAGGACCAGATGCCGCCATTGATGTGCAGCGTCTGGCCGGTCATGTAGGCCGATCCGGGGCCGATCAGGAACAGCAGCGGGCCGACGATGTCGGACGGTTGCCCGACCCGCCGCAACGGAACCGATGCCGCGAACTGCGCCGGGTCGATGCGCTCGAGCTTCTCCTGCTGGCCAGTGCCGCCCTGGAGAAAGGCCGTATCGACGACGCCCGGTGCCACGGCGTTGACACGCACCGCCGGCGCCAGTTCAGTTGCCAGCGCGCGCACGAGGTTGATCACGCCAGCCTTCGCTGCAGCGTACGGCGCGTAGCCGGGCATCGACACGCGCACGCCGAAGGTCGACGAGGTGTGCACCATCGATGGCGCGCGGCCCGCCTTCAGCAGCGGAATGACCTCGCGCGAGAGCAGAAAGGCGCTGCGCAGCGTGCCATCGACAATGTCGTCCCATTGCGCGCTCGGCAACCGCTCGACCGGTGTGCGCTCGTGGGTGTAGCCGACCAGGTTGACCAACGCATCGCAAGCGCCCCAGTGCGCGCCGACTTCGCCGAGCGCACGCTGCACCTGGTCTTCATGCAGCGCGTCGCACGCGATCGCCAGCACGCCAGGCGGCGGCGGCGCCGCAGCGATGGAACGCTCGAGGTCCAGCACGACGAGTTCGAGCTGCGCCGCTTGGGCAGCGGCCACGAAGGCGCGGCCGATGCCGCCGCAGCCGCCGGCCACGACCACGCGCGTGCCGGCCGGCGGCAGCAGCAGCAGCAGTCCGGCATGGTTACCTGCCGCAGGCGAGTTCATTTCACACCCGACTGTTCGATCAGCGTCTTCCAGCGTTCGCTGTCGAAACGCAGCTTGGCCGCAACCTGCGCGCTGTCGCCGCCCCACGGCGAGTTGAGTCCGCGGCGCACGTGGGCCTGGAAGTCTGGCTCGCTCGCAGCGGCGATGCCCTCGAAGGTCAGCCGCGTGGTGATCGCTTCGGGCACGCCGGCGGGGGCGAACAAGGCCTGGGCGTAGGTCCAGTCGAGGACGTTGACACCCTGCTCGACCGCACTCGGCACCTGCGGCAGGAACTCGCTGCGCTTCTGCGCGGTGACGACGAGCGGCACGAGCCGCCCGGCCGCCGCGTATTCGCGCGTCAGGCCTTGCGAGACGAGGCCCATCTGGATATGCCCGGCGAGCAGATCGTTGACCATGGGCGCCTCGCCCTTGTA
>Ga0073899_10002334_pt1 | contig 17122 bp, 14 predicted proteins | sample KloWWTmetaKNB5Ph_FD_88975 | JGI IMG/M metagenome (GOLD analysis project Ga0073899, IMG submission 88975) | Active sludge microbial communities from Klosterneuburg, Austria, studying microevolution and ecology of nitrifiers - Klosterneuburg... | ecosystem: Engineered > WWTP > Aerobic digester >...
AGGATGCGGTTCAGGTAGCGGCGCGGGATGCCGTATTCGCTTTCGAGGATGGGCCCGTCTTCGGCGGCGTCGAACAGGCCCAGCGGCGATTCATTCACCGGTGAGCCCTTGATCGCATAGAACGGCACCTGCTCCATCAACTGCTTCAGCCGCTCGGCGATCGAGCTCTTGCCGCCGCCCACCGGGCCCAGCAGGTACAGGATCTGTTTCTTCTCTTCAAGCCCCTGCGCTGCATGTCTGAAGTACGACACCACTTGCTCGATGGCGTCTTCCATGCCGTAGAACTCGGCGAACGCAGGGTAGGTCTTGATGACCTTGTTGGCGAACAGCCGCGACAGGCGAGGGTCGTTGCGGGTGTCGACGGTGGTGGGCTCGCCGATGGCCTTGAGCATGCGCTCGGCCGCGGTTGCGAAGGCCAGCGGGTTGCGCTTGCATTCGGCGAGATAGTCCTCCAGCGACATCTCTTCCTCGCGCAAACGCTCGTAGCGTGCCTTGAGGCTGCTGATCACGTCCATTCGGACCTCCTGGGTGAGGAAGGCGCGGCCGGAGGTGATCCCTCCACAAGCGCCTGGGAAGTTCTGATGAAGTCCCGGCTGTACGGGCCCAGGCTCCATCAGAGCTTTCCGGTCAACGTGTCATGAACTGTGACGACGCGATGTCAGGATGGTTCATTCTGCGCCTGCCAGCCGCCGAAAGAGACGCCGGAAAACGGTGTTGTTTCGCTGTCGATGCCGCATCGGTCGCGCTGCCAAGAAGGGTGTCGTTGCGTGAAGGTTACGGATCGAACCCTGCTTCAACGGCCGACACCCGGTTTGCGCTGACGCAGCACGTCGCGCATTGGCGCATGGGCCGTCGCCTGCCATCATGCGGGGCATGAATCGCCCCTTGCTGCTGCTGACTTTCTGTCAGGCCCTGTTCCTCACCAACAACGTCACCTTCATTGCGGTCAACGGCCTGGTCGGGCTGGCGCTGGCGCCGCAGGGCTGGATGGCCACCTTGCCGGTCACCGCCTATGTCGTCGGGTCGGCGATGTCGACCGTGCCGGTGGCCTGGATGCAGGCCCATTGGGGGCGTCGGCGTTCGTTCCAGATCGGCCTTCTGGTGGCCATGGCGGCCTGTGCACTGGGTGCGGTGGCGGTGTCGTCACGCAACTTCGGGTTGCTGCTGGTGGCCACGGTGGTGGCGGGCTTCTATGCCGCCAATGCGGCGCTGTACCGCTTCACCGGGCCCGAGCTGGTGGCACCGTCGCACAAGGAGCGCGCGATTTCCTTCGTGCTGGCGGGCGGCATCGTGGGTGCCTTCATCGGCCCGAACCTGGCCAGCCATGCCAAGGACCTGCTGCCGGCGCCCTTCGCCGGTGCCTACCTGGCGCTGATCGGCGTGGCCGCGCTGGCCTTGGTGGCGGTGTCGCTGATCGATTTCCCGCCCCATGTGCGGCCGCAGCCGGGCGCATCCACTGGCCGGCCGCTGGCCGAGATCGCGCGCCAGCCGGTGTTCATGGTCGCCGTGGCCGCCGCGGCGCTGGGATACGGCGTGATGAACCTGTTGATGGCCGCCACGCCGATCGCCATGCAGCAATGCAGCCACCCCTTTTCCAGTGCCGCCCTCGTGCTGGAATTGCATGTGCTGGGCATGTACGTGCCCAGTTTCTTCACGGGCCGGCTGATTCAGCGCTTCGGCGCCTTGCCGGTGATGGGCGTGGGCGTGGTGCTCAACGTGGCCTGCGTGATGGTGGCGCTGTCGGGTGTGGACCTGATGCAGTTTGCCGTGGCGCTGGCGGTGCTGGGCGTGGGCTGGAATTTTCTCTATACCGGTGGCTCGACCTTGCTGACCAGGACCTACCGACCCGAAGAGAAGAACAAGGCCCAGGGTGCGATGGACTTCTGCGTCTTCTCCACGATGATGGTCAGCTCGTTCGCGTCGGGCGCGCTCATCACCACCCAGGGTTGGACCTGGCTGAACCTGGGCTCGCTGGTGCCGCTGACCCTGGTCGCGTCGGCCCTGATCTGGCTGGCGCTGAAACAGCGCTCTCGCGCCGCCATCGCCTGAAAATCGGGCGGCTACTGTGCCGGTAGCCCCAGCTTTTCGAGCAGGCCGTTGAGTTCTTCCAGCGACCCGAAGGCGACTGCCACTTCACCCTGCTGGCCGCGTCGGTTTTTCTTCTGCAGGCGGATCTCGACGTTGGCGGTCAGGTGGTCGGACAGTTGCTCTTCCAGCCGCACGATGTCGCGTGGCTTGTCCTTCTTGACCCGCAACAGCGTGGCCTGACGGCCCGTGCTGTGCTGGGTGGCCAGCTTCTCGGCTTCGCGCACGCTGAGCTTGCGCGCCGTGATGGTCTGCGCGCACATCACTTGCTGCGCCGCCGGCAGCGACAGCAGTGCGCGTGCGTGGCCCATTTCCAGATCACCGGCGACCAGCATCTGCTGCACCGGGGCCGACAGGTTGAGCAGGCGCAGCAGGTTGCTGGCCGCGCTGCGCGAGCGTCCCACCGCCTGCGCCGCCTGTTCGTGGGTCAGGCTGAACTCGTCGATCAGCCGCTGCAGGCCCTGGGCTTCTTCAAGCGGATTGAGGTCTTCGCGCTGGATGTTCTCGATCAGTGCCATCACCGCCGCGGCCTCGTCGGGCACCTGGCGCACCAGCACCGGCACCTCGTCCAGCCCGGCCAGGCGCGCGGCGCGAAAGCGGCGCTCACCGGCGATGATCTCGTAGCGCCCGCCTGATACCGGCCGCACGAGGATGGGCTGCAGGATGCCCTGGCTTTTGATGCTTTCGGCCAGTTCGTACAAGGACCCTTCGTCCATGCGCGTGCGCGGCTGGTACTTGCCGGCCAGCAGCAGTTCGAGCCGCAGCGTGCTGGGCGCACTGTCGCCGGCGGTGGCGGCGTCGTTGACCTTGGGGCCGAGCAGCGCCTCAAGGCCGAGCCCCAGGCCCTTGGTTTTCTTGGTGACCATGCGGCGATTGTCCATGACGGCTTCAGCGGCCGTCACGACGGCGGCGCTCGGCAGCCGGAAACAGCAGCTCGCGCTCGAAATAGCGGCGCAGGCGGACCTTGCGGGGTTCCATGCGGCCCGGTCCCTGCGCCAGCAGCTCGACCACGCTGTCCACACGCAGAAGCAGTTCGCCGTCGCGATTGCGCCGCCAGCGGCCGGCGTGGCGCGCCGCCAGCACGTCGTCGCGATCGCTGCTGCCGAGCACGCGCTGCAAGCCGTTGCCGTCGACCCAAAGGTGGCGGCCGTCGTCTTCGATGTGCAAGGGTACGCCGGCAAAGGCGTGGTGCCGGCCTTGCTCGTGGCGCCAGTGGAAACTGCGGGCCGCTTGGATCAGACGATCGAGCAGCGACACACCGAGCGACGGCAACAGGTAGCCGATGCAGCTGACCGCAATCGCCAGCAGCAGAACGCTGCGCAGAGCACCTTCCCAGCGGCTGAACGTCCAGGCCGCCGCAGCGGCGGCAAGTCCCAGCACGATCGAGTCGCGCAGCGTCTTCTTTAAGTGCATGGCCAGCCTTGCTCAAACGCTGGTGATGCCGCGGCGAACCGATGTGTTCCCATGCCCTGGCTTATGCTTGCGCGATCGATCCGGCATTGTGCGCGAGAGGGTTTCCATGGCTTATGCGGTCTACGTCGACGGGCAGGAAGGCACCACCGGGCTGCGCATCCACGAGGTGCTGGCGCAGCGCAGTGATGTCGAGTTGCTGCGCATCTCGCCCGACAAGCGCAAGGACCTGGCCGAGCGCGCGCGGCTGCTGAACGCGGCCGACGTGGCTTTTTTGTGCCTGCCCGATGCCGCGTCGCGCGAGGCTGTGTCCTTGCTGAACAACCCGCGCACCTGCGTGATCGACGCCAGCACGGCCTTTCGCACCGACCCGGCGTGGGTGTTCGGCCTGCCCGAACTGGCGCCGGGCCAGCGCCAGCGCCTGCGCGACAGCCGCCGCATCGCCAATCCGGGCTGCCATGCCAGCGCCTTCATCTTGCTGTTGCGCCCCTTGGTCGACGCCGGTCTGGTGCCGCCGACGCTGCCGGTCAGCGCGCTGTCGATCACCGGCTACTCGGGTGGTGGCAAGAAGATGATCGAGCAATATCAGGCATCAATCATTGAGCGGGCGCTTACTTCGCCACGCCCCTATGGCTTGACGCTGGCGCACAAGCATGTGCCCGAGATGATGGCGCACACCGGCTTGTCGGCGCCACCGCTGTTGATGCCGGTGGTCGGCAACTTCTACAAGGGCTTGTCGGTGTCGGTGCCTTTGCACCGGTCGCAGTTGCCCGCGGGTACTACGGCCGAATCGGTGCAGCAGGCGCTGCAGCACCACTATGCGGGTGAGCGCTTCGTGCGTGTGAAGCCGCTGCGCGATGCGGCCACGCTGGACAGCGGTTTCTTCGACGTGCAGGCCTGCAACGACAGCAACAACGTCGACCTCTTCGTGTTTGCCAGCGACAGCCAGCTGCTGTTGATGGCCCGGCTGGACAACCTGGGCAAGGGCGCCAGCGGGGCCGCGGTGCAATCGATGAACGTGCACCTGGGGGTGGACGAAGGGCTGGGCTTGTAGCTGCTGGTCACGGCCTAAGCCGCGTCGGGATCGGCTGTGCGGTAGTGGTAGTGGTAGCCGTCGACGAAGCCCAGACGGGCGTAGACGGCGCGTGCCGGCAGATTGGCGGCGTCGACCTGCAGGTAGGCCGTTCGGGCGCCTTCGCGGCCTGCATGGCGCAGCAGTTCGGCGCACAGGCTGCGCGCCAGGCCCCGGTTGCGAGCCGCGGGCGCGGTGAACACGTCGTAGAGCCCGACGATGTCACCTTCACGCGCGGCCTGACCGCAGGCCAGCACGGCACCGTCTTGGCGCAGTACCCAGGCGCCAAAGCGCACCGGCGACGCCAGCAGGCGCTGGCCATGGGCGCGTCGCTGCTCGGGCGGCGACCCGCGCAGGTCACCGACGATGTCGGCCAGGGCCAAGGCGTCGACCGCCTGCAGCGTGCTGCCGGTTGGCAGCGCCTGGGCCAGTTGCAGCGCCTGCCACGGGGCCACCATCACGTGGGTGTCGTCGAAGGCGTGCAGGCCGCGTTCGGACAGCTGCTGGTCAAGGCCAGCGGGCTGCGAGAACGGCGTGACGCGAAAGACCAGCGGCAGGCCGGCGTCACGAAACACAGCGGCCGCCAGGTCCAGCCTGGTGGGCAACGGCAGACGGCCTGCCGCCAGGGCATTGATGCAGCGTGCGCGTTTGGCCTTGCCGGGGCAGTAGCGCAACAGCCAGCCGTCGAGCCAGCGCTGCTGCGGCGGTGCGCTGGCGTTCAGGCCGGCGTCTTCGATGCGCGACAGGCCGACGCTGTCGATCGTCATGGGGGCATCGCGGCCGCCTCCGGCGGGCCCAGGCGCTGCACCATTTCGCGCGCAAACTGAACAAAGGCCTGCGCACCCTTGGATGCCGGATCGAACACGACACCTGGCTGACCATAGCTGGGGGCTTCGGCCAGGCGAACGTTGCGCGGAATCACGGTGTTGAAGACCTTGTCGCCGAAATGCGCCTTCAGCTGGTCGCTGACCTGCTGCTGCAGTGTGACGCGCGGATCGAACATCACCCGCAGCAGGCCGATGATGTGCAGTTCGGGGTTCAGGTTGGCGTGCACCTGCTTGATGGTGTTGACCAGATCCGACAGGCCTTCCAGCGCGAAGTATTCGCACTGCATCGGCACGATCACGCCATGGGCGCTGCACAGGCCGTTGAGCGTGAGCAGGCTCAGCGATGGCGGGCAGTCGATCAATACGAAGTCGTACTCGGACAGCACGGGCGCGAGGGCGGCTTTCAGGCGCCGCTCGCGCTGGGGCAGGCTGACCAATTCGACCTCGGCGCCCGCCAGCTCACGGTTGGCGCCCAGCACGTCATAGCCGCCCTTGACGCTGCGCTGGCGTGCGTCACCCAAGGTGCTGGCGTCGAGCAAGACGTCGTACACGGTGGCCGGCAGCGCGCGTTTGTCGATGCCCGATCCCATTGTGGCGTTGCCCTGTGGATCGAGGTCGACCACCAAGACGCGCTGACCCACCAGGGCCAGGCCGGCCGCCAGGTTGACCGTGGTGGTGGTCTTGCCGACGCCGCCCTTCTGGTTGGCGACGCAGAAGATGCGGGCCCTGGCTGTGGCGACCGTCATTGCGTGCCCAGCCGGATGCCGAAACCGATGAGGAAGACGCCTGCTGCGCGTTCCATGGCGCGTGCCAGGCGCCGGTGGGCCCGCAGTTGGGCGCTGATGGCATGGGCAAAGGCACACAGCGTCAGGCAGTAGACGGCCGTGATCAGTGCAATGGTGGCGGCCATGGCGGCAAAAGTGACCATGCCACGGTGCGAGAGCGGGTTGATGAACAGTGGGAAGAAGGCCATGTAGAAGACGATGGCCTTGGGGTTGAGCAGGGTGATCAGCAGCGCTTGCCGCAGGTAGTGACCGCTGGTGATGCGCACCGGGCTGACGCCGCCGGGTCGACCCAGCAGCAGACGCAGGCCGATCCAGGCCAGGTAGGCAGCACCCAGGTACTGCACCGCGTGAAACAGGCCCGGGTGCGCGCTGAGCAGGGCGGCCACGCCAGCCACGGCCAGCCACAGCAGGATCTGGTCGCCGATGATCAGGCCCGCTGTGGCGGCGGCGCCGCCGCGCAAGCCGCCCTTGCTGGTGGATGTGAGCAGGGCAAAGGTTCCCGGTCCGGGCAGGGCCAGGAACAGCAGGATCGCAGCGCAGAAAGCACCGTAGTCGGAAATGCCAAACATGGGAGTCCTCTGGAGCGCCGTGTGTCGGTGCGGTGGTGGCCAGCGCCGCCTGGGCAGGGTGAACACTGCAGACGCTAGTGTAGTTTTGCGCTCAGGTGGCCAAGGGTTTCGACGCGGGCAAAGCGTCACCTTTCAACCAGACCAGGCAGCGCTCTGCGTCCAGCCCAGGAACGATCAATGGTTCCACGTGAAACAGGGCGTCTGGCCAGCCCAGGGCGGCCAGTTCGTCGTCGGGGCGTCGGCCTTTCATGGCCACCCAGCAGCCGTCGTCGCGCAGCAGGTGCCGGGTCAGCCGCGTGAAATCCTGCAACGACGCAAACGCGCGGGAGGTGATCAGATCGAAGTGCGCGTCGTGCAGCGACTCGACGCGCGCATGCCGCGCACTGAGGTTGGGCAGCCCGAGTTCGCCCGCGGCCTGGCGGATGAACGCCGCCTTCTTGCCCACCGTGTCGACGCAGGTGATGTCGACCTCGGGCATCAGTACCGCCCAGACGACGCCCGGCAGACCGCCGCCGCTGCCGACATCCAGGATGCGGGCGCGGCGGTCAGCTGGCCGCTTTTGGCGGATCGACGGTACTGCAGCCATGCAGTCCAGCACATGCTGCAGCCACATTGCGGCCGGGTCGCGGATGGCGGTCAGGTTGTAGGTGGTGTTCCAGCGTTGCAGCAGGGCCAGGAAGCCCAGCAGCCGATCGGCCTGTGCGTCGCTCAGCGCCAGGCCCAGGGCTGACGCAGCGGCGTGCGCCGACGCCCGGTCAGGCGGCAACATCCCGCACCGGGGTGGAGGTGCGATCGAAGCCCTGGAATCGACCCTTCTTCAAATGCACCAGCAGCAGCGACACCGCCGCAGGGGTCATGCCGGACAGGCGCGCGGCCTGGCCCAGTGTCGCCGGACGATGCTGCTTCAGCTTCTGCCGTACCTCGAACGACAATGCACCGATCTGACCGTAGTCCAGGTCGGCGGGCAGCGGCAGGTGCTCGAAGTGCGCGGCTCGCGCCACCTCGTCGTTCTGCTTATCGATGTAGCCGGCGTACTTCAAGGCGATCTCGGCCTGTTCGATCACCGCGTCGGCTTCGCGCACACCCCAGTCGCGGCGTAAAGTTTCACGTGAAACAGCGATCTCGGGCCTGGCGATGGTGGCCAGTTCGCAGATGACGTCATGGCCCACCCCCGGTCGTCGCAGCAGGTCGGCCAGGCTGTGTTCATGCTCCATCGCCTTGCCGAGCAGGCGCTCGGCGTCTGCCGCTGGCACCGTCTGCGGGCGCAACCAGGTGCTGCGCAGACGCTCGAGCTCGGCAGCCAGGCGGTCGCGCTTGCGCGAAAACGCATCCCAGCGCGTGTCGTCGACCAGTCCCAGCCTGCGGCCCACTTCGGTCAGCCGCAGGTCGGCGTTGTCCTCGCGCAGTTGCAGCCGAAACTCGGCGCGGCTGGTGAACATGCGGTACGGCTCGGTCACCCCCTTGCCCACCAGGTCGTCGACCAGCACCCCCAGGTAGGCCTCGTGACGCGCCGGCAGCCAGGCGTCGCGGCCCAGCACCTGCAGCGCGGCGTTGGCCCCGGCAAACAGGCCCTGGGCCGCAGCCTCTTCGTAGCCCGTGGTGCCGTTGATCTGGCCTGCGAAGAACAACCCGCGCAGCGCCCCCGTCTCGAAGCTGGGCCGCAGCTCGTGCGGGTCGAAATAGTCGTATTCGATCGCATAACCGGGCCGCAGGATGTGTGCCTGCTCCAGGCCCGTCATCGACCGTACGGCGGCGATCTGGATGTCGAAGGGCAGCGAGGTCGAGATGCCATTCGGGTAGTACTCGTTCGTCGTCAGCCCCTCGGGCTCCAGAAAGATCTGGTGCGAGTCCTTGTCGGCAAAGCGGTTGACCTTGTCCTCGATGCTCGGGCAATAGCGGGGCCCAACGCCCCCGATCACGCCAGTGAACATCGGGCTGCGGTCGAAGCCGCCGCGGATGATCTGGTGAGTGCGCGCGTTGGTGTGCGTGATCCAGCACGGCCGTTGCGGCGGATGCTGCTCGGGCCGGCCGAGAAAACTGAACACCGGCATGGGCGTGGTCGGCGGCGAACCGTCGCAGCCGGGCATGCCGTCGCCGGGCTGTTCGAGCAGCCTCGAGAAATCGATCGAACGGCCGTCCAGCCTCGGCGGGGTGCCGGTCTTCAAGCGGCCTTGCGGCAGTTTCAGCTCCTTCAGCCGCGCCGACAGGCTGATCGACGGCGGGTCGCCGGCGCGTCCGGCGGCGTGGTTCTGCAGGCCGACGTGGATGCGGCCGTCAAGAAAGGTGCCCGCCGTCAACACCACCGCCCGTGCGCGGAACCGCAGCCCGATCTGGGTCACCGCGCCGACCACACGATCGCCCTGCAGCAGCAGGTCGTCCACCGCCTGCTGGAACAGCCAAAGCCGTGGCTGGTTTTCCAGGCGCTGTCGAATGGCCGCCCTGTACAGCATGCGATCGGCCTGTGCCCGGGTCGCGCGCACGGCCGGCCCCTTGGAGCTGTTGAGCATGCGGAACTGGATGCCGGCCTCATCGGTGGTTGCCGCCATGGCACCGCCCAGCGCGTCGATCTCCTTGACCAGATGCCCCTTGCCGATGCCACCGATCGACGGGTTGCAACTCATCTGCCCCAGGGTCTCGATGTTGTGCGTCAGCAGCAGCGTGTTGCAACCCATGCGCGCGGCGGCCAGCGCGGCCTCGGTGCCGGCATGGCCACCACCAACCACGATGACGTCGAATTCTTGAGGGTGCAGCATGGGCGCGTTCCGGCCTGCCTTGGGGGCGGGCCCAAACGCGCGATTTTAGGAGCGCCGCCGGTCAGGCGTCGGCGCGTCGGCCCACGCCACCATAATCGGTCGATGGAATCGATGGGCGACAGCGCTGCCTGGTGCGGCCCCGGGTGTCGCCCCGGGTGCGGCGCCTGCTGCATCGCGCCTTCGATCTCGACGCCCATTCCCGGCCTGGGTGGGCGGCCGGCCCGCGCCAAGCCTGCGGGCCAGGCTTGTGTGCAACTCGACGAACAATTGCGCTGTCGCCTCTTCGGCCGGGCCGAAAGGCCGGGGGTTTGTCGCTCGCTTCAGCCCAGCCTCGAGATGTGCGGGCGCAACGCCGCGCAGGCACTGCACGGGCTGGCGCGGCTGGAACGTCTGACCCGACCGGGCTGACCCGACCGCAGACCGGTGGTCGCTGGTCGCGGACGTATCGAAGATGCGGCGGCGCGCAAGGGCTCGCCGATAATGTGCGTTCCAGGCGGCGCGGGACAGGGGGTCCGGCGCCCAGCGACATTCATCACACGTCTGCGCGCGCAGGCCGCAAGCATGGACCGAACACCAAGACTGAGGCAACTGGCCTTGTTGAGCATGGCCCTTGCGGGCGCTGGATGGCTCACGGCGTGCACCACCACGCCCCAGGGGGCCAGTCAGCCCGCGGCGGCACCCGCAGCCTCTCCGGCGGCACCGTCACCGGCGCCGGTGGCGGCCCCAGCGCCCAAGCCGGCACCCGTGCCGGCCGAGCCAGTGCTGCCTGTGTCGCCGGCAGCGGCGCAGCAGGCGCAGCGCCTGGCCAACGTTGCGGTAGAGCTGCTGGAAGTCGGCAACGAAGAGCAGGCCTTGACCGAGATCCAGAAGGCCTTGCAGACCGATCCTGGCAACCGCATGGCACAAAGCCTGCTGAAGCAGGTTCAGACCGACCCTCAGGTGCTACTGGGGCGCGACCACTTCAGCTACCGCGTCGAACCCGGCGAAAGCCTGTCGCGCATCGCCGGCCGGTTTCTGAAGGATGTTCACCTCTTCTACGCGCTGGCGCGCTATAACGACATCAAGGTGCCGCGCCAGCTGCAAGGGGGCCAGTTGATCAAGGTGCCCGGCAAGCAGCCCTTGCCAGCACCAGCGCCAGCGGCAACAACCGCCATGCCTGCACCAACGCCAGCGCCGCCGCCTGTTGCGCCGGCGCCGCCCCCGACGCGCCCTGCTGTCGTACCTGCGTCGCAGCCCGTGGCGACGGTGATTGCGCACGAATATCGGCACGGGCTGTCGCTGATGGCTCAGCAGAAGCCTTCCGAGGCGATCCAGGCGTTCGACATCGTGCTCGAGCACGATCCGCACCATGCTAACGCCAAACTTAAACGGGCCCAGGCACTGTACCAGGTCAGCGGCCTGATTCGCCTGCTCGAGAACACGATCCGGCGTCTCGATGTCCAGCTGGCGCAGAACCCCAACAACAGCGCCGCCAGGGAACAACGCGACAAGGCCGTTGCCGATCGGGACCGGCTGTTGACGGTGCGCTGAGTGGTCGCCCTTCAGCGCGGCGCGTCGGGGCGGGCGGCCGCCGCGCCGGCCGGCTGCGACAGCTGCCTCAGCAGCGCCTGAGCTGCCGAGTGCCGGCGGTCGATCGCCAGGGCTGCGTCGACTGCGGCGCGCGCCGCCTGCGGCTGCCGCTGGCGCAAGGACTCTGCCTTCTGCACGTAGAGGTCAACCAGCAGCGACTTCAGCGCCGGCTGCTGGCGCCAGCGCGCGGCGTTGGTCAGCATCTGGATGGCCCCGTCGACGTCGCCCTGGCGCGCCAGCATGGTGGCGTGCTCGCGCAGGCTGTTGCTGCGGTCCGCAGGATCCGCGCTGCTGCCCGCCGCCATGCCCGGCACGGTGGCATTGCCTCGCGGCGGCTGCAGGCGCGCGGCGCGCGCGACCTGGCTGCGCCGGTTGCGCTCGCGTTCGATCTGACGCAGCGCGTCCGCGGCGGCGCGCTGCCCCGGGACCAGCGCCAGCAGGTCCAGGTAGGCTTCGGCGGCGCGCTCAAGGTCACCGCGTTGCCGGGCCGCTTCGGCTGCGGCCCGGCGTTCGCTCAGGCGCGACTCGATCTGGCCCCGCACGGCCGCCAGCTGCACGCCAATCTGCGCGTCGCCGGGATGCATCAGCGCCAGGACTTGCCACGCCAGGGCGGCATCGGCCCAGCGGCCTTCAGTCTCGGCACGATGCGCGCGCAGTTTCTGCTGCTGCTCGAAAACCGCCAACTGGGCATCCACCGTCTGGGCCGGCGCGGGCGCCACGGCGGGCACATCCGCCGGTGCGGCCGGCGGCGCCTGCCGCGAGGCACAGGCTGAAAGCAGCAGCGTCAGGACCGACAGCAGGGCCGACCCGCGCAGAAGGGTCGTCACGGCGCGCTGAGCGGTCGGCTGGTCTGCAGCTTGGACTTGAAGGTCTCCAGGCTCATGTCGCCGAAGATCATGGTCCGATGCAGCAGCAGCGGTTGCGCATAGAACGGATTGCCGCCCGGAATCACGGTGGCCGCCAGCTCGACGCCCTGGCGCGCCGCACGATCGAGCACCAGCTCGTCGGCGTCGCCATACGGGTAGGCCAGGTAGCGCACGCGCAGTGGTGCCAGGCGGCGCTCGAGGGTCTCGCGGGGCACGCGCAGCTCAAGGTCGACGGCAGCTCGATGGCGGTCTTCGGTCTCGCCGGGCTTGCGTTCGACCAGGTTGCGATGGCTCTTGGTATGCGACTGGATGTCGATCAGACCCGAAGCCAGCATCTCCTGCATCTGTGGCCAGCTCAGGGCATCACCGCCTCCCACGAAGTCGATGTAGACGAAAGCCGTGGCGGGCAGCCCCAGGCGCTTGAGCACCGGAAAGGCGTGGCGATACACCGATTCGTAGCCGTCGTCGAAGGTGATGACCACCGAGCGCTGCGGCAGCGGCTTCTCGCCCGCCAGAAAGGCTGACAGTTCGGGCAGGCGAACCACGTGATAGCCGGCGTGCACCAGCCAGGTCATCTGGGCCTCGAAATTGGCGGGTGAAACGATCATCTTCGAGTGACCCGCGCCCAGCCGGTGGTAACACAGGATGGGCACAGTCTGCATCCGGTCGGCATGCACGCCCAGCGGATTGAGCGGGCGCAAGGGCACCAGCAGCGGCACGCCGACTTCGGCCACGGTGCCCGGGTTGGCCTCGGCCAGCCACCAGGCCCGGTCGGCATTGCCCAGGAAGCGGGCCGCGATGCCGCGCAGACTGTCGCCCGCCGCCGGGCGATACAGCAGAAGGTGGTCATTGCGACCCAGCACCTGGCCGCGGGCACCGGCAATGTCAGAGATGTCCGGATCGCGCAAGCTGACCGCGGATGGCGTGTCAGCCGCCGGTGCTTCTGCCAAGCCGACGCCGGCGCTGGGCGCGGCCGATCGTGAGGCGCAGCCCGCCAGCACCAGGGCGGACGTCAGCAGTGCCGCGGTCAGACCGCGCGGCCATGCCGCGCGCGCCATCATGGGCTTCCCGACGCCGACGGCCCCGGGGTGGACGTGCCTGGCCGCGCCGCCAGCGTGCGCGCAGCCAGTGGCTGCAGCACGGTGCGGTCGAGCCCGGCTTCTCGTTCCTGCAGCGCCGCCGCCATGGCATCGAAGGCCGCAAACAGCTGTCCGAATTCGTCCTTGCGCTGCTCGTTGATGCGGTGGTCGAAACGGCCCTTGGCCATCTCGGCCATCGATTCGGTGACGAGCTTGATCGGCTTGGCAAACCAGTTGGCCACGAAGTACATGGCCACCGCCACCGCCAGCACGGTGACAACGGCCAGCACGATCATGAGCGAGATCGACAGCCGTGCGACGGCGATCAGCGGCGCCTCGCGGATGCCCAGAGCCACACGGCCGGCGACCTGGTCCTGGAACGTCACCGGCACGTCGAAGCCGAGCATCGGCTCACCATTGACGACGTAGCGTGTGGCCACCACCTTGTCGCGGCTGCCCAGCGGCTCGCCACTGGGCGCCTTGTACGCCAGGCCGACCAGCCTGGGGTCGCTGGCGGCACGCACCACGCCGTTGGCGTCGGCCACGGTGATGCGCTCGTAGTCACCGGTCTTCATCACCTTTTCGACCGTGACCTCGACCGCCTCCCACTCCTCGCCCAGCACCAGGGCCGCATTCTGAGCCGCCATGAAACGTGTCATCGACGCCCCGTAGTCGATCGCCTGCGCCGTCAGCGCGGCCACCTGGCGGTGCGTGATCCAGGTGGCGGCCAGGCCCATCACGACGGCCACGATCAGCGCCATCATCGCCGCCCACTTCACGCGCAAGGGGACGATGCGCGGCCTGCCTTGCTCCGCGGCGTCCTCGTCGATCTCGGCCAGCACCTTGACCAGCGCGTTGGCCAGCTCGGCGCCGGACTGGAAGCGCTGGGCCGGGCTCTTGGCCAGACAGCGGTCGATCACGCGGCGCAGCGACTGCGGCACGTCGGTGCGCGACTTGTCGATCGGTGTGGCTGCCTCGCTGGCGATCTTGGTGGCCACCGCCACCAGGCTGTCGCCGCGGAACGGCCGCGCGCCGACGATCATCTGATACAGCACGATGCCGGTCGAGAACAGGTCGGAGCGGCCGTCCAGCCGCTCGCCGCGTGTCTGCTCGGGTGACATGTATTGCGGCGTGCCGAGCACGTCGCCGGCGCGTGTGTGCGACGACGCCTCGATGGCGTTGTCCATGTGCGCAATGCCGAAGTCGGTGACCTTGACCGTGCGGCCGCCCGACAGCCGCATGATGTTGCCCGGCTTGATGTCGCGGTGAACGATGCCACGCGAATGGGCATAGTCGAGCGCACGGGCGAGCTGAATGCACATCACCACCGCGTCACGTACCGGGATGGTCTTGGTGGCTTCGAGCTCTTCGGCCAGCGAGATGCCCGCCAGCAGCTCCATCGCCATGTAGGGTCGGCCCTCGATTTCGCCGACGTCGTGCACGATGACGATGTTGGGGTGCGACAGCCCGCCGGCAGCACGCGCCTCTTGCAGGAAGCGGCCCCGGTAGTCCTCGCCTTCGCACAGCGAGGCATGCAGGAACTTGATGGCCACGTCACGCCCGATCGTCGGGTCGTGCGCCTTGAAGACCGTGGCCATGCCACCGCGACCGATGCGCTCGAGGATCTGGTAGCGGCCGGCCTGCTGCATCTTCTCGGATGCCGAGCCACCAGGCAGGGTGCCGAAGGGCAGCGACGATTCACCGGGCAGCACGCCGCGGCGACGCAGCGTGGCGTCACCGGGCGCTGAACTGTCGGTCGGCGTGCCGAACTGCGACAGCGGCGTCTTCAGCGTGGCGTCCTGCGGCCCTTGGCCGGTGGGTCGAGGATAGGGAAGCGTCGGGTCAACCATGGTCAATGCCCGCGGGCAGGATCCGATGATGCGCCACGCAGGCGGACAGGTCCATTCCCGCGGCTGGGGGTTGTCGCCGGCTGATGTGGCCCTGCATCAACCGAACAACCCCGGTGCCTGCTTCGCGCCGGCGGCATCGTCGCTGTAGAAGCAGGCTGGACAGACCGCCCGATAGCGGTCGTTGCCGCCGATCTCCACCTGCTCGCCCTGCGTCACGCGGCGGCCGTCGGCGGCCAGCCGTACGTTCATCGATGCCTTGCGGGCACAGGCGCAGATGGTCTTCATCTCTTCCAGGTCGTCAGCCAGGGTCAGCAGCTGCGCCGACCCCGGAAAGGCCTCACCCCGGAAATCGCTGCGCAGCCCGTAACAGATCACGGGGACACGGCCCAGGTGCGCCAGCCGGTGCAGCTGCCGCACCTGGGCCGGCGTGAGGAACTGCGCCTCGTCGATCAGCAGGCAGGCCAGGTCGTCGGGCATGTGCTCGCGGCTGAACTCGGTGTCGGGCCCGAAGGTGGCCACGGGGCGCTGCAGACCCAGGCGCGAGCCGATCACGCCGGGGCCCGTGCGGTCGTCGTGTGCGGCGGTGAACAGCAGCACCTGCAAGCCGCGTTCTTCGTAGTTGTGGGCAGCCTGCAGCAGCGCGGTGGACTTGCCGGCGTTCATGGCCGCGTAGCGAAAGTACAGCTTGCTCATCGGCGCCCGGCGCGGCGGCCCGACGGGCTCACTGCACCACGTTGAAGGAGACGATCGTGGCGCCAAACTCGTCGTTGCAGGGGCCGCTGGCGGGGCATTGCGGGATGCCGGCGATCCACGGCAAGGGGCCCTTGTGGCGCGCCGACAGCGCGTTCGCCGCATCCCCGGTGGGATAGAACAGGAATCCGCCTTCGTCGCGCGGCTTGAAGGCTGAATGGTCGCGCTGCAGTTCCGACACCACGACCAGCAACTGGTTCAGCCCGCTGGGCCCCGAGATCTTGAAGTCGACATCCTTCTTCGGCAGGTTGAGCGCGACGCCTTTGCGTACCCGCGGCAGCCCCGAGGTCTTGTTCGGGTACAGCTGCAACAGTGCGCCGTCCGAGCCATGGTTGAACACATAGAGATAGCCATCGTGCTGCGAGCGCACGGTGAACTCGATCGCGTCCTTCTCGCTGCGCACCGTGGTTCGTACCAGCGTGACCTCGACACGCCAACCCGGTGCCTGGGCCGCCACCACACGTTCGAAATCCTGCACGGCGTCGAAGACCACGGGCGCCGGGGCCGGTGCAGGGGCAGGTGCCGCGACCACCGGCGACGGTGCGGGCGCCGGCGTCGGCTCGACAGGCACAGGCGTCGGTGCAGGTGAGGGCTTGAACAAGGCATAGGCGCCGAGGCCGAGCACACCGGTGGCCACCAGGCCGGCGCCGAACAGCAGCGCCGAACGGCGCTGCTGTTCAGGCGGTGGCGCGGGCGCTTGCAGAGGCACGGTGCGCGTCTCGAAGTCGAGCGCGCCTGCAGCCGACGGCGGGCTGAAGGTGAAGTCGACACCCGCGCCGGGCTGTGACAGCGTGGTGTTGGGCAGCGCCAGGTCGGGCATCAACGTGGTTGCCGGGGCCGGGCCGGGTGCCTGCACGGGCGCCGTGCCGGATGCCGACGGCATCCAGGTCATCGTGCGCGGCGCGAACTCGTTGAGCCCGATCTCGTTGCGGAACTGTTCGATCGACTGCGTGCGCTGTTCGGGGCGGACGGCCAGCGCGCGGTCGACCGCGATCAGGAAGCGCTCGCTGTAACGCCCGGCAGCCACATGGCTCAGCGGCTCGTAGGCGTCGTTGATCAGCCGGCCCACCGACGGCGGCGGCGTGCGGCGCGTGATGCCGAAGTGGATCATCGCCGCCAATGCGTAGACGTCGGTCCACGGCCCCTGCTTCATGCCCGGCACCTCACCCCACTGCTCGATGGGTGCATAGCCGGGCTTGAGGATCACCGTCAACGCGTGCGTCATGTCACCAATGACCTGACGCGCAGCGCCGAAGTCAAGCAACAGCGGACGCCGCGTGCCGGCCAGCAGCATGACGTTGTCGGGCGCGATGTCGCGGTGGTACCAGCGTTCGGCGTGCAGCACGCCCAGGGCCTCGGTCAACGGGTCGAGCAGCGTCATCAGCGCCGTCTCGTCGGGCGGCTCGGTGTTGGCGCGCCAGTCGTCGCGCAAGGTGATGCCTTCGCAGAAGGGCATCACCATGTAGGCCGAGCCGTTGGCCTTCCAGAAGCGGTAGACCTTGATCAG
>Ga0073899_10002337_pt1 | contig 17109 bp, 13 predicted proteins | sample KloWWTmetaKNB5Ph_FD_88975 | JGI IMG/M metagenome (GOLD analysis project Ga0073899, IMG submission 88975) | Active sludge microbial communities from Klosterneuburg, Austria, studying microevolution and ecology of nitrifiers - Klosterneuburg... | ecosystem: Engineered > WWTP > Aerobic digester >...
TCGCCGCGCTGGGCGCGTGCGACTCCTCGTCCGAGGCGCCGGCGATCGACGCCGCCGCGATCGACGCCGTCGCGATCGACGCCGTCGCGATCGACGCCGCGCCACCGATCGACGCCGCGGTCGCCGCGCGGATCAGCGCGACCGTCCGCTACACCGGCACGGCGCAGGGCGCGCTGGTGCTGGCGGCGTTCCGCAGCATGCCGCCGATGGGGCCGCCGGCCGGGTTCGCCCAGGCCGCGACGCCGACCTTCCCGGCGACGCTGGCGATCGAGGGCCTGGCCGCCGGGCCGGCCTACGTGCTGGCGCTGCTCGACGTGGCGCCGGCCTCGCCGCAGTCGCCGGGGCCCGAGGACCGCGTGGCGTGGTCGAGCCCGCTCACGCTGGTGGTCGGCGAGACCACGAGCGTCACGCTCGAGCTGACCGACCCATGAGGCGCGCCACGCTGCTGGCGCTGGCGCTGGTCGGGTGCGGCAGCCGCGCGGCCACGCCCGCGGTCGACGCGCCGCCGCCGGTCGACGCGCCGCCGCCGGTCGACGCCGACCCGGCGCGCCTGTTGATCCCGGGCGAGCGGGTCGGTCCGCTGGTGCTGGGCATGACCTGGGCCGACGTGTTGCGCGCGGTCGGCGCGCCGCCCACCGAGCCGGTGGTGCTGGTGCGGATCGGCCACGCCACCTGGCCGGCGCTCGGGCTCGAGGCGCTGCTGACGTCGTCGGCCGAGGCCACGTTGACGCCGGACGCGGTGGTGATCGGCGCGGGCGCCACGGCCGGGGTCGACCTCGCGGGCCCGGTGTTGCCGGGCGACGTGCGCGCGGCGGTCGTGCTCGCGCTGGGGCCGGCCCCCGAGGCCTACGGCGGTCGCTCGTACTACCCCAGCGGCCTCGCGATCGAGTGGGACGAGGCCGATCGCGCGCGCCGGGTCGGCGTCGTCGCGGCCTACCAGCTCGCGCCCGATCCACCGCCGATGCAGCCGGCCCAGGAGGCCCCATGATCCGCCGTCGCCTCATCTTGCCGCTCGCGCTCGCGCTGTCGGCCACGCCGGCGGCCGCCACCATCGAGGTCGGCGGCCGCACGCTGCCGGTGATCGACATGCACCTGCACCCCGGCGACTACGCGACGATGGCGCCGGGCGGCAAGGCGTTCATCACCCAGAACCTGCCGCCGGCGTTCGCGCTGTACGCGCCGGCGCTGCTCGATCGCCTGAGCGATCCGTACGCGCCGCACGTCGGCATCGCCGCGCAGACGGCGCTGGCCGGCGTCGATCACGCCGTGCTCTACGCGGTCTACACCCACCACACCACCGGCTACTACGCGAACGAGGCGCTCGAGCGCGACCTGGACGACGCCCGCAACGCGGTCGGCGCCGATGGTGACCCGTGGGCGTGGGGCTTCGCCAGCGTCAACTTCGACGACTGGGCCGGCGACCTCGCCGGCGATCGTCTGGCCGCGCTGCGCAGCTACTTCACCGCGCACCCGGATCGCTTCATCGGGATCAAGCTGGCGCACGCGCACCAGCAGGTGCCGTTCACCGACCCGGCGTACCAGGGCGTCTACCAGGTCGCCGCCGAAGTCGGCGTGCCGGTGTTGCTGCACACCGGCTTCTCGCCGTTCCCGGGAGCGCAGAGCGATCCGGCCTACTACGATCCGCTCGGCCTCGAGGCGGTGGTGGCCGCGTTCGACGGCGCCCACGGCCCGGCGCGCGTCGACTTCGTGCTGTCGCACGTCGGGCAGGGCGACGCCCGCGCCGTGGCCCACGCGCTCGAGCTGGCCGCCGCGCACCCCAACGTCTGGCTGGAGATCTCGGCGCTCAACCGGCCGCTGCAGGTCGACCTCGACGGCCTCCCCGCGACCGGCACCGAGCCGCAGTACCCGGCGGTGCTGGCGGCGATCCGCGCGCGCGGCTTGATCGGGCGCACGCTGTTCGCGACCGATGGGCCGCAGTACTCGGGCGCGGTGCGCGCGTACCTGGGCCGGATGGTCGCCGGCATGCAAGCCGCCGGCTACACCACCGACGAGATCGCCGCGGTGCTGGCCGGCAACTTCCGCCGGCTGTTCCTTCACAGCTCGTAGCTGAGCGAGATCGTCAGCGTCAGCGTCTGGGCGTCGCCGACCATCGGGCCGAGGCTCGGCGGCGCGGCCACCGCCGTCTGCGCGATGTTGACGGTCTCGCGGTTCCAGCGGCCGTTCCAGCCGGTGCCGTCGTCGCTGGACTCGCTGATCGCGGTGATGCGGCCGAGCTTGACGCCGAGCGCGCTGGCGGTCTGCTCGGCCTTGGCCTTGGCCGCGGCCAGCGCGAGGTCGCGCACCTCGCGCTTGTGCGTCGGCAGGTCGAGCACGCGGCGCTCGGTGGTGACGTTGGTGGCGCCGGCGGTGACCGCGGCCTCGAGCACATCGGGCAGCGTCTCGAACTGCTTGGTGGTGGCCGTGAGGTCGATCGTGGCGCGGTAGCCGCGCAGCCGCGGCGGCGCGTGCTCGTCGTAGACGTAGACCGGCTCGATGCCGAGGCTGGAGAACGACAGATCCTCGGCGGCGATGCCGGCCGCGACCAGCGCGGCGCGCAGCTCGACCTGCCGGGCCCGCAGCTGCTGGGCCGCGGCCTTGGCCTTGGGCGCCTCGGCGGCGATCGTCAGGTGCAGGTCGACGACGTCAGGGCGGACCTTGACCTCGGCGGTGCCGGTGACCGCGAACTGGCCGTGCTCGGGCTTGGCCTCGGCGGGGCGGTCGAGGTGGACGTGGGTCTCGGGCGCCCGGCACGCGACCGCGGCCAGGGCCAGCAGGGGGAGGGCGAGATAGGTTCGGGGCATGCCCTAGTGACGCACGACGCCGGCGCCGCGCGTCCGCGGCCGCGCGGGCCTTACACACCCCTGACGCGGCGGGGGCGCCTCACCGCCGGCGTCACGGCGCCAGGCGCTCGTACGGGCTGCCGAGGACGCCGTCGATCCGCGTGGCGAAGTACGCGAGGAGATGGTCCGGGCTGATCGTCGCCCGGACGGCGACGTCGTCGCCCTGCTGCTCCCAGCCGGCCTCGATCTCGATCCCGCCGCCGGTCGCGTGGTCGTGGCTCGCGAAGCGCGCGGTGTGATCCGCGCGCAGGACCACGGTGGTGTCGATCGCCGCGCCGTTGATGACGCGGGCGCCGCGCCAGGTCCCGGCGAGGCCGGCGGCGGCGTCGACGCTGGTCATCACGTCGAGCACGAGGCGGGTGTCGCTGGCGTAGAAGGTCGTGGTCTGCGAGTCGAGGCTGGCGTCCGCGCGAGGGGTCACCAGCGTCAGGCGATCGCCGGCTACGGTGTACGTGCCAGGCGCCGCCGCGCCGACCCCGCTGGCGACGACGGTGCCGTCGGCGCCGAAGGTCAGCACCTGACGATCGCCGCCCGGCGACGCACCGGCGTCGAGGCCGTTGGCCTGGGCGCGCCAGCCCCCGACGATGGCCGCCGGATCGTCACCGCACGCGGCGGTGGCAAACAGCGAACCAGCGAGGAGCGCACCGACGAGCGTCTGCGTGAAATCCATGGGCGGCACGCCCACGCAAGGCGTGTGCCGCCACGCGATCTCGCGCACCTGCGCTCATCGTCGCGGTCGGATCGTGCGAGGACCGCGACCGCGATGTCAGGTCTGGATCGGTCGGCGCGCGCGGTGAGCCGACGAACGGGCGCGCCGCGCCGCGGTCACAGCACGTCGTCGCCGGGCTCGAACACCTCGGCGTGGCTGGCGCGGAAGCCGCGGAGCTCGCGGCCATCGACCCACACCAGGCCGTCGTCGATCCACGCCGCGAAGCGCGCTACCTGCGCGCCGGGGACGCCCTGGCTGTGGCCGGTCGCGAGCTGGAAGTCCCAGCCGTGGTGCGGGCAGACCAGGCGATCGACCTCGACCACGGCGTCGGACAGCGGCGCGTTGCGGTGCGGGCAGCGGCCGTGAAGGACGTGGACCCGATCGTCGACGCGCACCACCGCGACCTCGACCCCGTCGGCGAGGAAGCGCCGGGGCGCGCGTGGCGGCAGGTCGTCGAGCGCGGCCAGCGCCCAGCGGTCGTCGCGCGCGAACAGCGCCGGGCGCGGCGGCGAGGTGTCGGTCGCCAGCGCTCGGTGGGGACAGCCGCCAGCGGCGGCGCGGCCGGGCGGCGCGGCGCCGAGCAAGAGCTGCGTGTACCGCCGCCGTGCCGCGTCGGCCAGGTCGCGCAAGGTGCGCTCGACCTCGTCGATCCCCAGCCGGGTGGCCATCGCGTGGTTGGTCTCGGCGATGCGCTCGAACAGCGGGCTCTTGCGCGGCCGCGCCAGGTATCCGTCGAGCTCCTCGGGATCGACGTAGACCTTGTCGCTGCCGCGCCCGGCGTACAGCCGCGCCAGCGCGTCGAGGCGGACCCACTGGATGGTCGGATCGGGCGTGCGCCGAAACAGCGGGATGAGCGCGTACGGGTTGGCCGACGAGTAGCGCAGCGCCGGGTGGAGCGGCGCGACCGCGAACACCGCCTGGGCCTCGCCGCGGGCCTGATTCCCGGCGGCGGTCAGATCCTGGCAGAAGCGGATCCACGCCTCGGGCGCGACCTCGATCATCGGCAAGATCACCTGGATGACGGCGTGGGCCGGCTCACGCGCGGCGTCCTCGAACAGCGCGAGGAGCGGCGCGGCCTCGGCGCGCTCGGCGAGGTGGACGATGCGGCGGGTCTGGCCGCGCAGGCGACCGCCGCGCGCGAACGGACAGAACGAGTGCGGCTCGAGGAACGCCTCGAGGTAGCGGTCGTTGTTGGCCAGCGCCGCGGCCTCGATCGCGGCGCGCAGGGCGGGCGTCAGCGGCGGCAACGCATCGAACGGGACCGCCGGCGCGGCCGTGGTCTCCGGGGAGCGCGGGCGGCGCGGCAGGGTCGCCAGGATCGCGCGCAGCTGCGCGAGCTCGGCCGGCGAGGTGGTCATCGCGCCGAGCGTCACGCCGTGGCCGGCCGCGCGACATGACGGCGGTCAACGCCAGCGCCGTCAGGTCAAGGCGCAGGCTTCGCCGCCGAACATGACGACGGTCAAGTGCCCGAGCGGACCGGCGCATACGCTTGATGTGATGGGCCGTCACGTGGATGTCGACACGACCGGCGAGGGCTGACCACCCGATGTCACCGCGCCGATCCGTCGGCTCCGTGGTCACGGTCATGCTCGGGCTGGCCCTCGCGGCGTGCGGCAGCGGGCGGCCCCGCGGCGAGGACGGCGGCGCGATCGGCCAGGTCGACGCCGGGCCGCCGCCGCCGCGCTGGACGCCCGCAGCCCGCGCCGACGCGCTCGCCGCCGGTGAGGCCGTGATCACCAAGCACCAGTGCACGCGCTGCCACGAGCTCGACGGCCGACCGGGCGCCGGCCGCCCCTACGACTGCGTGTCGTGCCACGTGTTTCTCACCAGCCTCACGCCGACCGACCCGCGCTACCAGAAGATCGCCGCGAACAACGGCCAGGACGTGCTCGATCGGTACATCCGCAACATCGCGCACCTCCGGCAGGTGCCCAGCCTCACCGCGATCGGCCGGCGGCTGCGGCCAGCGTGGATCGCCGAGTTCCTCCAGCACCCGCTCGATCTGCGGCCGGCGCTCGACGACGCGATGCTGCGCAACACGGTGACGCCCGACGACGCCCGCGCGCTGGCCCGCTACTTCGCGGCGGTCGCCGATGTGCCCGCCGACGGCGAGCCCGGCAGCGCGCTGACGCCGGCGCCGACGCCCGACCCCGATCGCGTCGCGCGCGGCCGCGCGGTGTTCGAGCAGCGGGGGTGCCCGGCGTGCCACGTCGTCGGCAACGAGCGGTTCGCCGGCCAGACCGCGGCCTCGCTGGCCCAGAACCCGCTCGCGCCCGACCTGCGGTTCGCGCGCGCGCGCCTCGGCCCCGAGACGATGGTCGCGTGGATCATGGATCCCCCGGCGGTGTGGCCCGCGGCGACGATGCCGAAACTCGGCGTGAGCCGCGCCGACGCCGAGCTGATCCGCGACTACCTGGCGGCGCCGGTCGCGCTGCCGCCGGCGCCACCTGTCGAGCCGCTCCTGGCGATGCCGCCGGCGGCGACGCATCGGGTGAGCTGGGACGAGGTCAAGGAGCGCGTGCTGGGCAAGGTCTGCGTCCACTGCCACATGAACGATCACGAGAAGGACGTCGGGCCAGGCAACCTCGGCGGCCTCGGCTACGCGGGCCGCGGGCTGGCGATGCGCACCTACGAGATGCTGGTGCGCGGCGCCCGCGGTCCCGACGGCAAGCGCTACTCGGTGCTGCAGCGCCAGCCCGGCGAGGCGTGGCCGCGGATCCTCGAGGTGATGGTCCGCCGCCGGGTCGAGAACCTCCGCGATCACGTGACGCCGCTGGCCGACCACGACCGGCCGGCGTACCCCGCCGGGGCGCTCGGCATGCCCATGGGCCTGCCGACGATGACCGACGAGGAGATCGGCCTCCTCCGCCGGTGGATCGAGGACGGCTGCCCGGGCCCCACCCGTGTCACCGGCAGGCCCGGCTTCACCGATGGGTTCCTGGTCCCCGACGGGCCGATCAAGCCGAACCGCGGCTGTCAGCTGCGCGCGCCCGCCGCGAAGCCGCCGCGCTGGTCGACCCGCCCGCTCGAGCCCGCGCCCGCGACGCCACCGTGACCGCCGCCGCCCCCGCGTCGCCCGCGCTGCACCGGACGCTGGTGATGATCGGCGTGCGCGACGGCGAGGCCGGCCGCGCCGCGCGGCTGATCGGCTTCGCGTTCCTCATGACGGCGGCGCTGGTGCTGGTGAAGTCGGCGCAGCGCGGCATCTTCCTCGCCAGCTACACCCGCGACCGCATCCCCGACGCGTTCATGGTGTCGGCGGCGGCGCTGGCCGCGACGTCGCTCGCGGTGTCAGCGCTGGCGCCGCGGCTCGGCGTCCTGCGGCTGGTCGCCGGCCTGCTCGGCGGCGTCGGCGCGCTGCTGATCACCGCGTGGGTAGCGCTCGCGGGCGGAGCCCGCTGGGTGCCGTTCCCGCTCTACGTCGTCGGCGAGGTGGTGTGCGGTGTGCTGCTGGTCCAGGGCTGGGGCCTGATCACCGAGGCCCTCGACGTGCGCAGCGCGCGCCGCCTGCTGCCGCTGATCGGCGCCGGTGCCGGCCTGGCCTGGGTGCTCGGCGGGCTCGGCACCTCGGTGCTGGCGGCGGCGATCGGGACGCCGGGCCTGTTGGTGGTCGCGACGGCGTTCCTGGCCGCGGCCGGCGGCGTGCTCGCGGCGATCGGCCGGCGCGACCTGGCGCGCCACACCGCCGCGCCACCGGTGGGCGGCGGTCCGCTGGCGCGGATCGCCGATGGCGCGCGTTTCGTCGTCGGTGAGCCGTTGCTCCGCCTGCTCGCGGCGATCAGCGTCCTCGACCTGCTGATCGAGCAGCTCGTCGACTTCCAGCTGTTCGCGATCGCCCAGGAGCGGTTTGCACGGCCGCAGGAGATCGCCGGCTTCATGGGTCAGATCTACGCGCTGACCGGCGTCGTCACGGTGGTGGCGCCGCTGGTCATCACCGGGCGCCTGCTGGCGCGGTTCGGCTCGACGCGCTGCCTGTTCGCAGCCCCGGCCTGGGCGCTGGCGATGTCGGCGGTGGTGCTGTCGGCGCCGGCGCTCACGCCGATCGTGGCGCTGGCGGCCGGCGACCGGATGCTCAAGCAGGCGCTGTCGGCCCCGGGGCGCGCGCAGATGCAGGCGCCGCTGCCGGCGTGGCGCCGGGCGCAGGCCGGCGCGCTGATCCGCGGCGTGCTCGCGCCGCTGGCCTACGTCGGCGGCGCGGCGGCGCTCAAGCTGGTGCCCGCGGGCTCGCTGCGCCCGACCGCGATCGCGGTGATGGCGCTGTCGATCGGCGTGGTGGCCGTCATCGTCGCGCTGCGGCCGGCGTACCGGCAGGCGCTGCGCAAGAGCCTCGACCGCCGCCAGCTCGAGCTCGACGGCGACGCCCCGGCGCTCGACGCCGAGCAGGTCGCCGCGCTGGCCGCGCAGGTCGCCGGTGACGAGGCGCAGGCCGGCTTCGCGGTGACGCTGCTCGCCAGCGCGCCGCCCGCGCTGGCGCGACCGGCGCTGCGCGCGGCGTGCCAGCACCCGTCGCGGCGCGTGCGCGCGGCCGCGGTCGAGGCGCTGGCCGGGCTCCGCGGCGCTGGCGACGCCGACCTCATCGCCCGCACGCTCGACGGCGCCGGCGACGACGATCTCGAGCGCGCGTGCCTGCGCGCGCTGGCCAGCCTCGAGCACGACGGCGCCGTCCGCGACGTCGTCCGCCGCTACCACGACGACGACCACCCGCGCGTGCGCGCGCTGGCCCGCGCCTCGCTGGCGCGCGCCGAGGCCGCCGGCCTCGGATCGCTGCAGTGGGCGACCGGCTCCGCCGCGCAGGTGCTGACCACCGGCGGCGTGCCGCGCGCCAGCCGGGTCGGCCGCTTCCTCGAGCTGCTCGACGATCCGCGCCCCGAGGTGCGCGCCGCCGCGGCGTGGGCCACCGGCGAGGTGCGCACCGGCGAGGTGGTGATCTACGGCGCGCTGCAGCACCTGCTCGACGATCCGGTCCCGGCGGTGCGCCACGAGGCGCTGCGCGCCGCCGGCCGCCTCGGCCTGCCACCGTACCTGCCGCGGATCGTGCAGGCGCTGGCCGACCCGGCCGATCGCGGCGTGGCGATCGAGGCCTGCGCCGGCTTCCACGACCAGCTCGCCCCGACGCTGGCGCGCCAGGTGACGGCGGCGTCGGTGGTCGCGGTGACCGGGCTGGCGGCGGCGCTCGGCCGCGGCCACGGCCCGCGCGGCGACGCGGTCCTCGATCGCCTGCTCGATCACCCGCACCCGGCGGTCCGCTACCGCGCGGCGGTGGCGCTCGCGACCCGCCACCACGGCGCGGTGTCGGTCGAGCGGCTCGCCGCGCTGCTGGCCCCCGAGGTCGCGCGGGCCTCGCAGCTGCGCGCGCTGATCGCCGCGCTCGATCGCCCGTTCCTGCGCGGCGAGCTCGCGGCGCGGCTGCGGCAGTGCGAGAAGCGCGGGCTCGCGGTGCTGGCGCTGGCCGCCGATCCGGCGCTGTGCCGCCTCGCCGAGGGCCGCCTGCGCGAGGCCGATCCGCGCACTCGCGCGCAAGCGATCGAGCTGATCGAGACCGCGGCGCCACGGGCGCTGGCGGCGCCGGCGGTGGCGCTGCTCGAGGCCACCGCCCCGGCGCCGGCCGAGCCGCTGGCCGCGCTGCTCGCGCTCGACGACGCCTGGCTGCGGCAGGCCGCGGCGCTCGAGCTCCCCGCGACGCGGGCGCTCCCCACCTGGCTGGAGGATGAAGCCATGTTGCCCCTGGTCGAGATCGTCAACCTGCTGCGCGCGGTGCCCCTGTTCGGCGAGCTGTCCGCCGAGGATCTGCTGCAGATCGCGCGCAGCGTCAGCCATCGGCCGCTGCCGGCCGGCGGGGTGCTGTTCCGCAAGGGCGAGCCCGGTGACGCGATGTACGTCGTCGCCCGCGGTCGGGTCCGCGTCGCCGACGGCGACCGCGAGCTGGCGCTGCTCGGGCGCGGCGAGCTGATCGGCGAGCTGGCGCTGCTCGACGGCGAGGCCCGCTCGGCGGACGCCACCGCCGTCGATGACAGCGCGATGCTCGGCCTCGCGGCGGCCGACGTCGACGAGCTCCTCGACCGCCGCCCGGAGATCGGCCGCGAGGTCATCCGCGTGCTGGTCCGCCGCCTGCGCGCGGCCAACCTGCGCTGATCGACCGCGGGCACCGACCGGTCGACCGCCGCCGCGGTTGTGAAACCCTCGCGGCATGCCGCGCTCGCTCGCCGCCTGGGTCGTCGCGCTCCTGCCGCTCGCCGCCTGCCCCGGGCCCCGCGCCGCCCCGAGCTGCCCACCGGTCGCGCCGACCGGGCCGACAGCGCCGCTCGCACCGACCGATCCCACCGCGGCCGCCCGCGCCGCCTGCGCCGCCGGCGACCTCGCTGGCTGCGACGACCTCGTCGAGCACTGGGGGCAGCGCGAGCTCGGCCCGGCGGCGCCCGCCGACGCCGAGGTGCTGCGCGTCGCCTGCGACGACCGCGCGATCGCCGCGGCGTGCATGGGCCACGCGGTCATGCGCAAGTACGGCACCGCCACGGGTGTCCGGGATCCGGACGGCGCGGCGCCGTACTTCGCCCGACTCGTCGAGCTCGGCGACATCCAGGGCTACCGCGGCAAGCCGCCGTCGGCCGAGGGCCAGGCGGCGCTGGCCGCCACCGAGCGGGCCTGCGCCACCGGCCGCCGGCGCGCCTGCGCCCAGCTCGGCTGGGCGGCGTTCTCGGCGGTCCAGCAGCCCAAGGACGTGCGGGTCGCGTTCGCCCGCTGGCACCAGGCGTGCGGGCTGGGCGTGACCTCGGCCTGCCGCTGGGCCGGGCACGTCGCGTACACCTACGACGAGGTCAAGGACCTCGCGGCGGCGGCGAAGCTCCTCGAGCGCGCCCGCGACACGCCCGGCGGCGAGGACGAGCTGGGCGAGTTCCTGACCGCGACCGGCGCGGCGCCGCGCGCCCGCGATCACTACCTCGCCGGCTGCGCGCTCGGCAGCCGCAGCGCGTGCTGGCACGCCGGCGCCGCGCTCGTGGCCGCCGCGTGCGTCGCCGGCGAGGACGCCGCCTGCGCGGCCGCGCCGCCGCCGCCGCACTGACGCCCCACCGCCCGCGTCGCCGCGGGGCGTGGCTCAGCCGCCCAGGTACGCGATCACGTCACCGGCGCCGAACTGCGTGCGCCCCGCGAGGAACCCCGCCAGCGCGCCCAGCTCGTCGCCGCTGGTGACCAGGGGCGGCTCGACGGAGCCGCCGGCGCGCCGCTGGCCCAGGCCGATGGTGGCGGTCAGCTCGTTGCACAGGCAGCGGCGCCCGTCCGTGTCCTCGCGGCGTCCGCCCTTGTCCAGGTACGCGTCGACCGGCTCGCCCGGGCATCGATAGCCGACGCTGCCATCGGCGCGCGCGTACGCGGTGCGCAGGTAGCCCAGGTCGCAGATGCGCTCCCGCGCCCCGCCGCGCGACGGGTCTTCGGGCCAGGTGACGATCTTGAACGGGTAGCCGGTCGGCGACACCCGCGGATCGGTGCGGATCGCGACCTCGCCGCGGCCGGCGTGGGCGACCAGCGAGCGCTTGAGCGCCGGCGCGATGCCCGACTCCTCGCACAGCGCGAACAACGTCCCGACCTGGACGCCCACCGCGCCAGCGGCCTGCGCCGCGCGCAGCCGCTCGGGGTGCCCGGCGCCGCCGGCGAGCCAGAACGGCAGGCCGAGCTGGCGCAGCGCGCCCAGGTCGACCGCGTCACGCGGCCCGTACACCGGCTCGCCGCGCTCGTCGACCCGCAGCTCGCCGCGGGGTGGCGCGTTGTGGCCGCCGGCGGTCGGCCCTTCGACGACGAACCCGTCGACGCGGCCGGTGGCCTTGCGCGCCAGCATGGTCGCCAGCGCGTGGCTCGCGATGATCGCCAGGAACCGCGGCCGCACCAGCGGTGGTGGCTCGCCCGGCCAGTGCGCGGCCGGATCGAACGCCAGCTCGTAGATGCGCCCCTCGGGCGCGTGCTCGACGTCGAGCCGCAGCGTGCACGGTCGATGCGCGGCCAGCGCGTCGAGGACCCCGGGGATCTCGCGCGGGATCCCCGCGCCCATCAGCACGTAGTCGACGCCGGCGAGCATCGCGCCGTACAGCGTCGGTAGGGTCGGTAGCTGGATCTTGGTCAGGAGGTTGATCCCGACCGCGCCACGGTGGCCGCGCTTGGCCAGGGACACCTCCACGAACGCCCCCAGCATCAGCTGCTGCTGGCGCGCGATCGACATCGCGTGGTGGTACAGCGGCATCGGCCGATACGGCTCGTCGGCGGCGCGCCCCTCGGGGCGGAAGTAGCGGCGCACCATCGCGTCGGCGACGCCGGGGATCGGGAACGCGGCCATCGCGTCGCGGAGCACCCCGTCGGGGTCGCCGTCCTGGAGCCGGCGCGCCAGCAAGGTCTCGCAGCCCACGCCGGACACCACGCCGAGGTGGCCGCGCTCGGCGACCGCGCGGGCCAACCGCCAGCCCGACACCCCCACGCCCATGCCGCCCTGGATGATCACTGGCCACGGGGCCGCGTCGACGGAAGGCTGATCCATGCGCGCACCCTACGCCGCCCCGCGCGCCGACACCGTCAGCGTCGCACCACGCGACCGCCACGCTCCACCACGTCCTGGTCATGGCGCACTTCGGCCGGCTCGACCTGACGATCGTCAAGTCGGGCGTGCCCCTGCGGTCAAGTGACGTCGAGCGTCGCGTACAGCGACGGCTGGATCGCCGTCGGCCACACCGCCTTGACGATCGTCGCGGTCGCGGCGAGCGCCTGCACCAGCGGCGCGCCCCACGGCGCCTCGGTCGCCCGCGCCAGGGCGGTCCGGGCGAGGCCGACGGTGTCATCGTCGTCCTGCGCCAGCGGGTCCTCGGGCAGCGCGTCGTAGTACGCGCGGTGATCGGTCGTGTTGGCGAGGAACCGCCGCAGGCCGTGCGGGATGGCGAGCGCCGCCTGCACCCGCAGGCTGGCGTTCTCGCGGCGCAGGTCGGCCAGCGAGTCGTTGGCGAGCCCCCAGTTGACCTGGCGCGCGCTGTCGCGCCCCTCGACCAGCCAGTGGCACACCTCGTGGAACACGATCTGCGCGACGCAGTCGTCGGGATCGAGGATCTGCGCGGTGCCGATCGCCAGGGTGCCGCGACCGTCGTAGTCGGCGTAGGCCCCGTCGGCGCGCACCACCCGCAGGCCCATCCGCTCGGCCGCGCGGATCCACACCTCGTCGAGAGGGTCGCGGTACTGACAGGTCGAGCGGCGTGGCGTCGGGACGATCCGCGACAGGTCGACGGCGGTGGCCAGCTCCATGCCGCGGAGCTTGCCGCCCCCGGCGCCGCCGCGCGATGCCCGGCGCTGCGGCGCGACGTCGCGCCCGGGGTGCCCGCCAGCTCACCGCGACGCGCCGGCGATCGCCGGCAGCTCGAGCGACACGCCGACGGCCGCGACGATCTCGGCGGCGCCGCTGGCCAGCTGGCGGCCGCCGACGTCGAGGTACGCGCCGGTGGCCAGCGCGCCCAGCACGCCGAGCGCGCCGCCGCCGTCGGTCGAGCCCCAGCGCACGCCGGCCAGACGCTGGCGCAGCGCGGCCCGGGCCATCAGCGCGCGCCGCGGCTGGTCGCCATCGACGCTCCAGAACAGCTCGGCGCGCCCGCCCAGCCACAGCGGCCCGCCGACCCGCCGCGCCACCGCCACGTAGGTCGCGTGCGCGGTGCCGCGGCCATCGACCGACTCGCCGATCCAGCCGGCGCCGAGATCGACCGGCACCACGCCGCGATCGTCGAGGGCGCTGGCGTGGGCGCCGATCGCCGCGCGGGCGCCGACGCCGTCGGCGGTCGCGATCGTGCCGACCGACGACTGGCTCGGCGGGATCACGCAGCCGCCGAGCGCGAGCGCCAGCGCGGTCGCGCCGCGCGCGCTCACCGGAACTCCGGCGAGGTGATCGACAGCTTGAGGCCGCCGGCGAAGCCGTCGGTGTCGGCCTGGTCGTCGCCGTTGCGCAGCGCCTCGCGCTGCCGGTACAGCTCGATCGCGACGCCGAACCGGGACGCGCCCATCGCGAACGCGTACTCGCCGCCGAGCCGGAGCTGGCGCGCCGAGGCGTCGACCGGCGACTCCGAGACGAGCTCGAAGCCGTGGGCGTAGGCGCCGACGTACACCGACCACGCGGCGGTGCCGTAGCCGAGCTGGGCGTCGGCGATGCCGCCGATGATGCCGCCGCCGCCGCCGCCCATGCCGAGCCCGGCCAGCGCGATCGCCAGCGACACGTGGTCGAGCTGGAACCGCGGTCGCGCGTACGGGAACCCGCCGGTCAGGTTCACCTGATCGCCGTCCGCGCCTTCCTGCTGGGCGCGGGTGACGGCGACGCCCAGCTCGAGGGCGAACCACCGCGCGAACTGGCCGCGCATCGAGGCCTCGGCCTGGAAGGTCTGCCGGCCGGACGCTACCGCCAGGCCGGTGCGGCCCTCGATCACGTTGCGGCCGGGCGCGGCAGGGATGCGGGCGCCGGTGCCGAGCCCCATCGGGGGCGCGGCGCAGGCGGCGGAGAGCGACAGGATGACCAGGATGCGCTTCACAGGTGTCGGCTCGAAGAGCAACGGCCGTGCCGCGCTCCACCCCACGATCGCACGCAAGCGCGCCGCTGGGGGCGCGCGGGTGTCGCATCGGCGCCACAGCGGCCTGACGGCGATGTCGGGCGCCGCGGGTCACCGCGACATGGGTGGCGCGATCACAGCACGCGGCGGGGCGACACCAGCGCGTTGGCGATCAGCAGCCCGGCGACGATCGCCATCGCCACCACGAACGTCGCGAAGGTGGTCTCGATGCCGGTCATCGTGTTGCGGTCGAGCAGCGACGAAATGCCGCGGAAGCCCATCGAGCCCGGCACCAGCAGGATGACCGCCGGCACCAGCACCACCTGCTGCGGCCGGTCGAGGAAGCGCGCGTAGAGGTTGGCGGCGATGCCCAGCGCCAGCGCGCCGATCAGCACGCCGAGCTCGGGGCCGAGCAGGTCGGCGCCGAAGTTCGACGCCGCGTAGGCGATCAGCGAGGTCAGCATGATCCACGGCAGCGCGCGCTTCTCGGCCTGGCACACGATCACCATGCCGACGGTGCCGACCACGAACGCCACCCACTCGCTCCAGCCCGGCAGCGGCACCGGCGTCACCGCCGCGACGTGCCACAGCGCGCGCGCCAGCCGCTCGCCCAGCGCGACGCCCAGCGCCAGCTCGAGCAGCACGATCACGGCCGACATCATCCGCGCGGTGCCCGACACCAGGTTGCGCGTGGCCAGCTCGGTCATCGCCGTGGTCAGCGTCATGCCGGGCAGCATCGCGATCAGCGCGGCGATCGTGACGATCGACGGCGTCACGCCGCGGACCACGTGGGCGATGGCGTTGGCGGCGAACGCGGCGGCGAACGCGCCGACCAGCTCGACCGCGCGCTGGCTGTGGGTGCGCCGGCGCATCAGCAGCGCCAGGAAGCCGAGCGCGAGGCCGACCCCGGCGCCGGCCGCGACGTCGCGCCAGCCGCCGCCGAAGAACACCGCGATCGACGCCGCGGTGAGCGCGTAGGTGGCGGTCTCGGCGAAGCGGCCCCACGCCGGCGGCGCCGCCTCGATCGCCTGGATCTGCGCCAGCGCCGCCTCGGAGTCGATCTCGCGCGCCAGCACCCGCTCGGCCAGCGCGTCGAGCTGCGCCAGCTTGCCGAGATCGAGCTCGCCGGTGTCGACGCGCAGGAGCGCGGTCTTCTGCTCGGCGGGATCGCCGAAGCCGATCATCAGCGAGGTCGGCGTCGACATGATCTGCGCGCGCAGGCCGAGCCGGCCGCAGACCACGGCGAGCGCCTCCTCGAGGCGGTGGGCCGGCGTGCCGTAACGATGCAGGCCGCGGCCCAGAGCCAAAACGAACCGCACGCGGCTCTTCTCGATACGCTCGCGCTCGGCCAGCGGCAGCTGGCCGGTGTCGGCGCTGCGCCGCGGTCGATCGGTCGGGTCGCGGCGCTCGGTCACGCCGCAAGGAATACCCGACCCCGCCACGAAGTTGTCCCCCCAGGCGCGTTTCGCAGGCCGAACCCTACCCCAGCGCGTACCTATCGATAGAAGCAACCCTAGCCGCCGGCGGATGTCCTATCCATGTCGGCCGAAACCGGCCGAAAACCAGAATGCCCTCGGGGGTTTGTCCCGAGGGCACCGGCGCAACAAGAAAAGCTAGAAGTACTCGAACGTTACAGAAGAAGTCAGGCGCAGACTAAGCTAGCTAGAGCAACCTGCTGGGCGGCACCCCGTCAGGTTGTCCCGATAGTGAGCAAACTCCGCGCCAAGTTGGCAACCCGCTCCGCAATGCCTTGTATTCATGGACATTGCGTGGTACCGCAGGGGTCCTAACGCCCTTTTCGCCGCGACCTGTCCAAGACATCCATGTCAGGGGCGGCTACCTGGGTTGAACGTTTTTGCGCAGAGAGTTCGATGGGTCAAAACATTCTGGTGGTCAACGCCGAAGGTCCGGAGTGCCGGGTCGCGGTGGTGGAAGAAGGCGCCCTGGCCGAGTTGTTCGTGGAGCGGAAACGCGACCGGGGCATGGTCGGCAACATTTACCGGGGCAAGGTCACGCGGGTGCTGCCCGGCATGCAGGCGGCGTTCGTCGATCTCGGCCCCAAGGTCGAGCGCGCGGCGTTCCTGTTCGTCGGTGACGTGCTCGGCGGCGACGACGGCAAGAAGCTGTTCGAGGACGCCGACGTCGAGGACGGCGACGAGGCCCCCGAGGCCGCGGCCTCGCGGATCGCCCGCACCAAGAAGAGCCTGGCGGCGCGCAAGATCGAAGATCTGCTCAAGCCCGGCAACGAGGTGATGTGCCAGGTGGTGAAGGATCCGATCGCCATGAAGGGCGCGCGGGTCACCGGCTACCTGTCCTTGCCCGGCCGCTACAGCGTGTACATGCCGGCGGTGGGCCAGGTCGGCGTGTCGCGGCGCATCGCGTCGGACAAGGAGCGCAAGCGGCTGCGCGACATCATCCAGAAGGCGCGGCCCAAGCACGGCGGGTTCATCGTGCGCACCGCCGCCGAGGACACCGACGAGCAAGAGATCAAGGACGACGTCGAGTACCTGACCCGCGTGTGGGGCGAGATCGGCCGCCGCGAGGATCAGGTCAAGGGCGCCGGCCTCATCTACCCCGAGCTCGATCTGCCGCTGCGCCTGGTGCGCGACCTGGTGAAGGAGAACACCACCGAGGTCCACATCGACGACGAGGAGCAGTACACGCGGATCAAGCGGTTCACCGAGACCTTCTTGCCGCGCTACGCCGAGCGCATCAAGCGCTACGAGGGCCGGCGGCCGATCTTCGATCACTTCAACATCGAGCCCGCGCTGCGGGTGGCGGTGGCGCGCAAGGTGCCGCTGCGCTCGGGCGGCTCGCTGGTGATCGATCAGGGCAAGGCGCTGACCGCGATCGACATCAACACCGGCAGCTTCACCGGCGCCGGCAACAACCTCGAGGACACGGTCACCGCCAACAACCTCGAGGCCTGCGAGGAGGTCGCGCGCCAGCTCCGGCTGCGCAACATCGGCGGCATCATCGTCATCGACTTCGTCGACATGGACAA
>Ga0073899_10002338_pt1 | contig 17100 bp, 17 predicted proteins | sample KloWWTmetaKNB5Ph_FD_88975 | JGI IMG/M metagenome (GOLD analysis project Ga0073899, IMG submission 88975) | Active sludge microbial communities from Klosterneuburg, Austria, studying microevolution and ecology of nitrifiers - Klosterneuburg... | ecosystem: Engineered > WWTP > Aerobic digester >...
GCGCGAGCTGGTGCTGGCGCGGGTCATGCGACTCTCGAGCGTGGTCGCAATCGGGGTCGGGCTGGTGTGGCTCGCGCTGTGGCTGTTCGTCTGGCCCACCAACGAGGCCCTGTACAAGCCCGTGGCCGTCAGCAGCCTGGCCCGCGGCTCGGCGCCCCCCGACACGCTCACCGACGGCGCGCAGAGCGAGCGGGCCTGCAGCACCGATCGTCAGGCCCAGCCCTGGGTGCGCGTGGATCTGTTGAACCACGTGGCGATCGACAGCGTGCGCGTCGCCGTTCGCCCCGACATCTCGCTGCCGCTGGTGCTCGAGGTGAGCGACGACGACCGCAAGTTCCGCGAGGTGAGCGTGCGGCACGAGCCCGTGCCCACCGGACGCTGGCGCGTCAGCCTGGGCAAGCAGCGTGCGCGCTTCGTGCGCGTGCGTCACCCGGGCGAAGGCGTGCTTGCGTTGCGCGAGGTCGAGGTCTGGGGTTGGCGCTAGGCGGGGCGGCGAGTCACTCGCACTTCTGGCTGACTTCCCAGACAAGACCGCCGTCGGCCTTGACGCACGACGCCAATCGCCAGCCCGGCTTTCCGCCGGCATCGCACGGGTACCCGCAAGGCGAGTCGGCACCGCCGAACGGATTGGAATTGCACTTCTCGCCCGGGGCGGGGACCGCGCTCGGACACGAAGCGGGCGTGTCTGACGACACGGTGTGCTCCCATCCCGTAGCGGAGTCGCAGTACATGAACGTTCCGGGGCACGAGTCGTAGGGTCGGCCCGGATCGCAAGCCTTCGCCGCGACCGTCCAGCCGTACCCCTTCGGATCGCCGGGGTGCTGAAAGTGGCACGAGAGCGTGAATGTCTGGGCACCGCTCTGGCAATCCACCGTGTACGTGCAGCCCTGCGCTGTCGGATCACACTCTCCCGAGTTGGGAAGGGTCGGGGGGCAGTTGGGGACGCCGCCGCCCCCCACGCCAGCGGTACCGCCCGTGATGGCTCCGCCACCGGTGCCGCCCGTGCCACCCGCGCCCGACCCCGACTCAGCCGATTCGTTCGCGCAGCCGATCGCCGCAAACGATCCCATCAACCCGATCGCAAGGCCGGAGAGATACATGGAGCGCATGACAGCGGACTTGCATGCCGCATGCCCGCCGCGATGTGCCACGCTGTGCCGAGCCTGCCGGCCGGCCCGTTCAGCTGCGGCGCCGCCTACAGGCCGCCCCCACCAGGCCGAGAGCGAGCAGGCCGGCCAGCGGCGCGCCGTTCGAGCGACCGGAAGGGGCGGTGCTGCACCCCGCGGTGCTGCTGCACTGACTGGCGTCGGGATGCGACGCGCACCACGCGCCTTCGAGCTCGGTCGTGGGCGGGGCGTCGCACGCGGCCAGCCGCGCCTCGAGCAGAGAGGGCCCGGGCGCGACCGCGTCGGTTCGCTGGGCGCACACGCTGGGCAGCACGCTCTGCTTGCCGGTGGTGAGATCCTCGGTCACGAGCCGCACACAATACTCGTCGACGTCGTCGGCGAACTGGAGCGTGACCGAGTGGGCGGCTGCGCCGTAGGGCGGCACGTTGACGAACGCTTCCGGTTTCGAAACCAGCTGCCCCTTGCCGGGGACCGCCTCGATGCGGGTGAGCTGATGAATCGAAGCCGCCGACGGGGGCGGCGCGAAGGCGAGATGGAGCACCGGCGCCTGGACTTCGGTGGAGCCGAAGCTCGAGACGCTGGGGCCGCAACTGTTGACCGAGGCCGCGTGCTGGCACGAAACGGTCTCGCCCGACAGGATGCGCTCGCGCCCGAACTCGATCTGACTCACCGTCACGCTGGCGGGTTTGGCAGGCTCGCTCACCGTCTCGAGGGCCAGGGCGCCGCTCGAGGGTGGGTACGATCCAGAGACCGCGGCCTCTGCTATCGCCCAGGTCACCTGGTACGCGCCCTTGGGCTCGAGGGGAGCGGCCGGCCGCCACACGACCAGCACGCGCCGCGCCTCGTGCGTGATGTCGTTGGGGTCGCGGCCCACGTCGTGAAGGCTCAGCGATCCGGCGACGGGCTGGGCCGCAGCGTCCTCGACGCTGACCGTCACCGCTTCCAGCGCGGCGCCTTCGGCGAGCCCCTTGAGGGTGCCCTCGAGGGCGACCGCACCCGTGGTGGGCAGCGCGGTGTCGTCGACGCCGGACAGGCCGTGCCAGCCCGGGCCCATGATGCCGGGGCCGCCGGAGCAGCCGTCGGCGCGTGACACCATCCCCGGACCAACCAGGGCAGTCGAGATCGCGACAGGCAAGGCAACGAGGGCGAGACCCAGGCGGTGGCGGCTCATGGGGGCTCGCGTTGCACCGCTCGTGCCAGCTGAGCTGGCACAAGGTGGCATGGCCGCCGCGGCTCGAACACCGAGCTCGCCCTGGGGTTCGATCCCGGCCGGGGCATGATACTGGAGAGCGATGAAGCCGCGCGCACTCGCTGTCTCGGTTGGATTGGGGATCGTCGTGGCAGGTCATGCCGGCGCAGCGCCGGTCAAGCGCAAGGCCGTGGACATCCTCGGCGACTTCGCGATGGTCGGGAACACCTTCGCTCACAACTGTGGCGACAAGGCTCCGGTGGTGGGCACGGTCACCTCGTGCACCGACACCTTCACCGACGCCTCGCCGGACGTGTACTGGCAGGCCGAGGCCACCACGGCGACGGCGGGTCCGCTGGTCACCCCGGCCGCGTCGCGAACCACCGCCATGCTCTCGATGCCCAGCGGCGCGCGGGTGGAGTACGCCACGCTTTACTGGTTTGGCACCGCCGCGGCCGCCGACAAGGACTGCACCTTCGAGCGCCCGGGTGGACCGAGCACGTCGGTCACTGCCGACTCCAGCTATCAGGGCGTGGCGTCCAATCCCGCCGCCGTGAAGCCAGCGAACAAGACGTTGACGCAGTTCTTGTCCGGCGCTGACGTCACGGACTTCGTCGCGGCCCAAGGCTCGGGCGCGTATCGCGTCTCCGGCGTGGACGGGCCTGCGCTGGACGACAACCACGGCGCGGCAGAGCGGGGGTGGGCGCTGGTCGTGTTCTACGAAGCGCCGGGGGCGGCGCCGCACAACCTGGTGCTGTTCGAGGGCATCGACGGCATCTTGGGCGGGACGGTTTCGGTGCCGCTCAGCGGCTTCAAGGTGCCGACCGTCTTCAGCGGCAAGCTCGGGATCGTGGGCATCGACGGCGAGGTCGCGGGGGCGTCGTTGCGGTTCGGTGTGCCCCCCTTGGGCGCGGGGAACCTGCTTTCGGACGCACTGAACCCTTCCACCTTCTTCTTCAACGGCACGCGCTCGTGGCTGGGGCAACCGGTCTCCGTGGCTGGCGATCTGCCCCAGGCTTCCGGCCAGGCCGGCAGCTTCGGTGGCATCGACATGGACGTGGTGGACGTCACGGCGCAGCTCAAGGCGGGGCAGACCAGCGCCGAGGCGCAGATCTCTGCCGGCCCCGGCGATGGCATCATCAACTTCATCTGGGTCACCTCCGTCACGACCCTCGCGCCGGTGCTCACGGCCGCCAAGAAGGTCAAAGACGAGAACGGAGGCGCGGTCGTTCCGGGCGACATCCTCGAGTACAGCGTGACGGTGACCAACAAGGGCAACGACCCTTCGGCCGACACGGTGTTCGAGGACACGCTCTCATCCGGCCTCGAGTTCGTGGCAGGGTCGCTGAAGGTCAGCAGCGGATCGGCCACGACCACGCTCACGGACGCGACCGGCGACGATGCGGGGGAGTACACCGGCGCGTCGAAGAAGCTGGTGGTGAGGCTAGGCACCGGCGCCAGCGCCACGCAGGGCGGTTCCGTTGCCCCCAGCGAGTCCGTCACGGTCACCTTCCGCGCGAAGGTTGCGGCAGGGACGGAAGGCACGACGCTGGCCAACCAGGCCGCGGTGACCGCGAAGGGTCAGAGCGGAGCAGCAGCCGCCACCATCCAGAGCGACGACCCGGACAAGACCGGCATCACCTCGACCGACGTCACCGTTGCGAGCGGCACCGACGGCGGCAGCGGTGGCGCGCCCAGCGGCGGTTCCGGCGGCGGCGCCGGCGCAGCGGGCTCGGGAGCGACCGCGGGCACGGGGGGCGGCAGCTCGACGGGCGGCAGCTCGACGGGCGGCAGCTCGAGCGGGGGCAGCGGCGGCTCGGCCGGCGGCGGCGCATCGGACTCGGGGGACGATGGCGGATGCGGCTGCCGCACCGCGCCGGTTTCGAGCGGCGCGGCCGGCGCGCTGGCAGCGCTCGCGGCCCTGGCGGCGCTGTCGCGGCGGCGGCGTGGCACCACGGAACGGTGAGCCGGCACACGACGCCGCTCGCGGGGCGCGGCCCTTCGTCGACGGCGCCCGAGCGCTCACCGATTGACCGACGCCATGCCCTGCTCGGAGTAACGGGTGCCCTCGGCGGCGCCCGGCGGCATGATGGCGTCGAGCTCGGCGAGGTCAGCGGCGCTCAGCGTCACCGCCGTGGCCCCCGCGTTCTCGTCGAGCCGCTTCGCGCTGCGGGTGCCCGGAATGGCCACCACGTGATCGCCGCGGCCGAGCACCCAGGCCAGCGCGAGCTGTGCCACCGTGCAGCCCTTCTTCGCCGCGAGTGCCTCGACGGCCTTCACCAGCGCCAGGTTCTTGTCGAAGTGCTCTTCGCTGAAGCGCGGCAAGTAGCGACGGAAGTCGTCTGCGGCAAGATCGGCGCGCGAGCGAAGCTGGCCAGTGAGGAAGCCGCGGCCCAGCGGGCTGTAGGCAACGAACAGCGCGCCCAGCTCGCGGCAGGCGGCGAGGAGCTCGACTTCGGGCTCGCGGCTCCAGAGCGAGAGCTCGGTCTGAAGCGCCGCGATCGGGTGCACCTTCGCGGCGCGGCGCAGGGTGTCCGGCGCGGCCTCGCTCATTCCGATGAAGCGCACCTTGCCCGCCTTCACCAGCGCGGCCATCGCGCCGATCGTGTCCTCGATGGGGACGGCGGGGTCCACGCGGTGCTGGTAGTAGAGGTCGATGTGGTCGACGCCGAGCCGGGCGAGGCTCGCGTCGCACGCGGCCGTGACGTACTCGGGGCGGCCGCTGATGCCCAGCCACGACCCGTCTTCGCCGCGACGCACCGCGAACTTCGTACAGAGGAAGGCCTCGTCGCGCCGGCCCTTCAGCGCCTGCCCGACCAGCCGCTCGTTCTTGCCGGCCCCGTACATGTCCGCGGTGTCGAGGAAGGTCACCCCGCGATCGAGCGCGTGGTGGATCACCTCGATCGAGCGCGCGTCGTCGCTCGCCCCGTAGAACTCGCTCATCCCCATGCAGCCGAGGCCGATCGCGCTGACCGACGGCCCGCTCCCCCTGGCGCTTCGCTTCTCCATGCTCCTCCGAGGTCTTCCGGTACCTGCAAAAACACTCGCGAGTTTTTTTGCCGACCTGCAAAAATGCTAGCATTGTCCGGTGCCCTCGAAAAGTCGCTATCTTCGAGCGTCGGTGCTGCGTGACGTGGCACGCAAGATGGTGTTCGTCGCGGGGCCGCGACAGGTGGGCAAGACGACTTTTGCTCGCAGCCTGCCCGGGGGAAAGGCTGGCTACCTGTCCTGGGACGACCCTGGGGATCGCCAGCTCATTCTCGCGCGCGAGCTTCCGCCCTCGCGTCTGTGGGTGTTCGACGAGCTGCACAAGTACCGGCGCTGGCGCAACTACCTCAAGGGCATCGGCGACAAGCGACCGGGCGGTCAGGGGATCGTCGTCACGGGGAGCGCGCGCCTCGACTACTACCGATTCGGCGGCGACTCGCTCCAGGGCCGGTACCATCATTTCAGGATGCACCCGCTGTCCGTCGCCGAGTTGAAGCTGCGGACGAACCGCGATCTGGCAGAGCTACTGACCCTCGGAGGCTTCCCAGAGCCGTTCTTCTCGGGCTCGGAAGTGGAAGCCAGGCGCTGGTCGCGTCAGTATCGGACGCTCTTGGTTCGTGAAGAGGTCTCGGACCTGGAAAGCGTGCACGACCTGGGCACGCTGGAGCTACTGGCGTTGCGGCTCCCCGAGCTGGTGGGGTCTCCGCTGTCGATCAACGCGCTGCGCGAGGACCTGGAAGTGAGTCACCGAACCCTGGGGAAGTGGCTGGACATCCTCGAGCGTCTCTATTCGCTATTTTGCGTGACCCCCTTCGGCGCGCCCAAGCTCCGTGCGGTGAAGAAGGCGCGCAAGCACTACCACTTCGACTGGACCCTGGTGCGAGAGCCCGGGCTGCGATTCGAGAACCTGGTGGCTGCGCACCTGCTCAAGTGGGTGCACTTCCAGCAAGACGAGCTTGGCCTCGATCTGGATCTGCGCTTCTTTCGGGACGTGGATGGACGTGAGGTCGACTTCGTCGTCATGGACGGGCGAGCTCCCGTCCTCTTGGTCGAGTGCAAGTGGGCCGACGACAGCGTGAGCCCAGCGCTGCGCTACCTGAAGAGCCGCTTTCCAGCCGCTGAGGCCTGGCAGATCAGTGCCACCGGCAAGCGCGACTACCAATCTGCCGAAGGCATTCGCGTTGCGCCTGCGATCGGGTTGCTGAAGACGTGGGTTTGACTGCCGCTCGCCGGATCAAGGCGGCGTCCAGCCACCCTTCGCCAGCGCTGCCACCATCACCGCCAGCAAGTAGCAGGCGAGCCCCACGGCGATCAGCGCCGCCGCCAGGTTCAGCTTGCGCAGCAGGCGGTCGCGCCGAGCGATCACCCGCCGGGCGAGCTCGAGGTTCCCGCTACCCAGGTCCTGCGTGACCCAGCGCACGCTCGAGAGGCAGCGGATGGTGATCACGATCGCGACCAGGATGAACGCGACCCCGACGATCATCGCCAGCGCCGAGAGCGGCCCGGCGTTCACCATGTTGTGACCGGCGAAACCGGTCACGCTGATGCAGATCCCGGCGATGCCCAGGAAGGTCTGCGCCTGGGTGCGCAGCACGGCCAGCTGACCGGAAAGCAGCGACACCAGGTCCTGCGACCGCTCGAAGGTCGCCGCCAGGGTCTCGGCTTCGCCCGCTTCCGCCATGATTCCGGCGGGTAGCAGAGACGGGAGAAAACGGCCAAGTTGGCTTGTCACCTTCCGGGGCCCCTGCGACGCTTCCCGCGCGATGTTCGTCTGTCCGAGCTGCGGCCTGCCAGCACCGGCGTCGGGGTTCTGTACCGAAGACGGTGCGGCCCTCGCGCCGGCGGACGATCCGCTGCTCGGTCAGACGGTGGGCAGCTACCGGATCGCGCGCCTGGTGGGTCAGGGCGGAATGGGCGCGGTCTACCTGGGGGTGCAGCCCGCCATCGGCAGCCGCGTCGCGATCAAGGTGCTTTCGCCGGCCGCCAGCGCGACCGCGGGCATGGTCGACCGCTTCTTCGCCGAGGCCCGCGCCGTCAACCACATCCGGCACGAGAGCATCGTCAACGTGATCGACCTGGCGGTGTTGCCCGATCAGCGCCCGTACATCGTGATGGAGTATCTCGAGGGGGCGCCGCTCGCGCGCCATTTCGAGACGCATCGCCCCTTTCCGCTGGGGTTTCTGGCGCGGCTCGCGCTCGAGGCGTTGAGCGCCCTGGAAGCGGCGCACGCCCAGGGCATCACGCATCGCGATCTGAAGCCCGACAACCTGTTCGTCACGGCCATGGGCCGCCTGAAGGTGCTCGACTTCGGCATCGCCAAGCTTCACCCCGAGCTGGGCGGGCAGAGCGATTCCACTCGGACCGGTGCCTTGCTGGGGACGCCCCAGTACATGTCGCCAGAGCAGGCGCTGGGCCAGCCCGCCGACGCCCGCGCCGACCTCTATTCACTGGGCGTGGTGCTGTATGAAGGGGCCACCGGCCGGCGCCCGTTCGAGGCCGAAGCGTTGTTCGAGCTGTTGCGACAGCACATCGAATCGTCGGCCACGCCGCCGAGCGCGCTGCGGCCCGATCTGCCGCCGGCCCTCGAGCAGGTGATCGTGCGCGCGATGGAGAAAGATCGCAGCCGGCGCTTCCAGTCGGCCGGCGAGATGGCCGCGGCGTTGATGGCCGCGCTGCCGGCCCTGCCCGACGCGGGTGCCGCGGCGCCGTCGGCGCCCCCGTTCGGAGCGCTGAAGCCGGCGCCGGTGGCCCCCACCGCCGCGCAGACGGGCGCCGCGTCGCGCACCAGCGTCGGCGGCACGGCGCTGGCGCCGGTCTCGGTCCAGCACCGCTCGTCACCCGTGGGGTACATCGTCGGCATTCTGGGTGTGCTGCTCGCCCTGGGCGGCATCTCGGCCGCGGTGTTCTTCTACTTCTGGTCCAGCAGAGATTCGGTGAACGTCACCTTCGAAGCCGGCAGCGGCGCCGACCCGTTCGCCGAGCTCGCCACGGCGCGCACCGAGGCCCGGAAGCACTTCGCGGATGCCGAGCTGGTCACCATCTCGGTCACCGGCGTGCGCCCCGACGGGACCGTCGACTTGAAGAACCCGATGCATGCCATGGCGTTCATCTTCCGTTCGCCGTCGGCGTCGAAGAGCAGCAAGCAGTGCCTGGTGTCGGTCAGCACCTCGCAGTACGGCACCTTCGCGGCGCCGGTCGAGGACACCTCGTACAACTGCCAGCAGCCGACCATCGGCGCTCCGCGTTGCACGCTGAAGGGCATCATGAAGAAGGCCCCGGCGGGTACGAGAAGCGTGACCTTCAGCCACCAGGTGAACGCCTGGAACTGGGTTTTGATGGGCGGAACGGCCTCGGTGACGCTGGTTCCGGACAGCTGCTGACCCGGACTTGACGGGCGTCATGTCGGGCCTCGCCGGGCCGTGGGACCCTTCGGGTCGAGGCCCCATGGATTCCTTCAGCGTGTGTGAGTCGTGCCACCGGCACGTCAAGGCAACTGAAACTTCGTGTCCGTTCTGTCGTTCCGCGCGAAGCCGCGTCGGAGTCACCGCCGCCCTGGTCATGGGCGTCGGGCTCTCGCTCGCAGCTTGCGGAAGTGACGGCGACGGCGGCGGCGGCACGGGCGGCGCGGCAACCGGCGGCTCGAGCGGCAGCGGCGGCAGCAACACCGGCGGCGCGGCCGGCGGTGGCGGCACCGCGGGCAGCAACACCGGCGGCCAGGGCGGCATCGCTCCGGCATACGGTCCTCCCCCGGTGGGCGGCGCGGCCGGCACCGGTGGCAGCAGCACCGGCGGTCAAGGTGGCGCGATGCCGGCATACGGCCCGCCTCCGAGCGACGGCGGCTGAGCACCTACTGAATCCCACACGCTCGCTTCGCATCGGAGGCGAGCGTGTCGAAAACACACTGGGGTTGGCTCTTGGGGGCAGCGCTGTCCTTCGCGTGCTCGAGCGCGGGCAGCGGCGGGGCAGCGGGCACCGGGGGTAGCGGTGCGGCGGCCGGCACCGGCGCGAGCGGCGGCAGCGCAGGGAGCGGCGCCACGAGCGGAAGCGGCGGCACGAGCAGCACCGGCGGGGTCGCGGGCGCTGCCGGCGGCGGCGGCGCGGCGGGGGGCGGCGCGACCGGTGCGACCGGCGGCGGTGGTGGCGGCGGCGCCGAAGCGTGCGGCAACGGCGTGGACGACGACCAAGACGGCTACAAAGACTGCGACGACGACGACTGCTTCGACGACGCAGGCTGCATCACCAAAGAGGCCGCCGAGCTGAAGGCCGGCGACCACACGCCCTGCGGCAAACCGGTGCCCTTCACCGACGCCCTGTCGGTGCAGGCCTGCCAGGCCTACAGCATGGGGTTTTAAAAGACCAAGTGCGGCTTCGGCAAGTTCAGCGGAACCGTCAGCTTCTTGTGCGGGCCGAAGCCCGCGGCGGGACAGAAAGACTCGGTGCTGGTGCGCTGGAAGGCCCACGCCAGCATCCCGCAAGAGAAGGTCGGCAGCATGCCGGTGCTGTACGAGCCACTCGGGGGCGAATATGCCTGGCAGAGCGGCGGGGGCAGCAGCATCAACCCGCGCCACTACACCTTCGACCTGGTGGGAAGTCAGCTCGAGGCCGACTTCGTCGGCTACGAGCTGCTCACGGTCCCCGCCGGGGCGAGCGGCGGGACCTTGTCCGAGTGGTTCACCCTGAACAGCTTCTCCCCGCCGGCGGTGTTCATCGGCGGCGGTTTCACGGTAACGATCGACATGGCCGCGCTGCGGACCGGCAAATGATTTCGGTCAAGTCCGAGGCCGCTGACTCGTGGGACACTCTGCACCCATGAGCGCGTTCTTCGTCTGCGAGTCCTGCCACCGTCACGTGAAGGTCGCCGAGAGCAGCTGTCCGTTCTGCCGCACCAGCCGAAGCCGCATGGGCGTGACCGCGGCGCTGGTGGTCGGCGTCGGCTTGTCACTCGGCGCGTGCGGCGGCGACACCGACACCGACGGCACCGGCGGCAGCGGCGGGGCCTCGTCGGGCGGCAGCAGCGGCAGCGGCGGCAGTGGCGGCGCGGCCACCGGTGGCACCTCCGGCAGCGGTGGCGATGGCGGCGGCGGCGCAGTCGCGGCGTACGGGCCCCCACCCATCGGTGGCGCCGGCGGAATGGGCGGCTCGGCAGGTGCGGACGCCGCGGCCGGTTCCGGCGGCGCGGCAACCGGCGGTGGCGGCGGTGGAACCCCGCTCTACGGCCCGCCCCCGCCGCCCCCGGACAAGCACTGACTCACGCCTGAGCGGGCAGCGCGGCGCGCCAGTCTGCCGGCGCGGGCTCGACCGACAGCTCGAAGCGCGCGGTGTCGCGGATCGCACCCGAGGCGCGCGACACCAGCGTGAGCCGTTCACGCTGCCCCTCGCGCAGCATCTCGAGCGCGCGGTGGTGGCAGTACGGGTTGTTTCCGATCTTGCCGAGCAGGGTCGAGCTGGTCCACACGCAGCCGCCCTTGCACGTCTCGGCATAGTAGCAGTCGTGGCAGTACCCCCAGAGGTCGTCGAGCTGGAACTTGCGGGTGATCGACAGCTCGGGAGAGCTGTCCCAGATCTCGCGGACGCGCTTGTCGCGCACGTTGCCGCCGACGAAGCCCTGCGACGCCATGGCAGAGCAACCCTTGATGTCGCCGTTGGCCTCGATGCCCATGGTGCGAATGCCGCCACCGCAACCGCTGGAAAAGCCATAGCGCGTGCGATCGGCGCGCAGCAGGTGCTCGTACGGGCCGAAGTACCCGACGTTGTTGCCGGGCCAGAGCTTCACGCCCAGCTCGTCGGCACGCATTCGCGCCGCCGCGATGCGCGGCATCACCTCGAGGATGTCGTAGGGCTGAAGCCAGAGATCTTCGGCCTCGGCAGCGCGCCCCATCGGCACCATCAGCTGCACCTGCCAGCCGTAGGCGCCGCGGGCCGCAATCAGCTCGAGAATGCCCTCGAGCTCTCGATAGTTCTTGCGGTTCACCTGGGTGTTCGAGCCCACGGCCACGCCGCGCTCGCGCAAGAGCTCCATGGCGCGCAGCGCCGAACGATGGCTGCCCCGAAGCCCCCGCAGATCGTCGTGGGTGGCCTCGAGACCGTCGACCGAGACGCTGACCGCGGTGATGTCGGCCGCCTTCAGCCCGTCCGCCAGCTCGGGCGTGAAGCCGCGGCCACCGGTCACCATGGTGCACTCCATGCCGCGCTCGCGAATGGCCTTCACCAGCGGCAAGAAGTCGTCTCGCAGATAGGCTTCGCCGCCGTGCACCGCAATCTCGGCGGTGCCCATCTCGTGGAGCTGGTCGACGATCCCCATCGCTTCTTCGGTGGTGAGCTCGTCGGGGTGCTTCTTGCCGGCTCGCGTGCCGCAGAAGCGGCAGTGCTGGTCGCAGCGCAGCGTGGTCTCCCACACCACGAGCAGCGGACGGTATTCGCTCACGACCTGCAGGCGGCGGGGCTCGGCGTTCATCGCGCCGGAAGCATACCCGCGCCCGGGGCAGAAGCCCGGGATATTTGCGTCAGATGTACTGGCCCGAGTCGACGCGGTGCGGCTAGTCTCGCGTTCCGTTCGCGCGCACGACGCGCTGCCTCGGTCCGACCCCTGCCATGACGCGCACGCCCTCTCACCAGCGGCCCATCCACGGCGCAGCGCTCGGCCTGGCAACCCTGGTGGAGCTCGTCGCGGCGTGTACCACGACCGCACCTCTTCCCGGAACGCCGACGCAAGCTCCGGCGCCGGCGTCGACCCCAGCCACGGTCGACGGTGCGCTCCACGCGGCGCCCGAGCGCGACGCCGACGCGAACGTGGACGCTTCCGCCGCGGCGGTGCCGCCGGCCTCTCACCTGCTGCGCGACGGCTTCGAGCAGCGCCACCGAGAGCGCGCGCTGCTGCTCGCGGACCGCCGTTACGTTCTGCCTCGCGCCGTGGTCGCGAATGAGCCCGGCAGGACGCGGCTGGTCTACGACGACGCGAGCGTTCGGGTGCTCGTTTGGGCGGCAGCTGCGGCGCTATGGGAGACGCCCCTCGCGGTGACCGCACTCACGCGGCACCCGGCAAAGCCCAGCGCGAAGGAGCGGGTCTTCGTGGGACCGGGTGCGTTCGCGGAGCGCAAGTTCGAGAAGAACGGCTTCGTGCGCGTGAGCGCTCATGACCGCACCTTTGGCGTCGAAGGATACCTTCCCGCGGCAGCGCTCGGACGCGTGTATCTTCCGGCAGAGGTTCCCGATGTGCCCGGTGCCGACCGGTGGGTCTTGTCCCGCGACGCGACAATGCTCGAGAGACCCGGCGGTGCGGCGCTCGGCAAGCTGCTCGATGCCTCCGGCCCACAGGTGCAAGTCACCGAGCTCTCCAAGGGCGCGGCGTGGTTCGTCGAAATCGCCTACCGCTCTCCGACCTTGTCAGTGCGGGGCTTCGTGCCGAAGTCGGCGCTGTCGCCCCCCAAGGCCGCCAGCTGGAGCGGAACCTTCGGGTCCATCGGCCGCAGCAACCCACCGGAAGAGCAGCTCACGTTCGCGAGCGGCACATGCCTCTACGCCGAGCCGTGGGGCGAGGTGGTCGGCGTGTTGCGACTGCCACGCACGGCCAACGTGCACATCGAATCAGGCGCGCGCGCAGCGTGGCGCGAGCTCGACTTGCCGTGGGCGGCCGCGCAAGTCTGGGTGCCACGCGAAGGCGCGAGCACCACTCCGCCTCCAGAGGACGCTCAGCGCAAGCCGCTGTCGCTGGCCGATGGGTTCCGTTGCGCGACGGCGGCTCGGCCCCGAGCCGATTGATGGCGGCGACGCCGAGCCCGTCTAGAACGCCGTGCCGATCGGACCACTCGCGTCTGGGTGTCCGAGCCGGCGCGCCTCGAAGAGATCCGGCCGACGTTACTTGCAATTCGGGATGAGCTTTGGGTGCGGATGGTGGACGGGCTCTGGGGACGTTTGCCACAAGGCGTCGACCGGAAGGTTGCGCAAGAGGTAACTGCGACGCGAGCCGTGCTCCTCCAGCTCGCCAACGATCCAACGGACGTTCGGAGAGACCAGCTTGAGTATGATCGTGAAGCGCTTGTCGGCCTCGAGAGCTTCGGTGTCGGGAGGGTGGAGCAGGTGCTCCTCGAAGCGCTGATCGTCGACCTTCCAGCGACCGTTCTTGAACAGCAGCATTGCGCGCACGCTATCGGTCCGTAACACATCGACCGCTGGCTTCTCGATCGGCATCTCTCCATCGGCGCGGACTTCCACTTCCGGACCCTCGGGACCTGCGTCCAGTGTCACTGAGTCCAGCTCCCAGCCTTCGCTCTGTCCGAGATACGCGCGCAAGGGCAACACCACCGCGCGAGCGCTGCGCGGCGTCCAGCCGAGCACCGTCACCAAGGGAAAAGTCGAGTAAGCAATGATGCTTCCGTCATCGTGCACGAGCAGGTCCACGACCTTCGTGTCCTTTGGCAGCTGCGGCAAGCGCGCGCCGGCACCCGCGCCGAATGCCTGGAACGGCGCAGCGGCGCCGCGATACTCGGCCACGCCCAGCGCGCCGCCCTTCCACCGAACCAGCTTCGTGATCCGGTCTCCGAGGCGCGGCTGCATGTGGTCTCTCGCGCTATTCCACCGCTTGTCCACCACGCTCTATCGTGACGCGCCCGGGGAGTTCTCTCGCGCTTCGTGATCGTCTCGGCACGCGGCTCCGTGGCCACAAAGCGGGGCGCCGGGGCGGCGCGCGGCAAGCGCGAGCACCCCGGCGTCTCGGCGTTCTGAGATTGGGCTAGGCGACTTCCTGCATCGCGGCCTGGACGTGCTCGGTGGTGACGGACTTTGCCTTGGCGATGGCGGCGGCGAAGAGGGCGTGATGCGCGAGGCCGTTGGCCTTGCGCGGCAAGCCGCTGGACGCCTGGAAGATCGCCTCGACGGTTGGGGGCTCGAAGAGTGGCACCTCGGTGCCTGCCAGGCGCAGCCGATGGGTAAGGTAGGGCCCCATTTCGTCGCGTGCGAGACCGCGGACGTGGGCGCGCACGACGATGCGCTGAGCAAGCGCGTCGAGGGCGGCCATGCCCATGCGGCGGCGCAACTCCGGATGGCCAACGAGGACCACGGTGAGGCGGTTCTCGGAGTCCATCGCGTAGTTGGTGAGCAGCCGCAGGTCCTCGAGCAACTCGGTCCGCAGGTGATGCGCCTCGTCGACGATCAGCACGGGGCGGAGACGGCTCTCGGCGCAGAGCCTGGAGACCTCGCACCGGATCTGCCTGAAGAGCGAGGCGCGGTTGCGCTCGGTGGGCAGGCCGAGCTCCCACGCGATGGACTTGTAGAGGTCCATCACGTTGCCGGTGGTCATGGAGACGTAGAGGACGCGGTAGAGGCCGCCGTGCAGGCCCGCGACTAGGTGTCTGCACGTGGTGGTCTTGCCGGAGCCGCTGTCACCGGTGACGAGGCCGATGCCGCGCATGTCGACGAGGTGTTTGAGCCGCGCGCCGAGCTCGGCGAGGCTGGCCGACGCGAACAAGTCGTCGGCGGCCAGGTCCTTGTCGAAGGGATGGCGGGTGAGGGCGAAGTGTTTGCGGTACATCAGAAGAGATCCTCGTTCTGGCCGTCGAAGTCGACGAGATCGCGCATGGCCAGTCCCTCGGGCAGGTTGGTGGCGGCCTTTGGGAACTCGATGTCGCGGGTGGTGGCGTTGCGCTTGACGAAGCAGTTGGCGAGGACGTCGACACGGCGGGCGATCTCGATGCGGCGTCCCTGGTGCCAGACCTCGACGGTGCGCTTGTCGGGCTTCTGCGCAGGGTCGAAGCGGAGCGTGACGCGCTCGCCGACCAGGGCGGCGTCGACCTCGAAGGCGACGCCGTCGAGCGTGACGGTGCGATCGGTCCGGACGTTGCGCTTCTGCTCGGCGAGGAACAGGTCAGCGAGATCCGCGCCGGGCATGCGGACGCCCTCGGAGGAGCGTGCCCACTTGTCGGCGGGCGACTCGTCGCCGAGGCCGCGGTGCGGTGCGTGATGGTACTCGCCCTCGATCCAGGCTGAAAGTGCACGATTCATGGTGTCGAGCGAGACGAGCTCTGCGGGTGTGAGGAGCGGCAGGAACTGCATTCGGACCGTGCGGAACCAGCGCTCCATCTTGCCCTTGCCCTGGGGCTTGTAGGGCTTGGCGTGGATGAGAGCGATGCCGAGCTTGGCGCAGACGACGGCAAGTTGCTTCGAGCGGAAGGCAGAACCGTTGTCGACGTAGAGCCGCTTGGGGATGCCCCTGCGGCGCACGGCCTGCTCGAGAACGGAGAGGTAGGTGACGGCGCCTTCGGAGAACGTGAACGACGCGAAGGGCACGACCCGAGTGGCGTCGTCGATGAAGGCGATGAGGTAGGTCTGGCGCTGGTGCCGGGCGTCGCGGATCTTCGGCCCGTACATCACGTCGCTCATCCACAGGTCTCCCGCGCTCTCGTGCTCAAAGCGGCGCCGGTCCTTGCTGGTGGGGTCTTCGGGCTGTTTCTTCATGAGGCCGCGGCGAGCGAGCACGCGGTGCACCGTGGACTCCGGGAGCTTCACCTCGACGGTGACGACCTCGGGGTGCTGAGTGCGGGCCGCCTTCAGAAGCGAGGGGATCGACAGCTCGGGCGTGTCCTCCTTCATCTGACAGAGCAGGTCGACGACGTGCGGGGGGATCGAGCGGGCGCAGCCGTGATCGGCGCGGACGCGCGGCACGAGTGCGTCGAAGCCGCCGCGCCGGTAGGCGCGAAGCCAACCGCGCATGGTTTCCGCGGCGACGTGACGGCGAAGCGAGCCGGGGATGGTGAAGTCCTGCTCGGCCTTCTTCGCGAGAAGTGCGTACAGGCCGCGCTGGTGCGGCTCGAGGTGGACGAGGTCGGCGATGACGCCGTAGCGGAAGAGCGCGACTTCGCGGCGACGCTCGTCGGTGTCGGGCGCCTTGGGGTCGTTGGGATCGTCTTGCATGTGGGGATGTCTCCTTGCGCCGCCCGGAACCCTTCCGTGCGGCGTGGAGAGACGGTCATCGAGGTCGCCTCCGCTGGCCGGCCCCGCTTCGTGTGGGCGAGTCCACGTGCATCCGCTTCACCCGCTTGCCCGGGCTCGGAAACCGAGCGGAGTTGGCAGCGCGCCGAGGTGTCGCTCGGCGACCTCGCGGAGCCGGACGAGCACAGCATCGCCGCCAAGCACCTCCCGGAACGCAGCGAGCGTCGCCGCTACCCCGGCGAAGCGCTCGGGCAGCAGCGTGGCGATGGCGGTGAGCGCCGCGCGCACCGCCCGGACCCGCCGCCGGATCGACCTCAGCGCGCCCACGAAGCCGACGGGCTTCTCGGCGTCCGGCGGGTGGACAGCGTCCACGGCGGCGGAGACGCCGCCGGCCGCCTCGACCATCGCGACCACGCGCTCGACGTCGGCCAGGGTGCCCCGGAGCCGTGCCGCGAGAAACGACGGGAGGAGGCTGATGGACTCACGCCGCTTCGGGCACCACCAGCGCGGGATCCGCGCCCCCGGCGGCTCGACCCGCCTGTACGAACCGAGCTTCTCCAGCCCGCAGCCCCCCTCCGGGTGGAAGGGGCACCCGTCGAGAATTGCACCTTCCCACGCGCGTTGTGTAACGTACCGCTCGTCGGTGAGCGGGCATTTCCAAAGTACCTGCACGGCGCCGACACCGAGCCCGCGCGTGGTCTAGACGCTGCGGGCTCACTCCTTTCGACGTCCGCGATCGTCGCCCGCCTCCGCCTCTCAGGCAGAATTCCCAGCTAACCGTCCCGGAATCGCTCCCCGTCTCAGACGATCCAACGGGCTCGCAGACCGGTGCGATCCGGGCGGGGGATCACGACGGGAAGCGAGGCCCTACAC
>Ga0073899_10002339_pt1 | contig 17096 bp, 14 predicted proteins | sample KloWWTmetaKNB5Ph_FD_88975 | JGI IMG/M metagenome (GOLD analysis project Ga0073899, IMG submission 88975) | Active sludge microbial communities from Klosterneuburg, Austria, studying microevolution and ecology of nitrifiers - Klosterneuburg... | ecosystem: Engineered > WWTP > Aerobic digester >...
TGAACCGGCCGGCTTCGATTACGACGTGCTCGTCATCGGTGCGGGCCCCGGCGGATACACGGCCGCGTTCCGCGCTGCAGACCTCGGCCTCAAGGTGGCGCTGGTGGAGCGCTGGCCGACGCTTGGCGGCGTGTGCCTCAACGTCGGCTGCATTCCATCCAAGGCGTTGCTGCATGCCGCAAGAGTCATCGAGGACGCGCGGGCGATGGCCGCGCATGGCATTGAGTTTGGCGAGCCGAGGATCGACGCTGCCAGGCTGCGCGACTGGAAGAACAGTGTGGTGGGGCGCCTGACGACGGGCCTCACGGGCCTGGCCACGCGGCGCAGGATCAACGTCATCCGGGGCGTTGCGATGTTTGCCGACGCCCATGCCGTCGACGTGGCTGGCGCGGACGGACACGGCCAGCGCGTGACTTTCGCGCACTGCGTCATCGCCGCAGGTTCCGAGTCGTTGCGGCTGCCCGGCCTGCCCGACGATCCGCGCATCATCGACTCCACCGGCGCGCTCGAACTCGACCTGCCGCAACGCATGCTCGTCGTTGGCGGCGGCATCATCGGGCTCGAGATGGCAACGGTGTACGCGGCCCTCGGCGTGAAGGTCGGAGTCGTCGAACTGACGGACGGCCTGATGCCCGGCTGCGATCGCGACCTCGTGCGCCCGCTCGAGAAGCGCATCGCGGCCCGGTACGAGACCGTGATGCTGCGCACCAGGGTCACCGGCATCGAGGCGCTCGGCGAGGGCCTCCGGGTTACGTTCGCGGGCGACAAGGCCATGGCGCCGCAGCTTTACGACAGGGTGCTGATTGCGGTCGGCCGTACCCCGAACGGCAAGCGACTGCGTTGCGAGGCCGCGGGCGTCCTGGTCAACGAACGCGGCTACATCGCCGTCGATCGGCAGCAGCGCACCAACGTGCCGCACATCTTCGCCATCGGTGACGTCGTTGGACAGCCGATGCTCGCGCACAAGGCCACGCACGAAGCGAAGGTGGCGGCGGAAGTCATTGCCGGCCACAAACGCTTCTTCGATGCGCGCTCGATCCCGTCGGTTGCCTACACCGATCCCGAGATCGCCTGGGCCGGCCTCACGGAGACCGAGGCGAAAGCGAAGGGCATCGCCTTCGAGAAAGCGGTGTTCCCCTGGGCGGCGAGCGGCCGGTCGCTGGCCAACGGCCGCGACGAAGGATTCACCAGGCTGCTGTTCGATCCGCAGACGCATCGCGTCATCGGGGGCGGCATCGTCGGCACCAGCGCCGGCGACCTGATCAGTGAGGTGATGCTGGCAATCGAGATGGGTGCAGACGCTGCCGACATCGGCCTCACGATTCACCCGCATCCGACGCTGTCCGAAACGGTGGCCATGGCCGCCGAAGCGTTCGACGGCACGCTCACCGACCTGTATGTGCCGAAGCGCACGACTGCCAGGAAATGACCTGCGCGCCGTCGCAGTCATCCCGCGGCGGGTCGAGTTGAGCCTGCGGTCGGGCGACGTGCGGGCCCTGCCGGACACGCTGCTCAACGGTGCGATGAAGTCGGGCACGAGCTCGCGGCGTTATTACCTGACGCAGCATCCACTGGTCATTCCGCCGTTGCGCAGTGAAGCCCACCAGTGTTTCAGCTGCCTCGCGCGCGGCGGCCATGCGGGGCAGCGGGAGCGCTGGCTGCAGTTCTATCCGCGTGAGCAGCTGCTCATCCTGCACTTCGAAGACCTGGCGCGTGATCCATTGCTGCTGACGGACGAATCGCTTGTCTGCACCGGGTTGTCACCGATGAGCAGCGCAAAGCTCGAACCGCGCCACACCGGAAGTACCCGCCGCTGGATCCGGCAGCGACGCAACGGTTGCGGGACTACTTCGTGCCACACGATGCGGCGTTGGCGAAGATCCTGGGCCGGCCGGTACGCTGGTAGTCGTCGCCTGCGGGATCGTCTGAAGTTCGGGCAACACCCGAACGCGTCGGCGCTCTACAGGAGTCTGCGCAGTGACTCCAGGTATTGCGCCTCGTCTGGCGGCAATCCTGCACGTTGCGCATTCCACAATGCCGCGCCGAGTCGTTCGATCATGGCGTGCTCGGCCTCGTGCACGTCGCCGAGCCTGGCGGCAAGTGAGCGGTGGACGAGGGCGATGCCGGCTGGCCGATCCGTCGCAACCTGCTCGCGGATGGCGAGATGCAGCCCCATGTGCAGGAACGGATTCGTCTGGCCCTCCTCGGGGGTGTATTCGCGGTCGAGTGCTGCCGGTCCCGACTCGAGCAGTTGCACGTACTCCGGATGCAGCGCGACGACGCCGATGATCCGGTCCTCGACCGGCTCGACCGGCCGCGACTCGCGGTGCTTGCGCCAGGCCTCGAAGTACATGCGCCGCAGCGACGAACGGCCCTGGTCGTGGAAGAACGGCATCAGGCGCGGCCGCGAGCGGCCGGTGACGGCTTTCTGGGTTTTGCCAGCGGCAGGGCGGTTGCCGGCGGCAACGCCTTGTCCTTGAAAGCGCACAGGTCGACCAGCGGACAGCGCTGGCACTCGGGTCTGCGTGCCTTGCAGACATAGCGGCCATGCAGCAGCAGCCAGTGATGCGCGTTGAGCAGGTACTGCGCGGGAATGACCTCGAGCAGGCCATCCTCGATTGCCCGCGGCGTGTCACCGCGGGCAAGGCCCAGGCGATTCGCGACACGGAAGATGTGCGTGTCCACGGGCATCGTCGGCAGGCGGAAGGCACTGTTGAGCACGACGTTCGCCGTCTTGCGTCCCACGCCCGGCAGCTCCTCGAGGGCCTCCCGATCCGCGGGTACGCCGCCGCCATGGCGCTCGATCAGCAACCGGCACGTGGCGAGGATATTCTTCACCTTGCCGGGATAGAGGCCGATCGACTTCACGTAGGCCGTCAACCCGTCAGCGCCCAGCGCGAGGATCTGTTCCGGCGTGCTGGCGACGGGGAACAATCTGCGCGTTGCGATGTTCACGCTCCTGTCGGTGGCCTGCGCCGAGAGGATCACCGCGATCAACAGTTCGAACGGGTTGGCGTGCTCGAGCTCCGTGACCGGAGCGGGATTCAGCGTCTGCAAGCGCTCGAAGAGTTCCCGGACCTGCGCCGGCTTCACGATGCGGCCTCGCCCGGCATGCCGCTGGTCACGCCAGTGCCGGCCGACGATGCCGCGGCAGTCGCCTGGCACGACTGGCGCCAGGCCAGGCCGAGGCCGAGCAGGATGAAGGCGCCAGGCGGCAGCAGCGCGAGCAGGAACCCGTGCTGCCCGTTGAACAGGTGCAACCCCGATGTCGGCCCGCCGCTGCCGAGCAGCAGATGCAGGTCGCCGCCGAGGCTGCCGCGGCCGAGTACTTCGCGCACACTGCCCAGCGCGACCAGCACGACGAGGAAGCCGCCGCCCATCGCGAAGCCATCGAGCAGCGCGTCGCCAGCGGGTTGCCGCGATGCGAAGGCTTCCGCGCGTGCCAGCACCAGGCAGTTGGTGACGATCAGGGGCAGGAAGATGCCGAGGGCGGCGTGCAGCCCGGGCAGCCACGCCGCGAGTGCGAGTTCGACGGCTGTGACCAGTGCCGCAATCAGCAGCACGAACACCGCGATACGGATCTCGGCCGGCAACGACCGACCCACCAGCGAGACCAGGCCGTTGCTGGCGATGAGCACCGCCAGGGTCGCCAGTCCGAGCCCGAGGCCGCTGCCGAGCGATGTGCTGACCGCCAGCAGCGGACACAGCCCGAGCAGTTGCACGAGCCCCGGATTCTGGTCGCGGAAACCGGCACGGAGGATGGCGGCAGGCGTCATGGTCGAATTGTAGCCGGGGCGGCCAGCAGTTCGTCGCGATGGCGCGCGAAGAGTTGCAGCGTGCGACCGATGGCCCCGACCACCGCGCGCGAGGTGATCGTGGCGCCCGTGTACTGGTCGAACTCGCCGCCGTCCTTGCGGACCCGCCAGCGCGCCGCTGCGGGATTGCCGAGGGACTTGCCGCTGAATCGTTGCATCCAGTCCGATTTGCCGGCGTCGATGAAATCGCCCAGCCCGGGCGTCTCGTGGTGACTCACGGTGCGGACGCCGAGAACCGTGCCGTCGGGCGCGACTGCGAGCAGCAGGCGAATGGACCCCGAGTAACCATCGGTCGCGCCGAACTCGAGCACGACGGCGACCGGCTGACCGTGGAACCGGGCGCGGTACGCGGTGACGGCTTCCGTCGTGCCCAGCAATTCAGGATCGCGCAACGTCAGGGTGTCGGCGAGCAGGTCGTTGTCATGCGGCAGTCCGCCGAGCACCTGGTCGAAGCGGGCAAGCTCGCGCGCACGTGCCGTCGCAGCGATCCGCTCGCGCGTGGCTTCGTGCACGACGGCCACGAGACCGAAAGCCGCGATCGCCGCGGCCGCCAGCACGATGGCAGCGCGCGCCGTGCGACGCGCGGGCCGCTCAGGGTTGCCGGCCATAGATTCGCGGGACGGTGTAGCGGTCGATGAATGGCACGGCGAGGTTCATTAGCAGCACGGCGAAGGCGAAGCCGTCGGGGTAGCCGCCCCACGTGCGAATGATCCAGGCGATCAGCCCGATCCCCGCTCCGTACCACAGGCGTCCGCGATCGCTCGTCGCCGCGGAGACGGGGTCCGTTGCGATGAAAAATGCGGCCAGCATCGTGGCGCCGGAGAAGGCCTGCATCGCCGGTCCCAGTGCGGTTCCGGAATCCAGGCCGTGCGCGATGAAGGACGGCACGAGCAGGCCGCCGAGCACGGCCATCGGGATGTGCCAGCGCACGATCCGCCGGGCCATCAGGTACAGGCCTCCCGCGAGCGCCGCGAGATTGACCCAGGCAAAGCCGCGCGCGCCGAGCGTCCCGGCAATCTCCCCGCGCCCCAGCAGTTCCGGCAGCGTGTAGCGCAGATCGAGCCCGCTGCGAATCGAGTCGAGTGCCGTCGCCCCGGTGTACCCGTCCCAGCGCACCGCCAGGTCGGCGCCGTAAAAGCCCGCGAACGACAACTGCGCGAGTTCGGACCAGGTGCGGGTGCCGTCGACGTCCATCGGCACCGGCCAGCGCGTCATCTCCGCGGGGAACGACACCAGCAGGATCGCGTAACCCACCATTGCAGGATTGAAGGGATTCTGGCCGAGCCCGCCGAAGACGTGCTTGCCGAGCAGCACGGCCAGCGCTGTGCCGAGCGCACCGAGCCACCACGGCAACAAGGGCGGGATCGAGAAGGCCAGCAGGAACGCGGTGACCAGCACGCTGCCGTCCTTGAGCGCAGGTGCTGCGTCACGACCGCGCCACTGCAGCGCCGCGGCCTCGGCGAGCAATGCCGTGACGCACGCCACGGACAGTTGCAGCAGCAGCCCGGGACCGAACAGAGCGACGTGAGCAATGCCTGCGGGTAACAGCGCGAACAGCACCTGGAACATGACGCGCGGCACGGTGTAACCGGCGATGACATGCGGTGCGGGCGAGGTATCGAAGCGCATGTCAGTTCCCGTCGCCCGCCGAGCCGTCGCCGGGTTGTCGTGCGCGATTGCGGACGCTGTCGAATGCCCGTTGTTCGGCGGTCGCGGCTTGCTGCAGCCGGCGCTTGTGCAGTTCGTGACGCTCGCGTGCAGCCGCCGCCTTGTTCGCCATCGCCTCGGCCTCGAGCAAGCGACGCCGCGCGTGACGAAAGCGATCGGCAAGCGGAATCTGGCTCGGGCAGACGTAGTCGCAAAGGCCGCAGTCGATGCAGTCGCGCACGCCGAGTCGTCGCAACGCGTCGTGAGCATCGGCGAGCGCCGCCCGAAGCAGCTGTTGCGGCAGCAGTCCGGCGGGGCAGACGCTGGCACAGTCGCCGCAGCGGATGCACGGCAATTCGACGGCCCCAAGCCGTGAGCCGATATCGTCCCGCGTCGTGACGAGGACGCAGTTCATCGACTTGGTGAGTCCGACCTCGTCCGATGGCAAGGCACGACCGGTCATGCTGCCGCCGGCAATCAGTCGCAGCGGTGCCCCGCGATAACCGCCGCACGCCGCGATGAGTGCAGCGAGCGGAGTGCCGATCGCCGCGCGGACGTTGCCGGGGTGCGCGACACCGCTGCCAGTCACGGTGACGATGCGCGAGAGCATGGGCTCTCCACGCGTGGCCCAGCGTGCGACGGCCGCCGCGGTCGCCACGTTCTGGCAGACCACGCCTGCGTCCGCCGGCAGTCCGCCCGCAGGCACTTCGACACCGGCGACCGCCGTGATCAACTGACGCTCGGCGCCTTTCGGGTACACGGCAGGGATCACCGCGAGCGTCAGGGCATCGTCGCGCAGGCGCTCGATCGCCTTCGTCACGGCGGCTATGGCGGCTGGCTTGTCGTCCTCGATCGCGATGACACAACGCACGGTACCCGCCGCGCGTCGCAGGATGAGTGCGCCGAGCACGACGTCGTCCGCGGCGGAGCGCATCAGCGCATCATCACAGCAGATCCATGGTTCGCACTCCGCGCCGTTCAGCACCAGCGTGTGCGCACCGAGTTCGCGTGCGGAGGCCAGCTTGGTCGGGGTCGGAAAGCCGGCGCCGCCAAGTCCGGCGATTCCCGCGTCGCGCATTCGCTGGACGAGTTCTTCCGGACTGAGCGAGGCGGGATCGGTGACGGGCCGGACGCTGTCATCGATGCGGTCCGCGCCGCTGCCATCGATCACGATGCAGAGGCTGCGCCCGCCTTGCACGGCAGCCTCGCGAGTCTCCATCGCGACGATAATGCCTGCGAGCGGCGCATGCACGGCGGATGCAAACGGGTGGTCCGCGCGCGCGACAAGAGCGCCCGCGGCCACGGCGTCACCCACGGCCACGACAGGTTCGGCGCTGTACCCCGCACCTTGATCGAGTGCGAGCACTACCTGCGTGGGCAGTGGCAGTTCGATGATCGGCGATTCGCACGCCTGCTGCTTGTGCGCGTCGAGCACGAGGCCGGCGGGGAAGGTGGATCGCGCGGCCATCACGCGGCGCAAGGCCGGCGCTGGTGCCGCGACACAGCCGGGGCAGGGCGCAGTTCGATGCAGTCGACGGGACAGGGCGGCAGGCAGAGCTCGCAGCCTGTGCACTGCGCCGTGATCACCGTGTGCATCAGCCTGGGCGCGCCCACGATGGCGTCGACCGGGCAGGCGGGAAGGCAGCGCGCGCAGCCAATGCATCTTGATTCGTCGATCCATGCCACCTGTGCTGACTTGGGCATGCCGAACGCGGGATCGAGCGGACGCGGCGCACGGTCGAGCAAGGCCGCGAGTGCGCGTACCGTAACCTCGCCACCCGGAGGGCAACGGTCGATGTCCGCTGCACCGCTCGCGATGGCGACCGCATAGGGCCGGCAACCCGGGAAGAGGCATTGACCGCACTGCGTCTGCGGCAGCAGTGCGTCGATGCGCTCCACCAGCGCGCTGGCGTCAGGTTCGATGCGCGCAGCCGCCCAGCCGAGCGCAGCGCCGAGCGCGACGGCGAGCGCCGCTGCGACCAGCACCGCGATGACGACCGCGTCGAGGTTCACCGCGCCCCCAGCCCGGCGAAACCCATGAAAGCGAGGGCCATCAGGCCTGCCGTCACCAATGCCACGGGCGCGCCGCGGAAGGCTTGCGGCACGTCGGCGGTGTCCAGGCGCTCGCGCACGGCCGTGAACAGCAACAGTGCCAGTCCGAAGCCGGCGCCGGCGCTCGCACCGAAGACGAGCGACTCGAGCAAGCCATGCTGGCGATTCACGTTCAGCAGGGCTACGCCGAGCACGGCGCAGTTGGTCGTGATCAGCGGCAGGAAGATGCCAAGCAGCTGGTGCAGGAGGGGGCTCGTCGCCCGCACCATGATCTCGGTGAACTGCACGACCCCCGCGATCAGCAGGATGAAAGCCAGCGTGCGCAGGTACTCGAGTCCCAGCGGCACCAGCACCCATTGCCACAGTGCGAAGCTCAGGCCCGAGACCAGGGTGAGCACGAACAGCGTCGCGAGGGCCATGCCGGCCGCGGCCTCGAAGCGACGACTCACGCCGATGAACGGGCAGAGCCCGAGGAAGTTCGACAGGACGAAGTTGTTGACCAGGCTCGCTCCGAGCGCGAGCAGCAGCAGCTCGGTCATGGGCTCCTCGTCGCCGGTGTCACTTCACCTTCATGCCGGGCGTCGCGCCCGCATCGGGGGAGAGCACGAAGATCTCCTGTCCGCCGGGGCCGGCCGCGAGCACCATGCCTTCGGACAGGCCGAAACGCATCTTGCGTGGTGCGAGGTTCGCAACCACGACCGTCAGACGGCCGACGAGCTGCGACGGTTCGTAAGCCGAGCGGATGCCGGCAAAAATCTGCCGCTTGCCGAGCTCGCCGAGATCCACGCCGAGCCGGAGCAGCTTGTCGGCGCCTTCGACCACCTCGGCGGAGTCGATGCGCGCGATGCGCAGGTCGACTTTCATGAAGTCGTCGATTGACAGCTCCGCGGTCACGGCCGGCACGTCCGCTGGCTTCAGGCTCTCCGCCGACGCGGCCAGCAGCGCCTTGACCGCGGCCGGGTCGACCCGCGTGGCGAGCGGCTCGTAGGCATTGATCGCGGTGTCGAGGAGTGGCGTTGCGGCATCGGTCCAGGCCTGCGAGGGCAGTCCGAGAAATTTCTCGGCGCCCGCGGCGAGCCTCGGCATGACGGGCTTCAGGTAGATCGCGAGCACGCGGAACAGGTTGAGACCCTGCGTGCAGACGGCCTGCACTGCGGTGGCCCGCGCTGGATCCTTCGCCATGAGCCAGGGCTTCTGCTGGTCGATGTACAGGTTGGCGCGGTCGGTGAGCGCCATGATTTCGCGCATCGCACCGGCGAGATCGCGGCCTTCGTACAGTGCGGCGACGCGCTCGCCGGCCGCGGCGAATTCGTCCTGCAGGGCCGTGTCCGCGAGCGCGGGGGCCAGCCTGCCTGCCGAGCCCCGGGCGATGAATCCGGCACACCGGCTGGCGATATTGACGAGCTTGCCGACAATGTCGGAATTGACCTTGGCCATGAAGTCGTCGAGGTTGAGGTCGAGGTCCTCGACGCCGTCACCGAGGCGTGACGCGAAGTAGTAGCGCAGGTATTCGGCGGGCAGGTGATCGAGCCAGGTGCGCGCGGAGATCAGCGTGCCGCGCGACTTCGACATCTTCAGCCCATTGACGGTCAGGAAGCCGTGCGCGAACACCGCCGTCGGTGGCCGGTAACCCGCTCCGACGAGCACGGCTGGCCAGAACAGCGTGTGGAAATACACGATGTCCTTGCCGATGAAGTGATATACCTCCGCTGCACTGTCCGGCTTCCAGTACTGGTCGAAATCCCGGCCGGTGCGGCGGCAGTACTGCAACAGGCTCGAAAGGTAACCTATCGGAGCGTCGAGCCAGACGTAGAAATACTTGCCGGTTTCGCCCGGAATCTCGAAGCCGAAATACGGCTCGTCGCGCGAGATATCCCAGTCGCGCAGGCCGGCGTCGAACCACTCGCCGAGCTTGGCGGTGACGGCGGATTGCAGGCGGTCGCCGCCCGTCCAGGCGCGCAGCATCGGCTCGAAGTCGCCAAGCTTGAAGAACAGGTGCTCCGACTGCTTCTGCACCGGAGCCGTGCCGCTCACCACCGAGACGGCATGCCGCAGGTCGGCGGGCGTGTAGGTGGCGCCGCAGACTTCGCAGCTGTCGCCGTACTGGTCGAGTGCGCCGCACTTCGGGCACGTGCCGCGCACGTAGCGGTCCGGCAGGAACATCTTCGCCTGCTCGTCGTAGGCCTGCACGATCGTCGCGCGCCGGATGTGGCCGCCCGCGACCAGCCGGCGATAGATCTCGTAGGTGACTTCGCGGTTCTCGTCCGAGTGCGTGGTGTGGAAGTTGTCGTACGAGATGTCGAACTCGCCGAAATCGCGGCGCTGTTCGCCGCCCACGCGCTCGATCAGTTGCTCTGGAGTTATGCCTTCCTGCCGGGCCTTGAGCATGATCGGCGTGCCGTGCGCGTCGCTCGCCCAGATGAACAGGCAGTCGTGGCCGCGCATGCGCTGGAACCGGACCCAGATGTCGGTCTGGACGTACTCGACGAGGTGCCCCAGGTGCGGCGCGCCGTTGGCATACGGCAATGCGCTGGTGACGAGCAGGGTGCGCTTGACGGGGGCGGTCATTGGGGCGGCGGAGTCCGGGTCGATGGACCGTCAATTATGCCAGTCGTGCGGCCGTTGCAGGCGTCCGATCCGGTACCTTTCCCCGAGCTTGGAAAGGCAGATACACGGCACGGTTGGCCATGCGGCGGATTCGGCGCGCCCGCCGCGCCGGGGCGGACTTGCGGCACGATGCGCCCTGCGGCGAATTTGGTACCTCTCCTGCGCCTTGGAAAGGCAGACACGCGGCGCAGGAGAGGTACCAAATCCGCCGCTTGGACGACAGCGCCTGAGTTCGCACTCGCCATGGGCGAGCGCTCGCACGGCGCATGTCGCCGCAGCAACGTCCACTGCCACTGCACTGTCGGCGCATTGCTCGGAGTCTCGGTACGTCCTCCGCGCCGCGTGTCTGCCTTTCCAAGGCGCGGAGGACGTACCGAGACTCCGAGCAATGCGCAGGCTGAGGGCAGTCGACTTGCGGTGTCCTGTCGACGCGCAGTCGCTAGCGCGATGCCGGGGCCCCGTTCAGCCGATGTCCTTGAACTGCTCGAACTGCGGCTTGTTCATGGCTTTCTCGTAAGCCGCGCGGCCGCTGATCACGCCCTTGTCGAACAGTTCCTTGATCGCCGAGTCCATGACCCGCATGCCGTGGGCCGCGCCGCTCTGCATCGCGTTCTCGAGCTGGTCGAGCTTGCCCTGGCGGATCAGGTTGGAGACTGCCGGCGTGTTGACGAGGATCTCGAGCGCGGCGACCCGCCCGCGCTTGTCCGCGCGCATGATCAGCTGCTGCGAGATCACGCCGCGCAGCGACGTCGACAGCATGGTCCGCACGTGCCCCTGCTTGTCGGAGGGGAAGGCGTTGACGATCCGGTCCACGGTGGGCGCGGCCCCGTTTGTGTGCAGGGTTCCCATCACCAGGATGCCCATCTCGGCCGCCGTGACCGCGATGCTCATCGTCTCGAGGTCGCGCAACTCGCCGACCAGCACGATGTCCGGGTCTTCGCGCAGGGCCGAGTGCAGTGCCTCGGCAAATCCCGGGCTGTGCAGGCCGACCTCGCGCTGGCTGACCAGGCAATTCTTGCGCGGATGCACGAACTCGATCGGGTCCTCGATCGTGAGAATGTGGCCCTTCTCGCGCGCGTTGATGTCGTCGATCATCGCGGCCAGCGTCGTCGACTTGCCCGACCCGGTCTTGCCCGTCACGAGGATCAGGCCGTTGTTGACGCGGCACAGGCTGCGCACGGCCTGCGGCATGTTGAGCTGCTCGAGTGTCAGCGCCTTCGAAGGGATCGCTCGCAGCACTGTGCCGAGACCGCCGATGTGCCTGAACACGTTCACGCGGAAACGCGAAACGCCCGGGATGGAATAGGCGAAATCGGCGCCGTCCCTTTCCTCGAGCTGCTGCTGCGCGCGGCGGGTGATGAAGTCCATGATCGTGTCGCGCACGAACTGCTTGTCGAGGGGTGTGTCGCGCAGTGACTGCAGCTCGCCATTGAGGCGGATGCGCGGCGGGTCGCCGGCGACGAAGTGCAGGTCGGAGCCGCCGCGCTTGATCACTTCCAGCAGGAATTCATCGATGCGCCGCGGCGTGTGCTGCGGCGTCTCGGCGCTGGTGACCTGGGTCGTCGTATCGGTGGACATCAGAGTCCCTGCGTCACGTCTGCCTTGAGGATCGCCGTGCCTTCGGGCACGTAGCGGGCAAACGGCTTCTTGTCGCTGGCGTAACCGAACGCGTCCTCCGGGTCGATCTCGCGGGCCTGGATGGCGGCGAGCAGTGCCTGGTCGAGAGTCTGCATGCCGAGTTCGCGGCCGGTCTGCAATTGCGACGGAATCATGTGCGACTGTTCGGACGTGATGAGCTTGCCGATCGCGCGGTTCATGACCATCACCTCGCAGATGGCCTTGCGCGCGCGCAGGTCCGGTGTGCGTACCAGGAACTGGGTGACGACCCCGAGCAGGCTCTGCGACAGGAAGCTCTTGGTCTGCTCGCGTTCCTCCGCGGGCAGCGCGTCGACGATGCGATCGATCGTCTTGACTGCGCTGGTCGTGTGCAGCGTGCCGAGCACGAGATGCCCGGTTTCCGCCGCGGTCATTGCCCAGCGCACCGTCTCCGCGTCACGCAGCTCGCCGACCAGGATCACGTCGGGGTCCTCGCGCATTGCGGCCCGCACGCCCTCGGCGAAGGAGGGCAGGTGCGTGTGCAGTTCACGCTGGATCACCTGCGACTGTTTGCTGCGGTGGACGAACTCGATCGGGTCCTCGAGGCTGATGATATTGAGCCGGCGCGTCTGGTTCAGGTGGTCGATCATGGCCGCGAGCGTGGTCGACTTGCCGGTGCCGGTGGATCCCGTGACCAGCACCATGCCCTGGTGGAAATCGCAGAATTTCTTCACCACCGGCGGCAGATTCAGCGAATCGAGCGACGGTACGTCGCTCGGGATGGCACGGAACACCGCGCCGACGCCGGTCTCCTTGCGGAAGACGTTGACGCGGAAACGGGCGTTGTCCTCGGAGACGTACGAGAAATCGACGTCGTGACCTTTGCGGAAATGCTCCTGGTGCGTGGGCGTCAGGATCTCGGTGACGTAGCTTTCGAGCTCGGCCTCAGCCAGGTTGCGGAACTTGATCGGCAGCAGGTCGCCGTTCATGCGCAGCATCGGCGGCACGCCGACCGCGAGGTGGACGTCCGAGCAGCCTTGCGAGGCGCCGAGTTTCAGGAATGCGTCGATGCGCGCCAATTCAGCCTCACAGGTAACGCTCAAGCGCTGAGCGCAGCTCGTCCATGGTCTGGAAGCGCCGCGCCTTGTCCACGGTCATCGCCTTGGCGACGATCTCGGACAGGCCCGGCGGAATGCCGGGATTCACCTCGATCGGCGGCTTCGCCTTGCCCTGGACATGCTGGTACATGACCGCCATGTGGTCGCCGCGGTGATAGGGCGGCTCGCCCGTGAGCATCTCATACAGGATCACGCCGAGCGAGTAGACGTCGGCGCGCTCGTCGACTTTCTTGCCCAGGATCTGCTCGGGTGCCATGTATTTCGGCGATCCGATCACGTAACCGGTCTTGGTGAGCTGGGTGTCGCCCTGATGCTGTGCGGCGGCCACGCCGAAGTCCACGATCTTGACCAGGCCCGTGTCGTCGATCAGCACGTTGGCTGGTTTCAGGTCGCGGTGAATGATGCCCGACTGGTGGGCCACGGCCATGCCGGTGGCCACGTCCATCGCGTAGCGGACGGCCTTGTCGGCCGGCAGCGGTCTGTCGTTGATCTCGTGGCCAAGCGTATGCGACGGAAAGTACTCCATCGAGATCGCGTAATTGCCGCGGATGAACAGGAAGTCGTAGATGCGGATGACGTTGCGGTGCGTGATCTTGCGCGAGTAACGCAGCTCGTGCACGAACCGCTTCATCATCTCCTCGTCCTGCGAGACGTTCGGGTTCAGGAACTTGAGTACCAGCCGTTCGTCGACGACGGTGTCTTCCATGAGCAGCACGGTGCCGAATGCGCCCTTGCCGATCTTCTGCAGGTACTTGTAACGACCTTCGAGCACGTCGCCCGGCGCGAGGGCGGAGATGTCGAGACGCTGCGACGGCGCGGCCTCGCGCACGAGGCCGTCGAAGTCCAGCTTCTCGGCGAGCAATGTCCGCGATGGCTCGGCCATGCGGGCCGCGCCTCGCTGCGCGTCGCGCACGCCCGTCGAAAAACGCGCATCCATGTCCTCGACCGCGCGCATCGCCGCGTGGCTGACCGTCGGGTCGGCCGATTCGCCGCTGAAGGATTCCAGCCGGGCGCGCACGGCGTCGACGGACTTGTCGTCCGCCAGTCGCGCGAGGGCGGTGATGATCTCGAGCCGCGCTTCCTTCGACGCGCCCGGCAACAGCGGCAGCAGTTGCGGGATCACGGTTGAGCTGCCGAGCTTGCCGATTGCACGCGTCACCGTCGGCAGTGAACGCGCGTCGTTCGCACGCAGGAGGTCGAGCAGGGTAGGCAGCGCGCGCGGACTGCCGATTTCGGCAAGCGCGTCGACCGCACGCTCGCGGACCCACCAGTCCTTGTCGCGTGTGGCTTCGATCAGGTAGCCGATGGCGCGCTCGTCCTTGGTCTGGTTCAGGATCTCGATGGCCGCGCGGCGGACCTCCTCGTCCTGGTCGCGGATCAGTTCGAGCGCGGCCTCGATCACGCGCGGGCCGCTGATCTTCGCCAGCGCGTCGGCGGCGCGGCTTCGCACCCACCAGTCGTCGTCCTTGATCGTCTGCAGCAGGGTCTTGACGTGCGCCGGCGTGCCGATTTCGTTCAGCACCTCGACCGCAGCGCGGCGGACATTCTCGTCCTCGTCGCGCAGCACGCCGATCAGGTGCTGCATGGTGTCCGGGTCGTTGGCGCGCACGATCGCATCGATCGCCTTCTGCTGCGTCTCCACGTCGGGGTCGCGCAGGACGTCGCAGAGCAGGCCGACGTCGACGTTGCCCTCGAGGCCGGTCAGCGCATTCAGCACGGCCTGCCGCACGAACTTGTTGGTGTCCTTGAGCTGTCGCTGCAGCGCCACACCGACGTCGCGCCTGTTGAAGCGAGCCAGGATGTTGATGATGTGGGTGCGCGCGATCGGGTCCTTGCCCTCGAGGCGGCTCAGCAATTCGGGGACGATGCTGGCGTCGGCGATGTCGGAGACGATGCGGAACATCGCCGCCTTCTCGGCCGCGTCCTGGTTGTAAGCGCGCTGCAGCACGTCGCGCGCGTTGAGGCGCGCCTTCTGCGCGGTGAGGATGCCGACGACCGTGCCCTTCGGCATCGCCGGCTGGTCGAGCAGGCCGAACAGCAGGTTGGCCGCGTAATTGCGGGAATTGGACAGCGCGGTCGCGACCCCGGAAACGGTGCGCTGGTTGCCTTCCGTGAGTCCGGCGGCGACGACCGGGAACGTTCTGTTGTCGAGCAGGGCCGTGAGCACCGCGACGAAGCCGACGGTTTCCCGCTTGTCGGCACTTGCCAGTGCGTCGAGGATGCGGGGAACGGCCGCTGGTCCGAGGCGCGCGAGTTTCTCCAGCGACGTCCTGTGATCGTCGCTGTCGTCGGCGGCCTTGATCTCGGCGATCAGGCGGTCAGCGCGCAGGTTCGTGAAAAAGCTCATGGGCGACGTCAGTGGATCATCTGCTCATCACGGGCGGGGACGGATATCCTTCCGGTGGATACGGTTGAACGTCGCGCCGTCGTCTCCGGTGGGGCGAAAGTCGGCGCATTATGCCACGCGGACCCGGCGCCCCGCGGGCTGCCGACCCGGCGCTGAACGCTGCCTGATTCCGCTACAATCCTCGTTCGCCGGCGCATGCCGCTCCCATTACCTTGACGGATCCCCGAATGCAGGATGATCGCCTCGCCCAGGCCCGCCTCCTGGTCGCGAATTATGTCGAACCCTATCTGGGGATGCCTCTTGGCGCAGCCAAAGCTGTGAAGTCCGTCCGGTTCGAGGCCGGCCGACCCCTGGTGGAGGTCGAGCTGGGCTTTCCACCGGGGGCGTATGCCCGGACGCTGGCGGCCGAACTGCAGGCGCTCCTGCGCCAGGCTCCGGGGCTTGGGGACGCCACGGTGGCCGTGGGCTGGCAGGTCGCGACCCACGTCGCGCAGGGCCAGTTGCAGCCGCTGCCCGGCATCCGCAACGTGATCGCGGTGGCTTCGGGCAAGGGCGGGGTCGGCAAGTCCACCACTGCGGTCAACCTGGCCCTGGCCCTGGCACTCGATGGGGCCCGGGTCGGGCTCCTTGACGCCGACATCTACGGACCCAGCCAACCCCGCATGATGGGTCTGCAGGGCGAGAGGCCGGTCAGCCACGACGGCAAGCGCCTCCGGCCGCTCGAGGCGCACGGCATCAAGGTCATGTCGATCGGCTTCCTGATCGAAGAAGAGCAGCCCATGGTCTGGCGTGGCCCGATGGTCACGCAGGCCCTGCAGCAGTTGCTCAACGACACCGACTGGGGTGAGCTCGACTACCTCATCGTCGACATGCCCCCGGGCACCGGGGACATCCAGCTGACGCTGTCGCAGCGCGTGCCCGTGAGCGGCGCCGTGGTGGTGACTACGCCGCAGGACATCGCGTTGCTCGACGCCCGCAAGGGCCTGCGGATGTTCCAGAAGGTCAACGTGCCGGTGCTCGGCATCGTCGAGAACATGAGCACCCACGTGTGTTCCAGCTGCGGTCACGAGGAGCCGATCTTCGGCAGCGGCGGCGGTGCGCGCATGGCCGAGCAATATGGCGTCAGTCTGCTCGGCCAGCTGCCGCTCGACATCCGCATCCGCGAAGAGACGGACGGCGGCCGCCCCACGGTGGTGGCCGATCCGGGCGGACGCATCGGCACTGCCTACCTGGACACGGCTCGCCGCACGGCGGCGAAGCTTTCCATCGCCGCGCTCGGCGCGACAAGTTTTCCCAGGATCACCGTCGAGGACACCTGATCTTGAGCATCAAGCCGTGAGCATCAAATCAGACCGCTGGATCCGTCGCATGGCCGCGAGCCACGGCATGATCGAGCCCTTCGAGCCTGGCCAGGTTCGCATCGTCGACGGCCAGCGCATCGTTTCCTACGGTACCTCGAGCTACGGCTACGACGTGCGCTGCGCGGCCGAGTTCAAGATCTTCACCAACATCAACTCGACGATCGTGGACCCGAAAGACTTCGACCATGGCTCGTTCGTCGATTTCGACGGCCCGGTCTGCATCATCCCGCCGAACTCGTTCGCGCTCGCGCGCACGGTCGAGTATTTCCGCATCCCGCGCAGCGTGCTGACGGTGTGCCTCGGCAAGTCGACGTACGCGCGCTGCGGGATCATCGTCAACGTGACGCCGCTCGAGCCGGAATGGGAAGGGCACGTGACGCTCGAGTTCTCGAATACGACGACGCTGCCCGCGAAGATCTACGCCAACGAGGGCGTGGCGCAGATGCTGTTCTTCGAGTCGGACGAAGTCTGCGAGACCTCGTACAAGGATCGCGGCGGGAAGTACCAGGGGCAGCGGGGCGTGACGTTGCCGAAGGCGTAGCCTGCGACGGAA
>Ga0073899_10002344_pt1 | contig 17061 bp, 15 predicted proteins | sample KloWWTmetaKNB5Ph_FD_88975 | JGI IMG/M metagenome (GOLD analysis project Ga0073899, IMG submission 88975) | Active sludge microbial communities from Klosterneuburg, Austria, studying microevolution and ecology of nitrifiers - Klosterneuburg... | ecosystem: Engineered > WWTP > Aerobic digester >...
CATCCGCGCGACGAACTCGGCCGAGCGGTCGCCGGCGAAGACCAGGTGGGTGTGGGAGTCGACGAAACCCGGGATCACGGCGCGGCCACCGGCGTCGAAACCCGAATCGGCGGCGGGGACGTCGGCGCTGTCGCCCACCCACGCCACAAGGCCGTCCGAGAGTACGACGGCGGCGTCGTGACGGATCGGGCGGTCCAGCTCCCAGGTCGCCAACTCGCCGATGTGGTGGATCGCGAGACTGGTCACAGCCGGCTCCAGACCTCGTCCACAACCGCCGACAGCTCGGCGGCGACCTCGCCCGGGTCAAGGTCGGGCGGCGGCAGCACGTCGGCGACGCCGGCCGTCCACAGGGGTTCGCTCCCGCCGGCGGTCTGCACCGATTCGGCCAGGCCCAGCCGGTCGGACACGATGAAGCCGAGCGAGGCGTGCCCGTCACCGGCAGCGGCCCGCCACAGGGCCGCGGCGTCCCAGCCGTCCCGCCGGCCCGAGCGCAGCCGCTCGTGCATCGCCAGCCCGCGGGCCTCGGCGAAGCCGTCGATGACGGTGTTGGAGTCCGACCCCAGGGTGATCCGCACGCCGGCCTCGCGTAGCGCGACCGAGGGGCCGATCCCGTCGGCGAGTTCGGCCTCGGTGGTCGGGCAGAAGCACGCGAACCCCCCGGCCCGGCCCAGGACGGCGAGGTCCTCGGCGTCCAGGTGGGTGGCGTGGACGGCCGTCGTCCGCGGCCCCCACACCCCGGCGTCGGCCAGCAGCCGGACGGGGGTGCGCCCGGTCGCGGCCAGGCAGGCCGCGTTCTCCGCCGGCTGCTCGGAGACATGGACGTGCAGCGGGGCGTCGGGAAGGGTCGCCGCGACCGCCGCCAGGTCGTCCTCGGGCACCGCCCGGACGGAGTGGATGGCCGCGCCGATCACCACCCGGTCGTCGCCTGCGTGGCGGGCTGCCAGCTCCGCCACCCGCTGCTGCCAACGCTGCAGGGGGTCGACGAACCGGCGCTGCACCGGGTGCAGCGGCTCGCCGTCGAAACCGGCGCGGGCGTAGTGGGCCTCCAGCAGGCAGATCCGCAACCCGACCGAACGGGCCGCTTCGACCAGCCCCTCGGCGACCACGTTCGGCTCCGCGTAGGGACGCCCTTCCGGGTCGTGGTGCACGTAGTGGAACTCCCCCACGCTGGCGTACCCGGCGAGCCGCATCTCCGCGTACGTCGCCCGCGCCAGGCGGTGGTAGAGGTCGGGGTCGAGCACCCCGGCGACGGCGTACATGCCGTCCCGCCAGGTCCAGAAGTCGGCGCCACCGCTGAAGCGCCCCCGCAACGCCCGGTGGAAGGCGTGCGAATGGCAGTTGGCGAAGGCGGGGACGGTGCCACCGGGGTTCGAGCCCCGCGGGGAACGACGCTGCTCCACCTCGCCAGTGGGACGAAACGGAGCCGTCCCCGTCCGTCCCCCGGGTTCATGGCTCGTAAGGGGACGGTTCCCTTTCGGTTCACCGTCGCCACCCGCGTCGGCGAGATAGGGACGGCACACGTCCGGTTCGCGCTCGTCCCCCGCCGCTCGCGGCGGCGGCTCGGGGCTGAACCGAAAAGGAACCGTCCCCTTATCGTTCACCGGCGGTGGCTCGGGGCTGAACCGAAAAGGAACCGCCCCCTCCTGTGGCATGAACCGTAAGGGAACCGTCCCCTTCTGTGCCAGGGTCCCCTGCTGTGCCGGGACGGGTTCAGGCGCGGACGGTCGGGGCACCGGCCACCTCCTTCACGACGGCGACCAGCGCGGCGACGCCGGCGTCGATGTCCTCGGCGGTCGCGGACTCCTCCGGCGCGTGGGACACCCCGGTCGGGTTGCGGACGAACAGCATCGCGGTCGGCAGTCGGGCGGCCAGGATGCCGGCGTCGTGGCCGGCGCCGGTGGGGAGCACGGGCGCGTCCAGCAATGCCGCGAGCCGGTGCCGCAGTCCCTCGTCGAAGCGGACCGCTCCGGTGGTCGACTCGAGGCGCAACTCGACGGTGGTGCCGTCGGCCTCGGCGGCCGCGCGCGCCCGGTCGAGGATTCCGGCGACCAGCCGCTCCAGTTCCGGTTCGGACGCGGCGCGGGCGTCCAGCCAGGCCGTCACCCGTGACGGGATTGAATTGGTGCTGCCGGGGTCGACCAGCACCCGTCCCAGCGTGGCCCGCTGACCGGTGGCGAGCGCGAGTTCCCGCGCGGCCAGGACGGTGGCCGCGTAGGACAGCATCGGGTCGTGGCGGTCGGGCATCGCGGTGGCGCCGGCGTGGTTGCCCTGCCCGCAGAAGTCGAACCGCCAGCGGCCGTGCGGCCAGATCGCCGAGGCGACCCCGACCGCGGAGTCGTCGTGCACCAGGGAGCGACCCTGCTCGACGTGCAGTTCGACGAACTGGCCGACCTCGTCCAGCCAGCCGGCGACCCCGGCGGCGCGCGGGTCGCGGCCCTGGGCCGCCATGGCCTCGGCGAGGGTGGTGCCGTCGGCGTCGCGCAGCGCCAGCGCGGTCGCGGGGGCGATGGCCCCGGTCGCGAGCCGGGAGCCGAGACAGGCGATCCCGAACCGACCGCCCTCCTCGTCGGTGAAGTTCGCCACCGCGATCGGACGGGACGGCGCCCAGCCCTCGGCCTGCAGCGCTGCCACCGCGGCCAGCGCCGAGGTGACCCCGAGCGGCCCGTCAAGGGGACCGCCGACCGGCACCGAGTCCAGGTGGGAGCCGAGCAGCAGCGCGTCGCTCCCCCACCCCCACCAAGCGACCTGGTTCCCGTTGCCGTCCTCGACCAGCTCCAGGCCCAGGGCCGTCGTTGCGCCGGCGAACCATTCGCGCAGCTCCATGGTCGCCGGGTCCCAGGCGAGCCGGGTGTAGCCGTCGCCGGCCCGTCCGATACCCGCCAGTTCGGCCAGCAGTCCGTTGGCGCCCATCACAGCATCGGGATCCGGACGCCACGTTCCCGGGCGACCTCCCGGGCGCGGTCGTACCCGGCGTCGACGTGCCGCATCACTCCGGTGCCGGGGTCGTTGGTGAGCACCCGGGCGATCTTCTGCGCCGCCAACTCGGTGCCGTCGGCGACCACCACCTGACCGGCGTGGATCGAGCGGCCGATCCCCACCCCGCCGCCGTGGTGGAGCGACACCCAGGTGGCCCCCGAGGCGGTGTTCAGCAGCGCGTTCAGCAGCGGCCAGTCGGCGATCGCGTCAGAACCGTCCGCCATCGCCTCGGTCTCGCGGTACGGCGAGGCGACCGAGCCCGAGTCGAGGTGGTCCCGTCCGATCACGAGCGGGGCCGAGACCGCGCCCGAGGCGACCAGCTCGTTGAACTTCAGCCCGGCGAGGTGGCGCTCGCCGTAGCCGAGCCAGCAGATCCGGGCCGGGAGTCCCTCGAAGTGCACCTTCTCGCCGGCCGCGGTGATCCACCGCCGCAGGTGCTCGTCGTGGGGGAAGAGCTCCAGGATCGCCCGATCGGTGGCGGCGATGTCGGCCGGGTCACCCGACAGCGCGGCCCACCGGAACGGCCCCTTGCCCTCGCAGAACAGCGGACGGAGGTACGCCGGCACGAAGCCCGGGAAGTCGAAGGCGCGCCCGCAGCCGCCCAGCAATGCTTCGGCGCGCAGCGAGTTCCCGTAGTCGAAGACCTCGGCGCCGGCGTCGAGGAAGCCGACCATGGCCGCCACGTGCGCGGCCATCGAGGCCCGTGCCTGCTCGGTGAAGGCGTCGGGATCGGCGGCCGCCCGCTCGTGCCACTGCTCCAGCGGCACCCCGAGCGGCAGGTAGCTGAGCGGGTCGTGGGCCGAGGTCTGGTCGGTCACGACGTCGACCGCGACGCCCTCGGCGAGCAGCCGGGGGAACACCTCGGCCGCGTTGCCGACCAGGCCGACCGACAGCGCCCGGCCGTCCGCCTTCGCCGCCAGCACCTGCGCCAGGGCTGCCGCGTAGTCGTCCGTGCAGCTGTCGAGGTAGCCGTGCTCGACCCGCCGGGCGAGCCGCGCCGGGTCGACGTCCACGATCAGGACGGCGCCGCCGTTCATGGTGACCGCGAGCGGCTGCGCCCCGCCCATGCCGCCGCAGCCGGCGGTCAGCGTCAGCGTGCCGGCGAGGCTCCCCCCGAACCGCTTGCGGGCCACCGCGCCGAAGGTCTCGTAGGTGCCCTGCAGGATGCCCTGGGTGCCGATGTAGATCCACGAACCGGCGGTCATCTGCCCGTACATGGTCAGCCCGGCGGCCTCCAGCCGGCGGAATTCGGGCCACGTGGCCCAGTCGCCCACCAGGTTGGAGTTGGCGATCAGCACCCGCGGCGCCCACTCGTGGGTGCGGAACACCCCGACCGGCTTGCCCGACTGCACCAGCAGCGTCTCGTCCGCCGCCAGATCGCGCAGGGTCGCCACGATCGCCTCGTAGGCCTCCCACGAACGGGCGGCACGGCCGGTGCCCCCGTAGACGACGAGGTCGTCGGGACGTTCGGCGACCTCGGGGTCGAGGTTGTTCATCAGCATCCGCAGCGGTGCCTCGGTCTGCCACGAACGGGCCGAGATCGTGGTGCCGCGCGGGGCACGGACGGGTGCGTGGCTCATCAGTTCTCCTCTGGGAAGTCGGTGGAGTCGGAGGGACTGGCGGCGCAAGCGGCGGCAACGAGGCGTCCGCTGACGACCGCCTGGTGGGCTGCCTCGATGTCGGGGGCCAGGAAGCGGTCGGGGCCGGGGCCCGGCACCGTCTCCCGGAGCACGTCGATCGCGGCCGCGGTGCCCGGCCCGGGACGCAGCGGCGTGCGCAGGTCGACCCCGCGGGCGGCGGTGAGCACCTCGATGGCGAGCACCCGCGCCAGCCCGTCCACGGCGGTGCGGAGCTTGCGGGCGGCATGCCAGCCGAGTGAGACGTGGTCCTCCTGCAGCGCGCTGGACGGGATCGAGTCGACACTGGCGGGGACGGCGAGCCGCTTCAGCTGCGCCACGATTCCCGCCTGGGTGTACTGGGCGATCATCAGGCCGGAATCGATCCCGGGGTCGTCGGCGAGGAAGGCCGGCAGGCCGCGGTTGCGGGCGACGTCGAGGAAGCGGTCGGTGCGGCGCTCGGAGATGCCGGCGACATCGGCCACCCCGATCGCGAGGAAGTCGAGCACGTGTGCCAGCGGCGCGCCGTGGAAGTTGCCGTGCGACTCCACCCGTCCGTCCGGCAGCACCGACGGGTTGTCGATGGCCGCGGCGAGTTCGCGTCCGGCGACGGCGGAGGCGTGGTCGAGCGCGTCGCGCAGGCTGCCGTGCACCTGCGGGGTGCAACGCAGCGAGTAGGCGTCCTGCACCACCCCGTCACCGTGCCGGTGGCTGGCCATGATCCCCGAGCCGGCGAGGAACCGCCGCAGGTTGGCGGCCGAGGCAGCCTGACCGGGGTGCGGCCGCAGGGCCATCAGGTCGGGCGCGAAGGTGCGATCGGTGCCGAGCTGGCCCTCGATGCTGAGCGCCGCGGCCAGGTCGGCGGCGTCCAGCAGGGCAGCGAGGTCGGCGAGCGCCAGCACGAGCATGCCGAGCATGCCGTCGGTGCCGTTGATCAGCGCCAGGCCCTCCTTCTCGGCGAGCTGCACCGGGGTCAGGCCGTGGTCGGGCAGCGCCTGCGCCGCGGGCCGCAGCCGGTCGCCGTCGAACACCTCGCCCTCCCCCAGCAGGGCCAGCGCGCAGTGGGCCAGGGGCGCCAGGTCGCCGGAGCAGCCGAGGCTCCCGTACTCGTGGACGGCCGGTACGAGCCCCGAGTTGAGCAGCGCCGCGTAGGACTGAGCCGTGGCCACCCGGACGCCGGAGCGTCCCCTGGCCAGGGTGGCGAGCCGCAGCAGCATCATGGCGCGCACCACCTCGGCCTCGACCCATGGACCGTTGCCCGCAGCGTGCGAGCGGATCAGGCTGCGCTGCAGCCGCGCCCGCTCTGGCGCGGGGATGCTGCGGGCGGCGAGCGCCCCGAACCCGGTCGAGACCCCGTAGACGCCGTCACCGGTGGCGGCCAGGGCCTCGACGTGCGCACGGGAGGCCGCCAGTGCCGCGACCGCTTCTTCCGACAGCCGGACGGCCGCGCCTGCGCGGGCGACCGCGACCACGTCCTGCGGGCGGACGGCGCCGGCGCCCAGGAGGACGTCGGTGCTGCCGCTCACTGCTGTGCCCTGTGCCATGCCCCCATTCAACGACCTGGGCGTCCCGCGCGCAGCCCCGGCCGCACGGCTGCTGTCTCGTATGCGAGACTTCGAGCGTGTCCCGTCCGGTTCCCGGCGCCACCGCGGCGCTGCGCGTGCTGCGCTACCTCTCCCAGCGCCCCCACCCCGTCCCGGCCGGACGGATCGCGCTGGAGCTCGACCTGCCCCGCTCGACCACCTACCACCTGCTTCACGCGATGGCCGCGGAGTCGTTCGTCGTCCACTACCCCGAGGACAGGGTGTGGGGCGTCGGCGTCGCCACCTGGGAGGTCGGCCAGGGCTACACCCGGCAGGAGCCCCTGGCCCGGCTGGCGCGGGTGCCGATCGCCCGGCTGGTCGACTCGCTCGGCCACTCGGCGCACCTGGCGGTGCTGCACGGCTCCGATGTGGTGTACCTGGTCGAGGAGCGGGCGCGGGGCCAGGCGCGCCTGGTGACCGACGTCGGCGTCCGGATGCCCGCCCACCTGACGGCGACCGGGCGGGCGATCCTGGCCGGGCTGCCGTCGGCCCAGGTCCGGGCGCTCTACCCGTCCCGGGCCGCCTTCGTCGACCGGACGGGGATCGGCCCGCGGTCACCGGCGGAGCTGCGGGCGGTGCTGGCGCAGACCCGCCGCCGCGGCCACGCGGTCGAGGACTCCGAGGTCACCGAGGGCTTCGCCTCAGTGGCGGTTGCGCTGCGCTCGCCGTCCAACCTGGCCGCGGTGGCGGTCACCTGGCAGGCGCCGCTGGTCGGCGACCCCGAGCTCGTGCTGGATCGGCTGCGGGCCACCGCTGCCACCATCGAGGCCCGGCTCCGCTGATCGTCCGGCTCTGACCCATAAGGGGACGGTTCCTCTCTGGTTCGGCTTGACCCGTAAGGGGACGGTTCCTTTCTGGTTCACCTGTGCAGTTCAGCCCCGCATCCGACCCGGGACGATGAACCGTAAGAGAACCGTCCCCTTATGGGTCACCGTCCCTTACATCAGACCCGGGACGATAAACCGTAAGAGAACCGTCCCCTTATGGGTCATGAACCGTCCTCAGCGCTCCCGTTCGGTGACGGGCCCGACCTCCTCCGACTCCAGGATCAGGTCGCGGAAACCCTCCCTGGTGCCGATCACCCGGGCCACGAACGTGTGGCCCACGTCGTCCTCGCCGAGTTCGTACTCCTCGTCCAGCGCGCGAGTCAGGAGCAGTCCGGAGCGGTACCAGCGGATCGTCAGGTCCACCGAGCCCGGGCCCCAGTCGCCGGGGTCAACGGTCAGGGTGCCGCCCTTGATCGGGAGTCCCTCGATCACGGGGGTGGTGCCCTGGAGTTCGCCCTCCGAGATCGGGTAGGTCCAGCCAGAGGTGCGCCGCACGGTGGTGAAGCCGGTCCGGCTGCCGGTGACCTCGACCCGCAGCTTCTTGCCCACGTCGGCGACCACGGTCCGGTACTTCTCCTTCGTGGCGCCCTTGATCGCGGCGCCGTCGCCGCTGCCGGAGCGGAACCACTGGTAGCGCAGCGTCACCGTCCCCGGGCCCCACTCCCCCGGCAGCGCGGTGATGGTGCGACCGACCTCGGCCACCCCGGAGTACAGCGGCACCGGCGTCGGGTCGAGCCGGCCCGGATCCACCACCCCGGTGCGCTGCGAAAAGCGGGTCGCGGTGTCGAAGTTCGCGGCGCTGCCCCGGATCCGCAGCCGGATCGTGCGGCCGCGGTCGGCTGCCACCAGCCGATAGGTGGTGCCGGTCGCGCCGGAGATCGCGGAGTCGTCCCGGAACCACTGCCAGGCCAGCCGCACCGCGCCCGGGCCCCAGGGGTCGACGGTACCGGTGAGCCGCTCGCCAACCCGGGCCGCGCCCGTCACGACCGGGGTGGTCGGGTTGAGCTGGCCGGGCTGCACGGGACCGATCGCGGCGGAACGCCGCGACGCGGTCTGGTACCCGGCGCGGCTTCCCGAGACCTCGACCCGGATCCGTTGACCGATGTCGGCCGCGACCAGCCGGTAGGTGATCCCGGTGGCATCCCGGATCGGGCTGCCACCCCGCAGCCACCGGTAGCTCAGTTCGACCCGGCCCGGGCCCCACGGGGGTGCGTCGGCGCGAAGGGTCTCCCGGAAGCGCGCCTCGCCGAGGATCTCGGGCGCCGCGCCAGGCTGGACCGTCGGCCGTTCGGTCGGCGTCGGCTCGGTCGGCGTCGGCTCGGTCGGCGTCGGGCTCGTCGGCGTGGGAGCCGGGCTGATGGTCGGCGTCGGCGCGCTGCCGGTGGGGGTGGCCGCAGGCGTGCTCGCCACCGGGGCGTGGCTGGTGGGCGGCACCGACGGGCTGTTCTGGCCCTCCGTGGAGGAGCACCCCGCCAGGGTGAGCACGACGGCCAGGGGCAGGGCGACGACCCCGGGCAGGCAGGCAGCGACGCGCATCGAGGACCTCCTTGTCAGCCGCACCCTAGCCGCCCCGGGCCGCCCCCGTGGGCGATGCGGCCCATGCACGTCCGTCCCTGACAGGGAACGCACAGTCGCTGACAGCCCGCGCCGGGCTCCCGGCGAGGCCGACCACAGCCGGCAGCGGCACAGTCGAGTCAACGACACGCTCTCAGGAGGAACCCGATGGCCCCACGACCCGTCCGCATCGCCTCGGCCGCGCTGGCCGCGGCCGTCCTGTCGCTCGCCACCGTCGCCCCCGCCCAGGTGGCGGCGGCCGCGACGATCTCGCTGGTGCGCCACCCCTGGCCCGGACCCGATTCCGGCTGGTCGACGCAGGCAGCCACGACGGTCACCACGCTCGCCTCGACGACGGAGTCGACCGGGGTCGTGCTGATCGAGACGGTGGTCGACTACGGGTCCGGCGCCGCCGCCGGCACCGGACTGGTGCTCGACTCGAGCGGGATCGTGATCACCAACCACCACGTCGTCGAGGGCAGCACCGCGATCGAGGTGACCGACCCCGCCACCGACCAGACGTGGACGGCCGAAGTGGTCGGCTACGACGCGACGACCGACGTCGCCGTGCTGGAACTGGTGGACGCCTCCGGGCTGGCCACGGTCGAGACCGACAGCGCGACCGTCGACGACGGCCAGCCGGTGACCGCGGTCGGGAACTCCGAGGGCGGCGGCGTGCTGACCGCAGCGCAGGGTGAGGTCACCGATCCCGACACCGACATCACCGTGCAGGCCGACGACGGGAGCGAGCAGGACCTCACCGACCTGATCGAGGTTGCCGCGCAGGTCGTCTCCGGCGACTCGGGCGGGGCGCTGCTCGACGGCGACGGGGAGGTCATCGGCATGACCGTCGCGGCCTCGTCCGACGACTCCAGCGGCTACGCGATCCCGATCGCCACCGTGCTGGCGATCGCCGACCAGGTGCTGGACGGCGACGCCTCCGGCGCGGTGACGCTGGGCTACGGCGCGGCCCTCGGCGTCCAGCTCGCCACCGGTTCGGGGGAACTGCTCGTGGCCGGAGTGGTGGCGGACGGCGCCGCCGCGAAGGCCGGCGTCACCGCCGGCTCGGTGATCACCTCGATCGACGGCACCGCGGTGTCCACGTACGACGAGGTCACCGGCGTGCTCAGCCGGCTGGCCGCGGGCGAGCGGGCGCGAATCACCTGGCTCGACGCCGACGGCACGAAGCACTCCGCCACCGCGACCCTCGGTCGCGCTCCGGTGGCCTGAGGAGGGCTGGACGATGAGGCGCGGCACGTTGCGCACCTGGATCGTCGGCGCCTGCGCGGTGGTGCTCACCGGCGCCGGGGCTGCGACGACCTGGGCGCTGGACCGGTTCGTCATCCCCCACGTCGAGGTGGCCGACGTCAGCACCTACGAGGAGCAGCACTCCACCGTCGAGACCGGCGACGACGAGACCACGACGGCGACGACGACCGACTCGAGCTACACCTCCGGCGACACCGCGATCACCCTCACGACCGTCACCACCGGCACCGGGGACGACACCCTCACCTACTACGTCGCCGACGTCACCCTCGGCGAGGCGACCGACCTGCGCTCGGCGTTCGCGAACAACCAGTTCGGGGAGAACATCACGCAGAAGACCAGCGAGATGGCCGCCGACCACGACGCCGTGCTGGCGATCAACGGCGACTACTACGGGTTCCGGGACACCGGCATCGTGATCCGAAACGGCGTGGTCTACCGGGACTCCCCGGCGCGGACCGGGCTCGCGTTCTACACCGACGGTTCGGTGCGGCTCTACGACGAGACCGCGACCAGCGCCGACGAGTTGCTGGCCGCGGGCGCCTGGAACACGCTCTCGTTCGGTCCGGCGCTGGTCGAGGACGGCCAGGTGCTGGCCGGGATCGACCAGGTCGAGGTGGACACCAACTTCGGCAACCACTCCATCCAGGGCCAGCAGCCGCGCACCGCGATCGGCGTCATCGACACCAACCACTACGTCCTGGTCGTCGTGGACGGACGCGAGGCGGGCTACAGCCGGGGCGCCACCCTGACCGAACTGGCCACGATCATGGCGGGTCTCGGCGCCACCACCGCGTACAACCTGGACGGGGGCGGCTCGTCCACCCTGTACTTCAACGGCGAGGTGGTGAACCAGCCCTCCAACAACGGCGAGCGCGGCACCTCCGACATCCTCTACGTGGCCGGGTGAAGCCGTGGCCGTCCTGATCCCGTCCTACCAGCCGACCGGCCGGCTCGCCGAGGTGGTCGCCGGGCTGCGCCGGCTCGAGCCCGACCTGGCCGTCCTGGTGGTGGACGACGGCAGCGGACCCGGCTACGACGCGCAGTTCCGGGCTGCCGCCGCGGCCGGCGCCGAGGTGGTGCGCTACCCGCGCAACGCCGGCAAGGGTGCCGCCCTCAGGACGGGGCTGCGGCACCTGCTCGCCACCCGGCGCGGCGAGGACGTCGTGACCGCCGACAGCGACGGCCAGCACACCGCAGGCGACATCGTGGCGGTCGCCCGGGCCGTCGCCGGCGGCAGCGACCTCGTGCTGGGGTGCCGCGGCTTCGCCAGCGGCGTGCCGTGGCCGAGCCGGCTCGGCAACTCCGTGATGCGCGGCCTGTTCCGGCTCGCCGCCGGCTTCGCGGTCTCCGACACCCAGACCGGGCTTCGCGGGATCCCGGCCGGCCTGGTCAGCTGGGCCGCCGGGATCGGCGGCGACCGGTTCGAGTACGAGCAGCACGTGCTGCTGCGCTGCCGGGAGGCCGGGATCACGGTGCGCGAGGTGCCCATCGAGACGATCTACTTCGACGACAACGCCGGCACCCACTTCCGCAAGGTCACCGACTCGGCGCGGGTGCTGGGTGCGCTGCTGGGGCCGGCGCTGGGGCAGGTGGCGCGGTTCGCCGGGTCGTCACTGCTCGCCGTCGCCGTCGACAACGTGCTGTTCGTGCTGCTGCACGGGCTGCTGGGCTCGCTCGCCGGGGCGATGGTCCTGGCGCGACTCGGCAGCGGCGGGGTGAACTTCGCCGTGAACCGCCGGTTGGTCTTCCCGGGCTCGCGCGGGACCGTCGGACGCCAGGTGGCCGGCTACCTCGGCCTGGCTGCCGTCCTCCTCTCGCTCTCGATCACCGGCACCTGGCTGCTGGTCGCTGCCGGGGTGCCCGCGCTGGCAGCCAAGCTCGGCTGCGACGGCGTCCTGTTCCTGGCCAGCTACCGGGTGCAGCGCCGGGTCGTCTTCGCCGGGTCGCGCGCCGGAGTCCCGGCAGCCGGGGCTGCTCCCGCCGCGGAACTGGTCGGCACCCGCCCCTGAGGACGGGCCCGCGCCGTCCGGCCGTCCGCCCGGCGCACGCGGCGCGACCTCCCTGCCCGGGAATGGCACCATGCTGTCCATGGCGACCGACCGCGACCGGCTGTTCCCCGGCACGACCTTCATCAACACCGCGCTCGACGCCCTCGAAGCCAAGGACGACATGTCGCGCCGGGTCACCGTCCCGTACCTGCAGCGGGCGGCGATGGCGGGCATCATCATCGGCGTCTTCTACGGCGCCTTCTACGCCACGATGGCCGTCTTCGCGGGAATCCCGGTGGGCGAGGGGAACCTCGCCGGCGTCGGACGGATCATCGGGGCGCTCGTCTTCGGCTGGGCGCTGGTGTTCATCTACTTCACCAAGTCGGAACTGCTCACGTCGAACATGATGATGGTCACCATCGGGGTGTACCACCGCCGGATCGGCTGGCTGCGAGCGCTGGGGATCCTCGGCCTCTGCTTCCTCGGCAATGCGATCGGCGGGCTGCTGCTGGCGGTGTTCATCAAGTTCAGCACCCTCGCCTCGGGCCCCGTCCTGGAACAGATGCAGCACTCCGTCGACGTGAAGCTGTCCTACGTCAGCGCCGGCCCCACCGGCCTGCTCGACCTGTTCATCCGGGCCATCCTCTGTAACTTCATGATCAACCTGTCCATGCTTCTTCTGTACAACGGGTTCGTGAAGGGCGACGTCGCCAAGATGGCGGCGATGGTGATGTCGGTGTTCCTGTTCGCCTTCCTCGGCCTGGAGCACTCGGTGGCGAACACCGTCCTGTTCAGCATCATCGGCTTCCGCTCCGGCATCGACGTGCTGCTCGCGGCGGGCAATGTCGGCGTGGCGCTGCTGGGCAACTACGTGGGCGGCGGACTGCTGATCGGCCTCTACTACGCCTACCTCAACGACCCCCGGCGGCACCTGCGCGAACCCGCCTGAACGGCCGTTACGATCGGCGGCATGGGTACCACCGAGCAGTCTCCCGCCCCCGCTCCGCTCGCCCCGCTGGTCCCGGCGCGCGAGCGTCGCGCCCTGCAGGTCTCGCTCGCCTTCTCGATCCTGATCGGCGCCATCGGCATCGTCTGGGGAGTCCTCGGCGACTCCCGAATCGTCCTGTTCGACGGGGTCTACACCCTGTTCGGGACGGCGCTGTCGGGACTCTCGCTGCTGGCCGCCTGGATCGCGTCCCGGGACGCCACCGACGCCTACCCGTTCGGGCGGGAGGCGATCATCCCGGTCGCCATCGTGTTGCAGGGTGCCGCGCTGCTCGGCACGCTCGTGATCGCGTTCCTCGACTCGGTGACCCTGCTCTTCTCCGGCGGCACCGAGGCGGCGAAACTCGGTGTGATCGGGTACGCGGTGCTCACCGGGGTGCTGTCGCTCGTCGTCATCTGGTGGCTGCCCCGGCTGGCGCCGGGCTCCGAACTGGTCGCCGCCGAACGCGACCAGTGGCGGGCCGGCGCCGTGCTGTCGGCGTTGATCGCGCTCGGCGCCGCCGCCACCCTCGGCCTGGTGCAGCTCGGCCTGCACTGGCTGGCGCCCTACGGCGACCCGCTGCTGGTCATCATGGCGACGATCGGCCTGGCTCCACTGGCCTGGGGGCTGCTCCGCTCCGGCGGCCGGGAGTTGCTGGAGGCGGCCCCGCCGCAGCCGTTGCGGGAGGCGATCGAGCGTGCCGCCGCCGAGGTCGGCGAGCAGCGCGGCCTGCCGACGGCGACCATCCGCTCCACCAAGCTGGGCCGGCGGCTCTACGTCGAGGTCGACTACCTGGTCGCCGCCGGGGTCTGGGACGTCTCGGACGAGGACGGCGTCCGCCGCGACCTGATCGGACGGCTGGAGGCGCTCGGCCACGAGGTCTGGGCCAACGTCGAACTCACCACTGATCCCGAACTGGCCTGCTGAGGGCTCCGGGGCGCGCTGCCCGAATCAGAACCCCAGGTACCGTCCGGGCTTGTGGTTGAAGGCGAGCACCAGGTTCACCACCACCCCGCCCAGGGCCGACCAGGCGACCATCGCGGGACTCACCACCCAGAACGACGCGAGGATCACGGCCAGGTCGAGGGCCATCTGCACGTAGCCGGCACGCCAGCCGAGCCGTTCCTGGGAGATCAGGGCCACGATGCTGAACCCGCCGACGCTGGAGCCGTGCCGGAACAGAACCAGGATCGCCATCCCGACCAGCAGGTTGCCGACCACCACCGCGTACCACGGCTGCACCTGCAGCGGCCCGAGCAGGCCGGGCTGCAGCGAGCTCAGCAGCGACACGCAGACCACCGTGACCGCGCTGCGCAGTGTGAACCGCCAGCCCTTCAGCCGGATCGCCAGCAGGAAGAAGGGGACGCTCACCCCGCTGAACAGCGGCCCGAACTCCCAGCCGGTCGCATAGTGCAGCAGCAGCGACAGCCCCGCGGTACCTCCGGTGACCGCCGACACCGAGCGCAGCAGCGCCAGCCCGAGTGAGGCCACGACGATGCCGGTCGCCAGGCCGAGCAGGTCCTCCAGCGGGCCGTGGCGTTGCGGGACGGACGTCGCCGCGGCCGCCTCCTGGGTCACCGGCGGGCCAGCAGCTCGGGAGCGGCGAGCACGTCCAGCACCCGGTCGTTGCTCGCCGGATCGGCGAGACTCACCCGGATGCCGTCGCCGGGGTAGCCGCGGACGAGGATGTCGGCGGCGTCGAAGCAGGCGAGCAGCTGGTCGTAGGCGGGGCCGGAGCACCGCAGCCAGAGGAAGTTGGCCGAGCTCGTGGGCAGCTGCCAGCCGTCCTCGGCGAGCCGCGTCTGCATCCGCTGGCGTTCGGCCACCACGGCGGCGGCGCGGCGCAGCACCTCGTCCCGGGCGGCGAGGGCGGCGAGCGCCGCGGCCTGCGCCGGCCCGCTGACGCCGAACGGGACGGCGGTGCGCCGCAGTCCCTCGGCCAGCGGCTCGGCAGCCAGCCCGTAGCCGACCCGCAACCCGGCCAGCCCCCAGGCCTTGGAGAAGGTCCGCAGCAGGCACACGTTGGGGTGCCGCGCCAGCAGCGCCAGGCCGGCCCGTCCGGCCGGGTCGGGCCCGTATTCGAGGTAGGCCTCGTCGATCCCGATCGCGATCCGCTGCGGGACGGCGTCGAGGAAGCCGGCCAGTTCGGCGGGGTCGATGGCCACCCCGGTCGGGTTGTTGGGGGTGCACAGCAGGATCAGCCGGGTGCGGTCGGTGAGGGCGGCCAGCATCGCCGCCAGGTCGTGGCCCTCGTCGGGTCGCAGCGGCACCCGCACCGGCACCGCACCGGCGATCCCGGCCAGGATCGGGTACGCCTCGAACGAGCGCCACGCGAAGACGACCTCGTCGCCGGCAGCGCAGGTGGCGCTGATGAGCTGCTGCAGCACCGCGACGCTGCCCGGCCCGACCGCGACCTGGCCGAGGGCCAGGCCGGTGGCGGCGGCGATCGCCTCCCGCAGCGCGAGGCAGCCCATGTCGGGGTAACGGTTGGCCCGTCCGGCCGCTTCGGTGATCGCCTCGACCACGCCCGGCAGCGGCGGTTCGTGGCTCTCGTTGGAGGCCAGCGGCGCGGTCGCCGGCGAGGTCGAGCGGCGTCCGGCGACGTACCCGGGCAACTGCCGGACGGCGTCGCGGAGCAGGGTCGCCGGGTCGGCGGACGAGGTGGCGGCGGCGGTCACGGGGTCGACAGGCTCAGGCACCGCGGCATCATTTCACGCAGCCCGCGGCACAGCGTCCGGGAGCCGTCAGGCGACCCGGTCGGGATCAGGACGCCTCCCGGCGGAGGATCGCCCACGGTGGGTGGTGGAGGATCCTCCGCTGGCGCGCCTGGTGGCGGGGCCGGCTCCTCGATGACGGCCACGCGGCCCACGCTCAGGTCCCGGCCAGCTCGAAGCGATCCAGGGCCCGGTACCTCGAGCCGCCGCGGTTGAGCTCCGAGGAGTAGAGCTCGAAGCGGTCCACCAGCCAGGTCTGGCTGGGGAAGCTGTCCAGGACGCCGAGCCAGCCGCGCACCGGCACGCCCCGGGAGTGCCGCCCCAGGGTGAGGTGGGGACGGTACCGTCCGCCCTCGACCTCGATGCCGACCCGGGAGGCCGCCGTCCGGCAGCGACGGGCGAGCTGGCCCAGCGGCTCGGCGCCCGCGGCCACCCCGAGCCAGAGCACCCGGGCGGCGTCCGCGTGGGGAGAGCAGCCCGCGCCCGACACGGTGAGCGCGAACGGTGCCGTGCGTTCGGCGACCGCTTGCAGCAGCCCGACCAGGTCGTCGGCCCTGGTGTCGTCCACGTCGCCGAGGAAGACCAGGGTCAGGTGCCAGTTCTCCGGCGGCAGCCAGCGGACGTCGGCCGAGGCGTCCCGGCGCGGGCCGAGCAGGGCCTCCAGGTTCTCCCGGACGGGCTCCGGGGGAGGAACGGCGAGAAACATCCTTGTCATCGTCGGACCATGATGACCGAGCGCGCGCGCCAGGACCAGCCCGTCCCCTCCCGCAGGGCCCGACGGGGACGTCCACGCCGGCTGTCCCGGGATACCCCGGCAGCGAGCGCCGGCACCTGCTGCGGCAGTATCGTGGTCGGGACCCACGAAGGAGCACCCGATGAGCGGAATCGCCGAGATCCACACCGACGCCACCCTGCAGCCCGGCAAGCTGGAGTTGCTCGCTGCCTGGCTGCCCGGGCAGTCCTGGTTCGAAGGGACGGCCGGCGACCTGGCGCGCGTCGCGTCGTTCCGGTTCGTCGATCCCGACGGCGAGGTCGGCATCGAAACCATGCTGGTGAAGTCCGGCGAACTCACCTACCAGGTGCCGCTGACCTACCGCTCCGAACCGCTGGACGAGGCCGACAGCTTCCTCGTCGGCACCCTGGAGCACTCCGTCCTGGGCAAGCGGTGGGTGTACGACGCCGTCGGCGACCCGGTGTACGCCGCCGAGTTGTTCCGGGTGATCCACGAGGGCGACACCGAGGCCGACCTCTCCGCCGGCGAGAAGTCGATGACGGCGGCCGGCAGCGGCATCGTCCGGGTGTCCAACGCGGCCAGCGAGGCGGCGCGGATCATCCGGGTGCTCGACGGCGGCCACGTGCCCGGCGGACGCACCCCGCTGGGTACGCTCACCGGCAGCTGGACCGACGGCGGCGCCGCCCACGAGGAAATCCTCGCGATCGTCCGCTGACCCTCGGGCGATCAGACGACCTCGGGCGATCGGACGCCGACCGGGCGTCAGTTGCCGGCGCGAGGACCGGCGAGCTTGTTCCAGTCCAGCAGGGCCAC
>Ga0073899_10002346_pt1 | contig 17055 bp, 10 predicted proteins | sample KloWWTmetaKNB5Ph_FD_88975 | JGI IMG/M metagenome (GOLD analysis project Ga0073899, IMG submission 88975) | Active sludge microbial communities from Klosterneuburg, Austria, studying microevolution and ecology of nitrifiers - Klosterneuburg... | ecosystem: Engineered > WWTP > Aerobic digester >...
GGACCGGACTACAACGACTCCAGTTATCTACGACCGTCAAGATCCGAAATGGCCGCCCGTCGGCCAGGGTATCATGGACGAAATCCATGCTCCAGCGTTCGGTCGGCCCGACAGGGACCGGGGCGGGTCCGCGATGCAATGCCGTATGCTTCCGTCTCCGCACCCGCATCCGCAACTGAAGTCCATCCAGGCGATACAACCGACGGACTCGCTTTCGGTTCACCGGCCAGCCTTCGCGGCGCAGTAACACCCAGATGCGCAGGTAGCCAAACCGAGGTCGGGCATGTGCCAGATCGCGAATGCGTAGTCGTAAGGCAGACTGATCCTTGGCCCGACTCAGTCGATACCAGGAGGCTCGCCCAAACTGCGCCAACCGACAGGCCCGCGCACAACTCACCGAGAACGTATCTTGAAACCAGTGAGCCAATTCTCGGCGCCGGGCGGGCCTCAGACTTTTTTTCGTAGGGCCTCCGAGAGCATGTGCTTGTCGGGGGAGAGATCGGCCACCAGCCGTTTGAGCCTGGCGTTCTCCTCTTCCACTTGCCGCAGCCGACGCAGTTCGCTCACACCGAGGTGCGCGTACTTCTTTTTCCAGGCGTAGAAGGTTTGCTCAGCGATCCCGAGCTGTCGACAGACATCCTCAACTGGGGTCCCACTCTCCGCCTGCCGAATGGCATAGACGATTTGCTCTTCCGAGAACTTTGACCGCTTCATCGATCCACTCCTTTCGTCGAGGACCGCCGAAGCCGTCATTCTACTCTCGTTTTAGATTGCCGTCGTTTTCAGGGGAGACGTCAAGCTCAGCCAACCAGATCGCCTTGGTGCTTTCAGCTCCTCCACTCGCGCCGTCACTCAATGTGAGTGAGGACTTCGTACTCACAACTCTTTGAACTTCGTTCCAGCGCCTCCTTCAGGATCCCTTCCCCTTCTTTTGAGTCCCTACCACTGGGGTGATTGTCGCCCGGGCCTCCTCAAGGTACACATGACAGGGTCTTGCTGACACTGATTCCGGCCATGACTGTTGCCGAGTGGGACTGCTGGATTGCCGGACTTTCGTGGAGCACAGGACGACTTTCTTGGAGACCTGCTGTATGCATGAACCTGCTTTGCGACCATGGTCTGGCATCACGGCTCTGGTCCTTGTGGCCACGTTGTTGACCAGTTGTGCCTCACCGACCTTACGACGCGCTGAGCGTTTGGCCGAGGACGGTGAATGGGATAAGGCTGTGGCGGCCTACCGAGAAACGCTCAAGAACGATCCCTTCGATGAAGCACTCAAAGACAAGCTCGAAGTCGCCAAGCAGCATGCGGCGGTGGTCCACTACGCCAATGGCCGCCGGTCGCTTGAGGAGCGTCGAATCGCGGAGGCCTTGAGCGAATTCAAGGCGGCGCTGGGGCTCGATCCCACGAAGGTCGAGCACCATGCGGGCATGACCGATGCGCTGCGGCTGAAGGAAGCTAACGATCAGCTGCAAACGGCCGATAAGCTGCTCAACTTGGGACGATCCGAGGAGGCCCTCACGGCCTATGAACGGGCCGTCGAACTCGACCCGAGTTTGACACAGGCCCTCACCCATATCACTGAGATCACGGCCCAGCAGCGGGCCACCAAGATGTTCGGCGGATCCAGCCAGCCTATTTCGCTGCGCTTTCAAAACGCCAAGCTCAAAGAAGTGTTCGAGATCGTCGCGCGGACGGCCGGGCTGAACGTGATTTTCGACAAGGAAGTGCGCGACGAACCCATCACGATCTTCATCAAGGATATGGCTTTCGACGATGCGCTGAACCTCATCCTGAACACCAATGGCATGGTTGCCCAGCGCGTGGCCCCGGAGACGCTGCTGATCATGCCGAACAATAAACAGAAGCAGGCGCAGTACCAGGATCTCTTGATGCGAACGTACTATCTTAATAATGCGAAGGCCAAAGACGCGGTGAACTTGCTCCGGACCATGTTGGAGAGCAAGCGCATCTATGTCGACGAGAAGGTCAATGCGATCGTAGTGCGTGATGAACCGGTGAAGCTGCAACTTGCCGAGCGGTTGCTCTTTGCCATCGATCGTCGTGAGCCGGAGGTGGAGCTGGATGTCGAGGTGCTGGAGGTCAATCGCACCAAGAGTCTGAAGTATGGGCTGAACTACGCCAAACAAGCCGGCAGCGGGCTGGTTCCCACGGGTGGTTCGGGCGGGATTTCCACAGCAACGACGCAGTTCACCTATCAACAACTGACTTCCATTGGTCCGCAGAGTTATCTCTTTACGCTGCCTGCGAGTGTCATTTTGGATTTTTTCAAACAAGAATCCGACGCCCAGACCCTGGCTTCTCCCAAACTCCGTGTGATGAACAACAAGTCTGCGTCCATCAATGTTGGGGATAAGCAGCCGATCTTGCTCTCGACGACCAACGTGTTGCCGGGCCAAGCCGTGACCGGTGCGGTGCCGACGACGTCGACCGTGACCTCCATCGAGTTCAAGGACGTCGGCGTGAAACTGACAGTCGAACCGACCATCAATTTGATGAACGAAGTGATGATGAAGATCAAGGTGGAGGTGACGCGGTTAGGTGATCAAGTCACGCTGCAAGCGGCGCCGGAGATCAAGCAGTTCAAATTTGGGACGCGTACCGCAGAGACGGTGTTGATGTTGAAAGATGACGAAACGGTGATCTTGGCGGGCCTCATCCAGGACGAAAAACGCAAGACCAAGTCCACGATTCCCCTCATTGGAGACATCCCCATTCTCGGAGACATTCTGACCTCCAAGCAAGATGATCGGGTGTCCACAGAGGTGGTGTTGACGATCACCCCTCGCGTCGTGCGGAACATGGAGCTCCCGTCCTCGGCCGCACAAGCCTTTTGGTCTGGGACCGAGAATACCTTCGCCACGTCTCAGCTCTATGCCCCGCAAGCGATTCCTGTCTCACAATCATCAGGCCAGAGTCAGCGGTCTCACACTCCTCCCGCGCCATTGGGGTCGGTGCAAGGGACTCCTTCAGTCTCTCCTCTTCACACGACGCCGACACACGACACGATGTTGGCTCCAGGCACAAAATCACCACAGGGGATTGCTCCGACATCCGATGTGTCCTCGCTCCCGAGCGGTCAGGGACAAGCTCTTGCCACTCCAGTCCCTGCCGCTGAGTTGGTCGCTCGATCTACGGGGTCATTCATCCTTAAGCCATTGGATGTTGCTACCGCCGTAGGACAGGAGTTTCGCGTCGATCTCACGGCGTTGCATTTGGAACAGGTCAGTGAGACTTCGGTGATGGTGACGTTTGATCCCAAGATGTTGGAGTTTCGTCGAGTGACGCCTGGATCGGTCGCGCTGGCATCTCGAACGGCTGATGGCCAGGTCATGTTGACGCTTCGCCGGGACGGTACAGTGCCGCCAGGCGAAGGGCTCCTTGCCATGTTGTTCTTCCATGCAAAATCGCCGGGGCAGTTTCCTGTGGACCTGCAGGTCTTGCCTGGGAAGGCATCTACGATGGGGACTGATGTCACTGGCACCAGCCGCGCCATCATTCATGCGCGATGAGGTTGCTGGTGAAACCGACAGTAAAACTGACGAATCGAGGTTTTACCCTCGTCGAACTCATGATGGTGGTGACCATTGTGGGGATTCTGGCGACCCTGGCTATTCCCTCATTTCAGCGCTCGGTCATCAAGGCGCGTGAGGGGACTTTAAAGTATGACCTGGCCACCTTGCGTGACGTGCTCGACCAGTATCGTGCCGACAAGGGCACCTATCCATCAGCGCTGGGCGAGTTAGTGCAGGTGGGCTATCTCAAAAGAATTCCCGTCGATCCGTTTACTCACTCTGACCAAACCTGGCAGGTGATGGCCGACGAAGGGGAGAGTGGCGGGATTGCCGATATCCACAGTGGCAGTCCGCTCGTCGGACCAGAGGGCACTCCCTATAACACATGGTAGGTTGATGCGTCGTATTTCCCGGAGCCTCACAGGTGCCGTCACTCTGATCGCCGGTGGTGCGATGCTGATTGGTTGCGCGGGCCAGCGTCAGGAGCGACTCGTTTCAAATGATACACGGGAGCAGGTCATGGCTGTTGCACGGGAGCGCGAGGCGGAACTCTCGACGCTACGGGTTGAAATGGCCGCGACCCGGATTGCCGCAGCGAAGAAAGAGGCCGAATTGGTTGAGCTGCGGGCCCTGGTCGCTCAACTCCGACAGGAGAATGCGGATAGTCACCAGCGGCTACTTGAGTTGCGGCAGGCAGGTGAGGTTCGCCAGGCCGAGGTGAATGCCCTCAAGGCAGAGCGGGACCAATTGTTGGTCACGAAGAATGACCAGTCGCTCAAAGACCTTAAAGATGGCTTGATGGTGCTCACCAAACAACTCGAAGACGTACGGCAGGACATCGGCCACAAGACCTTGCGTGCTTCGGATAAGACTTCTCCCGCGCCGATGGGAAAAACTTCTGCACCATCGCGACCAGCGATGACTCCATCGTCGTTGCAAGGGACTCCAGCTCAATTCTATGACGGTCCGGCTTCCATATCAGCCATCTCGGTGTTGGCCGTCAATGCCACCCAGTCTCCATCGGATGTGCTTCGGGTTCGTGTGCAGCCAGGAGATTCCTTGTCAGGTCTGGCGCGCCGCTACCGCACCACGGTGACGGCCATTGCGCAACTCAATCACTTACCTACAGATGTCATTGCCGTTGGCCAGGGATTGCTCGTGCCGTCCCCAAGCTCTTCACCTAGTGACCGGGAGCGTTAGACGATGCCGACACTTGTTCGACAAGCGACCCTTCTTGATGTCTTGGTTCGACGAGGTTGTCTGACAGCAGCTCAGGCTGAAGAGGCGTCAGCTCAGGTGTCAGGTCCCGAACGGCAACTGTACGTGTCGTTGGTGGGAGGTGGTCTGATTTCGGACGTGCAATTGGCCGAGGCGCTGGCCGAGCAGTGTGGGGTGTCCTACCACTCGCTTCACGAGTTCCGGGTGGACTTTGAGGCATTCTCATGCATTCCCATCGATATTATGCGGCAATTTGAATGCGTGCCGGTGGGAGAGGAAGACGGAGAACTCCTACTGGCGCTCGCTGATCCTACCGATGTGCGGCGACTCGATCACATCGAACGGGCGGTTGGGAGAAGCTGTCGGATCCTCGTCGCCCCGCGGTCTGCCATCGCCGAGTCGCTTCGTGAAAGCACGCGAAATAGCCAAGTGGTGGCGAAGATCAAAGATGAGTTCCGTCCGCTTCTGGTGCATGAAAACGATGAAGGCGAAGAAGTCCTCTCCGTGGACAAGGTTCAGCGGGACCTGAGTCCTATTGTCCAACTCGTCGATACGATCATCCGAACGCGCTGCAGAAACGAGCCAGTGATATTCACCTGGAACCGGCCGATGGCGTCACGGAGATCAAGTATCGCATCGACGGCGTCTTGTACCTGGCCATGGAGCCATTGGATCTGCGATTCCACAATCCACTCGTCTCGCGCATCAAAGTCATGTCGGATCTCGATATTGCGGAGCGTCGGGTCCCGCAAGATGGGCGGTTTAAGCTCCGCTTGGATAAACGCACCATCGATTTTCGTATCTCCGTGATTCCGAGCGCCTTCGGGGAATCGGTCGTCATTCGTATTCTCGCCAAGGAAGAATTCGCGGCGAAGCGGAACGGCCTGCACCTCGATTCGTTGGGACTGAAGAAAGAAGATTTAGATCGGTTCCGCCGCGCTATCACGGCTTCCTATGGCATGGTGCTGGTCACCGGCCCGACCGGAAGCGGGAAGACGACGACGCTCTATGCCGCGTTGAACGAAGTGAACACCAAGGAAGACAAGATCATCACAATTGAAGACCCCGTCGAATATCAGCTGGCGGGCGTGGTGCAAATCCCGGTGAACGAGAAGAAGGGCCTGACGTTCGCGAAGGGGTTGCGATCGATTCTGCGTCATGACCCAGACAAGATCATGGTGGGTGAGATTCGCGATGCCGAAACGGCACAGATCGCCATTCAGTCGGCCTTGACCGGTCACTTGGTGTTTTCCACGGTACACGCTAACAATGCATTTGATGTGATCGGTCGGTTCGTAAATATGGGGATCGAGCCCTATAACTTTGTCTCTTCGTTGAACTGCATCATGGCGCAGCGCCTGGTCCGCACCATTTGTGAGTCGTGCAAAGCCCCTCTGGCTGTTTCGCAGACCCAGTGTGAGCAACTGGGGTTTGATTACGCGCTCTTCAAGGATCGTCCTGTGTATGAGGGAAAAGGGTGTTTGGACTGTCATGGATTGGGTTATCGCGGCCGCCATGCCATCACGGAGTTTCTGCCCCTGACGGATCGAATCAGGGAACTGATGTTAGATCGGCGCCCGCCTTCTGAGATCAGACGAGCGGCGGTCGAACAGGGGATGACCGATTTGCGTCAAGCCGGCGTGGAAAAGGTGCGTCGAGGTGAGACCACGATGCGTGAAGTCAATCGGATGACGTTCTTGGGGTAGTGATATGAGAGCCACACTCTTTCCCATCCATCGTCCCCGTGTCGGCATCAGCGTGTCCTCGTCCAGCCTCAGTGTGGTCGTGCTTCGACGGCCCTGGTTCCGCATGCCGATCGTTGAACAGGTGCTGGAGCGTCCCTTGCCCGGTGGCTTGCTGAAGGTTTCCACAACGGAGCCACACATGACCGATGTGGACGCCTTCGCGAAGGAACTGCGCGAGCTGACGGAGGGTCTGAGCGAGCGAACGATTGCCCTGAGTCTGCCCAATCGAGCGATGCACATGGGGGTGTTTGCATTCGACCGTTTTCCTCACGACCCAGAGGAACGTGAAGGCTTGATCAAGTGGCGGTTCCGCGAGGACCTCAACCTGACGATTGGCGACGGGCGGGTGATGATGCAGATCTTCCCAGCCGGAAGAGGCACACAGGTGCTGGCCATGGCTGTGCGCCAGACGATCTTGGATCAATATGAGGCAGTCTGTTCGCGGGCTGGGCTGATCCCCGCTTCAATAGGATTCTCGTACATTCAGCTGATCGGTCTCTATCGTCGTCTCATGAAGGGGCATCGACGGGTGTGCGTGATGCAATGGGCGGACGACGAATTCGTGCTGTTGCTGTTCGATCAGGGGAAACCAGTGTTTCTCCGCACAAGATCGATGACCGGTAGGACGCATGATCTTCGGCGCGAGCTGGTCGGCACGCTGCAATACATGGCTGATCAGGCTACGACTGCTCATGAAGCGGGTGAGTCGTCGTTTCCGCTGTACCTGATCAGCAGTCAGTCGAAAGAATCGATCACGCAGCTGCTCGGAGGGGAGGCGACGGTGAAGGTGCCTGGCCCTCAGGGTGGATGGCAGATCGAGATCGTGCCGCTGGGATGGGACAGTGTTCCAGCTCATCTCAACAACCAGACGGGATCGTTGAACGGACTCTCGGCGATGGCGACGGTGGTCGGATTATGAGAGATCTGGTTGGCCTGGCGTGGTCTCCGTTCCTGCGCTCGCAGAGTGCGACCAATCCCGTACCTCACTTCGCCCTCTCGGTCACGCCGGCTGCCATTACCATCCTGCGTGTGATGCAGTGGATGGCCGTCGTCGTGTTCTGTGCCTCATTGGCAGTTGCGTTCAAGTGGTGGAACGACAGTGGGGTGATGGAGGAGACCGCCACACATCTCGATGGGGTGGTGCAGCGGTTGAATCACGCGAATGCTAGCCGTTCAGAGGGGATGACCCGCGAGCGACTGACGTTGTCCGTGGATCAGATCGCGACCATCAAGCGCGATGTGCGGTTCGTCAATCAGCTCGCCGAGAAGCGGACGTTCTCATGGTCCCGTTTGTTGGCGGATCTTGAGACCACCATCCCGCCGCATATGGCCCTTCGCACCGTTCAGCTGAACTTTCAGGACTCAACCGTGGCGCTTCATGGATCGGCGGCTTCGCTGCAAGACATCCATACGTTCATGACCAATTTGGAACACCAGCGGCGTTTCGGCATGCGGCGTTGGCCAGTCATCGCCTTGAGCATCAGGAGAGTCAGCCGTCGCAGGCGAGCATGGCTACGCCGGACACAATGCAACCTGCGCGAGGCGTAGACTTTCAGTTGACCGTAGGCTATCGACCGTCGTTGTAGGTTGAAAGCATGGCGAATCTGCTCAGACATATACAGTTGCCAGTATTTAGCCGGTCGCTTCTCATGTCCTGCGTGCCGTTCATGAGTGTTACGGTATTCGCCTGTATCCTTGCTGCGGCAATCTACTGCTACAGACTGAGCCCAACGCAGGAACATCTCGCTCAGGCCGAAGCGGCCTATCAAACCGCCTTGCGAGCTCAGGCAGCACTTCAGGCTAATCGCAAGACACAGGAAGAGATGCGAGCGATCAAGCTGCAGTTGGACGAGGTCTGGCGGGGCCTTCCGACCGAGACAGAATTTGCCTCATTGGCGCTCGCTATTTCTGAACTCGGGCGGAGCGAGCGAGTGAACATTCCTGGGATGCAGTATGGGGTCGAGCAATCGAAAGCCAGTGGAATGCCGGTCAAGGCGTCGATCTCGTTTTCCGTGACCGGCGACTATGCGGCGGTCTATCGTTTCATCCACCGATTGGAATCGGCTGATTCCTATGTGGTCATCGAGAGTCTCGACGCGAGTCGGGCTGCGAAAAGTGACAAGGGGGTCTCATCCTCGGTCCTGTTTCATGTGAAGGTCGTGACCTTTCTGCGACCAAATCCACCGAGTGGGAGTATGTCATGAAGATTCGGACCAAGACTCTGATACTTGGCGGGCTCGTGGGGCTCTGGGCCATGGTCGCTGTCGTACAGATCGGCAGTTTGCCAGAGTCTCAGGAGGCCCCACTGACCTACGTGTCGGGGCAGCGTGTCGCGAGGGGTGTGAAGTCAACCGGTACTGATGGTGAGGTTATGCTACGTCCCATGCGGGTGGGGGTGGCGCAACTCCCGGCCACCCCGAAGCGAAATATCTTCGAACCGGCAGAAACACCACCTTCTGAAAAGCGCCTCGTCAGGGCAGAGGCCAGCAAGAAAGAGGTGACACCGCCGATGCCCGTGACGGTCGTTGCCATGCCGGTTGTTCCACCCGCGCCACCGATGCCTTCGCCGGAGGAATTGGCCGAACAGGCAGCGCGCCAAGCGCAGGAACGCAAGCGTCACCAACTTCGTGAGTTGATGGCGCAGTACCGCTATCTTGGATACCTGACCCGAGAAGGGGAGCAGAAGGCCTTTTTAGGCAAAGGCCAGGAGATCTATATCATTCATGCCGGAGACACCCTCGACGGTCAGTTTCAGGTTGCCTCCATTACTCCCACGGCAGTCAAGATCCTCGCCGCCCAATCCGACGTCGAAACGACGATCCAGCTGAAGACCGAGTCATCGATAGAACCATCATAATTCATCGCTCTCGTTCACTCTTGCGAGCGATATCCCACCGCTCGGTCCTGCGTAGTCGCACCTGTTCTCAGGCGCACCATATCACCAATAGGGCCGAACAGGCCTAGCATACGGCCTCTTGTCTCGATCCATTTTAGTCATTCAAAAAACACGAAACTGTTCGCCACGGAGAAGATGACGTGGTAGTGAAGGCTACGTACGCCAGTTCCTCGCGTGCATCACGCACCATTCCCTGCTGTTCACCGCTCACGAAGGATCGTCGATGACCCACGCGACCGTTTGCACCGGCATGTTACGTCGATGGATGAAGGTGGTGGTTCTGGCTGGCTTGGCTGGAATCCTCGGTCCGTTCTCCTCGGCCTTGGCGCAATCCTCGACGGTCACTCTGGATGCCTATCTCCATGGGAGCGGTGGGACCGCCAATCCACCGACCCTCACGTCGGATCTGATTCCACCGCTCAGCCTCACGGCCAAGACCAAGGATTCAGCCGGCCTCGCATTCAGTGGCGGCAATCCCTGGGTGACGATGGGGTCCTGGACCCCGCCGGCCGGGATCAACGGTAAAGTGACACTCACAGCGCTCACCACTGCGCGTCTGTGGATGGGCTTGAAAAGTAGCGGCGATGTCGGGGGCAAGGTCGATCTGTTGGTCGAGGTGCTGGTGAATGGCCAAGTCCTGAGCTCAGGGTTGACTCGCTGCCTGAGTACCCTGACCGCGTCTGCCAGTACCGCCCAAGAAATCAGCATCGCGCTGGGCAGCATCCCGACGACCCAGCTTGATACGTTGACCCAAACCCTCGCGGTTCGGGTCTCCACCCGCATGGGGACCACGGCGAGTAATACGGCTTGTGGCACCAAAGCCAGCGTGACGGGGGTCCGCGCCTATTTCGATGCGCTCACTCGGACCAGCCGCATCGGCGTCACGATCGCCCTGCCACCGCCGCAACCGGTCATCCTGCTTCCGAATCCGAAAACGATCCAGGCCGGATCGACCAGTACACTGCTGGCCCTGTTGTTCCCGGTCCCGCTCCAGGCGACGACCCTGTCGGTCGTCAGCACCGCGACCAGCGTGGCCACTGTCCCAAGTAGCGTCGCCATCGGCATCGGACAAGCCTTTGTCTCCATCCCGGTCACCGGGGTCAGCGCCGGCACCACCCAGATCAAAGTCACCCTCAACAATAAGACCATCACCGGCACCGTTCGGGTGGTGGGCGGCGCGGCCACCATCAGTAGCCTGACCCCCTCGACCCTCAGCATCACCCAAGGCGGGAGCGGGCAGTTGACCGTGTCACTCAATGCCACCCAGGCGACGAATACGGTGGTCGCTCTCAGTAGTTCGGCCGACAGTATCGCGGCAGTGCCGGCTACCGTCACGGTGCCGGCCGGTCAGGTGAGTGCCGCCTTCAACGTGGCGGCGAACACGGCGGGACAAGCCGACATCACAGGCACCCTCAATGGGACCAGTGCGACCAGCCATGTCACGGTCACGCCGGCATTGCCCGAGGTGGTCTCGCTCACGCCTCCGGCGAGCCAGCTCACGCTCGGGGCCACGACGTCATTAACAGTGACGATCTCTGCGGCCCAAGTTGGCCCGACGGTGGTGACCCTGAGCAGCACCCCCACGGGTCTCGTGACGGTCCCGCCCTCGGTGATCGTTCCGGCTGGCCAGACGACCGCCTCGTTCACCGTCACGTCCGTGGCCTTGGGGACCACGATGGTCCGTGCCACCCTCGGCAGTTCACTGGCCGAGGCCGCCATCGATGTCGTGCCGCCCGTGGTGGCTCTGGTGGATCTGCAACCGGCGAGTCAATCGCTGGTGGTCGGGGCCATCGGGACCCTGACCGTCACCTTGAATGCGGCCCAAAGCAGCCCGACGGATATCGCGCTGTCCGTGGACCAGCCGACCGTACTCCAGATTCCCGCGACGCAAAGCGTGACCGTACCGCCCAACCAGACACAGGCCACCTTTACGGTCACGGCCCTGGCCACCGGCAGCGCGCAGCTGACGGCAACCTTAGGCACCATCAGCAAGCAGGCGACCGTGACGGTGACGCCGCAGCCTCCGCAAGTGCTCTCGCTCACGCCGAGTCCGCTGGCCGTGGTGCAGGGCGCGACCGGGACGCTCACAGTAACCCTCAACGCCGCGCAAGCGACCGATACGGTCGTACCCATCACGAGCAACAACGCCACCATAGTGGGAGTCCCGGTCAGTGTCACGGTGCCGGCCGGTCTCACGACGGCGCCGGTCTCGGTGAGTGGCCTCACCATTGGGGCGGCGACCGTCACGGCTACGTTGAATGGTACGGCGACGGCGACCGTGAATATTGTTCCGCCTCCGCCGGTCGTGACAGCGCTCGGGCCGATTCCGCCCGTCACGGCTCCGTTGACCTTGGCCAAGGGCCGCACGGGCGTCTTGCAAGTCACGATCAATCGCGCCCCGACGGATCCGACCGTCATCACGCTGCAGAACAGTGCGACCTCGGTCGTGACCGTGCCGCCCAGCGTCACCGTCGCTGCCGGGCAGTTGACGGCCTCGTTCCCTGTCACGACCCAGACGGAAGGCCAGGCCACGATCACGGCCTCGTTCAACAGCACTAGCGCCACCGCACAGGTCGTCGTCACGGCGCCGGAAGTGGAATCCATCGCACTCGCTCCTGCCGCCCCGACGGTCTTTGCCGGGGAATCGGTCTCGTTCACGGCCACCGGCCTGTTCACCGACGGCAGCAGCCAGCCGCTTGCGAATGACGTGACCTGGAGTTCGACCAATCAGTCGGTGGCCTCCGTCAGCAGCAGCGGCTTGGTCACGGCGCTCACCGTGGGCACCACCACGATCAAGGCCACCGTCACCACGTCTGTCGGCCCGGTGACAGGGGAGACCACCCTCACGGTGCAACCCGCGCCAGCATTGGTGTTGACGCCACTGACGACTTCGTTGACGGTCGGCCAGAGTGCGCTCTTCACGGTCGGGACGGCCGTGGCCCCCACCTCGGCCCTCACGGTCACGCTGGCCCTTTCCGGCAGCGGCACCGCGTTGTTAAACCCCGTCTCGGTCGTGATCTCGGCCGGACAAACGACCTCGCCCACGCCGGTACAGGTCACCGCGACCGGGATCGGCTCGGTGATCCTCACGGCCACGGCCCCAGTGCGGCAACCCGCGAGTAGCACCCTGACGATCACCGCCGGCCTCCCCGTGATCACCAGCGTAAGTCCCGCGACTGGTGTGGTAGGGACGGTCGTGACCCTTGGCGGGTCCAGCTTCAACACGGTGGCAGCCAGTAATCAGGTGCGTTTCGGAGGCATCGTGGCCACGGTGCTGGCCGTCAACACCACAGGGACTTCGCTCACCACCGCGGTGCCTCCCGGAGCCCTCACAGGGCCGGTCACGGTCACGACGCCGCTCGGCACGGCGACCAGTCCACTGCCCTTCACCTTGCTCAATAGTCCGCCAGTCATCTCCTCGATCGGGAACAAAACGCTCACGTTAGGCAGCACGCTCGCGTTCACCGTCGTCGGGGTCGATCCCAACGGACAGCCAGTGACCTATGGTGCGCAGCAGGCCGCGCCGGCGTCGCCGACGTTGCCGTCGCATATGGCGTTCAACAGTCAGACCGGGGTCTTCAGCTTTACCCCCGACGCGACGCAGGTGGGCACGTTCAATATCACGTTCCTCGCGTCCGATGGTGTGGTGTCCTCATCCGAAACCGTGGCCATCACCGTGACCGGGACGGTGCCCGGCGCGCAGACCAGTCTCTCGGGCCGTGTGGATGACAGTTCCGGCAATCCTGTGGCCGGGGTGACCGTCTCGCTCAAGGATAGTCCAACCACGACGACCACCAACGCGAGCGGGCAGTTCACCTTGACCTTTGCCGGCACCCCCGCCGGACGGCAACTGCTGGTCGTGACCGGGGTCCCTTCGGGCTATGCCAATCTCGTGGCCCCGGTGGATCTGATTCCCAATACGGCGAACGTACTCCCGAGCCCCGTGACCACGCCGCCGTTAGACCTGGCCACGGCGGTCACCGTCAATCCGGCCGCGACGACGACCCTCACCAGCGCCACGGCCCATGTCACGGTGACTATTCCGCCGGGCCGGGCGAAGAATGCCGACGGCACCGCCTTTACCGGCCAACTCACCATCAGTCCGGTCCCGGAATATGGCCGGCCGGAATCTCGGCCGGTGGAATTGCGGCCTGGTCTGTCCGTCACGATTCAACCGGCGGGGGTCATCCTCGACCCGCCCGTCCCCATCACCTTTCCGAACATCGACAATATGCCGCCGGGCAATGAACTCGACCTCTGGTCGCTCTATCCGGACACCGGTACCTTCCTCGTTGTTGGCCGTATGCGGGTCAGCGCCGACGGCCAACGCCTGGAGACCATCGACGGCGGCGTGCGGAAGACAGCTTGGCACTATGCCCTCCCTCCGAACCCTGTCCCGAACCAAGTGCCGACTCAGCAAGCCGGGCCCTGTACGCAATGTGCATTCGCCTCGCAGGGAGATCTCACCGAGGGGGCCTTGACGGAGACGGTCGCGATTCCCGGCATCCGCAGCCTCGGAGTCTCACGGAACCTCACTCTGCGCTATACCTCCACCACGGCGGATGTGCAGCCGATCCTGCCGGTGAATGCGTTACTGAGCGTACGGGCGGCCGTGCCGCCGACCTTCTCCGCGCGGCTCAGCGTCGGCGGGGTGCAACAGGGACAAGAAGTCTATTGGGATAGCCATGCTCTGCCGGAGAATGATAATTCCACTTCGCGGCTTGGCCTGCAGATGGATGCGTCAAACCTCTCCACCGGCTCCTATCCGTATGAACTGATGCTGTTCTCCAATTACCCGCAGTCGAGCATTGGTGGGGCGAGTATCGCTCGCATGTTGGTCCGCAATGAACAACAGAATCCCCTGGGGGCAGGCTGGACTCTCGACGGACTGGATCGCCTCTATCCGCAACCGGACGGTTCGGCTGTCTTGGCCCAGGGCAGCGGTAGCACGCAGTGGTATCGCCCAGTAGAGCGGCCTCTCGTCATCGAGAGTTTCGATCAAGCCCGCAGCCTGACGGTCGGCGGCGTGAATGCCAGCTTCGTGTCGGGCGCGATCCATACCGGAGCCAGGAATGATCTCCTGAATCCCGCCAACTTTGGGGCGCAGGGCAAGGTGCGGCGCCCTGTCACGCTACGAAGTGGGATCAACACCCTCACGCTGTCGGCTCTCACGGGCGTGGATCTGTTTGTCCTCAATCTGCTCGCCACGGAAATCACCGCAACCGAGGCGCAGGTGTTGGAACAATTTGTGCGCGAGGGCGGGACGGTGCTCGAGATACGGAATGCAGCCCCGGCCCGCCCCCTGCTGTGGGGCACCGTTTCGGGTCCGTTTGTCGGGGACTCCACGGCGGATCTGACCCTCGACGGCCTCAATGCGATGGTGAGCAACGGGCCGTTCGGCACGGTCGTGAGCCCGCTCCTGACCGGCGGCAACGCCGGCTATGCGACCACGGGCTCGGCCACGGTGCTGGCGCGGAACGACGTGGGGCCCAACGTGCTCCTGCTTCCGCCCAGCACGGTCTTCTCCGGCGCGGGACGCGCGGTCTTGGTGGGTGATGAAGAGATCGTGGCCTCGGGCTTTCCCAGCGGCGCCGGCTCGAATCGGTACGCCGAGGGGTCGAATCGCACATTCTTCCTCAACACCATTGCCTATTTGTCCGACGCCCCGGGCTATAACCCCGTCCTTCCTCCGAACACCACCGTCGTAACCCTACAAGGCCCGCCCGGTGACTTTTCGGTGCTGGCGCGGCGCACCGATAGCACCTATACGAGGATCCTGAAAGACGGCACGACCTATCAGTTCACGGCCCAGGGCCTGCAGACCAGTGTCAGCGACCGCAACGGCAATCAGACGACCTATGCCTACGACGGCACCGGGCAGCTTCTGACCATCACCGATCCTGTCGGACAGGTCACCACCTTCGCCTATAGCGGCAGCCGACTCGCCACCATCAGCGACCCTCAAGGGCGGGTCACCCAGTTCACGCACGATGGTGGGGGCAATCTCACCGGCGTGACCTACGCCGACACGAGCACGGCCACCTTCGCCTATGACCCGCAACATCGCCTGGTCAAGAAGACCGATGCGCAGAACCAGGTCACGCAGTACGCCTATGACTATGCCGGACGCCTGAGTCAGGCCACCTTGCCGGGCGGCGATCGTCGGAGCCTCACCCCCAGCCAACGGATGGCGGTCCCGAATCTTGCGGCAGGCCAGGGGACCGCGACGACACCGGCGGCCTTAAGTCCGAGCACGATCAACCAAGCCGGCTTCACCGACGCCAAGAACCAGACCACGCGGTTTGAGACCGATGCACTGGGCCGCATCACCAAACAGACCGACGCCTTGAACCGCGTCACCACCATCGCCCGGGATGTCAACGGCAATCCTACGCAGATCGCGCGCCCGAATGGCGCCATCACCACCATGACCTACGACGCCAAGGGCAATCTGCTCACCAGCACCGAGCAGGCTACAGCTGGCACGACCACGTTCACCTATGAGCCGACCTTCAATCAGGTCACCAGCATCCGCGATCCGAAGGGGAACCTGACCCAGATCGCCTACGATGCGAAGGGCAATCCGCTCACGATCACGGACGCCCTGAACCAGGTGACCACGTTCACGTACAATCCTCAGGGTCTCTTGCTCACGACCAAGGACGCGCTGAATCAGACCACCACGTTTACCTATGATGCCTTGGGGCGATTACTCACCACGACCGATCCCCTGACCCGCACCACCACCCTGACCTATGACCAAGCGGGCAATGTGGCGACCTCCAAAGATGCGCTCAACCGCACGACCAGCTTTGCCTACGATCCCAAGAACCGGCTCACTCAGGTGACCGATCCCACCGGCGGCGTGACGCGCTATGCCTACGACGGGAACGGCAATCTCCTGACCGTCACCGATGCCAAGAATCAAGTGACCACCTTTGCGTACGACAGCCGGAACCGGCTGCTCAGCACCACCGATCCGCTGGGCAAGATCGAAACCTACACCTACGACGGCAACGACAATCTTATTAAGCGGCGGACTCCGAAGGGCGACGACATCCTGTTCGCCTACGATGCCGTGAACCAATTGCTCAGCAAGACCCTGCCGAGCAGCCAGGTCACCAGCTACCTCTACGACCTGGTCGGCAACTTGACCAACGTGACCGATCCCGATAGCGTACTGGCGATGAGTTACGATTTAGCGAACCGCCTCACGACCGTCAAGACCGATGGCTCGCCGAATCAACCGGCGGTGACCTTGAGCTACACGTATGATAAGAACGGGAATCGAGGGAGTGTGACCGATCCAGCCCAGAGCGTGGCGTACCGATACGACGGGCTGAATCGGCTCTCGCAACTCGGGGTGCCGGGGCCGGCCAGCTGCCCAACTTTGCCGTCCGGGCTGGTGAGTCGGTGGCTGGCTGACGGCACCACAGCGGATGCGGTCGGGAGCAACCCGGCGACGCTCCGCAATGGCACCACGTTTGGCCTAGGCCTGTTCAATCAGGCGTTTCACTTCGACGGCGTCGACGATTTTGTGGAGGTGCCCCATGCGGCCTCCCTCATCCCGCCGGCGCTCTCCCTGAGTTTCTGGCTCAAACTGGACACGCTGACCTCCACCAGTGTCTCGGAGCAAGGCCTGCAGTGGGTGTTCTTCAAA
>Ga0073899_10002347_pt1 | contig 17055 bp, 11 predicted proteins | sample KloWWTmetaKNB5Ph_FD_88975 | JGI IMG/M metagenome (GOLD analysis project Ga0073899, IMG submission 88975) | Active sludge microbial communities from Klosterneuburg, Austria, studying microevolution and ecology of nitrifiers - Klosterneuburg... | ecosystem: Engineered > WWTP > Aerobic digester >...
CGGTTCGGCCGTGGTGATCGGCACGGGACGGAGGCCGAGGCCCTCCAACTCTCCCAGCGTCGGCTTGAGCCGCACGATCGCGGTGTCGGTGTGGCGCATCGTCGAGTACTCCAGCCCGACGACCTCGACCGTGAGCGTGTCGTCGGCGTTCCCGGCCGCCCGCAGGAACTCCGCCGTGCCCTCCCACTCGATGCCGATCGTCGTCTGCTGCGGCGAACGTCCGATGTCGCCGACGCAGTGGCCGTTGGTGAGCACGTACGCCGGGCCGGACGGCACCCCGGTGTCGATCAGCGTGCCGCTGCAGTTCGAGCCGGCGTTGAGCGAGGCCACCCCGCTGAACGCGGCGAGCTGGGCCAGCGGCAGGGGCTCGGCGGGCACGGCCGGGGTCGGCGTTGCCGGGTCGAAGCTGGCGGGCGGGGTCGGCGGGGTCGGCGTCGCGCCGCCCGTGCAACCCGTCGCCGCGAGGACGGCCGCGACGGCGAGCAGGCCGGCGAACCGGCGACGCGTCCGGGTTGGGGTCACTGGTCTCATGGCGGGCCTTCCGACGGATTCAGATCAGGGCACGGTGGGACGGGGTGAGCCGGCTGCTGACAGCCGACCCGGCAAGCGTGCCGAGCGCGATGGCGACCATGGTGGAGGCCGTTGTCAGCAGCGTGTTCAGGCCGGCGGAGTTCCCGTCCAGGATGGTCGCCACGCCGACCAGGCCCAGCGAGCCGGGCACGAGCAGCCAGAACGCCGGCAGGAAGCTGACGAACGCCGCCGGCCCCGAACGCTGCCGGGCGACCAGGGCGGCCACCGGGGTCATCGCGAACGCCCCGACGAACGCCGAGAGGACGCCGCCGAAGAAGATGTCGCCGAGCACCTGGGCGCCGTAGGCGACGTACAGCACGAGCAGGATCCAGCCGATGGACGCCGCGCGCCCGCACTGGTGGATGACGATCCCGACGCCGAACACCGCCACCGCCAGCCACGGACCCACCGGCCCGATCGGCTGGGAGGAGCCGGTCAGTTCCAGGCTCGGCACCCCGACCAGCATCGCGGCCCCGACGACGCCGGCGGCCAGCAGCACCAGCCGCATGATGCCGGCGGCGAGTCGGCCGGCACCGGACATCATGTGGCCGGTGAGCAGTTCGACCACCCCGGTGGTGAGCAGTCCGCCGGGCAGGAAGATCACCAGCGGCGCGATCAGCGAGGGCAGCACGCCGGGGTCGAGGCCGATGGTGGCGAGCGCGAGCACGATCGTGGCGACGACGAAGGAGCACCCCACGGTGACCAGGGCCCGGTACTGCTCGTCGATCCGCTCGCCCCGGATCTGGGCCCAGCCGACTCCGGCGCCGAGCACGGCCGCGATCCCGGTGCCGCCCCACGACGCGCCGAGCAGCACGGCGATGCCGGCGGAGGCCCCGGCGTAGGCCAGCACGCGCTGACCGAGGGTGTACGGCTCGGGCATGGCCCGGATCTCCTCGATCGCCCGGGTGATCGCCGCCGGCCCGGTCGGGGTGGTGCGGGCCGCGACGATCACGTCGTCCAGCGCGTCGGTCTGGGCGAGGGTGAGTTCCGCGCGGCCGCTGGAGACCGCCCCCGTCCGCACCTCGCCCAGACCGCGGGCGGAGACGAAGAGCGCGGTAGGGAAGACGACGACCTCGGTATCGGGGTAGCCGCTGGCGGCAGCGATCTCCTCCAGTGCCTGCCGCACCGCGGTGACCGAGTAGCCGGCGTCGATCATCGCCTCGCCGACGGCCTCCAGCGAGGCGAGCTTGGCGGTCGGGTCGTCCTCGCCCGCCACCGGTGGGCGCACGACCGGAGCGGGGGTGGGCAGGATCTCCTCCCGCATCGTCCGGCGCCGCAGCACGACGCCGGCGATCAGGCCGGCGAGCAGCGCGAGGGCGGCGATCACCCAGGTCACCGGTGACACCGGCACCTGGGTGACGTACGGGGGCTGCGGTTCGAGTTCGCCACTCCCCGGCGGCGGGTTGTCGGCGGGTGGAGCGGGCACGGTCGCCGACGGGGGCGCCCCGGCCGTCGGCGTGGCGGTCGGGGCAACCGTCGGCACCACGGACGGCGGGGGCGGCGGGGTCACGGTCGGGGTCGGCTCGACCGTGATCGGGGGCGTTGCGGTCACGGTCCCGGGCGGGGTCGGGGAGGGGGTGTCGTCGCCGTCGTCGGTGGGTTCGGCCGTCGGCTCGTCGTCCACCTCCGGTACGGACGGGGTCGCGATCGGGGCCTCGGTCGCTGCGGCGGCCGGCATCGGATCCGCGGACACGAGGACGGAGCCGAGCGCCAGTGCCGCGAGCACGGCGAGGGTCGAGACGGGTCGGCGCGGCACCCGGGTCACGGCGATCGCCTACCCGGCGCGGACGGGGCGTACCGCTGCACCCGGACGTCAGCCGACTGGATCCTGCGGAGCACCCGCTGGTCCCTGAGGATCGGGAGGCGTTCGAACAAGAGCATGTCCACCGGGTGCCACAGGGCGATCCAGCCGACGATCACCAGGCCCTCGGCGAAGAAGTCCCGCAGCCAGTCAGGGCCGAGGGTGCCGGCGGCGAGCCCGCTCGCGGCGGCGAGGCACGCGGCGAGGAAGACCAGCCCGAAGGCGAGTTCCTTGCGGCCCAGCCGTTCGACCTGGTGCCGCCGCACCTCGAGGGTCTCGATCCGCTCGGCGCAGCACCCTTCGAGCGCGCGCTTGGCACGCGCTGCCTCGTCCGGCCCGGCCGCACCCCGCTCGACGCCGATCTCCAGGTGCAGCGGTCCGGCTGACCGCGCGTCGAGACGGCTGACCAGGTCCTCGATGCCGGAGGTCGTCCGGAACCGTCCGGCCAGCGGATCCGGGACGGGGTCGCTGAACAGGTCGGCGAGTTCACCCAGCGCCAGAGTGACCCGGCCGTCCTCCGCCAGCAACGACATCGCGCGTTCCTTCCCGGTACGTGGCCCGGACGCGGCGCTGCGCCTCACGCGTCAGCAGGCGACCAGGCGGTACCCGTGACGCATCGTAACCAGAGCGTGCGGTCAAGGCCGCCCCGCGGGGGAAGACGCTGCCGGCAGATTCTCGATCCGGGGAGTTGCGGTGCCCGGTTGGGGGACGGAGGCCGCACGTCGCCCGGCTCGCTCAGGTCGCGGGGTGATCGCGGTGGCGTGGCCGGCGTGCCCCGCGGGGCTGTTCGGCGTTGTGGAGCGTCGTGCCACTCACACCAGCGGATGGCGGCGTTCGGGCAGGCGGGCGTCGACTGTCACCAGGGCGTCGGCCTGGAGCGTCACCAGCGCGATGTGCTCGGCGTCGCGCGTCGTCTCCCACCCCTGCTGAGAAGCGACGGTCCACGCCGTGCACCGGCTCACGCGGTCGGCGAGCGTCCGGATCTTCGTCCCGGTGAGTCGCTCGTGGAGGTCGAGGGCCCGCGCTTCCGTCAGTTCTCCGGCACGCACGCGTGCCAGCAACAGGTCGAGGGCCTGCGAACGGATCCCACCGGGCGCCACCAGCTGGTGGACCGGATCGAGCACCCGGCCGGACTCGACCACGTGGAGCAGCGTCGGTGCATCGATGACGAAGCGGGTCATGGCACCAGCTTCCACCTCCCGACGATGGATCGGAACCGGCGGCCACGCCGTACCCCATCACGAGCTCCGGCTACACCGGCAACAACCTGTGGGGTCCGCCCGGCCGGGGGATCCGCGCCGCTCCCGTCCCGCCAGGCTCGACCGGGACGGGCTTGAGCAGGTCAGCCAGCACCCGCCCGGCCACCCAGCGGCCGTGCGCGAGGCCGACCTCGGCGGAGTGGCGGAAGTCGGAGCCCGCCCAGACGCGGGAGTCGGCGCTCTCCCTGGCCGCGTGCCAGAACCCGCTGAACCGCCGCTGGGTGGGCACCGGGTCGTCGCACTGCTCAACGTCGGGCAGGGAGAGACTGCAGGTGGTGAACGAAACCCGGTCGGTGCCGAAGACGGCGGCGAGAACAGTCGCCGCAGCCGCGCCCTCGACCGCTTCGGTCGAGTCGTAGCCGGGGATCGGCGGGGTCGTGTCGAGCGGGGTCCACGTCGGGTCGGCCGTGGTCGCCGGGTTGCCGTCGGTGGCGGCCTGCCGGATCGCCGTCACCGGACGCCAGAGCCGGTGCTGGTACTTCACCGACCACGACGCGACGTAGCCGTCGGCCAGCGCCACGTTGAGCAGCGCGAACAACCTGGCCGTGCGCCACGAGTCGAGCCCATGGCGCATCGCCATCGTGCGGGCGATCCGGTTCCACTGCGGCAGGCTGCTCTCGTGCCAGCACCGCGCGGCTTCGGTCTGGTCGGGAGTGCGGGCGCTGGGAGTGCTCAGGCCGTTCCCACCGAGGGCCGTGATCTCGGCGAGGTCCCGCGCGTAGGCCGTGCTGGTGAGCCGATGGGGCGCTGCCACCACGAAGTCGGCCTTCCCGCTGCGCCCGAACGGCTTCACGCGTGCCCACCCCGGCGCGAGCGCGAACGATCGGTCCGCGGCGAACCGCCACTCACCCGGCTTGGTGCCCTGCGGGTAGCCGGCCACCCGCATCTGGGTGTCCGAGCCGTCCTCGACGCGAGTGGCGATGATCGCCTGCCCGGCCGCGACGCCGACCGCCACCCCGCTGACCTTGGCCGGGCCGTCCGGTACTGCCTTCAGAGCGACGGAGTACGCGTCCTCGACCACCCTGGTCCCGACGGGGCGGCAGGCATGGAACACGGGTAGTTCCCCGATCACGGAGACCAGCACCGTGCGGGCCGCGGCAGCCACAGCGGCATCGGACGAGGCGCCCACCCAGGGACCGCCCTGCAGGCTGTAGGCCCCGTAGCGCCGATCGATGGCGTTCAGCGCGTCGTGGACGGCGAGCGACACCATCGCGTACAGGCGGGACTCGTGCAGCCGGTCGTTGCGTGACCCCAGGCAGGCGGCATTCGCAGCATCGCGTGCGGTCTCGTTCCAGCGCTCGACGGCGTTGGGTCGGCGGCGGTTCCCGTCCTCGGCCCAGGCCTGCGGCAAGCCGGTGACGAGGAGGGCGGCGGCGGCCAGCAGGCTGGAGAGCGCACGCCCGGCCAGAAGGAAGCGGGTCATCGGAGTCCTTTCGAGGAGAACCGGACCCTCGTGACGCTAGGTTTCCCGGACTCCGCCCGCCTGACCAGTTCGAGTCAGGACGGCTACTCACGCTTGCCTAGTCAGTACTGCTCATGACAGCGGCGCCTGTCCCTCCCTAAGGTGGGATCACGGCGAATGGAGGAAGTGGTGCCCATCTTCATGGTCGAACGTGAGTTCGCCGAACAACTCGACCCGGCGATCAACGACAGCGACGAGATCAACCAGATCAACGACGAGGAGGACGTCCGCTGGTTGATGTCCTTCCTCTCCGCTGACAAGCGCCGGACCTACTGCCTCTACGAGGCAGGTTCCATCGAGGCGATCCTGCTCGCGGCGGAGCGGGCTGGCCTTCCCGCCGATGTCGTCACCGAACTCGGCAATCGCATCCTTCCCGACGGGTCATGGGTGGCGGTCGTCTGAGTCGTCGCGCAACAGCCCGTGCTGGCGCGCGTAGTGTGCGGCGGCGGTGCGGTTCGCAGCGCGCGTCTTCATCAGGATGCTGCGGACGTGGTTCGCGGCGGTGTGTTCACTGATGAACAACTCGGCCGCGATCTCGCGATTGCTCCGGCCGCGGCCGATCAGCTGGAGGACCTCTCGCTCGCGAGCGGTCAGCCCGGCCGGCGACACCGGCCCTCCCACGGCATCGGCGCCGAGGATGCGCCGCACCCGTGCCAGCCCGTACCGGTCGGCCAGCTGGCGCGCGGGTGCCGAATGCTCCTCCACCTGGGCGTCCCGGGCATCGGAGCGCCGGAGCCACGCCGCCCACTCGGCCTGCGTCGTGGCGACGTGAAGAGGTGAGTGCATCCGGCGGTCGAGTTCCAGCGCGGCCGCGAAGTGGTCCTCGACCCCGCGTCGACCGAGCACCCCTTTCAGGCCGGCCGTCACCCGGTCTGCACTGCCGAACGGCGCCAGGAATTCCGCGCCCATCAGGTTCAGGCCGGAGAAGTTCCCGGCATCGACGATCAACTCCTCGGCGGCGCTCCGGTCGGCGAGCCACACCGCAGCCTCGGCGAGGAGTGCGAAGGCCGCAGGCCAGGTCACCGAGTCCCGCATGCTGTCGAGGCGGTGCTCGAGGGTGCGGCGCAGGGCTTCGCGCGCCTCCCGCACCATGCCGAGTTCGCAGTGGATCGCGACCAGGCCGGGGGCCGAGGCGTTGGACGGGCTGACGGTGGCGAGGGCTGCCCTGGCGAACTCCAGCGCGCCGGTCTCCCGGCGAACGAGGAAGGACTGCAGGCTCCACGGCCCGTCCATGTCCTCCCAGCGGTACCCGAACGGCCCCCAAGGCGGCGGGTCGCGGCCAGGGATTCGCCGGCGGCGTCGAACTCACACCTCAGCAGGTGTCGTGAGCAGGCCGTCAGGCTGTCCCGCCAAAGCCAGAACGGGTCGTGGGTGGTGCGCGCGACCTGGCGGAGCTCGCCCAGCGCCCGGTCGAGCTCGTCGGCGTCGCCCAGGACGTAGGCGGCGAACACGCGCAACTCGGCAGCGGACCCAAGGGCGTCGAACTCGCCCTCGGCCTTGGCCAGGCGAGCGGTTTCGGCCGCGTGGTCCCGCTGGCGACGCAGCCAGGTCTCGTCGCGGGGGCCCCAGATGTTGACGGACGGGTTCAGCGACTTCGTCAGGACCGCGAGCAGGAGTCGACGGTCGCCGGTGCCCCGGGCGAGCGCGAGGGCTCGCTCCAGCTCGTCCTCCCCCTCGGCGAACCGGCCGATGACGACCAGTTCACGCCCGTGACACGCGCTGGCGAGGAGCAGCTTCGGGTCGGCTTCATCAGGGGGGAGGTCGTCGATCGCCTGCTGGAGCAGTTCCACCGCCCGCGACGCACCGACCCCGATCCGCCAACAGACGCCCTCGTGGACCAGGGCGGCGTCCAGCCGCTGATCGGGGTCCCCGGAGGTCGCCACGGCGTCGCTGAGTGCCCGGCCCCGCTCCAGGTGCCCGGCCCGCACATAGGACGCCGCGGCGCGCAGCAGGAGGCGGTTGCGTTCCCGGGCGCCGGCGACAAGGCCGGCCGCGCGCTCGAACAGGGCCGCGGCGTCGGAGTTGGCCAGGCGAGCTGTTGCGACCTGGGCCGCCTCCTCGAGGTAGTGGGCGGCGAGCTCGTCCAGCCCCAGGCCGACCGCCATGGCGTAGTGGTGGGCGAGCTGCAGGAGCCGGGAGGGGTCACGCGGGTCTCCGCCACGCTCGAGGGCCCGGCCCACGGCCGCGTGGCTCGTGGCGACCGTGTACGCGTCCAGCTCTCCCAGGACGGCCTGGCGGGCGAGCGCGTGCGGGAATCGGTATGTTCCGAACCGGTCCGGAACGGCCGTGATCAGCCCCGCCGCCGCGGCCGCGGCGAGGCCCTGGTAGACCTCCTCAAGGGACTCCGATCGCTGGTCGCCGGCCGCGCGCACCAGTTCCACGTCGAACACCTCGCCGATGACGGCCCCGCGCCCAACCGCGCTCCGGCCGGGGGCGGAGAGCCGTCCGAGGCGGCTCCGAACCATCGCCTGCAGGGATTCCGGCACCGCCAGGCGCCCGGCGGCGACCTGCTCCAGGCCACCCCGGTCACGGAGCTCGCGGCAGACCTCGCCGAGCAGGAACGGATTGCCGCCGGTGCGTTCGCGCAGCGGTCCGGCCGCCCGGGCTACGGTCTGGGGATCCGCAGCGTCCAGTGCGGTCAGGTAGGAGGAGACCTCGGGGGTGGCGAGCCCTCCGAGATCCAGGCGATGGACCCCGGGCCACGCGACGAGCTCCGAGGCCATGGTCGTCAGGGCGTCCGTGGCGTCCGGCGGAGTGTCGCGATAGGTGGCGAGGATCAGGAGCGGGAGGCCCGCGGTGCGCTCGACCAGATGGCGGAGCCCGCGGAGTCCGGACTCGCCGGCCCAGTGCAGGTCCTCCAGGACCAGGACCACCGGACCCGTGGCGCAGGCGCTGGCGAGTGCTGCCACCACCGCGCCGAGCGCCACCACGGCGAGGCTGGTCGGTGCCACCTCCGGGCCGCCCCGGAAGTGAGGACAGCGAGCAGTTGACTGACCTCGGCCCCGGTCACCGCCTGGCTGTCGGCTATCTCGAGTTCGCCGGCGACCACCGCCCTGAGAAGGCTGCGGACCGGCGCGACGAGCGGGTCGAAGGGAAGCCCGAGGTCGGACGTGCACTGTCCCACCAGCACCGGGACCCCGCGGGAACCCAACGCGAGGGCGGTCTCCATGACGAGTCGGGACTTGCCGGCCCCCGGCTCGCCGGTGACGAGGACCAGTTGCCGGGCGCGGTGCTCCACCGCGGTCCAGTAGACCTCCAGCTGTTCCAGTTCGCGGCGGCGTCCGACCCAGGGCGGCAGGTCAGCCGTCCAGGTCCACTGCGCCGGCAGCGGGGGCGGCGTCCACCCGGTCACCTCCCCACCTTTTAGGGCGCCGCGCCCATTGCGGACAGGCTCAGGTGCGGTCGTCGCGCGCTGTGGACGGAACCGGCGGTGCACCGGGGCCGGACGACCCCAGATCCTCGATCAGGGAGTCGAGCAACTGCTCCTCGAACTGGGCGAACCCGTCCGGCATCCGCCAGCGCTGGGCGGCGGGGTACCGCTGGGCGAGGTGATCGACGATGGCCCAGCCAGCCGCGTCCCCGTCCGCCCTCAGGCGGAGGTGGGCGTCCGGCGCCACGGCGTCCAGCAGGCGGAGCGCGGCCAGGCTGGGGCGCCCGAAGGTGCACACCAGCGGCGCGCAGCGGTCACCGAGCCGATGGGCGGCGGCCTCGAGGATCGAGGGGTTCTCGCACACGAACACCCGGGTGGGCGCTGCCAGGGCGAGGCTGCCGACGAGAGAGCGAAGGGTCAGCCAGACCGGTTCTCCGGTCGCAGCCCCGCAGAGACGCACCGCCGGCGCGTCGCCGACGAGCGGCAGGTTCAGCACCAACACCTGAGACGACACCGTGTCGCAGGCGACTCCGCCACTCGCCCACGCCTGCCGCCACCCCTCACTGCCGGCCACCGGGTCCTGCCAGGCGAGGAACAGCCCGGACCCGTCGGTGGCCGCCGACCCGGCCGTCTCCGCCACCGCCGCCCGGATCACCAGGAACCTCGCCACCGCCCGTCCCAACGGCCGCGAACGGTCCAGTGCGTGGGCGTCCTGGGCGATTCGCGCCGCAAGCACCGGGAGAAGCTCCGCCTCACCGTCGGCCGGCAGCGCTGCCACCGCCGCCGCGACCTCGGCCGCCCGTTCCAGCGGTGGACGCCGGCGCACCACCCAGCGCAGCAATGCGGCGTCCACCTCGGCCGCGAGTTCGTCGCTCGCCGGCACGCCCAGCAGCGCCCGGAGCTGCGCCAGTGCGGCCAGGCGTCCGGCGTCCAGTTCATCCCGGCGCTGGCGACGCAGCTGCGGCAGGTCCCGAAGCGGTCCGCCGACCGCGGCCAGCAGGGCCTCCAGGCTGGCGCCGTTCTGCTGCAGCCCCCGACGTAGCGCCCGCATCGGAACCGGCTCGCCCGACTGTGCCCAGCCCACGTTGAGCAGTTGCTCCACCTGACGGCGTTCCGCGGAACTCAGGCCCACCTCCACCCCGGAGCGGGGCCCCAGGCGTCCCGCCTCCAGTCGCGCCCGCACCACGCGCAAGAGCTTCGTCGGGCCGGGCAGCCCGGCCCAGGCGAGCAGGAATCCTGGCACCACGTCGCCGCCGGTGACGCTGTCGGTCACCCGAGCACCGGCCACCTCGCCGCCGGTCACAACAGGGTGTCCAGTTCAGGCTGAGGGACCGGCAGCGTCGTCGGCAGGTCCACCTCGATCAGGTCGCCGCCGGCCCACAACTCCAGGGTCAGGTCGACACCCGGCAGCGGGGCCGGCGCGCGGACCACCTGGTAGATCGCCGCCGCCGGTACCGACCGGACGTTCACCAGCCTGGCCGGCCCGGCGAGCAGCACGTCCAGGTCGAAACTGCCGAACAGGTCCATCACCATCTCGCGGTTGGAGCTGTCCAGCCCGTCGAACGCCTCGTCCAGCCAGAGCGGACGCGGGCAGCCCTCCAGGTCCTCGTACAGCGCGGCCAGGGTGGCGACCAGCGGGAGCATCAGGATCACGGCTCTCGCGCCGCCGGACATCTCCGCGAAGCCCTGGGTGGTGAGCGGAACCCACCGGCCCTCGCTGCCGACCCGCTTCTTCAGCTGCACCTGGAACCAGTCGCGGTAGTCCAGCTGTTGCGCCAGTCGTCCCCGCCAGTCCTCGTCGCCCTGGGTGTCGGCGAGCCGTTTGGCCTCCTCCACCCGCTCGCGAAGCCGGTCGCGGACCTGCCCCGCGACCTCGGGGTTGGCCAGGGACGGCCCGCTCACCGCCTCCAGCATCGCCGCATCGGATCCGCTGGCCGGTTCGAGGACGATCTTCAGGGATGTGCGGGTGGTGACCACCGGGTGCTTGGCCAGCACGTTGTTGATTCGGCCGATCAGCGCACTCGTGACGCCGAGCCGCTCCCGCAGGTGTTCGAGGAAGGTGGAGCCGAGCAGCTCGTCCAGCGTCTCCTGGACGCGCTGGCTGTAGGCGGCCGCGAGCTCCTCGTGGATGTCGCTCAGCCGGGCGAGCGCCGCCCGCGGACCGAAGGGCGTGCCGGTGGAGTCCGCGAGCACCTCGACCACCGGAAGCCCGTACTCGTCGTGGACGATGGCCAGGGTGCGGCCGCCGGCTTCGAGCCGGATCCGGGTGTCCTCGGCCAGCTTGACCAGCTCTCCGCCCAGCTTGCGGACGGCGGCGTCCTGCTCGGCCGGATCAGTGGGCCACCGGGGCGGCTGTACCTCGCGCCGGGCGATCGCCACCTGGTCGCGGACGCGTTCGGCCGCGCCGAAGCCGGGGTCGGCCGAGGTGAGCCCGATCTCGGTCGCCAGGCCACGATCCAGCAGCACCCGGAACGCCGACCAGGCCGCGTCCCGGACCTCCCGAGCGGCCTCCCGCTCACGCTCCGCGCTCTGCAGTTGCGCCTCGGCGCGGCCCAGATCGGCGCCGAGCCTGCCCAGTTCCGCTTCCAGTTCGCCCTGGCTCTGGGCGGCGTGCCGCTCGGCCTCATGCAGCCGGTCGAGCTCGTCGAGGATCTCCCGGTCGTTCGCGTCGATCGTCGCCGCCAGGGTCGCGACGGTGGCTTCGGTCTCGGCCAGTTCCCTCGCCGTGCGGTCATGGCGCTGCTGCCACTGCGCGCGTCCGCTCCGGTGAAGGACGAGGCGCTCCCGCGCAGCGGCCCACGCCAGTTCGGCCTGCGCCCGCAACTGGAGGGTGAACTCGAGCTTCGCCAGCCGCCGCTCCGCCTCGAAGACCGATTCGGTCAGCTTCTCCAGTTCTTCCGCCCAGGTCGGCAGTCGGTGCTCGGCACAGAACCGGGCCAGCTCCGCGCGGATGGTGTCGGCGGCGGCTCGCAGCCGGCCGGCGTGCGCCTCTGCCTTGTCCGCCGCGACCGCCGAACGCTCCGCGCGGGCGTCCCGCTCGGCGGCGCGCAGCAGACCGGCACGAAGCAGGTCATCGGTCGGGCGGCGCTCCATCATGGCCGCCAGTTCGCGCAGCGCCACGTCCGCCTGCTCCACTTCGGCTGTGGCCACTCGGGTCTCGGCCCGCCAGGTGCCCAGCTCGACCGTGAGTTCCTCGACCCGGCGGCGCCGCCGGTTGGCCCGCGCCGACTCGCCGAGCCATTCCGGCTGGTCGTGTCCTGGCGCGGCCCGGCCCCGAAGTCCGAGCGATTGCCACCGGCCGTCGACCGCCACCGCCAGGCCGCCCGGTTCCTCACCGGGCGAGCCGGCCGCGGTCGGGTCGAGTCCGATGCCGGCCAGCAACGCGGCCACCGTCCGGGCGAGGCCGGGATCGCAGTCGGCAACCTGGAGCAGTTCACCCAGGTTCGGGCCGGGCACCGCCGGTGGCGGGCTCACGACCAGGTCGGCGCCGTCGCGGTCGGCGAGGTAGACCCCGTCGGGGGTCACCCAGGCATCGAGCAGGGACGCTGCGGCCAGCGCCGCCTCGACACCGGCCAACTGCTCATCACGGACACCGTCGATCGGGTCGACCAGTGCCCACACTGGCGCCCCGGCAGCGGAGGCGTCGGGACGGGCCCGCCGGTTCCAGCCGGTCGGCGGTGGGAAGAACGGGGTGGTCTGGGCCATCAGGGCACCGATCTCGGCGTCGAGCCGGGCCACCTCGGCCTCGGCGAGCCGGAGGCGCTGGGCAGCGCGATCACGCGCCACGCCCCGTGCCGAGTGCGCGGGCACGAACCAGTCGTCCCGGACGGAGTCCGCGAGCTTCGAAGTGGCGGCCTGCTCCGCGTTCGTCGGCAGGCCGGTCAACCAGACGTCGACGAGTCCGTCCGGCACGGCAGGCGTGACGCTCGCAGCCCAGCCCAGGACGGCCTGGCCCAGCGCTTCCCGTGCCGCCCCGGCTTCTGCCCAGGCCGAGGTGGCATCGGCTGCGTCGCCCTCGGCCCGCTCCCGGAGCCCGGCGGACACCTCCTCGGCGGCGGTGGCCTCGCCGTCCGCGGTCGTGGAACGAGCGGCCTGTTGCCGGGCGGCAGCGATCGTCCGCTTGCGTTCGGTGAGCGCCTGGTCGACCCAGGCGACGTCCAGCTCCCGATCGGGAAGGTCCACCAGCGTCCGGGCCAGCTCGGTGAACTCGTCGCGGCGGTGCTCCGCGTCATCGGCTCGGGCGAGGTGCGCGTCCGCCAGCGTCGTCGCCTCGCGGTCCGCGGCCTGCTCCTGGCCGATCGCGGCCCTGAGGTCGTCGGCGACCCGGGCCATGCGCACGGCGATCTCGGTCTGCCGTTGCCGGTGCTGTTCCAGCAGGGCGACCCGGCCGTGAGCATCGAGGTAGCGGACGGAGGACTGCAGCTCCTCCGCCGCGCGGCGGGCGCTCTCTGCCTGCCGCCGCGCGGCGGCGGCCGCCAGGGTCCGATCCTCCTGGACGGCCTGGCTCTGCGCGACCGCCGCCCGGGCCTCCGTCTCCCGCCTGGTCACGTTGTCGAAGGTCGTGCGCGCGACCCCGGCCGCGTCCGCCCGCTGCCGAATAGTGGCGCGCGCCCACGGGAGCCAGGCGCTGCGCCGGAATCGTTCCAGGACCTCCGCAGCTTCCTTCGTCGAGGCCAGGTCGGCACGGATCTGGTCGAGCTGGTCCCAGCCGTCAGCGAGGGCGTCCACCTCGGCCCGGCTGAGCTCGGGCAGGGCCGAGCGCAGGTGCTTCTGGACGAACCCGATCTCCAACTGCGCACCGAGCTTGGGCGTGCGGGTGACCTTGAGCATCTTCCCGATCGACTCCAGCCGCTCGGCGTTGCTGCCGAGCAGCCGAGCGGCGACGTGCTCGCGGTAGGCGGTGGCGCTGGGGTGGACCACCAGTCCGGGCACCTGAAGGTCCTTGGGCGCCGCAACCATGCGCTGCGGGGCCAGATCGATCACCTCCCTGACCCGCGCCGATCCCTCGACGGTGCACCAGGTGAGCCTCACGTCGGCGGCGGCGCTGCGCGCCTCCGCGAACAGCAGGCTCGTGAAGAAGCGCGGGCCGGCCTCGTCGAGCCGTCCGTACTCGACCCACAGCCACCCCCGATTCGTGGACGCGTCCTGCTGCCGTCGGTCGCCGTCGTCACCGGTGGGCTCGACGTAGTAGCGGAACCGCTTGCCGGAGCGGCCGAGCGTGTCGATGTTGCTCGAGGAGGTGTCCGCCAGCCACGGAATCAGCGTGGTCAGCGCCATCAGCGAGGACTTGCCGGTCTCGTTGCGCCCGGTGAGTTGGGCCCAGCCGTTGGCGAACCAGTACTCGGTGGTGTCGAATTCCCACAGGTTCACGACGCCGGCCCGCAGCACGCGCCAGCGGTCGGCCCGCGCCGGAGCCGGGAAGCCGCCCGCGGTGGCCGCGTCCACCCAGTCGGCGAGGCCGGCGTCCAGGTCGAGGCTCTGACTCACGGCAGGGTTCATTCGTACTCCTCGAACAGTGTGTCGGGCGCCGGGGTGGCCGCAGACGGGAGCTGCAGGTCGGCCGCGCGGTAGCGCCCGGCCTCGGGCAGCAGGTACCAGTCGCCCGAGGTGTCGACCACCAGCAGCCCGGCCGCCTGGAGTTGGGCCTCGGCAGCGGAACGCACCGCCTCCGCCGACTCGCGCAGCGCAACCGTCAGCCGCGAGGCGTGCTCGGCGTGCAGGTCTCGGGCCAGGTCGGCGACGGCAGCGTCCGGGCAGTGCCTGCCGCCGCCCGGTCGGGGCTCACCCTCCCTCCCGGCGGCATCCAGGAGCGCGAGCGCCACCCAGTCGGCCGCGGAGGCCTGCGGGAAGTCGATCACCAGGTCGGGATCAACGCCCGCGTCGGACGGCAGCAGCAGCACCCAGGCGTCCGCGCGCAGCTCGACCGTGCCCCCGGTCATCTCCTCGGCCTGGTCGATCAGCCTCCTGCGCTGGGACGCGAGATAGGCCGACAGCGTCTCGTCGAGTTCGAGGGGGTGCAGCGCCTGCGTCTCGACGAGCTCACGCAGGATCAGCTGCCCGCGGACGCCTCCGCCGACCTCGACGGGGTCAAGAGCGAGCTGGACGTCGCGGGTGTCGACCAGCAGCACCAGCGCGTCGCGCCGGATCAGGTAGCCGGCACCGATGCCGCCACCGGTGCGCTCCCAGCTCTCCAGCAGTTCGCCGCGGTGGGTGCGCTGGTCGAGCACACCGTGGGTGATGAGCAGGCGGACGCCGGCGAGCAGCGCCACCCGATGGCTGCGGTGCTCGGGGTCGTAGCCGACGAACCGGTTGGCCGCGGCGAACTGCCGCACGTCGTCGGAGATCTCCTGCAGGGTGATCGAATCCTGACGTCTGTCCTCCAGGATCGCCGCTGCCAACAGCGCCAGGACCAGCGGACGCCGAGGAGGCGGAGTGTCACGTGGAACCGCAGTCCGGCCCTCGATCGGTGACCGTCGCAGGCGATAGCACTGGTCGATCCGGATCAGGCGGTAGCCCAGCCGCGCACACCAGACCGAGAGCGTGTGCTCGTGGCGGTGGACGACGGCGTACAGCTCCGGGTGCGTCCACGGCGCGACCAGCGGGTGCGCCAGCAGGCCGGTGAAGGCGGCCTGCCGTTCGACCAGGTCGGCCCGGCTGAACGACGTCACGGTCATGAGGTGATCTCCACGCGGGCGTCGGCCAGCACGAGCCGTCCGTTCGGGGTGCGCAGTACTGCGGGACGGCCGGGAGTAGTGGGCCAGAGCCGCAGGCGCCACCGTCCGTCGGCGCTGATGCCGGCCATCGAGCCATCGGCTTCGCGGTTGTCGCGCGCGGCCGACAGCAGGTCGAGGAAGAGCCCGGTCTCGGTGGCGTTCAGCGGCGCCCAGGTGGAAAGGTCCGTCCCCGATCGCTGGGCGAGCTCGGCTTCGGCCCGGGCGAGCTCGGCTCGTTCGCGGACGGCCAGCCGCCGGGCCTCTGCCCGAGCCGCGGAGGTGTCCGGCATGCGTGGGGCCCGTCCGGTCAGCGACCGTTGCCCCTGCGCCCGGAGCCGGCTCGACACCGCGGCAGGTGGCGCAACCCAGACCCCGGTGCGCAGCGGCTCGTCGGGCTCCGGAGCGGGGACCCGCAGGTGCCGCGCGGGATACAGGGAGGTGGCGCCGGCCCAGATCCGCCAGGCCGCGCCGGCGTCCGGGGCCGACTCGATGGCGTGGGCGAGCTTCACCAGGTCGGCCTTGCGGGAGACCGTCCCGCCGACGGCGAGCAGCGTCCGGTGGCCGCGAAGGACGGGCGCCACCGCGTCCCGCATCTGCCGGCGGAGGCGCTGGGCCTGGGGCGACGGCCCGCAGAACCAGTGCCGCAGGGTGGCGACCACCGCGAGCATCTCGCTCACCGCGCCGGCGAGCGCATCCTCCGGCGCGCTGGTCTGCAGGCGAGCGAGCGCGAGGCGTCGCCAGGTTTCAGGGGGCAGGGCTTCCAGGCGCGGAACGGCGAGGCCGATGGCGGCGCTGTAGGCGTCGACTCCGGAACCCCAGGCCTCCACGTAGGCGAGGATCGTCTCCAGCAGGCGGGTGATCCGGGCTTCCTCCGGCGGCCCGCCGAGGGCTGCCGCAAGCTTGGACTGCCAGCTGGACGCCGAGGCGGACATGCTGGCGAGGGTGGTCTCCACCTGCGCGTACTCGGTGGACGCGGCACTGGAATCGCCGGCTTCGAGGGCCCGCAGGGTGGCGGACAGCCGGTCGGCGAGGGAGCCGGGCGCCATCAGGGCGGCGGTCGAGCCGACACCCACGTCGGTGTCGAGTTGCTCCGCCATGCGGTGCAGGAAGGCGCCCGCCTCGGTGAGTTGGTAACGGCTGCGGTTGCGGAGGAAGTCGGCCTCGGTCTCGGCCCGGTCCTGCCAGGCCTCGACCGTGCCCCAGCCGACCAGCGAGTCCAGCCTCGCGTCCAGGTTCAGCTCCTCCACCAGTTCGGCGGCGCTGTGCTCGGGCAGCCGTTCGACGACGAGGGCGAGCAGTTCGTCGTGCCCGACGCCGGTGAGCGACACCGACTGCCGGAGGGCGAGGGTCTCGACGATGAGCCGGTACTGGTGGGCCAGCGGAGTGGTGAGGAAGCTCGCCGCCTGCACCTGCCCGGGCAGGCCGAGCACGTCCCACGCGGACAGCGGCGGCCACTCCGCCGTCTCGCGCTGCCCTGCACCCGACATCAGCACCCTCCTGTTCGCCTACAAGATAGGGCGAGGGTCGGACACCCCGGGAGATCCGGGCAGCGCGGGACGTGGTTTCGCCCGCATCACCACCTCAGCTGCCGCCTCCACAGTGGGCAGGGGCTCGTCGAGCCGGCGCGCACTCCCGGGCAGGTCGGCATCGGATCAGCCCGGGCCCACTCGGCCTCAGCGTCGTCCTCGTCGAGGTCGCCGGGCGCGAGGGGCAGCAGGAGCTCGTAGCCGTTGAGGAAGATCTCGCAGTCGCAGAATCCGCCCACCCTCTGCAACCGGCGCTCCAGTGCGGTGGCCCGGGGCGCGCGCACGTCCCGGTAGTGCGTGGCGAACCGAAGCCGGCAGTCGCACCCGTGGTCGGTGAGCATCCGGTGCACGTAG
>Ga0073899_10002349_pt1 | contig 17045 bp, 17 predicted proteins | sample KloWWTmetaKNB5Ph_FD_88975 | JGI IMG/M metagenome (GOLD analysis project Ga0073899, IMG submission 88975) | Active sludge microbial communities from Klosterneuburg, Austria, studying microevolution and ecology of nitrifiers - Klosterneuburg... | ecosystem: Engineered > WWTP > Aerobic digester >...
ATCAGCGCCGAAATCGGCGTGGGGCCTTCCATGGAATCGGGCAACCAGACGTGCAGCGGCACCTGCGCGGATTTGCCCATCGCACCGATGAACAGGGCGATGCAGATCACCGTGGCGGCCTGCCAGGCGTGGCCGGGGACGAGTTGCAAGGTGCTGCCGGCGATCCTGTCGGCCTGCGCGAAGATCTCGGAGTAATGCAGCGTGCCGGTCAGGTGGACCAGGCCGGCGATGCCGAGCAGGAAGCCGAAATCACCGACGCGGTTGACCAGGAACGCCTTCATGTTGGCGAAGATGGCCGACGGCTTCGTGTACCAGAAGCCGATCAGCAGGTACGACACCACGCCCACCGCTTCCCAGCCGAAGAACAACTGCATCAGGTTGTTCGACATCACGAGCATCAGCATCGAGAACGTGAACAGCGAGATGTAGCTGAAGAACCGCGTGTAACCCGGATCGTCGCGCATGTAGCCGATGGTGTAGACATGCACCATCAACGAGATGAAGGTCACCACGACCATCATCAGGGCCGAGAGCCGGTCGACCAGGAAACCGACTTCCATCCGGATGCCGTTGCTGACCAGCCAGGTGTAGACCGGGCCGTCGAAGACCGGCGCGCCGTCCAGCAGTCCGAGCAGGACCTTGACGGAGAGCGCGCACGCGATCGCCACGCCGGCGATGGCGATGCTGTGCGTCGTAACCCGGCCGATCTGCCTGCCGAAGAATCCGGCGATGATCGACGCAGCCAGCGGCGCAAGCACGATGATAAGCAGCGTCTGTTCCACGGCTCAGCCCCGCATCGCGTCGAGGTCTTCGACGTTGATGCTGCGCCGCTCGCGGAACAGCACGACCAGGATGGCCAGGCCGATCGCGGATTCGGCGGCGGCGACCGTCAGGATGAAGAACACGAATACCTGCCCGGCCAGGTCGCCGAGGTAATGCGAGAAGGCGATGAAGTTGAAGTTGACCGACAGCAGCATCAGCTCGATGCACATCAGCAGCAGCAGCACGTTCTTGCGGTTGATGAAAATGCCGGCGACCGCGAGGCTGAACAGGATGCCGGACAGCAGCAGGACGTGGGACAGCGGGATCATTGCCTGGCCTCCGCGTCCATCTTGACGATACGCACGCGGTTCTTCGCGTTGACCGCGACCTGCTTGCCGATGTCCTGGACCTTCTGTCCGGGACGGTCACGCATGGTGAGCGTGATGGCCGCCACGATTGCGACCAGCAGGATGACGGCAGCGATCTCGAACGGGTACAGGTACTGCGTGTAGAGCAGGTGCCCGAGCTCCAGCGTATTCGATCCGCCTGCGGGCCGGTTGACGACCGCCGCGGCCGTATCGTCCAGGCCCAGCCCGCGCACGTAGACCACCAGGCCGATCTGCGCCACGACGATCAGGGCGATCAGCGCACCCAGCGGGGCATAGCGGGTAAAGCCCTGCCGCAGCTTCTCGACGTCGACGTCGAGCATCATCACCACGAACAACCACAGCACCATCACCGCGCCGACATAGACCACGACCAGTGTCAGCGCAAGGAACTCGGCCTGCAGCAGCAGCCAGATCACGGCACTGTTCAGAAACGCCGCGACCAGGAACAGCGCGCAGTGCACCGGGTTGCGCGCCGTGATGACACCCAGCGCGGCCAGCACGAGGATCGCGCCGAAGACGTAGAAGAGGACGTTGACGATCATATGCAGGGGTCGCCTCGGTCAGCGGTAGCGCGCGTCGGCGGCCTTGTCGGCCGCGATCATGGCTTCGTAGCGCTCGCCCATTGCAAGCAGCTTGTCCTTGGTCATGATGTTCTCGCCGCGGTTCTCCATGTGGTACTCGTGGATGCGGGTCTCCACAATTGCATCGACCGGGCAGGCCTCCTCGCAGAAGCCGCAGTAGATGCACTTGAACAGGTCGATGTCGTAGCGCGTGGTGCGGCGCGTGCCGTCGGCGCTGACGTCGGACTCGATCGTGATCGCGGCCGCCGGGCACACCGCCTCGCACAGCTTGCAGGCGATACAGCGCTCCTGGCCGTTGGCGTAACGGCGCAGCGCATGCAGGCCGCGATAGCGCGGCGACTGCGGCGTCTTCTCCTCCGGGTAGTACACGGTGAACTTCGGCGCGAAGAACGCGCGCAGCGTCACCCGCAGGCCCTGCAGCAGTTCCCAGAGGAAGAATGTCTTGATGACGCTGCGCACGCTCTCGCTACCTCAGGCGGCCCACGGACCGATCCTGCAGACCCACATCGCCGCCTCGGCACACAGCCAGACCAGCGTGACGGGGATGAACACCTTCCAGCCGAGTCGCATGATCTGGTCGTAACGGTACCGCGGGAAGGTCGCGCGGAACCACAGGAAGCAGAACAGGAAGAAGCAGGTCTTGAGGACGAACCAGTGCAGTCCGGGCGCCGCGAGCAACGCGATGTCACCGAGCGCCGGGTAGCCTTCGAACGGCGACAGCCAGCCGCCGAGGAAGAACGTGGCCGACAACGCCGAAATCAGGATCATGTTGGCGTATTCGGCGAGGAAGAACAGCGCGAACGCTATGCCTGAATACTCGACGTGGAAACCGGCCACGATTTCCGACTCGCCTTCCGCGACGTCGAACGGTGCGCGGTTGGTTTCGGCCATTCCCGCGATGAAATAGACGACCATCAGCGGGAACAACCAGAGCCAGTACCAGCTGCCCGGCCCGCCCGCCTGCGCTGCCACGATCCTGCCGATGTTGAGCGTGCCGGCCGCCATCACCACGCCGACCAGCGCGAAACCCATCGCGATCTCATACGCGACGATCTGCGCCGCCGAGCGCATGGCGCCGAGGAACGCATATTTCGAGTTGGCCGCCCAGCCGGCGAGAATGATGCCGTAGGCGCCGAAGCCCGCAAGCGCCAGGATGTAGAGCACACCCGCATCGATGTCCGCGATCGCAAAGCCGGGCCACAAGGACATCACCGCCCAGGCCGCGAAGGCAGGCGTGAGCGTCAGCAGCGGCGCCGCCACGAACAGGTAGTGGTTCGAGCGCGATGGGACGACCACTTCCTTCAGCAGCATCTTGATGACGTCAGCGAACGGCTGCAGCAGGCCGAACGGTCCCACCCGGTTCGGGCCGATGCGCATCTGCATGTAGCCGATGACCTTGCGCTCGGCCAGGGTCGTGTAGGCGACGCACAGGATTACGGTGATCGTGACGGCGAGAATCTGCCCCGTACTGATCAGCGAAGTCCGCAGCCATGCGGGCTGCGACAGCCAGAGCGCGACGATCGTGTCGATCATGCCCCACCCCCGCCTGCGCCGCCCTTCCTGCCGTCGATCGTGGCCTGCAGCGGCGCGGAGCGGCGCACGATGGCATCGACACCGTAGATGGTGACCTCGCGCGTCACGTCCATCGCCGCGAGTCGACCCGCCGCGAACGCGGCCGCTGCAGTCACGCCGCCCACATACGAGTCGAGTTCACGACGCAGTTCGTCACGCACTTCTTCGGAGCTGACGTATTCGAACCCGGCGAAGCCGAGCAGGTTGCCGAGCACGCGCAGGATTTTCCACGCGGGCCGCGCCTCCCCCGCCGGCTTCGCCGCTCCCGCGACGCTCTGCCAGCGCCCTTCGGCGTTGACCCACGTACCCGCGGATTCGGCGAACACGGCGCTCGGCAGGATCACGCTGGCGCTGGCGAGGATCTCCTCGCTCGCGTACGGTGTAATGGCAACGACGCAGTCAGCGCCGCGCAGCGAGGCGTCGATGGCCGGGGACGGCACGAGGTCCGCCGGTTCGATGCCGCCTACCAGCACGTACGCCTTGAGCCGCGCCGCGAGCATCTCGACGACGTTGAGACCAGGCGCGGCCACCGTACGACCGCCGATGGCGCGATGCGGGAGAACGCCGGCCAGGGCCGCTCCGACCGCGTTGCCACCCTCCGGCAGGAAGCCGAGCTGCGCACCCGTGGCAGCGGCGAGTGCCGCCGCGAGCGCACGGAGCTCGGAGTACGCCGCGTGATGCTGGGCGAGTGCGCCGAGCAGAATCACGCGCAGGTCTCCCGCAGCCAGCGTTGCCGCCACCGCTTCGTGCTGAGCCGATGGTGTGACCCCTTCGAGCGCGGCAGCCAGGTTTGCTGGTCTGGGCCTGCCCTGCGCATTGAGCGAGGCGACGAGTACGGCCGCCAGGTGCTGCGCCATGCCGAGCCCGTTGCTGGTCAGGTTGGCCGTGACCGGGAACCGCACGTCGTACGAGCCCGGGTTGATGAACGAGACCTGCGCGCCGCGGCGCACGGCGCCCTGGCGAACGCGGTGAGCGATCAGCGGCACTTCCTTGCGCAGGTTCGAGCCGACCACCAGCACGCCCGCGGCCCGTTCGATTTCGGCGATGGCGCAGCCGAGCATGGGCGCAACCGGGTCGTTCGCCTGGTCACGAAAATCGACGCGGCGCAGCCGATGGTCGAGGTTGTTGGTGCCGAGCGCGCGGGCGATCTTCGCCGTGAGCGCGAGTTCCTCGAGCGAAGCAATCGGCGATGCGAGCAAGCCGACCTGAGCCGGACCTGCCTCGCGCACGACCTGCTGCAAGCCCCTGGCCGCCGCTTCAAGCGCGGTTTCCCAGTCGACTTCGCGCCAGTCGCCGCCGTGTCTGATCATCGGCTTCACGGCACGATCGGCCGAATAGAAGCCTTCGCAGCTGAAACGGTCGCGATCCGCGATCCACGACTCGTTGATCGCTTCGTTCGCTCGCGGCACGATGCGCATGACACGGCCGCGCAGGACGTGCGCGCTCAGGTTGGTGCCGACGCAATCGTGCGGCGACACGAGCGGCGCCTGCGTCATTTCCCAGGCGCGGGCGCGGTACCGGTACGGCTTGTTGTTCAACGCGCCCACCGGGCACAGGTCGATGATGTTCGCCGACAGCTCGTGATCGATGCTCTGCTCGATGAACGTCGAGATCATCGTCTGTTCGCCGCGACCGATCGTGCCGAGCACCGGAATGCCGGCAATTTCCTGGCCGAACCGCACGCAGCGCGTGCAGTGGATGCAGCGGGTCATGTCGGTGGAGACGAGCGGACCGAGGTTCTCGTCCTTGAACACGCGCTTGCGTTCGGCGTAGCGGGACACGTCGCGCCCGAAACCCATCGCCAGGTCCTGCAGCTCGCACTCGCCGCCCTGGTCGCAGATCGGGCAATCGAGCGGGTGGTTGATCAGCAGGAACTCCATCGCCGCTTTCTGCGCCGAGATCGCTCTGGGCGATTTCGTGAAGATTTTCATGCCTTCGGCGACCGGCGTCGCGCAGGCAGGCAGCGGCTTCGGCGCCTTCTCGACTTCGACCAGGCACATGCGGCAGTTGGCCGCGATGCTCAGCTTGTCGTGGTAGCAGAAACGCGGAACGTAGACGCCGCTGGCATCGGTGACCTGGATGACCATGGCGTTCTTGCGCGCCTTCATCGGCACGCCGTCGACTTCGATATTGACCAGCTCTTCGCTCATGGTGACCTGATCACGCCGCGCGACCGCGCGCCTCGACGAGGCTGTGGCCGTGTTCGACGAAATATTCGAACTCGTGCCGGAAATGACGGACAAAGCTCTGCACCGGCCACGCTGCCGCGTCGCCGAGCGCGCAGATGGTGTGCCCTTCGATCTTGTTGGCGACGTCGACGAGCATGTCGATGTCGGCTTGCCTGCCCTGCCCCGCCAGGATCCGCTTCAGCGTGCGGTTGAGCCAGCCGGTGCCTTCGCGGCACGGCGTGCATTGGCCGCACGACTCGGAGTAGTAGAAGCGCGAAAGACGCTCGAGCACGCGGATCATGCACGTCGTCTCGTCCATGACGATGACGGCAGCCGAACCGAGCGACGAGCCCGCTTTCTTGAGCGAGTCGTAATCCATGTTCGCCGCCATGATGGCCTCGGCCTTGAGCACCGGCACCGACGATCCGCCCGGAATCACGGCCTTCAGCTGGCGGCCTTGCCACACGCCGCCCGCGAGTCCGAGCAGATCGGCAAACGGAATGCCGAGCGGCACTTCGAAGTTACCCGGCTTCGCGACGTGCCCCGAGACCGAGAAGATCACCGTGCCGCCCGAGCCGGGCGGGCCGAGGCCGGCAAACCAGTCGGGACCCTTGCGCAGGATCGTCGGCACCGAGGCATAGCTCTGCGCGTTGTTGATCGTGGTCGGCTTGCCGTAGAGACCGAAATTGGCCGGAAACGGCGGCTTGAAGCGCGGTCGTCCCTGCTTGCCTTTGAGCGATTCGAGCAGCGCTGTCTCTTCGCCGCAGATGTAGGCGCCCGCACCCATGAACGAGTACAGATCGAAATCGACGCCCGAGCCGAGGACGTTCCTGCCCAGCAGGCCCGCGGCATAGGCTTCCTGGAGCGCGGCCTCGAAGCGCGGGAACGGCTCCGCCATGAACTCGCCGCGGATGTAGTTGTAGCCGACCGACGAGTTGGTGCAGTAGCCGCCGATGGCCATGCCTTCGATCAGCGCGTGCGGGTTGTAGCGGAGGATGTCGCGGTCGTGACAGGTTCCCGGCTCGCTTTCGTCGGAGTTGCAGACCATGTATTTCTGCATCGGCGCATTGCGCGGCATGAACGACCACTTGAGGCCGGTCGGGAAACCGGCGCCACCGCGGCCGCGCAGGCCCGAGGCCTTCACCGCCTCGATGACCTGCTCGCGTGGCGGCTTCTCCGCCAGGATCTTCTTCCAGGCGTCGTAACCACCGATCTTCAGGTACGTCTCGAGTTGCCACGAACGCTCGTGCTTCAGCGGCTCGAAGCAGACGAGGTTCATACGGTCGGTCCAGTCGGTCACGCGGAGGCTCCTGCTAACCGGCTTACTTGTGGTCGTCGAGGATCTGATCAACCTTGGCAGGCGTCAGGTGCTCGAAATACACGTGGTTGACCATCATCATCGGCGCGCCGTCGCAGGCTGCAAGGCATTCTTCTTCCTGCTTGAGGTAGAAGCGGCCGTCGGCAGTGCTTTCGCCGACCTTGATGCCGAGGCGCTTTTCGAGGTGCGCAAGGATGTCCTCGCCGCCACAGAGCATGCACGAGATATTGGTGCATACCGAGATGTGGTGACGGCCGCAGGGCCTGGTCTCGAACATCGAATAGAACGACGCGACTTCGTAGACCTGGATCGGCGGGATGCCGAGGTACCCGGCCACCGCGTCCATCGATGCCTGCGGCAGGTGTCCCTTTTCGTGCTGCACGGCGTGCAATGCGGCAATCACCGCCGAGCGCTTCCGGTCGACCGGAAACTTGGCGAGCCAGTGATCGATCTCTGCGCGCACGTGCGCCGAGAGCGCCTCGCCGGTGTCCGCGTGGGCGTGGGAGTCACTCATCGGTCGATCTCTCCGAACACGATGTCGAGGGTGCCGATCACCGCGACCACGTCCGCCAGCATGTGGCCCGTGGTCATTTCCTCGAGCGCCGCGAGGTGCGGGAAGCCCGGCGCGCGGCACTTCAGGCGGTACGGCTTGTTGGCGCCGTCCGAGACGAGGTAGATGCCGAACTCGCCCTTCGGCGCCTCGACCGCGGCGTAGGACTCGCCCGCCGGCACGCTATAGCCCTCGGTAAACAGCTTGAAATGGTGAATGAGCGATTCCATGTCGCCCTTCATCGCCTCACGGCGCGGCGGCACGACCTTGTGGTCGTCGATCATCACCGGGCCCGGGTTCATCCGCAGCCAGTCGACGCATTGCTTGACGATTCTGTTCGACTGGCGCAGTTCCTCGACGCGGACCAGGTAGCGGTCGTAGCAGTCGCCGTTCAAGCCGACGGGGATGTCGAAGTCCATGCGGTCGTACACTTCGTACGGCTGCTTCTTGCGCAGGTCCCATGCAACGCCGGAGCCGCGCAGCACCGGACCGGTGAAGCCCAGGTTGAGCGCGCGCTCGGGCGTCACGACGCCGATGTTGACGGTGCGCTGCTTCCAGATGCGGTTGTCGGTGAGCAGCGTTTCGTATTCGTCGATCGCCGCCGGGAAACGCGCCGTGAAATCGTCGATGAAATCGAGCAGCGAGCCGGAACGCGCGTCGTTCAAGCGGTTGATTTCCTTGGCGCTGCGGAAACGCGACGGCTGGTATTTCGGCAGGGTCTCCGGCAGGTCGCGATAGACGCCGCCCGGACGGTAATACGTGGCGTGCATGCGCGTGCCCGAGACGGCTTCGTAGCAGTCCATCAGGTCCTCGCGCTCACGGAAGCAATACAGGAACATCGTCATCGCGCCGATGTCGAGACCGTGCGCGCCAAGCCACATCAGGTGGTTCAGGATGCGCGTGATCTCGTCGAACATGACGCGGATGTACTGCGCACGTTCGGGCACCTGCACGCCGAGCAGCTTCTCGATTGCCATGCAGTAGGCGTGCTCGTTGCACATCATCGAGACGTAGTCGAGCCGGTCCATGTAGCCGATCGACTGGTTGTACGGCTTGCTCTCGGCGAGCTTCTCGGTCGCGCGATGCAACAGGCCGACGTGCGGATCGGCCTTCTGCACGACCTCGCCGTCCATCTCGAGCACCAGGCGCAATACGCCGTGGGCCGCGGGATGCTGCGGACCGAAATTCATCGTATAGCTGCGGATCTCAGCCATGCTTCGGTGCGTCCTTGAGCGCGGCCTCGTAGCGGTTGTCCTCGCGGATCACGCGCGGCACCAGGGTGCGGGGCTCGATGCTGACCGGCTCGTAGACCACGCGGCCCCGGGCGGGGTCGTAGCGGACTTCGACATTGCCCGAAAGCGGGAAATCCTTGCGGAACGGATGGCCGATGAAGCCGTAATCCGTCAGCAGTCGCCGCAGGTCCGGGTGGCCGCGGAACAGGATGCCGAAGAGGTCGAACGCCTCGCGCTCGAACCAGTCGGCCGCCTTCCAGATTTCGATGACCGAGTCGACCATGGGCGGTTCGCCGGGCTCGCACCACGTGCGCAGGCGCAGGCGGCGGTTGTGCTTCACGGAAAGCAGGTGGTGCACGACGGCGAAACGCCTTTGCTCACCGTCCCCGGTTTGCTGCGAGAGGCCGGCTGCAGGCCGGTTGAGGGGCTGGCGCCCGCGACTGAAACCGCTGGACGTCGCGGTCTCGGTGTTCCATTCGTCCTGACCGTATGCGGCATAGTCGACGCCGCACAGGTCGATCAGTTGCTCGAAGTTCCAGTCGGCCTCGTCCCGCAGGGCCTGGCAGACCGTGCGCAACCCCGTCGGCGCGACTTCGAACGTCAGCTCGCCGCAACGCGACTGCACGCGCGCAACCTGCCCGGCGAAGCGGCCCGAGATCGTCTCGGCGAGTTGTTCCAACGCCTGGTTCATTGATCTGCTCGACAGTTCTCAGCGCGCAATCGTCTGCGTACGGTGGATTTTCTTCTGCAGCTGGATGAGGCCGTAGATCAGCGCCTCGGCGGACGGCGGGCAACCCGGCACGTACACGTCGACGGGCACGATGCGGTCGCAACCGCGGACCACGGCATAGGAGTAGTGGTAGTAGCCGCCGCCGTTCGCGCACGAACCCATCGAGATTACCCAGCGCGGCTCGGGCATCTGGTCGTAGACCTTGCGCAGCGCAGGCGCCATCTTGTTGACCAGCGTGCCGGCCACGATCATCACGTCGGACTGCCGCGGACTTGGACGGAAGATGATGCCGAACCGGTCGAGATCGTAGCGCGCGGCACCCGCGTGCATCATTTCGACGGCGCAACACGCGAGACCGAACGTCATCGGCCACATCGAACCGGTGCGCGCCCAGTTCATGAGCGCATCCACGGAGGTGGTGAATACTCCGCGGTCCGGCGCGTCGCTGCTGCTAGGTGCCTCTAGTCCCATTCGAGCGCCCCTTTCTTCCACTCGTAGACGAAGCCGACCACGAGCACCAGCAGGAACACGCCCATCGCGGCGAGCGCGACGATACCGACCGAATCGAGCGCGACGGCCCACGGGAACAGGAAGGCGATTTCGAGATCGAACACGATGAAGAGGATGGCGACGAGGTAATAACGCACATCGAACTTCATGCGCGAGTCCTCGAACGCTTCGAAGCCGCACTCGTAGGGCGAGAGCTTCGCGGCGTCGGGCCGGTTTGGCGCGATAAGACGGCCGAGCACGAGCAGGAGGACGCCGATTGCGCCTGCAACTGCTAGAAAAATCAGGATCGGCAGGTATTGCGCGAGCATCTCGAAGGTCAGCGTCGAAGCGGGTGCGGCTAGCCCGTAATTCTAGCAGCACAGATTGCAGTGCAGTAGGAGCGCAAATGAAAAAGGCGAGCCGTGGCTCGCCTCGTTCGTTCTGGTGCGGATGGAGAGACTCGAACTCTCACGCCTTGCGGCACTAACCCCTCAAGCTAGCGTGTCTACCAATTCCACCACATCCGCATCTTCGATCAGATCGTCGCCGCCTCAGTTGCCGGCCGGTGCTTGCGCCGGCGGCGGCGAAGCCTGCTGCGCGGGCACAGATTCCTTACCCGCGGCCGGCACAGCGGCCGGCACAGCGGCCGGCACAGCGGCCGGCGCAGTGGCTGGGGCAGGAGTGTTCGTGGCCGGCGTCGCCGGCAGGGACGGCAGCGGAGCAGGCGAGGTCACGGGCACCGGGGCTTGCTGCGTAACTGTGTCGACGACGCTGGTCGCCTCTTTTTGCCGGCTGAACAGGTAGGTCAGGCCCAGGCTCGTCAGAAAGAACAGCGTGGCGAGAACCGCCGTGGTTCGCGACAGGAACGAGGCGGAACCTCGCGCGCCGAACACCGTGCCCGAAGCACCTGCCCCGAAACCGGCGCCGGCATCCGCGCCCTTGCCGCGCTGAAGCAGCACGATGCCGATGATGGCGACCGCCAGGAGCACGTGGAAGACGACAGCGAGGGTCTGCAGCCAATTCATCGCAAAGAAACCTTATGCCTGCTGGCGACGACGCTTCGCCGTCAACCTGCGCCCGCGCAGATCCGTGCGAACTCGTCCGCCTTGAGCGACGCCCCGCCGACGAGTCCGCCGTCGATATCGGGCATCGCAAACAGTTCCTGGGCGTTGGAAGCCTTGACGCTTCCGCCGTACAGGATCCTGACCGATCCGCCTATTGTAGCATCCCGCTCCGTCACCTTGGCACGAATCATCGCGTGCACTTCCTGGGCCTGCTCCGGCGAAGCCGTACGGCCCGTGCCGATCGCCCAGACCGGTTCGTAGGCGATGACCGCCTTGGCCAGCGCCCGGACCCCGGTCACGGCCAGGACGGCCTCGAGCTGGCGGGTTACGACGCTGGTCGTCTGGTCACCCTCGCGTTCTTCCAGGGTTTCACCCACGCAGAGCACCGGCACCAGCGACTGGCCCTGGGCCGCCACGAATTTCCGCGCGACGAGCGCGTCGCGCTCCCCGAACAGCTGGCGACGCTCCGAGTGTCCGACCAGCACGTAGCGGCAGCCCACATCCTTCAGCATCGTGGCGGACACCTCGCCCGTGAAGGCGCCCTGCGACTCCGCGCAGACCGACTGGGCGCCGAGCGCCACGCCGGAATCCTTCAGCAGGCGGCCGGTTTCCATCAGGTACGGGAACGGCGGGCACAGCAGGATTTCGGCACGCTTTCCCGGCTGCAACAGATCGAGCAAACCACTGACGAGACTCGCGTTTTCCACGCGCGACCCGTGCATTTTCCAGTTGCCCGCGACGAGCGGCTGACGCATGGCTGAACTACCCTCAGAAACGGTGAGCGATGCCGGCCCAGCAGGGCCAGCCGCGAAAGGCGCGCGATCTTAGCGGCGGGTCCGGGTTAAAGCAATGCGGAACGGCCGCCGTTCAGATGGCCGTGCGCACGACTTCCGCAAGCTCGTTCGCGTATCGGGACGCGACCGCCTCTTCCTGAGCCTCGATCATGACGCGGATCACCGGCTCCGTACCGGACGCCCGCAGTACCACCCGGCCGGTCGTACCGAGGCCCTCCTCGACACGCTTCACGGCGTCCTGGATGGCCTGCGACTTCGACAGATCAATGCGTTGCTTGACGCGGACGTTGATCATCACCTGCGGCAACTTCGGCATGCCCGCAACGAGTTCGGCAAGCGGCCGGCCGGTTCGCTTCATCACGGCCAGCACTTCCAGGGCGCTGATCAGACCGTCGCCCGTCGTGGTGCGATCGAGGCACAGCAGGTGACCGGAGGTTTCGCCGCCAAGCACACCGCCGTGCTCCTTGAGCATGGCCAGCACATAGCGATCGCCGACCTTCGCGCGCAGGAATTCCACGCCCTCGGCCTGCAGCTTCTGTTCGAGTCCCAGGTTGCTCATCACCGTGCCGACCACCGGTCCCTGCAGCGTGCCGGCGCGCTTGCGATCGGAGGCGATGACGTACAGCAGTTGATCGCCGTCGGCGATGCGGCCGAGATGATCGACCATCACCAGCCTGTCGCCGTCACCGTCGAGCGCGATGCCGACGTCCGCGTGCACACCCGACACCGTCGCCTGGATCAGCCCGGGCGACGTGGAACCACAGCGCAGGTTGATGTTGCGGCCGTTCGGCGAACAGCCCAGCGGGATGATCTCGGCGCCGAGGTCGGTAAGGACTCGCGGCGCCACCTTGTAGGCCGCGCCGTTCGCGCAGTCGATGACGACTTTAAGCCCCGACAGGTCGGTGCCTTGCGGCAGCACCGACATGCAGAACTCCTGGTACACGACGCGTGACTTGTCGACGCGCGTTGCCTTGCCGAGATGGATCGATTCGCGCGTGAGGGCCGGCTGGTCGAGGTACGCCTCGATCCGTTCCTCGAGCTCGTCGGACAGCTTGCTGCCCTGCGCGTCGAAGAACTTGATGCCGTTGTCCTCGTACGGATTGTGCGAGGCGCTGATCACCACGCCGAAACTGCAACCGGACTTGCGGGCCATGTACGCGATGCCGGGTGTCGGCAGCGGACCGATCAGGCTCACGTTGACACCGGCGGCGATGAAGCCCGCCTCGAGCGCGGCTTCGAACATGTAGCCGGACAGGCGAGTGTCCTTGCCGACCAGCGCGGTGCCGCCATCGGGCGCGAGCACACGGGCCGCGGCGCTCGCCAGTCGCAGCGCGAACTCGACCGTCATGGGTTCCTGGCCGACCCGGCCGCGCACGCCGTCGGTGCCGAAATACTTCCTGGCCATCTGCTGCCTGCTCCTCGCCGTGACGCGCTCGCCGCCGCTGGCGCCACCTTGCTTCCTGTCGTTTCGCTAGTTCGCTTCACGCCCGCGCAGCGCGACCGCCACCTTGACCGCATCGACCGTGGCAGCGACGTCATGCACGCGGATGATCGCTGCCCCCGCCTGCACCGCAAACGCGGCCGCGACGGCGCTGCCCACCACCCTTTCCCGGGCCGGCCGACCCGTCATGATACCGATGAGCGCCTTGCGCGAGACACCGATCAGCAGCGGATAGCCCAGGTCCGTGAACGCACGCTGGTGGCGCAGCAGTTCGACGTTGTGCTGGTACGTCTTGCCGAACCCGATGCCGGGATCGATGCAGATCGAATCGCCAGCGATCCCTGCTTCCCGACAGGCGCTGGCCCGTGCACGAAGAAACTCGCGGACCTCGGCGACGACGTCGGCGTAGCGCGGATCCGCCTGCATGGTCGCCGGCTTGCCCTGCATGTGCATCACGCAGACCGCGGCGTCCTGCGCCGCTGCCGCTGCGAGTGCTCCCGGCATGCGCAATGCGCGAATGTCGTTCACGAGGTGAGCGCCGGCACCCAGGGCGGCCGCAATCACTTCGGGTTTGCTGGCGTCGACGGAAAGCACGGCCTCTGTACGGACCGCGAGCGCCTCGATCACCGGCACGACGCGATCGATTTCCTGTTGTACGCCAACAGCCGCTGCACCCGGTCGCGTCGACTCGCCGCCCACGTCGACGATGGCGGCGCCCTCCTCGACCATGCGCAATCCGGCCGCGATCGCGGCCTGCCGCTCGAAGTGCAGGCCGCCGTCCGAGAACGAGTCTGGCGTGACGTTGAGAATACCCATGACGGCGGGGACATCGAGGGCGAGCATTCGATCGCGGCAGCGCAACAGCATGGGGAGGGGGTTAGGGTGGGAAGGGGAGGAAGGGGAGGAAGGGGAGGAAGGGAGGAAGGGAGGAAGGACAGGAAGTGCTTCGTGACGTGCAGTGCAGCCGCTCAATTGCAGCCTGTAAAACGAAAGGGCGGCAACGCCGCCCTTCCGACCAACCCTTATCCCCTATAGCCCCTGGCCCCTTCGCTAGTGCTGCGGGGCAGGTCGTCCCGACGGCGCGTCGCCCTCCCCTCCGCGCGTCGGACGCGGACGGGCTTCGGGAGGCGAACCCGGGTGCGGATCTTCCCAGTCGGCCGGCGGCTTCGGCTCGCGACCCTGCATGATGTCGGCGATCTGGGAATCGTCGATCGTCTCGTACTTGATCAACGCCTCCGCCATCTTGTGCAGAATCTCGATATCGCGCTCGAGGATGCCCTTGGCACGCTGGAAGTTGGAGTCGATGAGGACGCGGATCTCCTCGTCGATCACGTGGGCCGTGACGTCGGACACCTGCTTGTGCTGGGTGACGCTGCGGCCGAGGAACACTTCGCCCTCGTCCTCCGCGTACGTCTGCGGGCCCAGCTTGTCCGAGAGGCCCCACTTCGTGACCATGCTGCGGGCGATTTCGGTCGCACGTTCGATGTCGTTCGAAGCACCCGTGGTGACGTACTCCGGCCCGAAGACGACTTCTTCTGCGACGCGGCCGCCGAACAGCGTCGCAATGCGGCTCTCGAGCCGGCGCTTGCTGGTGCTGTAGCGATCCGCTTCAGGCAGGAACATCGTGATGCCGAGCGCACGGCCGCGCGGGATGATCGAGACCTTGTACACCGGGTCGTGGTCGGGGACGTTGAGACCCACGATCGCGTGTCCGGCTTCGTGGTAGGCGGTGAGTTTCTTCTCGTTGTCGTCCATGACCATGGATTTGCGCTCGGCGCCCATCATGATCTTGTCCTTGGCGCGCTCGAACTCGTCCATCGTGACGGTGCGACGGTTCGCGCGGGCCGCGAACAGCGCGGCCTCGTTCACGAGGTTGGCGAGGTCGGCGCCCGAGAAGCCCGGCGTGCCGCGTGCAATGATCGAGGGCTTCACGTCCTCGGCCAACGGCAGCTTGCGCATGTGCACCTTGAGGATCTGCTCGCGTCCGCGCACGTCCGGCAGCGGCACGACGACCTGGCGGTCGAAACGGCCCGGACGCAGCAGCGCAGGGTCGAGCACGTCGGGACGGTTGGTGGCCGCGATGACGATGACGCCCTCGTTGCCTTCGAAACCGTCCATCTCGACGAGCAGCTGGTTCAGCGTCTGCTCGCGCTCGTCGTGGCCGCCGCCGAGGCCGGCGCCGCGATGGCGGCCGACCGCGTCGATTTCGTCGATGAAGATGATGCAGGGCGCCTGCTTCTTGGCCTGCTCGAACATGTCGCGGACACGCGAGGCGCCCACGCCGACGAACATCTCGACGAAGTCCGATCCGGAAATGGTGAAGAAAGGCACCTTCGCCTCGCCGGCAATCGCCTTGGCGAGCAACGTCTTGCCCGTGCCGGGCGAGCCGACCATCAGCACGCCGCGCGGGATCTTGCCGCCGAGGCGCTGGAACTTGCCCGGGTCCTTGAGGAAGTCGACGATCTCGGAGACTTCTTCCTTGGCTTCGTCAACGCCCGCAACGTCCGCGAACGTGACGGTGACCTGGTCTTCATTGAGCAGTCGCGCCCGGCTCTTGCCGAACGACATTGCCCCGCGGCCGCCTGCTCCGCCCTGCATCTGGCGCATGAAGTACACCCAGACGCCGATCAGCAGCAGGATCGGGAACGACGAGACAAACAACTGCATGAGGAACGACTGGCGCTCCGGTGGCGCAGCGCTGAACGTGACGCCGCTCTTCTGCAGCGTACCGATCAATGCCGAGTTGTCCGTCTCCGGGTTGTAGACCACGAACTGCTCGCCGCTGGACCGCAGCCCGCTGATCTTGTCGCCGGAGAAAGTGACCTGGGAGACGGTGCCGTCCTTGACGTGGGTCAGGAACGCGGAATAAGGCATCTCCTGCACGGTCTGCCCGCGCGAGCTGAAATTGCTCACGACCGTGGCGAGCACCACGGCGATTACGACCCACAGGACGACATTCTTGGCCAAATCGTTCACTTCCTGACCTCGGTTTAGCCGGATCTGCGGCACGCAGCGTGCACGCTCTGACGGCCGAATTCACACTACACCAATCGATACCCGCGTGCCAGAACGTAGACTTCGGCACTGCGCGCCCTCGATGCTTTCGGCTTGCGCAATTTTACGGAATCAAAGCGTTCGCGCAGCTGGGACACGAGCGGCTGGAAGCCCCGCCCCTGGAAGACCTTGGCGAGGAAATCGCCCCCGGGACGCAAAGTCCGACCGGTGAAATCGAGCGCAAGTTCCACCACCTGCATCGACCGATCGTGGTCGACGTCCGCAATGCCCATCATGTTGGGGGCTATGTCGGACATGACAAGGTCGACTTTGGTCGGGCCGACCATGGCGAACAGCCGCTCCAGCACGGCGACGTCATTGAAGTCTCCCTGCAGGAACTCCACTCCCGGGATGGCCGGCATGTCCAGAATGTCCATGGCGATGATCCGGCCTTTGCCGTTCAGCCGCCGCCGCGTGTACTGGCTCCAGCTACCGGGGGCGGCCCCCAGGTCGACGATGGTCATGCCTGGCCGCAGGATGTGGTCGGATTTCTGGATCTCCTCGAGCTTGTAGACCGCCCTCGACCGCCAGCCTTCCTCCCGGGCCCGTTTCACAAACGGGTCGGACTCGTGCTCGGCGAGCCAGGCGGCGGAGGATTTGGTGCGTTTGGGCAAGGGAAGGGGAGGAAGGGAGGAAGGGCGGAAGGGAGGAAGGGAGGAAGGTGGGCCGGAAAGCGCGACTCCCTGATCAGACAATCAAGCTCAAGTTTTCCGCTTGATTGGGTCGTTTCTCGATACGGCAATGTCAAATTAGTGCGCATTCATCTGTGCTCAGGGATGATAGCGACTCTCGGGGGACGGCGGTGCCAGCTCAACAGTTACTCCCGTCCTTCCTTCCTGCCTTCCTCCCTGCCTACCTTCCTCCCTTCCTCCCTTCCTACCTTCCGTCCTTCCTCCCTTTC
>Ga0073899_10002350_pt1 | contig 17042 bp, 26 predicted proteins | sample KloWWTmetaKNB5Ph_FD_88975 | JGI IMG/M metagenome (GOLD analysis project Ga0073899, IMG submission 88975) | Active sludge microbial communities from Klosterneuburg, Austria, studying microevolution and ecology of nitrifiers - Klosterneuburg... | ecosystem: Engineered > WWTP > Aerobic digester >...
ATCTGGCCATCGGGCAGGCCCACGTTGGCGCCGTGCGTGAGCAGCCGCGCGTGCGGGGCCGTGGCCAGCAGGCCGCTGATGAAGGGTGTCCGCGCCTGTGCGATGGCGTCTGTACGGTCGCCCGCACCGATGCCCCAACCATCCAGGATGATCAACGCGGCCTTGCCCGGCGCGCCTGTGGCCTTGTTACTTGTTTCCACGGAGTGGGAATGAGGCCGCGAAAATAGACCCGCCGCCGGGGCGGGGACGGTAAGCGAGGTGGCCGCCGAGCGCGCGTGCGAGCCGTTGCGCGATGTAGAGCCCCAGCCCCGTGCCCTTCGCGTTGCGCGTTTCCTCGTTGCCCCCGCGCTGGAACTTGCGGAAGATGGCAGCACGCTCCGTCTCGGGGATGCCGGGGCCCTCGTCACTCACGCGCAGTTCCCAGTCCTGGCCACCAACCTCCAGCACGATGTCCACGTTGGTACCTGCAGGCGCGTATTTGCACGCGTTCTCCAGCAGGTTCACGGCCACGGAGCGCAGAGCGTCCGCGTCGGTACGCAACACGGCCCGCTCCGGCGTGATGAGCCGCAGCACATGGCCGCGCGCGTACCCGGACTCGGCACCGGCCTTCACCGCGCGGAGCAGCGCCGCGACATCCGTTTCCGTCGGTTCCAGCGCCAGGTGCGGGTCGTCCAGGCGGGTGGCCAGCAGGATCTTCTCGGTGAGGCCGTAGAGCCGCTCCACTTCGGCGAGCACGTGGCCAGTGAGCGCATCGCGCTGCCCTTCGGCCAGGCCTTGGCGCTGCATGGTCTGCAGATGGAGCTTCAGCCCGGCGATGGGCGTGCGCAGCTCGTGGCTTGCAGAGAGCAGGAAGTCGCGATGCCTGCGGGACAGTTCCACCTCGTGCCGCAGCACCTTCAGGATCACCCAGAGCGCGAAGAACATCAGCAGCACGAACACCCCCCCCTCGCCGGCCACCATCCACAGCACGCGACCGGGCGGGTGCGCGGGCACGGCGGGCGTTACCCCCTCGGCGAGCAGTTGCTCCTGTAGCATCCGCACCTCGCGGTCGCGCTGCACCAACGACCAGGACCACCAGCCTAGCTGGAGCATGATGTACACGCCCATGACCCCCACGAGGACCACAGGGTTGAGGGGGCGGCCGGTCCGCTGGAGCTTATTGCGCTTACCCACTAGGGGTGAAAGATGCGGCACCGGAGCGGAGGGGCCGCTATATTGCCCGCTCCAGCATGCGAATGGACCCCAGCGCGGCCGAACAGTACATCCTGGGCAGGTTACGAACGGGCCTGCCCGCCCACCGAAGCTACCACAGCTACGACCATACGCTGGACGTGTACCGCACCGCCATCCTCATCGCCGCTGCCGAGGGGGTGGAAGGCGAGGACCTGGAACTGCTGAAGACCGCCGCGCTTTTCCACGACGCGGGTTTCCTGGTGTCGGACACCGAGCACGAGCTGCACGGTTGCGGCATTGCCCGTGAGTCGCTGCCCGGCTTCGGCTACACCCCGGAGCAGGTGGAGCGGATCTGTGTGATGATCATGGCCACGAAGATCCCGCAGGAGCCGGTGAACGCCCTCTCGCACATCCTTTGCGACGCGGACCTGGACTACCTCGGCCGGCCGGATTTCTTCCCCATCGGCGCCATGCTCTTCGAGGAGATGAAGCACTACGGCACCCTGCGCACCGAGCGCGAATGGAACGAGCTGCAGGTGCGTTTCCTGCGCAAGCACCACTACTTCACACACCGCAGCAAGACCGAGCGCGAGCCCGTGAAGCGCAAGCACCTCGCCGAGGTGATCGATCTGCTGGGCGGCGATCCGGACGCGGGGACCGCAGGGTGAGCCCGGTCAGGATCGATGATGCCCGGCTCGACGGGACCGGGTCAAGATGGTCATGGGAGCGAAAAGCCCCGTCCTGTCGCGGTCTATTCCTTCACCCATTTCAGGGTCAGCACCTCACCACCTTGGTCGCGCAGCACAACGTGGTAGACTCCCGCGCACCAGGTGGACGCATCCACGGTGATCGCGGGGCCGGGGTATTGTTGCGAAAGGACATGGCGGCCGTACGTGTCGTACACGCGTAGTGTGGCGGACCACGAAGCCGGGATCGTGATGAAGAAGCGGTCGGTGCCGGGGTTTGGATGCACGTGCAGCGGGTTCGTTGCCGTTGAAGGTGGTGGGCAGGTGGTTCTCGTTGAAGATGCGAGGCGCGGGGCGCTGCAACAGTGCTCCATGCAAGGCTTCCAGGCAGAAGACCGTGTCGAGCGAGTTGCTGATCCGCCAGGAGATCACGTAGCGGCTCTACCAGTCCATCACCGCCGTGAGGTAGAGGAAGCCCGTGGCCATGGGGATGTACGTGATATCGGTGCTCCATACGTGGTCGGGACCTTCGACACTCAGTCCCCGCAGCCGGTAGGGCCAGGTCTTGTGCCCCTTGCCCGGCCTGGACAAGTCGGGCTTGGGTGCCACAGCCTCCAAGCCCATGATCCGCATGAGCCTGCGCACGCGCTTCTCGTTCACCCAGTAGCCCTCTAGCCGCAGGAAGTCGCGCATGCCGATCACCCCATGGAAGCTGCGCAAGGTGAACTCCTGGTCCATCGCCCGCATCAGCTCCAAGTTCAGCTCGCTCTCGCCCTTGGGCTGGTAGTAGTAGCTGCTGCGCGAAAGGTCCAGCGCACGGCAACGTGCCAGCACGCTGCCTTCTCCGGCGGTGCGGATCGCGGAACGCTTCTGTGCCGTGCTCATCGCGACATTTTTGCTAGCAGGTCGATCTCCAGCTTCAGTCGGCCGATCTCGGCAAATAGCTTCTCGGTGTCGTGTGCACCTGGCATGGACGAGGACGCGGAATGGGCCCCTTCAAAGGCCCAAGCAGCGTTCTCGGCCAACTGCCGCTTCCACGTGGTGATCTGCGCCGAGGTGATCTCGTAGCGCATGGCCAGTTCGGCCAGCATGTGCCGCTCCTTCACCGCCTCCAAGGCCACTTGTGCCTTGAACGCCGGGGGGATCTCCTTCTGCTCTTTCTGCTCATCTTCGGACAAGGTTAGCCGCCTTAGCTAACTGTCCAATTTTTGGGGAGTAGTATACTCGGGGACGCTGAGATCGCTGGCCGCGTCCTGTTCGAGTGCTAGCGCCCCTGTTGTGCAATGAAGCGCGCGCAATAGCTCCTCACCTGGGCGCGCACCTCCCGAAAAGCGCTCATGACCTCCTCGTCACTGCCCTGCGCCTTCGCAGGATCCGGAAAGTCGTGGTGATGTGCCTGCGCCCGGCTCGGGAACCATGGGCAACTCTCCCGTGCACGGTCGCACACGGTGATCACATGATCGACGGCGATCCCGCGGTACTCATCCACATGGTTGGACGTATGGCGGCTGATGTCGAGACCATCCTCCTTCATCACCGCCACGGCCCGTGGGTTCAAGCCGTGGGTCTCCACGCCCGCGCTGTACACCTCCACGGCAGGCCCACCGAAATGGCGCAAGTAGCCTTCGGCCATCTGGCTGCGGCAACTGTTGCCGGTGCAAAGCACAAGGATGCGCAATGGTCGGTCCATCACACGAAGAGCTAGATGATGTTGATCGCGCAGAACTTCGGGTCGAAGCCGAAGAGGACTTGCAGCACGATCACCGAGCTGGTGATGATGACCGGCTTGCGATGTTTGAGCACGAAGGCACCCATGGCTCAGCAGCAGGTGCTATCCACGCCGCAACCGCACGCTTCGCCGGTGGCGAGCTTCACTTTTGCGGTGCCCTCGGCGTTCGGGGCGCAGCAGGTCGCATCGGCCTTGTGGGCGGTAACGGTGATGCTGAAGGTGCCTGCGGAACTAGCCTTATAGGCGGCGATCTCCTCCGCACTCAGGTAGCGGGCCAGGATGTCGTCCGGCACGATGATAGGCTTCCGCTTGCTCACGGTAACGCGCTCGAAACCCAGGTCGTGGATGATCCCGAGGTAGGCCCCTTCTTCCAGCGCACCGGACACACAGCCCGCGTACATCTCGGCGCTCTCCCGCAGCCTGGGTGGTATCTCGCCGCGCACCACCACATCGCTGATGCTGAAATGTCCGCCCGGCTTCAGCACGCGCATCACCTCACCGAAGGCCTTGCGTTTGTCCGGCACCAGGTTCAGCACACAATTGCTCACCACCACATCCACCATGTTCGCGGAAAGCGGCAGGGCTTCTATGTCGCCCTGGCGGAACTCCACGTTCGCGAAGCCGAGCTTCGTTGCGTTCTCCCGGGCCTTCGCGATCATCTCCGGCGTGAAGTCCACGCCGATCACGCGACCATCCACGCCCGTCTCATGCCGGGCCACGAAGCAATCGTTGCCCGCGCCGGAGCCGAGGTCGAGCACAGTATCGCCCGATTTGATCCCCGCGAATTCGGTGGGCAGGCCACAGCCAAGACCGAGGTCAGCGTCGGGCGCATAGCCTTCCAGCTTCGAGTAGTCGTCGGTCATGATGTTGTACACCTCCGTGCTGCAACCACCGGCGCCGCAGCAGCTACTGGCGTTGGTGCCTTTGTCTTGCAGTGCGATCTCCGCGTACTTGGCGCGGACCATGTCCTTGGTCTCCTGGCTTGTGTTCATTGGTCGTCGGTCTTTGGGGTCAGCAACAGTTGTCGCTCACGTTGGTGAGCAGTTTGTCGAGGTCTTTGCGCAGGGCGTTCCATCCCTTGGGGTCGATGCAATAGCAGATGCTGGTGCCTTCGACGGTGCCTTGGATCAGCCCCGCGTTCTTCAGCTCCCACAGGTGCTGGCTGATGGTGGCCTGGGCCAGCCCCAGTTCCTTAACCAACGAGCCGTTCACGCAGCTGCCGCGCTTCACGAGGTATTGCAGGATCGCGATACGCGCCGGGTGGCCCAGCACCTTCGCCATGGCGGCGATGCGGTTCTGCTGGTCGGTGAAGAGGTGCTCCTTTACAAGTCCCATGGCGATCTATTGTTCGCAATATTACGATGTTTCGATGGATGTCAAGTGTGACGTCGCAAATTCTTGTCCTGCCCGAGCGTTCACGGTTGCGCAGTGCCGGTGTGACCGGTCACACCGGCATTTCGCGTGAGGGAGAGGAGCAAGTAGCCCGGAGGCGTAATCGCCGAGGACTACTGCGGATAGCCCGACAGCGAGTCTTCAAGCCGGCACGCCCTCATCATCCAACCGCACGATCCGCAGCAACCCCAGCATAAACCTCCACGCCAGTCGGAGACCTTTTCGGGATACACGTTCTTCGAGGTCTGCCAGTCGTAGAATGTCCGCAGCGCTCCTTTCTACCTTGTCCCCATGTGCTTCCAACTTTCCCTGGAGTTCGATGAGGGGCTCTCGCGCAAGAACCAGCGCGTGGTGCGCAAGTGGGAGGATTGGCAGAACAGCCGCCGCATTTACCTGGCCAACGCCTTCACAAAGCCCCTGCTCCCGGTCTTCGCGATAGAGGATCCGCTGGTGCCTCGCGAGATGCGCTGGGGCCTGGTGCCGCCCTGGGCCGCGAAGGACCCGGCCGAGTTCCTCAAAAAGGCCAGCACCTACAACGCCATCAGCGTGAACCCGGAGGGCGGCAGCTTCTACGACAAGCCGAGCTTCCGCAACGCGGCGCAGAAGGAGCAACGCTGCCTGATCCCCGCCACGGGCTTCTTCGAGTTCCACCACCTGGGCAAGCAGACCTTCCCGCATTACATCCACCTGAAGAGCCGCGAGCTGTTCTACTTCGCCGGCATCTATGACAATGACACCTTCAGCATCCTCACCACCGAGGCCAATCCGCTGATGGCCTATGTGCACAACAATAAGAAGCGCATGCCGGTGATCTTGCCGCAGGAACTGGAGCAGACCTGGCTCACGGCAGGCCTCAGCAAGGAGGATGTGCTGGCCCTGTGCAAGCCTTACCCCGCCGACGACATGGAGGCGTGGACCGTGGGCCGCCTGATCACATCAAGAACTGAAGATCCCGATCAAGAAGCGGTTCGTCATCGGGTGGACTATCCGGAGCTAGGGCTGTCTGGAATGTTCGCGTGAAGGCGACCATGCGGTCCTCCGGGATCCAGCCGCTGGCCACGTTGCGCCGCGGATCGGCCACGCGGTAGAAAGTGATGCCGTACTTGAACGACCATTTGCGGTGCACCACCACGCGCGGACCGTTCTTCCCCATCATCACTTCCTGCCTCAACTGGAACAAGGCATTGTCCGCGATGCTCTGCAGGATGATCTCGTGCGATACGCGCGCACCGTTGTCCAGCGTGTAGCGCCAGCTCCTACCGTGCTGCTCCACGGCCTTGATGCGGCGCAGGCGGTCGTGGATGGGAACACGACCGCCCAAAGGCAGGGCTTGGTAGTCTGACATCATTTCCGTCAACGGCTGGGCCAAGAAGATAGGATGCGCTGCTGCCGGCACGCCCACATCATCCAACCGATGCCCGGCTCGCCCTACCTCCGCAGCAAGCGCTGCATGAGTTTCCACGCCACGAGGTCGGAGACCTTTTCGGGATACACGTTCTTCGACGTTTCCCTTCCCAAGTCCCTCCCGACCTTCGCACCATGTAATCCTCCATCCCATCCCCCATACACACCGCCATCGATGCGGCCTTGACCCGTGCCGGGGAAGGCTACCGCGCAAGGGTGCTGCTGGCCGTGGAGAGCAGTAGCGGAAACTGAGGTTTCGCCAGTCCGGACAGCGACAACACATCCCTGCGGCCTTTCCAACGTGCGCTCCTCGGTGGCGATGTACCACCAAGCAAGAGCCCCACTCACCGTTTCCGGCAAGTGGGGCTCATCAGCTTCGGAGGGAAGCCTACTCTTTCACCACCCGTTCCACCGCCCGCATACCATCGGCGAACAAGACATGCACGAAGTACAGCCCGTTGTCATGGCCGCTCAGGTCCACGGTGATGGGACCAGTAACGTTGGCGATCGATCGCTCCCAGACCACGCGGCCGGTAGCGTCCAACAACGTGAGGTATCGGGCTTGTCCCGGCCCGGCAAGCATAAGCGTCATCAACGCATGCGCGGGATTGGGCGCAACATGGAATCCTGTGGCGACCGCTTCCGGGATCCCGGTTCCCCCATCGGCAGGAACGAAGATCCTGCCCTCAAACCCGTCATGGAAATAGAGTGGATGGAGCGGAGCAGTGTTCCACAGAGCGACCTGACCACCACTGGACTCCAGCTTCACCACGTTCTGGAACGTGCCCCACGGCGTCGTCAACGTTCCATTGCCCACATAGGTCCACGTCTGCGTGACCGTCATGGGCGGGAAGGGATCGTTGGGTTCACTCCACGAATTCGTGAAGGAATCACCCATGCCCATGGGAAAAGCGAGCAGCTTCCTAGAGGGTGAACAGGTCGTGTCATAGTAGGGAGGAAAGCCGTTGTCGACCAGGTAGCCCATGAGCGCCAGTTCCGATGAAGTGGCATCCATGAACTCGTGGGGGACGCTCGATGTACCATTCGGCTGGTAAGTGAATACGTATTCCGCAGCGGGGAAATATTCGGCGAAGGGATTCCCGGATACAGGCCCGAAAGATCCCGGTAGTTGCCACGCGCTGCTCCCGGTCACGGTCCATGTGGCATCGATGCCGCTGGCGCTGGCATCCATGAACACACCTCCGTAGTGATGGGTCAATGATACCGTGGCGGTGGGCAGCATGCTCTGTTGAATGACCTGTGCGAACAGGCCGGAGGAAAGGAATGTTCCGGCAAGAAAGGAGGCAAGTGTTCTCATGTGTGCCGGGTGTTTGAGGTTGAGGTTGCGTTCGTTGGTCTGTGAGGTATGTGGTCGGGTTGTTGGCACGGCAAACCTGCCGCGCATAAGCCATGTGGGAGAATGCTGATGTGAATGAGGCGGCCATCACCGGGAATTCGGCGGTCGCACGCGGTGGAAGCGGGGTGCGCTTCTCTGGATCGAAGGGTGGCGTGGGCTTTCAACGGGTGGGCGCGGAACCACCACCGAGCCGGTCACCGGAGGCTTACCACAGCCTGTAGAGCACGGACTACGACAGCAGCCCACGCCCATGTAGGCACACGCTGTGTGTAGTCCTTCCAGTGTGAAAAAGAGGAAGTCTGGTAGTTTCCCTTGGAGAAGGACCGGCGGTAATGCCGCCTGTATGTGGGAGCGAGTGTTGGCCTGGCACGCCGGTCCGTGCAAACGGGCCAGTGGCGTGCATGTGGGCCAACGGCAAGCTGTGGTGTATACCCCACCACATGCGCAGGCCTTCCCAAGCAAGCACCGGGCACTGGTCATGCGTTGGAGCGAAAGAACAAAGCCGCTGCCGTGGATGCCGTGGAGAAATGGCGGACAGCCCCCGGCAGACCATGGTGCGGAAATAGTTGTGAACCATCGCACCGATCGGCCGGCGAGCACCTACCTTGCACCCATATCCGGCACCGCTTCCGGATCTCCGAAGACCTGTAGGTGGTCTTCAACAGAAGGCGAAACACGGACATAAGTCCTTCGCTGCTCATCTACGATCTCAGAGCGAGAACATTCAAGCGACAGGCGATCGCGGGAACGATGCTCCCCCGACCCCGAACGTGATCGAAGTTCGTGCAGTTGCCCCGGGCCCGGGAACATCTGCCGTCCCCCCCCCGCTCCACGGGCAGGGACCCTCGATCACCCACGGGTAACGGCGTGCAAAGCGGACCGCACCGATCCCTGCCACAACAACAATGGAACATGGAAAACGTGAAGAACGATGCAACAACGGCTCCCTTCAAGATCATCACCAACACGTGGGGTGACAAGAAGACGAAGCTCAAGAACCAGTTCAGCCAACTGAGCGATACCGACCTCCACTTCGTGGAAGGCAAGGAGAGCGAACTCACTGCACGCCTCCAGACCAAGCTCAACAAGAGCGAGGCCGATGTGCAGAAGCTGATCACGGAGATCTGAGCAGCGATCGGCTCAGGCCGATCGCGGGAAGGGGCCCTGGCGGCATGGAGTCGCGGGGGCCCCGACCCCGTTCTTCAACAACCGGATACACCCGACCATACCCATGAACGAAGCAGACCCGTCCAGCATGCATGCCGAGACGGCCCATCGCCATCTCTCCGCCAACGCCTCCGAATGCGCGCGCCTCAACATCATTGTCCGCGTGGAGACCGTGAATGCGAATAGGACCGTTGCGTTCTGTTCGGTGCGGCAGGGGAAAAGGGGGGTGTTGCGGCGTACCTGCCCGCGGTCCGAACTGGTCTGGCGCGCAGAGCAGGCCCTGGCACCCTTGAACGGCTTGGGCATCCTGCCCATGATCAATGTGCATATGCTTTCGGATCCAGGCGTTCAGAACATCGCTCGCCACGAGCGGTCATCCTTCACATGGCTCCAGCGGCTGCGTGGCTGGTTGGGGGAGCTGTGGAACCGGGAGGGTTTTGACGTGCCCACGGTGCCCGGCGACCCTTTCGGTCTGCTCCGTGCCATGCATCTTCCCGTACTGGAATGACAGCCCGATGATGCCGCCCCATGTGCTCGTTTACGCGGTCCTTGTTACGGCAAGCGTGGCGTCCTTGCTCATCTATCGATGGTGGCTCAATAAGAAGCACGAACAGTAGCGCTGGTGATCGGCAAGTCCGGCTGAGCGGATCGCCGGATCGCCCTTCCCTTGAAACCGGAAAGAAAACGGAGGAGCAAACGACACCCTCACATCCCTACCAATGTGGTACATCCTACAGGCCGGACACGTGGCGCAAGTGGACGAAACCCAATGGCGCCAATGGTTCATCGACAATGCACACGAGCTGGTGCTTGCCCGACAGGAGTTCTGGCAACAGGGCTCGGTGGTCACCACCATGTTCCTGGGCATACCCTTGAACGATTCGGACCCGAAGGCCTTGTTCATGACGCGCGTGGATGGCAAGGCGGGCGTGGCGGGCCGTGCCTACCACAGCTACCCGGAAGCGATGAAAGGCCATCTGGAGGTCTGCGAGGAAGTGATCGCGATCTGATCGTGTGCATGGACGGACGATAACTGGCCACGCTGTTGCACGGCCGGATCTATTTCCTGCGCCCGGTACCGATCCACTGCGAAGCACCGTACCTTGTACCCAAGCCCGGTTTCACTGGCCGGGCATTCCGAAGACCTTGAGGGCCGCAGTGAGGCCCGGCCGATGCACGGCGCTTCCTGGTCCTCCGATCGGCGATCCCGAAGTGGCCCCTTACCATCCGGTAGGGAGCAACTCGTTCCGCGGGAGGAACACAACGACGCCCCCCGGCACCCGTATCATGGACCATATCAGACCACCCGCCATCGCCATCCCATTGGAGACCTGGCTCGCACAACGCGACCGCATCATGGAACGCTTCGGCCACCTGCGCAAGGAGGACATGCGCTTCATTTCCGGCAGAGAGGATGAATTGATCCAGCGCCTGCAGACCCTGCTGTTCATGGCACGGCGCGCGGTGATCGACCTCATCCACGGGAAATGAGTGCGCCGCGCAAGGATCGTATCATGTTCCGTCCGGCGCAGGCCGACGAGGATTGTATCCGGGTACGCCTGGACCACCGCACCATCGTACTGATCAAGAACATGAAGAAGTTCGCCTACTGGAAGGAGCGCTACCCCGACGCGGTCGTGCTGGATCCGGTGGACCTCAAGCAGGAAGGTCAGGGAGCGGGTACCAAGCATCAACGGAAATTCCCGTGACCTGGACCCTGTTCAGGGTTCTTCGGTAAGGAACACGGTGATGCTGAATGTGCGGCCTGTCGACTTGGCCTCCACTTCCGCATGCGCCACGAGTTGCTGGAACAGGCGCTCCTGCACCCGGTAGATCGCGTACACCTGAAGTTGATCGAAGTGGAACGGCACATGGATCACCTCGGGGATAACGCCCCCCATCGTGGCAAGCTGTGCTTCCGCGAGTGCCATCAACTGCATCTCATGCAGCTCGAAGGCTTCACGCAGTTCGTGGATGATCAACGGTGCCTGCTCATGAAGCAGTTGGCGGGTGTAGGTGCTCATGTGGACATGATCAATGGCCATGCCCCAACTGGTACAGGCGCCGCATGTGCGAACGCACCGCTTCGCGCGTACTGCGCTTCACGTTGTAGGGGAGGCCGTGTTCGTCGGCCGTGCGTTGCACGATGGGCGCGATGGCCGGGTAGTGCAGGTGCGAGATGTAGGGGAACAGGTGATGCTCGATCTGGAAGTTGAGCCCGCCGGTGAACCAGGTGATGAAGCGGTTGCGCGGCGCGAAGTTGGCGGTGGTCAGCAGCTCATGCTCGGTCCAATCGGTGTGGATGATGCCCTCCCCATCGGGCAGCGGCTGTTGCGCGCCCTCCACCACATGGGCGAGTTGGAACACCACGCCCATGATCACGCTCGCGGTGAAGTGCATCACGAGGAAGCCGGTGAGCACCTGCCACCACGCGAAGGGCGTGAGCCACAACGGCAGGCCGATGAACACGAACAGATGCGCCAGCTTGACGCCGGCCATGATCACGTATGCACGGGGGAAGTTGTACGTGGCATGCTTCGGATCGCGTGAAGCTTTCGCGAGCGAGAGGAAATCGTTGCCCAGCTTCACCACGGTGAGCAGGCCGTAGAAGAAGAAGGCGTAGATGTGCTGCAGGCGATGCACCCGCCACAGGGGCGCATGATCGCTGAAGCGCAGCAGGTCGGGCGGGTCGATGTCCTGGTCCGCGGGATCCACGTTGGTGTGCGTGTGGTGTGCGCCGTTGTGCTGGAGTTTCCACGTGAACGCATCGCTGCCCAGCATGTACATGGAGCCGCCCAGCAGGTCGTTCACCCACGCATGCCGCGAGGAGGCGCCGTGCAAGCCATCGTGCATCACGGCCATGCCCACGCCCGCCATGCCGATGCCCATCAGCAGCGCCAGGGCCAACGCGATCCACGCGCTCATGGGGATCATAAGGATCGCGATCAGTGGCAGCAGGAAGAGTCCGGTCATCACGGCCACCTTGGGCCAAAGGCGGTGATCGGCCTTCTGCGAGATGCCCATTCCCTTGAAGTGGGCATGGACACGGCTGCGCACCTGTGCGCCGAACTGGCGGGAGGTGCCTGTGCCGGCGTAGCGTGGCGTGCTCATGCGGCGCGGGTCCGTGATCGATCGGGCGTTCCCTTGTTCCCGGCGGCCATGGCCTTCCGCCACCCGAAGGGATCGCGTACCAGCAACCGGTGACCATAACCCTTGCGCGCCAGGGGATGCCCCATCCACTGCCAGAGCACGGCAGGCCAGTCGCCGGGACCATCGGCGCCATGCGGGTTGCCATCGGCCGGCCTGGGCAGCACGGTGATCAACGGGATCAGCCCGATGGCGCGCAACGGGGCCAGCGCCTGCTCGGCCCGCCACACCAGTTCACCGGTGGAGCGCGAACGGCGGAACACACCGAAAAGGCATTGCCCCACGCTGCACAATGCCACGCGCCGGTCATCGCTGATGGAGTCCACCCGCACGATGATGTTGGCCTCCACGCATGTCTGCTCGTTGTGCAACAGGTGCCGGAGCAGCGTTCGCGTTCCAGTGGTATCGTTGTTGGTGTGGTTCATGAGCGCTCGTTGGTGATCGGGCCTGCGGCCGGGGTGTTCGGCTGGCTCAAAGCCCGTCGATCAACCGTTGTACATCGGCCTCGGTACGGTCGAGCCTGGCCGCCAGACGGCTCAGCAGTTCCTGCTCGCCGCCTTCCTTGAAGTACAGATCGGCATCGGTCAGGTGGCCGAACTTGTTCTTCAACTTGAACTTCTTGTCGCCCCATTTCCCCGTGGGGATGGAGAAGGCGGTGGGCTTCGTTGTGTTGTCCGTGTTCTCCATGGATCCACCTGGATCTTCTGCGACCGTACGATCGTTGCGGGCCGCCTGTCCGCCTTTCCCCTGGAGGCATGGTCACGTTCCCGCGTGCGCAGGAGGATGAACAGGCAACTGCCCGGATCCGGGGCCTGCGCCTGGACGTGATCGATACCGGGGACCGGCGGGTGTTCCACCCGTGATCGCCTGTCGCTTGTGAATGGGTCGATCCGTGGATCGTAGATGCGCAGTGAAGGCCGTGCTCGCCCGCTGCGGAAGACCACCTACGGGTCTTTGGGAAGCTTGGAAGCGGTACCAAGCGTGGGTACAAGGTACGTTGGTTGGCGGCCGATCGGTGCCCTGTGCGCATAAAATGGGAACATCCGCCCGGCCGCGGTCTTTATTATCGGCCGATCGTCGGGGGCGGGTAAGGAAGGGTCTACCTTGCGCCCGATTCACCGGTGCTTTACCGGTAGCTAAGGTCCCGGCCACCGAGCCGGGCACAATACAAGGAGTACATGTCAAGTGGTACAGTGAAGTTCTTCAACACGGAGAAAGGGTTCGGTTTCATCACCCCGGATGAGGGTGGCAAGGACCTTTTCGTCCACAAGACCGGCACCCGGTCGCACCTCAACGAAGGTGACAAGGTCACCTTCGAGGTGGAGCAAAGCCCCAAAGGCCCCAACGCGGTGAACGTGGAGAAGGCCTGAGGATATTCCTCATGGAACAAGGAAGCCCTGGCGAAAGCCGGGGCTTCTTCTTTGCGGGTGGCGGGTCTGGCCCGCCACCGCCCTCCGGATCCGTTCGTCCCGATATTTCCCGGGTCGTGTGATTTTCCGGATGCCGCTGCGAATCACTGTACACCGGCGCCGGACTCCGCCGTGGACATGCCCGCGTGGAAGATGCAAAAGTCAGCATGCCAGGAACGGTTCCGTGCCCTCGTGGAACAGCACCAGGGCATCGTGTTCAAGATCGTGAACACCTACTGCTTCGTGGCGGAGGATCGCCGCGACCTGGCCCAGGAGATCGCCGTGCAGCTTTGGCGTGCCTTCCCGAAGTACGACGGCCAGCGATCGTTCTCCACCTGGATGTACCGCATAGCCCTCAATGTGGCGATCTCGCAGGTGCGCACCACCATCCATCGCGGCCGGTACGTGGTGCCCTTGGATGAAGACCTCCATGATCGGCCGGAAGATGGTCTGGACGCGGGGGTGAGGGAGGATCGCATCCGCGCGCTGCATGCGTTCATCACCGCGCAGAACGACCTCGATCGGGCCCTGCTGCTCCTCTACCTGGACGAGCATCCGCACCAGGAGATCGCGGACATCCTCGGCATCAGCGCCAGCAACGTGGGCACCCGGATCGGCCGCTTGAAACAGCGCATGCGCGAGGCATTGCGCATACCCGAACACTACTCGTGAACATGGATACTCCGATGGACAACCACGAACTGAAGGCCACCTGGCAGGCCTTGGAACGCCGCCTGCAACAGCGGGAGACCATTGATCTGTGGCTGCTGAAGGACCGCCACGGCAGCAAGGTGCGCACTACGCTGCGCCCGTTGCTGATCGGGCAGGTGTGCCAGATCCTGTTCGGGCTGGTGCTGCTCCTGTTGGCCGTGGCCTACTGGAAGCGGCACCTGGACAATGGCGTGCTGTTGAGCATGGGTATCATCCTGCATGCCTACGGCATCGCGTGCATCGTGCTGGCGGGCATGACGATCGGCCGCATCGGCAAGGTGGATCCTTCGCAACCCGTAGTGGTCGCGCAACGCGCGCTGGCAGGCCTGCGCCGCTTCTACATCATCAACGGTATGATCACCGGCCTGTCGTGGTGGTTCATCTGGATGCCCGCCACCACGGTGATCTTCGGCCTGCTGGGATCCGATCAGCGGTGGCTCAGCGCCGGGGCCTATTTGCCCGGAACGTTGATCGGTGTTGCGGGACTGCTGGCCACCTGGTGGTTCCACAACTGGTCGCGCAGTCCAGAACGCCCGCGATTGGCCAAGGCCGTGGAGAACAGTGTGATCGGCAACAGCTTACAGAAGTCGCAACGCATGCTGGATGAGCTGGCGGCGTTCGAGCGGGAATAGGTGGTACTTGGCTGCGTCTTCGGGTGGTCAACGCGCACCCTACTTCGCCGTCGTTCGCACCTCCACCACATGCGCACCATCGTAGCGGTAGGCGATGTGCAGCCCGTGCATCTCCGTGATGGCCTTGGCGATGGCAAGGCCGAGTCCCGTACCCGCATCCGCGGTGGTCTCTTTGTGGAAGCGGTCGAAGATGCGCGCAGCGTCCAAGGGCTTGTCCGCGCCCGTGTTGCGCACGATCAACCGGTCCGGCGCCACACGCACCGTCACGCTGCCTTCAGCCCGGTTGTGGACGATGGCGTTCTTCACCAGGTTGGTCACCAGGATGCGGGCGAGCGTGGGATCCATGCGCAATGCGAGGTCGCCCTCCACCTCCAGGGCAATGCCCACTTGCCGGTGCGCGGCCAGATCGCTGAACTCATCGGCGACCTCGCGCGCCAGGGCCGCGAAGGAGACATCGCGTGCCTCGTGGAACTGCTTGTTCTCGATGCGCGCGAGCAACAGCAGTGAACGGTTGATCCGCGTGAGGCGTTCCAGCAACGCCATCACCTCGCCCACCACCACCATGCGCTCCTCCTCGCTGGCCTGCTGCTCGGCCAGCAGCTCCAGCTTGTTGATGGCGATGGCCAGCGGGGTCTGCAGCTCGTGCGCGGCGTTCTCCGTGAAGGCGCGCTGGTTGGCGTAGGTGGACGAAGCGTGCCGGACGAGCGCATCGGCGGCGGTCTTCAACTCCTTGAATTCGTGTACTTGCGTGGGCACGTCCGGCAGGCGTTGCACGGCGCCGAGCCGGAAGCCCTTGATCTGCGCGAGGATGGCATGGAAGGGTTTCCACACGTTGCGCAGCACCACATTGTGAACAATCACGATGGTGAGCAGCACCGCCACGTACAAGGCGATCAAAGCCCACAGCAGGTTCTCCAGCAGGTCGTCCTCCTCCACCGTGCTGGTGAACACCTGCACCGCGTAACGCTCGCCCTTCAGCTTGAAGCCATCGGTCAACATCCGCACGCGTTCCTTCTTGCCTTCGGCGGGTATGTGGATGAGCGTATCACTGTAGCGCTCGTGCACTTTGCCGCTCACGGGGAAGATCGCGAAGCCGTTCAGGCCCGGATCATGCTCCGCCAGCACCGTGCTGTCCTGCTTCACCCGGTGCATGATCAGTTCCTGCTGTTCCTCCAGCCCCTCGTCGATACTGTCCAGCACGGCATCGCGAACCACGAAGAAGAAAGCCGTGGCCCACACCGCCAGCACCAGCAGCAAGGCCACCGAGAGGTGGAGCAGGGAGCGGTTGAGGAGTTTTACGGGAGGGTGGGATCATGGGTGAGTGGGAATTGGCGGATGGGGTGGTCTGCGGTCGTGCATTTCCCATTCGCCATTCGCCAACTCCCATTCGCCCCGCATTCTCACAGCTCCACCAATTTGTACCCGATACCGTACACCGCCTGGATCTCCATGGCTGCACCGCTCAGCTTCAGCTTGCGCCGCAGGTTCTTGATCTGCGAGTACACGAAGTCGAGGTCGCCGCTGTCGTCGGCATGGTCGCCCCAGACGTGCTCGGCCGGGGAACCGCGTGAGACCAGCCGCTCCTTGTTCAGCAGGAAGCAGGTGAGCATGTCGAACTCCTTACGGTGCAGGATCAGCGCCTCGCCGTCCACCGTCACGGTACGTTCATCGGGATCGAGGCACACGTAGGCCGCGGCGATCGTGGTGCCGCCACCGAGCGCTTTGCGCCGCAGCACGGAACGGACCCGCGCGTTCAGCTCGGCGATGTGGAAGGGCTTGGTGAGGTAATCGTCAGCGCCGAGGTCGAGGCCTTCGAGCTTATCCTCCAGCGAATCCTTCGCCGAAATGATGATCACATTGCCCTGCTTGCCCATGGCCTTCAGCTCGCGCAGCACATCCAGCCCGCTGCCGCCGGGCAGCATGATGTCCAGCAGGATGCAGTCGTACGCATGGTCAGTCACCTTCAGCAACGCGGTGTTACGGTCGCGCGCGGTCTCCACCACATAGCGCTCACGCTCCAGGGAACGCACCAGCACGGCGGCCAGCTCGGGCTCGTCCTCGATCACCAGGATCTTCACGCGGTAAAGCTATCGGGCGGATGTGGGAAGGAAATGGGGATCGCCGGCAGGTCTACGCGTGGCTATTTCCACACAAGCACGACCAGTCCGGCAAGGATCAGCGTGCCCCCGATGGCGACGCGCCACGTGAACGGTTCGCGCAGCACCAGAAAGCTCA
>Ga0073899_10002353_pt1 | contig 17033 bp, 16 predicted proteins | sample KloWWTmetaKNB5Ph_FD_88975 | JGI IMG/M metagenome (GOLD analysis project Ga0073899, IMG submission 88975) | Active sludge microbial communities from Klosterneuburg, Austria, studying microevolution and ecology of nitrifiers - Klosterneuburg... | ecosystem: Engineered > WWTP > Aerobic digester >...
GCACAGGCGGTGCAGCATTTATGGCCAGAAGCAAAATTTGGCGTCGGTCCAGTAGTCGAAAATGGCTTTTATTATGACATTGACCTCGGTGAGGTGAAAGTTTCTGAGGCGGACTTTAAAAAGATCGAAAAAGAAATGCGCGCTATTATCAATAAAGACTACGAATTTGTCCGGTCTGATGAGCATGTTGATGTCGCGCTTCGTTGGGCAAACGAAGCGAATCAGCCCTACAAGGTCGAACTGCTTAACGATCTTAAAAGAGTGGGGACAACGAGCGCAAAGGATATCGATGCCGATACGCTCGGCGTGCGGCAAACGGAGAGGGGCAGGTAGAAAATGTATCATTTTACACTGATGGAGACTTTAAAGACCTCTGCCGCGGCCCTCATGCGGCTAGCACTGGCAAGGTAGGGGCGTTTAAGCTCATGCGCGTGGCTGGTGCATATTGGCGAGGCAAGGAAACAAATCCTCAGATGCAACGACTGTATGGCGTCGCTTTCGCCACCCAGGAGGAGCTTGATACTTACTTAACTATGCTGGAAGAAGCGAAAAAGCGCGACCACCGCAAACTTGGTAAAGAACTTGACCTTTATACAACATCAAATCTCGTTGGTGTTGGGCTCCCGCTCTTCACCCCGCGCGGCACAGTACTTCGCGACCTCATGGCAGCATATTCTAATCAGCTTCGACAAAACTTCGGATTCACAAAGGTTTGGACTCCACACATCACAAAAAAAGAACTATATGAAGCATCTGGGCATTGGGCTAAGTTCGGGGATGAGCTATTTCTCGTCACGAGCCAAGAGACGAGTGACAAGATGGCGCTTAAGCCTATGAACTGCCCACACCATACGCAGATTTTTGCGTCTCAGCCGCGTAGCTACCGGGACATGCCGATTCGCTATCTCGAGACGACTACCGATTACAGGGACGAGAAGACCGGTGAGCTCGGTGGGCTAAATCGCGTCAGGTCACTGACGCAAGATGATAGTCACGTATTTTGTCGCCCCGATCAAATAGAAGGTGAAATCAACAGCCTACTATCGAGCGCAAACCAGCTCTATGCGACAATCGACATGAAGCTACGGGTACGACTCAGCTATCGCGACGATAGTGATGCCTACCTCGGTGAACCTGAGCTATGGCGGCAGGCGCAAGCTCAGTTGAAGAGCGCCGTTTTAGAAAACAAACTCGATTATTATGAGCAGGATGGCGAAGCCGCATTTTACGGTCCAAAAATCGACTTCATGGCAACGGATGCAATTGGGCGAGAGCATCAAGTGGCGACCGTACAGCTAGACTTTGTTCAGCCGGAGCGATTCGGGCTTCAATACACAGACGACGAAGGCAATTATCAGAGGCCAGTGATGATACACTGCGCACTCCTCGGTTCCATCGAGCGGTTCCTTGGCGTCTTTGTTGAGCACACCGCCGGGTGGTTTCCGTTTTGGGTGGCGCCCGAGCAGGTCCGAATCCTCACTATCAACGATACGGTAGGTGAGTATGTCGGAGAGATAAAAGCGAGTCTTGATCAAACAGTGCTGATGCAGCCTGTTAAATATAACGAAGTCCGATATTCGGTTGATGACCGCAATGAGTCCCTAGGCAAAAAGATCCGTGAAGCGACGAAGTGGAAGATCCCAGTCCAGCTAATCGTCGGCCCTCAGGACGTAGACGCAAGGGAAGTTAGTGTCCGCACTCAAAAAGGCGAGCGTAAGGTACCGCTTGACGGGCTTTGTGACTACCTTAAGGGGTTGTAATTGTCTCACCGCTTGGTCATAGCGATAGATTGCGATGATGTCCTTGTCCACGCATCAGAATATCTGGTCGATACCTATAACGGTTTGTATGGGACGAATGTTAAGTTGGCTCACGCCCACCAGTCAAACAATAATGAGTGGGAAGCTGATCGAGACGAGGTGTTCAGGCGGCTCACCGCCATACAGCGGTCAGCTGAGTTTGCTGCAATTTCACCCCTCGAGCAAACCATCACTGCAGTTCATCGGCTTGCTCGGCAACATGAACTTCACCTCGTCACTGCTCGACTTGATGCAGTGATGCCGGTGACGAATCAGATGATTGAAACTTATTTTGCGGGTTGCTTCGAAAGTATTGAACACGTTGGTCCAGACAGGGCGAAAGGCGATGTCTGTCAGTTGATACGCGCAGACGTTATGATTGACGATAATTATCACCATCTTGAAAGTGCACATGCGAGTGGTGTTGGGAAGCTGATCTGGTTTGGCAACTATCCATGGCAGCGTGATGTCGAAAATGGTGCTATTGATATCGTGCGCTGTAGCGATTGGTTGCACGTAGAAAAGGAGCTAGAAAAATATGCCTAGTGGCGACTTTGCAAAGAAAGTCGAAGAGCTTATAGCCCAGGTGCCCATCGGGCGGGTTACCACGTATGGTGACTTAGCAGGGCTTGCCGGACAGGCGGGAGCGAGTCGTATAGTCGGGGGCATTGCTCACTATGGTGATCAAGAATTGCCATGGCATCGGCTGGTGAATCGCTTCGGTGGGCTCGCAAGTGGGTATCACGGAGGCAGAGAGGCTCAAGCGCAACTACTCGAGCAAGAGGGTGTAAAATGTGAGAATTACATCGTTGTGAATTTTGATAATTTGAGATGGCGGCCCCTGTGAAGCAAGCCCCACTCGTTGTAATCGTTGGCCCGACTGCTAGCGGTAAGAGTAGCCTCGCTTTGCGGTTGGCGCAAGAGTTTGAGGGCGAAATCATCAGCGCGGATTCTCGTGCTGTATATAAAACACTCGATATAGGTACAGCCAAACCGACTGCTGAAGAGCGGCGCCTGATTCGTCACTGGGGTATCGATCTTGTTGAGCCTGGAGTGCGGTTTACGGCTGCCGACTTTCAGCGCCACGCGAGGGAGTCTATCATCGATATTCGCTCACGGGGGAAGACTCCGATACTGGTAGGCGGAACGGGACTCTATGTCGATAGCGTCATCTACGATTATGAATTCCCCCCAGCGAGAGTTGAGCTCCGAAGCCAGTATAATGATTGGCCTGTTGAGAAGTTACAGGCCTATTGTGTCAAAAACAACATCAAATTGCCAACTAATGGTAAAAATCCAAGGCATCTTGTCGATGCAATTGTGCGCCAAGGCTATCGAGCTAAGAGAAGCGAGCTTCTACCGTCAGATACTTTTGTTGTCGGTATTGCTACAGAAATCGAAGTATTGCGCGAACGAATCGCCAATCGTGCGGATCAAATATTTGATTCTCATGTCATCGACGAGGCTCGGCAAGCGGGAAACGACTATGGCTGGGATTCTGAGTCTATGACGGGCAATATCTATCCCATTTTGCGGCAGGTTATCGATGGCACAATCTCAATCGATGCTGCGAAAGAACTCTTCCGGATATCTGATTGGCAGCTTGCTAAGCGACAATTGACATGGCTACGACGAGATACCAATATCAAGTGGTTATCACTTGCCGATGCGTATATCTATCTTGCTCGCGAGCTCGTAAAAACGAACAAATCATGATACCATGAGTGTATAAATAATTAAGTGAGTAGGGAAATGATTGACGCATTATTCGGTTCAAAAACAAGGGTTAAATTACTGCACCTTTTTTTGAATAACCCAGGAAAGTCGTTTTATGTTCGCGAGATCACAAGACTTATTGATGAACAGATAAATTCCGTGCGCCGCGAACTTTCGAATATGCTCGAAGTTGGCGTTATCACAAGCGACAGCGCAGATAATAAGTTGTACTACGAAGTTGATCAGCAGTATGAATTTTATACGCCATTTCGCGCAATATTTGCTAATCAAAAAGTGACACCGGCTGTTCAGCTTTCGCACAAGACGGCTATACCTGTGTGGCAAAAAACGATCAAGGATATGCGCAGTGTTCGTGTGGCGATCATATCGGGCGCGCTTGTCACTGGATCTGCAAGCCCTGTTGATCTACTCCTCGTCGGTGATATTTCTAGTACAAAATCAAAGTCACTAGTTGCTTCGATTGAAAAAGCCGAAGGAAGGGAGCTAAGTTACAGTGTGCTCACGTATGATGAGTTCTACTATCGATTGAGCGTCCGCGACAAGTTCATTAACTCCATACTGACCAACAAGCCTGTTGTTCTTGTGGATGCCGATAATATTCTGAAATTACAGTAACTTCAAAGGAGTAAATATGTTCGATATCGAATACAAGGGTGGAAACTGCGTCATTATCTCAACAAAAAAGACGGCTTTAGTGGTTGACCCCAAACTTTCTGTTGTTGGCCTCAAGGATATCAAGACAACAGACCAGATCGAGCTTGCTACAGAGTCTCGATTTGTTGTCGCAAATTCCGATGCGCGACTTATCGTCGATGGCCCTGGCGAGTACGAGGTTGGTGATTTTACGATTCGAGGCGTAAGCGCCATCCGCCACATCGATACTGAAGCAGACCAAAAACGCGCAACACTTTACCGTGTTGAGTGCGGCGATACTCGTATTGCAATTATAGGCAATGTCGCACCAAAGCTTAGTGATGATCAGCTCGAGACCCTCGGGGTTGTCGATGTATTGATCCTGCCTGTTGGCGGCGGCGGTTACACTCTCGACGCGACAAGTGCAGCGTCGATGGTGCGACAGATCGAGCCAAAAGCTATCATACCGATTCATTATGCCGATCCAGTACTCAAGTACGAGGTGCCACAGGAAAATCTCGAAACGTTCGTGAAAGAGCTGGCAGCACCTGTGGAGACGATGGGCAAGTACAAGGTTAAATCTGCCTCCGCGCTCCCTCAAGTGATGACCGTTATAGAACTTACTCGTAGTTAGGCCACGGCCATCCAATAAAATACCGCTCCAGCTGGAGCGGTATTTTATTTGGTAAGTGGTTTTAACTTGGTTGGGTGAGAATGCCTTTTTTCTTTAGCGTACGAATGGCTTGAGTTGATAGCACCATCGTCACTTTATGGCCATCTACCAGAAAAGTTTTTTTCTGAAGATTTGGCTTAAAGACGCGTTTTGTGCGTCGCAAAGAGAAGCTGACATTGTGGCCAAACTGTTTTCCTTTACCGGTGAGTTCACATCGTGACGCCATAATACTTACTTCCACTTAATAGTTAACAATCTTTACGATTTTACTCTAGTTTCGCGCATTAGTCAAGGGGTGGGCACATGGTATAATGCTTTAGAGATGGATATTACATATATCATTACGATCCTAGGGACTATTTTGGTTTCGATGACACTCCATGAAGCGATGCATGGGTATGTCGCGAATTGGCTCGGGGACGACACGGCAAAGATGCACGGCCGACTGACACTAAACCCAATCAAGCATATCGATCCGTTTCTGACGATCCTCTTGCCGATGTCGATTGCGGTCCTAAATGTCATTACTGGTGTCTATACGCCGATCTTTGGTGGCGCAAAGCCAGTTCCGTTTAACCCTGCTCGCGTACGATTCGCCGAATGGGGCTCCGCACTCGTCGCACTTGCCGGTCCGATGACAAATCTCATCCTGGCATTTGTCGCCTTCGGAATACTGGCGGTGAGTGATGCTAGCGCGGCAAGCGACCTCGTCGCGTTTAAACTTAGCTCAGACGCCCCGCTTGTCAGCGGCATTATGGTCCAGTTTATTTTGGTAAACCTCGGCTTCTTCGCATTTAATATGATTCCTATACCTCCGCTTGACGGCTCACGAGTGATTTACGCCCTCGCTCCGGACTTTGTCCGCCGAGGCATGGAGGCTATTGAGCAGTTTGGCATCATCTTGGTATTTGTCATTGTGATGGCAGCCAGCTCTCTTATCGGCATGATTATGACTACTGTTATGGGTGGAGCGCTGCGGCTTTTTGCTGGGGTTTTCGGACTCTAGTATTTGGGTGAAATCAGGACTATAATAGATATAGTCCCAGTTAATTTAGGACGTATATGATTTTCCTAATATCATAGACATGGGATTTCAATATTTATCGTTCCTGCGGGAGCGATGTGAGAGAACCCACCTTGCAAATGTGCGGGGAATGTCAATCGTCCATATGAATTAACTGGGCTTTTACGTTGAAAATAAACCGGGGTGTGGCGCAGTTGGTAGCGCGTACGGCTGGGGGCCGTGAGGTCGCAAGTTCGAGTCTTGTCACCCCGACCAGATGTATTATATTGTTTTAGGCACGACTATAGTCGTGTTTTTGTTATAATAATCTCCAGGCAGTTTGTCAGACGATCGCTTGGCCTTAGGCTAAGAGGAAAGTCCGGGCAGCATAGGACACGACAGTCGCTAACGGCGACCGGGGGAAACCCTAGGGAAAGTGCCACAGAAACGATACCGCCTCTCCCTGAGAGGTAAGGGTGAAAGGAGTGGGGTAAGAGCCCACAGCAGCGCACGGTGACGTGCGATGGAGGTAAACCCTGTTGGCTGCAAGGAGATGGGCGCATATAGAGCGGTCCGTTCGCACCTATCGCTATCCGCTCGATTTAGATGGCAACGTCTAAACTAGATAGATGATCGTCCTTCGACAGAACCCGGCTTATCGACAGGCTGCCACTAAATAACCCCTTCGAAAGAAGGGGTTATTTAGTGCCTAGGGTCTGGAAAAGGTTATTTAGTAACGCTTTTGACAATCAGGGCAAAAGCATTTGGGTCACTGACTGCGAGCTCAGAAAGAACTTTGCGGTCTAGCTCGACACCAGATGCCTTTAGGTTGGCAATGAACTTTCCGTACGTAGTGCCGTTTTCACGGGCAGCTGCGTTGATACGGGTGATCCATAGCGCACGTAAGTCTCGCTTGCGGTTGCGGCGGTCGCGGTATGCATACTGAAGCGCGCGAATAACAGCCTGTTTGGCCATTCGGTAGCTACGCGTTCGGTTGTGCTGCATGCCCTTAGCGGCTTTGAGAATCTTTTTGTGCTTCGCGCGTGCGGTGACGCCTCTTTTAACTCTCATACTATACTCCTAGCGCTCGTCTGACATTTTTCGCCATCGAGCCCGTGACTACGGCTGTTGTTTTGATATTACGCTTGCGACTTTTGCTCTTTTTGGAAAGCATGTGATTTCCAAATGCACGGCTGCGCAAAAGCTTGCCGGTGCTTGTGAGCTTGATGCGCTTGGCAGTACCCTTGTGGGTCTTCATCTTTGGCATTTATTTGCTCCTTACTACTATACTGAGATTTCTCCCAGCCATTTGTGGTTTCTGTTCGAGAACCGAAACGTCTTCGAGTAGGGCAATGACGCGGTCGATCAACACGTAGCCAAGTTCCTTGTGTGCCATTTCTCGTCCACGGTAAAAGATCAATATTTTGACCTTGTGACCTTCTGAGAGAAATTCTCGGATCTTGCGGAGTTTGATATCTAGATCGTTTGCGCCGATTTTCAGACCAAATCGCATTTGCTTGAGTTCGCCAGATTTGTTAGAGCGACGGTTCTTCTGAAGCTCTTTCATCTTTTGATACTGATACTTGCCCCAGTCAACGACTTTAGCGACAGGTGGGTCGGCATTTGGTGAAATCTCTACCAAATCTACGCCGGCCTCTTCTGCGACCTTGAGCGCTTCTGCGCGTGACATGATGCCAAGTTGCTCACCGTTTGTACCGATGACGCGAAGCTCACCAGCACGGATCGCTTCGTTAATGCGAGTTGATGTATTGATCGGATTCTCCTTTATATCGAATAACGATAACGTTTCTCGCTTCGTATTTTAACAGATAAGCCAACAGATATCAAGCACTCTGACGGTACTGCAGCGCTTCTGATAGGTGACGTGCGTCCACGCTTTCATCACCATCTAAGTCGGCGATAGTCCGTGCGACTTTGATGACTTTGAAGTAACTCCTCGGACTAAGAGACAGCTTATCGGCAGCCGTTGTAAGAAGTAGCTGTGCTTGCGGCGAGAGGGCAATATACTTTTTGACATCGCTGCTGGATAGAGAACCGTTGTTTTTATTGCTACTCCTGTATCTGTGGCGTTGTGCAGTCATGGCATTATTTATAGAATTACCAACTGATATATGTTGTGTCTTTGTCGACGTATTCGTGTGCAGTAGTTGCTTATTTGGAACACGCGTTACCGATATGACCATGTCGATGCGGTCGAGCAGCGGCCCTGATAACTTCTTTTGGTAGTTGATTATTTGCATGCTACTACACGTACACTCATGGGCGGTGTCGCCATAGTAGCCGCAGGGACACGGATTCATGGTCGCAACGAGCATGAAGTCGGCAGGGTAGACAGCCCGACCATTTGCCCGGCTGACAGAAACGGTTTTGTCTTCGAGCGGTTGGCGTAGCGCTTCGAGGACTGATCGCGGGTACTCGGGTATTTCGTCCAGGAATAGCACGCCATGATGGGCGAGACTCACTTCACCCGGTCGTGGTCGTGCACCACCGCCGATAAGGGATATCTGGCTAGAGGTGTGATGCGGCGAGCGAAAGGGTCGTAGCGTCACGGCTTGTTCGGTTAGTACACCAGCCAGGCTGTGAATCTTTGTCACGGCGAGTCTTTCGGCGGAATCCAACGGAGGAAGCAGGCTTACCAGGGTCTTTGCTAGCATCGTCTTGCCAGCTCCTGGGGGTCCCGCTAGTAGGATGTTGTGGTGCCCTGCGGCCGCGATAGCGATCGCACGCTTTGCTTGTTCTTGGCCAAATACGTCGTCGAGGAAGGGGCCTTCCTTGGGTGTAGTCTGTTCTGCGTGAGGGGAGTTGGCCTGTACTGGCGTAATTAGCACCTCTTTTTTTAGATGGAGGTAGAGTGATTTAAGGTCTTTTACGCCCACGATTTGGATACCTTCGACTAGTGATGCCTGCTCGACACTCCCTTCTGGAATGTACACTGTCGAAAATCCGTGCTGTTTCGCCGTTTCGGCTACTGTTACCGCGCCGCTTATCGCGCGGAGTTTCCCATCGAGGGCCAGTTCTCCAGCAAATACAGCTCCATCTGTATCAGTAGCTCGAAGCTGGCCACTGGAAGTAAGAATCGCAAGTGCGATAGGGAGATCGTAGTGTGTGCCATCTTTTGGCAGCTCAGCGGGCGCTAGATTGACCGTTATACGCTTCGGTGGGTATTCGAGTAGAGAATTACCGATAGCGCTCTTGACGCGCTCCTTGGCCTCGTCAATAGCCTTGTTGCCGAGCCCTACTATAGTGAGGCCCGGTAGTCCCTTGGTCATATCACTTTCAACTTCAATAATATGCCCGTCGAAACCAACAGGTGCAACTGATATGATCTTTGCCACCGTACCCATAATGCTTGCTAGTTAAGCATACCTGGCGCAATCTTGTAAACCATGATATAATCATATGCGTAATACCTTGGGGCTGACCATAGCTTTCGACGTGAGGACTTTAACAGACTATTTTGCATGCCGACCTCTGACGTAATCAGATAAATAATTGCAACTAAATTGCAAAACGTCCTAGCGTTCGCAAAGAGTCTTATCACTCCTCGCGCAACTGCTATGGCGTATGCTGCTTAATAATATAAGTGGCCGTGCCAGCTGTAATGCTAACGAGCAGCGGGTGCGTCATATATAGTTAGATCGATACAGGATGCTAGTCCGTCGCGCTGTATTTAAACGTTACGGATTCCACGATGCTTACATATTTGTTCTATTGCATTGGCTAAGCTAGTGGTAAAACATCAGGAATAGAACTATGCATGTAGACGAATAGTTTGTTTCTTTACGGACCCGGGGGCAGTTCCCGGCAGCTCCACCACGAAAATCCCCGACCGAAAGGTCGGGTATTTTCGTGCTACTACTGATCGAAATGCAAAAAAACAACCACCTGCGAGTAGTGGTTGTTTTTGTACGTGGAGTTTTTTTCGTGTTTGTTTATTTTTGGTCACTGTACAATTTATTTGCTCAGCGACTACCCCTATAATAAGCCTGCAAAGCGCTTGTGTCAATAACTTTATATGAGATTATTTGCGTAAAAAATACTACATGAATTAGCATAAATAACCTGTTCACCGTATGATAGCACCCTTAAATAGTCGCGAAGGGAAGTCTGCTGTAAGAAATGACTAAACTATTCGTCGCTGCGATTCGTCTTTACTCCGATCGTGATTGTCGGGCGTGGGTTGGCTCTAATCCTAGGGTCTAGCCCGTGTGATTATTTGCAAATATTGAAATCGTCATCGTGGTGCGCGCAATGCGTGAGTGCATATCAGCCGCGCATGGCTATGTAAAGCCGATGCTGCCGATATCGCTTGCAGCAGTAGACTTGCCGCGATAGGGTAACAAGAGTGTATCCACAAAATGCTCACGCGATGTGGTTGTGTGTTATTTGATTGTACGAGAATCACCGCACCATCAATTATGAAATAGTACCGAAATGTACATAATCACAAACGCCCAGACGCTAGCGACGCGCATGGATTTGATAAAGACTGGACAGCCACAGCATGGGCGCATATACCTGCGCAGCCAACCGTCCTAAGACGAATTAGCGCCGGTATGGTGCAGGGGGTCAACAGCATATGTTGTGATTACTACATATAACTATTTTTCAATTCTAAACACTTTCATAGGTGTTAGAACAGTTCATTGTATTTTTGATATACAAATATTACAACATTATTTATGTTGTATACTATTGCTTTTTTATAGTACTCATGCTAAAGTCGAATTAAGGTTTTAACAGCAAAAACAAACAAACGAAAACCCTACGCACCTTCACAACTCAGTACATCTATAATCGGCCAAAAGGCCATGACGGATAATAGGTGATGGCACCAGTACGAGATATTTGTCTGCATCCAGCAGACACGCACATTTTACTCATACGATATGTGGCATTACCTTTAGCTCCGCCATCAACACTACGAAAGTAGTGATAGGTGTACGGGTACGAAAAGTACCTCGCGCTTGGTTAATCCTTGATATCGGGTCCATACCGATAGCAGCGACGACACCAAGCGTGTAGTGGAAATTCAAAAATAGATTTGCTCCGCACAGCGGAGCGGTCAGTAGCCACGAGCGGCTATAGCGGGCGACCCTAATAGTAGTATTAATCGGTGTTTCGCTTATTTTACGCTTTGCCGCTCAGGCTCCATGTATCTTTTTACCATTAGTGATATGCTGTATCTATGCTTGGGAAAGTACTCGCAATCACTACACTCGGATCGTTCGTGTTGCTATCAGCGATTCTCCAGTCCACATCACCTTCGACCGTACATCCGGTCGTGATTCTCATAGTATTTGTCCTCATATATTTGTTAGCACTCGGCCTGCTAACTTTTTTTATTTTGGGAATTAATCGCCTGATGAAATATTTCGCACCTGATCACAGGAAGTCGATTGTCCATATGTCACTTGAGAAGTCTTACTACTTCGCCTCTGTGTTGGCTCTTGCGCCGGTCTTATACCTGGGCGTCAGGTCGGTTGGCTATGCGGGCACTTATGAAATCATGCTGATCCTTCTCTTTGAAGCGATCGCGTGCTTTTTCGTTGCAAAGCGGAAGTAGTATCCACTATTTTGATAACGGATATGGTATAATTTAACAGATATGGAACCGAAGCAGCTTGGACCGAACGGAGGGATGGAATTCCCAGCGATGCCACAACCTGAGCAAGGTGAGTATCGTATGCCAGGAAATACCGCTGAGACTTCGCCCGAACGTGGCTTTGAGACGCGTTTTGAGCGTCCTGCTGCCGTAGAACAGCTAGCGCAGCCCGCTACTCCTGTTCCGGTGCTCCCGACTCCAGTTGTTGCAGTGCAGGACGACAACGCCACCGTTTCAGCCGTGACTGATTCTAGCCTCCTGACTGCTGCTGATGAAGACTTGATCGAAAAAGAATGGGTTGATAAGGCCAAGAAGATAATCAGTGAGACAAAGGATGACCCTTATCGCCGCGAACAAGAGGTTGGTAAGCTTCAGATAGAATACATCCGAAAAAGATACGGCCGTGAAATCGGCGAAACGGCCGAATAATGGGTGACATCATCGCAGTGTTGATGGTAATTTTTGTGGCCGTGGTGGTAGTTGGAGCTGGTGCGGCAATAGCGTTTATAATGTATCGCAGAACGCTCCGAGAGGCTAAGAATTATGAGCGAGCGCTCAAGATGGTACCGATTCAGATTCACCTACCCCCAGCTAGTGATGATATCGATTCCGGCTCCAATAGCCGCGACAGCCGAGATATCACAGAAGAGGCGCTGTCACAGGCAAGTGTGATGTATAACATCATTTCAAGTACCGCGACGAAAGGCTTTAAGAGTAAAGTATATGGGCAACGCCACCTTGCCTTCGAGGTTGTCTCACGAGGAGGTCTCGTTTATTATTATGCAGTCGTTCCGACAGTCCTAATCGATTCGGTTAAACAGGCGATTGCAGCAGCATACCCATCGTCTCGCCTCGAGGAAGTAACGGAGCACAATGTATTTAGCGAAGTGGGGAAAATGAGCGGCACCATAGGGGGGGAGTTTACCCTGAAGAAACACTTTTCTCGCCCGATCGCTACATATACTGAGTCGAAACGTGATGCCTCTCGTGCACTCCTTAATGCTATGTCTGCTGCGACAAAAGAGGACGGTATCGGCGTGCAGATCTTGCTTCGTCCCGCGAAAGAGGGTTGGTCGAGCGCATCTATACATGCTGTCGAAAAAATCAAGAAAGATCGCGTAACCGGAAAGTCTTCGAACCATGGGGGGTTTTATTCGCTACGAGACATGACTGAGGCATTGTGGCGACCGCCTAGTTCAACCGAAAGCCATAAGGAACAAACATCGGTGGAGAATCAGCTGACAGCACTCGAGCAAAAGGAGATAGAGTCGATAGAGGACAAGACTCGCTATCCGGGATTTGAAGTATTAATTCGCGTCGTTGTGTCATCGAACACTGCAGGACGCTCGCAAGTGTTGATGAACAACATCGTATCGGCGTTTGCGCTCTTTGACTCCCCAAACAACAATGGGTTTCGTTTTGCGCTGACCAAAAATGTCGATGAGCTAGTGTCGTCTTATATATTCAGATTTTTTCCGCAATCAGTCGATCGCAATATACTAAATAGTATTGAGCTCTCATCTGTATTCCACTTGCCGGACCAAAATAGCATCCCAACGTCTCAGGTTAAGCGTCAGATGAGCAAGCAGGTGGACGGCCCTACTCAAACTATGGATGACGGACTATTGCTTGGATACAACGAATTCCGCGGTGCGAAAAAGCCGATCCGCCTGAGTGATGCAGACCGACGTCGTCACATACATATCATCGGACAAACTGGTGTGGGTAAATCGGTGTTACTCGAAAACCTCGCATACCAGGACATGATGGACGGACGGGGTTTTGCATTCGTCGACCCACACGGCGACTCTGTTGAGGCATTGCTCTCGAAGGTCCCCAAAGAGCGCGTGGAGGATGTTGTGTATTTCAACCCTTCGGATATGGCTAACCCGATCGGGCTCAATATGTTTGAGTTTGACCACCCCGACCAGAAGGACTTTCTCGTGCAAGAGTCAATCTCAATGCTCTACGGCCTCTACGACCCTGGTCATACCGGTATTGTTGGCCCACGATTAGAGCATATATTCCGCAACTGTGCGCTTTTGCTCATGTCCGATCCTGCCGGTGGAACGTTTATTGATATACCAAAGCTTTTGATTGACGAGCAGTTCATGAAGAGCAAGTTGAAGCATGTAACAGACCAGCAGGTTATAGATTTTTGGACAAAAGAGTTCCCAGCTTCGCAGAGGTCAAGTGAAGCTGGTGAGGTGATTTCATGGGTGGTATCCAAGTTCGGGCCGTTCATCTCAAATGATGCCATGCGTAATATTATCGGTCAGACGAAGAGTGGTTTCAAGATCGAAGATATTATGAATAACAAAAAAATTCTCCTCGTCAATCTCTCGAAAGGGAAGATGGGAGACCTAAACTCGCGCTTATTGGGCATCATTTTTGTCATGAAGTTTCAAGCGGCTGCGATGGCTAGGGCGAGCATGCTCGAAGAAGATCGCCAGGACTTTACTCTATATGTAGATGAGTTTCAGAATTTCGCGACCGATAGCTTTGAGACAATCTTGTCCGAGGCCCGTAAGTATCGTCTGAGCTTGGTTCTTGGCAATCAGTTCATGACGCAGCTCAAAGAAGAGTTGCGAGAGGCCATTATTGGAAACGTCGGCACGACCGTCACTGGTCGCATCGGTATTACAGACGCGGAAATCATGGTAAAGCGGTACAGCCCTGTATTTGATGCAGAAGATCTTACGAAGTTGCCTAACCATGAATCCGTGTGCGTGGCGCAGATTCAGGGAGTGCCATCGGCGCCCTTTAGCATGGGCTGGATACCTCCGCTAGGCCAGGCAAACCAACAGCTGAGCGATGCGCTGAAGAAACTATCTGCTGCCAAATACGGTAAGCCAAGAGCCAAGATCGAACATGAGATCTTCTCCAGACTTACTGTGGTGCAAGAACCTCCAAAGGCGCCAGGCTCACTAGTGCCTCGCCCAGGAGGCGCTCCTGTGGCACCAAAGGCCACCTCAGGTTCATCGTTCCTGGACGACTGGCTCGCTAAGCGTAAGCAGATGGCCGCTACGGCGCCTGTTGCTGCTGCGACGGTCCAACCTAATCCTTTGCCAGCGCAAACGCCGCCGCAGGCTCCATTAGCCGCCCCAGTCATACCGGCGCCCTCATTGATGGCCCCACAGTCTCCATCTACAGTTCTAGCACCGGCAGTCGCACAAGATTCATTGGTCACAACCGCTCAACCTACTGACAAGCTTCACCTTCGAGGCGATGACAAAAATGATGCTAACGAAGTCTCAGTAAAACTTCACTAGCATCAATGTATGTAGTAATTTATCTTCGGGGTGCTAACGCTTAACGCTTGCCGACTATCATGACTTTGAAGAAGTCATAGATAAGTCCGAGAACCCAACCTAGCGCGAATGCAGCTATAGACTCAGTGCCGGTCAGTGGGTAGCCATTCATCCTGGCGATGAGGTACAGGCCAAGCGTAAGCAAGAAGGCGAATACCGCGCCGGATAGGATCGCATTTGGTCGTGCGACAGTGCTACCGGTTGCGTCGCTAACCTTCTCGACGAGAGGGGCATGGATCAGCTTGCTAAACGTACGACTCGGTCCGCTCATGTGAGACCTAACCTCTTTCATAGTAGAGTCGTAGCTGAGCTTCTTGTCTCGTTTTGTCGGTCCATGCCGCTCGAGAGGTGAGTGATCGTCTGCCTTTTCTGTCTGCTTTGATTCTTTCTCGGATGAGTTAGCGAGTTCCAGCGCCTCTTTTCGAGCATCGCTTTCATTGGTCTCTTTGTCATGTCCTTTTTCGGCGTTGTTGCGTTCCTTGTCGTGTCCTATCCGCTCTTGCTCGGCTTTGCCGGCCTCAGCTAGAGACTCATTGTCGAAGTTTTTCTCTGAATTGAATTGTCCTTTTTCGTTGCTCATAACCACCCTTGCAGTCTATTAAATTGTTCCAGCGTTGAAGTCGCGACGGATAAGTCGAACTTCCTTCTTTATTTGTCGGGATCGCGCGTAGAAGTAAGCGACAACAGCGAGCAGGCCACCAGCAATTACCATGTTTTCGGTTGGACCGGTATGGGGAAGCTCGGCTGTTGTTTGCTCAACGATTAGTTTTTCGACGGGGCATTCGATGTTGATATTGACGCTATTGCCGAAGGTATTGGTCATTTTACAGTCATACGAAGAAGGGTCGCTGACACCACGTCCCATTGCGGGGATCTTCTCAAGCACTTGGACCGTAAACATGCGAGTTTGCTTCTCGCCAGGTTTGAGGGTTATCGCTGGCCAGGTAAGGACACCGTCGGCGAGGTTGCCGCTGCCATTGTTGATCACGGTTGCGTATTCAAGCACGTCATCTAGCTGTTCCTGGATAGTTACAGTGGCAGGTGCAAGGCCTTTATTTTCTACATTTATACTATAGATGATTCTATCAGAAGGCTTGGCGGTTGTGTCGATTGCGTTGCCATTTTGTGATTGGTTATTTGCCGTCTTTGTTTCGATGACAGATGCCGAGCATTTCTCGTCTTTAACCCAGACTGACTCATCTCCCGGGCAGGGCTGACATTCGGGGCTTGTCTTTAGTAGCTTGGGGTTCTGGGGGCACATCTCTGGTGGCGATACGGTGAAACCACTGACACAGCTTGTGCTGTTGGTGCGGTCACCGAGACTTGTTCGAACGATCAGCTGTACGCTATGCGTGCCTGTTTTAGCTCCAGTGTATACGTATTGATTGTTCAGTTCTGCGCTCGTCACATTTTTCGTTTCAACGACCACTCCGTCACGCTTCACTATATATGTATAACCTGTGACCTTCGCTCCATGGTCTGCGCTTGCCGTTGCCTTAAACTGGTAATTACTGAAGAGTGGGGTAATGGCAAGGCTCACACACGATGCGACTGGATCATACTTGCAGCGTGGATCACCCACAGGCAGATTTGTCTTGCCCGGTATCGTACACATTTTTACGGTTACACAATTTGGGTATACACCCGTAGTGTTTGTAGGGCACTTCAATATTGGCGGGTAAGTCTTAGTTGTGAGATTTCCGCAATCTGTGTTCAGGCCAAACCAGCCAACCGCCTTTGAGTACCCGACAAACATCTTAGCGGTATAAGTCGTATAGAGTGACATCGGCCGTGCATAGACAGTTGTTGACCCGCCAGCAGCTGTCGGTATCGTGTATTTTCGCTCACCTTGAGCAGAGCTGAAGCGATGTTCTCGCCCCCAGGATATGTACCCGCCCTTCGAAGATGCATTGATCGTGCTGGTTGCGCCTGCAAGCTCAGCTCGAGTGATCCCGAGGGCATTATAGGTATCCTTGAGGTTGTAATTATTGCTGTCGTAATTTTTCATGTATTGGCTGAGCGTACTGAATCCACCTGGTATAAAATCGTTTGTACTTGAGGCGTTTGCCGCCTCCGGGGGAGAGAATACGGCAAAAGACTGCACTACGAGAGCCAATGCAGTAAATATAAGACCGAGCCGACGGGTGGCCTCTTCTTTTTTCAGTCGTTTGGCGTAGAATCCTAGCTGGCCAACGAGTGCTGGGCTATACGCGAGATTTGATACTAATTTTTTGAACATAACCGTACCTTA
>Ga0073899_10002354_pt1 | contig 17029 bp, 15 predicted proteins | sample KloWWTmetaKNB5Ph_FD_88975 | JGI IMG/M metagenome (GOLD analysis project Ga0073899, IMG submission 88975) | Active sludge microbial communities from Klosterneuburg, Austria, studying microevolution and ecology of nitrifiers - Klosterneuburg... | ecosystem: Engineered > WWTP > Aerobic digester >...
CCCGACAAGCCCAAGCTCGTCTTCTTCTTTGACGAGGCGCATCTGCTGTTCAGTGACGCGCCGAAAGCGCTGGTCGAGAAGATTGAGCAGGTGGTGCGTCTGATCCGTTCCAAAGGCGTCGGCGTCTATTTCATCACGCAAAACCCGATCGACATTCCTGATACTGTGGCCGGTCAGCTCAACAACCGGGTGCAGCACAAGCTGAACGCCTTCACCCCGCGTGATCAGGCGGCGGTCAAATCGGCGGCGGAGACCTTCCGCGCCAATCCCAAGATCGACGTTGCGACCGCGATCACCGAGTTGAAAGTGGGTGAGGCACTGGTTTCGGTGTTGCAGGCCGATGGCGCGCCGACGCATGTCGAACGCACGCTGATCCGTCCGCCCGCCTCGCGCACTGGACCGCTGACCCCGCAAGAACGCGGCGTGATGATCACGACCGACGCGATTGGCGACAAATATGACGATCTGATCGACCGCGAATCTGCGGAGGAAATCCTGCTGGCCAAAGGCGCCCAGGCAGCGGCGGCGGCAGAGGCTGCTGAAGCTGCTGAAGAACAAGCTAAACTCGACGCGATTGCCGCCAAGGAGAAGGCCAAGGCTGAAGCCACCGCCGCCAAGGAGGCAGCCCGCGAAGCCGCCCGTCAAGCACGTGAAGCGGCGAAGCCCAGCATGGCGGAAAAGATGGTTCAATCGGCCGCACGTTCGGCGGCGACCTCGGTCGGACGCCAGCTGGCTGGCAGTTTCGGCAAATCACTGGTTCGCGGAATTTTGGGCAGCCTGTTCAAATAGGCTGGCCCGAAACGAAAAGTGCGGTCGTGTTTTTAAGGCACGACCGCACGGGTGTCCGTCGAATGCAGATGGGTCGCTATTGCAGGTCTTCGACGGACACCCAACCTTTTGAACCGTAATTGTCGCTAACCTCCACGAACAGGCCTTCGCGATTCCCTGTCGGATTGAGGCTGGTGCCAGCGCGCAGCGCGCGGACCACAGCAGCTTGTTTGCTTGCGGTCGCATACATGCTGGTATCGACGGCCACAGTCGCCCCGGCTGCCGCCCTGGGCGCTGCGGGGGCTGTCTGCGCAAGGATTGACGCCTGGCCGCTGACGGCGTTGAACGCCTTCATGAATGCCTCGGCCAGCATCTTACCATCCTTGCTCGACCCATAACCCGCTGCGTTGACCCCGCTCTCCCATGCCGACGTGCCGCCGAATGTCAGCGCCGATTTCTTGACTTCGCCGCTGCCGCTGACCAGCGTCAGGCCATTGGCTGGGCTGACCACACGGATGCCTGCGGCAACGGTCTTTTTCTTGCCCCCCAACCCACCGAACATGCCCAGCAGCGGTCCTGCGAGCGGAACGTTGCCAGCCAGACTGCCGACCGCGCCCGAGCGAACCAGCCCCTCGGTCACCGCCGCTTTGGCGATGTTGATGCTCTTGTCGACCTCTTCCTTGTCGCCGGCGATTACATTCATCAGATAATCAGCCGGATCTCCGCTCGCCGGATTGTGCGGCGTGAAGCACCCCGATTCGAGTGCGAGCGAATTGACCAGTTCGCGCGGGCTCCCGAGGCCATATTTGGTCCAGCCCTGTGTATCGCCATCGACAACCGCGATGCTGCCATAATTGGTCTCGCATTTGGTCAATACCAGCGCCGGCTCATCGTCTTTCGCTGTTACCCCCGTCGACACCGCAACGAACGCGGCAAAGCCAATCAATTTGCGCATATGTTCCCAGCCCCCTTGGATCATGCCCAATGAAGGACGGATACACCGGTGACCGAACGAATAATTGTAAGAACGCAACATTCTGCACCGCATGAACGAAGTGAAAAAATCGTCGCTGAGGCATTGCAATCCTCGGTTTAATCGCGCAATTAAACCGCGAGAGAGGAATCACTTATGAGCATGCCCGCCGCCCAAGAACTCGCCGATTTCGAGGCGCAATGCGACGCCTGGTTCCGCGAGCATACCGTCGCCGATCCGGGCTTCATGCTGCCATTGACCTTCATGGAGGTTTCGACCGACCAGCAGTTTGATTTCCTGCAGAAATGGCAGAATCAGGTCTATGAGGCCGGCTATATCGGGATGAGCTGGCCCGCCGAATATGGCGGTCGGGGCATGCATCCGGAGTTTCAGCGGATCGCCACCCGGATCATGAAGAAATATGATTCGCCGATCATGCTCAACGCCATCGGCAATGGCTGGGCCGGGCCGCTAATCCTCGACATTGGCAGCGAGGAACAGAAGAAGCGCTATATCAAACCGATGCTGGCGGCTGAGGAAATCTGGTGCCAGGGCTTTTCGGAACCAGAGAATGGCTCCGACCTCGGCAATGCGCAAACGCGCGCTGTGCGCGATGGCGACGAATATGTGGTGAACGGCTCCAAGATCTGGACCTCGCTGGGCGACCGCGCGCATATGATGATCCTGCTAGCGCGCACCAATCCGGACGCGCCCAACAAATATGCCGGGCTCAGTTTCTTCCTCTCGCCTATGCGTATTCCGGGCATCGAAACCCGGCGGATTAAGAAGCTGACTGGCGAATATGGTTTCGTGCAGACTTTCTTCGACAATGCCCGAATCCCGGCTAGCGACATCATGGGCGAGGAAGGGCAGGGCTGGCTGGTCGCGATGAAGACGCTCGAATATGAGCGTGGGGCGAAGGTCAATCTGGCGGGTGGTTCCTTCGCCAAGGAAATGGATGTCATGGAAATCCTCGACCTGGCGCGTAGCGCGCAGCGCGGGGGCAAGCCATTGCTCGACGACCCTGTGATGCGCGACAGACTGGTCGAATTCCTGATTGATGCGCAGGCGCTCAACCTCAACAATGCCCGCAGACGAATGGCGCCGCTCAATCAGGACCGCCCGATGGGGCTGTCGCTGATGAACAAATTGGCGCGGACCGAGCTGGTGCGCGAACTGACGCAATTTGCCCTGCAGTTTCAGGGTACCAAGGCGGGCTACTATGTCGGTGACGAAAATGCCGTAGATGGCGGCTTCTGGCACCGCAGCTATCTGAACAGTTTCTCCGCCACGATCGGCGGCGGCACCAGCGAAATTCAACGCAATATCATCGGCGAGCATGTGCTCGGCCTTCCGAAAACCAAGTAAAGAGAGGATAATCCATGAGCGACGCATTGGTCGAAGCCCGCGACGGCATACTGATCATCACGATCAACCGCCCCGACGCGAAGAACGCGATGAACAAGGAGGCATCGGAACTGATTGCCGCAGCCCTCGACCGGCTCGATGCCGAAAACGATCTGCGCGTCGGCATTGTTACCGGTGCAGGCGGAACCTTCTGCTCGGGCATGGACCTCAAGGGCTTCCTGCGCGGCGAGACTCCGTTTGTCGCTGGCCGTGGTTTTGGCGGTATTACGCAGAAGTCGCCGGCCAAGCCGCTGATCGCGGCGGTCGATGGCTATGCGCTGGCAGGCGGCCTTGAAGTAGCCATTGCTTGCGACATGATTGTCGCCAACGAAAATGCCAAATTCGGTATCCCTGAAGTGAAGCGCGGGTTGGCCGCAGCGGCCGGCGGCCTGATGCGATTGCCGAAGAAAATTCCGCCGCACATTGCGATGGAACTGGCGCTGACGGGTGATTTTGTTGATGCCAAGCGCGCTTATGAACTGGGCCTCGTCAATAGCCTGACTTCCGGTGCCGCGCTCGACGCAGCTATCGAACTGGCGCGCAGCATTGCCGATAACGGCCCGCTTGCCGTGAAAAAGTCGAAGCAGGTGATCGTCGAATCGGGCGAATGGAGCGAAGCCGAAATGTGGCAGAAGCAGACCGAAACGCTCGGCAACCTGTTCGCTACCAACGATGCCCGCGAAGGCGCGGCTGCCTTTGCCGAAAAGCGCAAGCCCAATTGGACGGGTACCTGATCCATTTGGAATAAAAGATAAATTTGTAGCCGACCTGAGCTGGAGAGCGTCCGATGAGGAATGCCCCTACAGGTCGGCTTCAGAATGAGTGAGACGGAGAGAGAGTGATGCACCCCAAGATTCATGCCACGGTTAACCCCGATAAACCGGCCGTCATCATGGCCGGGTCCGGGCAGGTTGTGACCTATGCCCAGCTTGAAGCCAATTCGAACCGGGTGGCGCAGCTGCTGCGTTCGCTCGGGCTTGGCCATGGCGATACGATTGCCATGTGCATGGAAAACCGGGCCGAGTTTTTCGATCTCGCATGGGGTGCGCAGCGCGCCGGTCTGGTCTTTGTGGCGATCAGCAACCGGCTGACTGCTTCGGAGATCGATTACATCCTGCAAGACAGCGGTTCGCAGGCGTTGTTTACCTTTAACTATCTGGGCGACACGCTTGACCAGATCGAAACGCCGGTGAAGCGCTATATCGTCGGTGGCGAACGCGCGGGATGGACACCGCTCGCATCCGAACTGGCCAAAATGCCGACAGACCCGGTTGCGGATGAGCGCGCCGGCACCGACATGCTCTACAGTTCCGGCACCACGGGTAGGCCCAAGGGTGTGCGCCTGCCGCTTCCTGAAGACTCCGACATCGCAGCGGTCAACCCGCTGGCGATGATTGCTGCCGGTGCCTTCGGCTTCACCGGCGACAGCATCTATCTGTCACCCGCCCCGCTTTATCACGCCGCCCCGCTGCGCTGGTGCATGGCGGTGCATCGCCTTGGCGGTACCGTGGTGGTGATGGAAAAATATGATCCCGAAGAGGCACTGGCCGCGATCGAGAAATACAAGATTACCGACAGCCAGTGGGTGCCAACACATTTCGTGCGCATGCTCAAGCTGCCTGAAGAGGTGCGCGCGAAATACGATGTCTCGTCGCTGAAATGCGCCGTCCATGCCGCAGCCCCCTGCCCGGTTCCGGTGAAGGAGGCGATGATCGCTTGGTGGGGTCCGGTATTGCGCGAATATTATGCGGGTACCGAAGGCAATGGCTTTACCTTCATCAACAGCGAAGACTGGCTGGCGCACAAGGGTTCGGTCGGCAAGGCATTGAATGCCATCATCCACATCTGTGGCGAGGATGGCGAGGAAGTGCCGGTGGGCGAGGAAGGCGTCGTTTATTTCGAGAGCGAATCGCAGTTCAGCTATCATAACGACCCGGTAAAAACCGCCGAAAGTCGTCACCCGAAGCATCCGAACTGGTCGATGCTCGGCGATGTCGGCAAGGTTGATGAAGAGGGCTTCCTCTATCTGACCGATCGCAAGAGCTTCATGATCATTTCGGGCGGTGTGAATATCTATCCGCAAGAGATCGAAAATCTGCTCGTGCACCATCCCAAGGTTGCCGACGCCGCCGTTATTGGTGCGCCCGATGACGATATGGGCGAGCGTGTGGTCGCCATCGTCCAGCCGCTCGACTGGGCCAATGCAGGTGACGAACTGGCCGACGAACTCAAGGCCTATCTGCGCCCCAGCCTGTCGGGCGTGAAGATGCCGCGGCAGATAGACTTCCGCGAAGAGCTGCCGCGCCATGCGACGGGCAAGCTCTACAAGCGGCTGCTGCGCGACGAATATTGGGGAAACAAAGACAGCCGGATCGTTTGAGGAGTTTGAGGATATGAACGCACCCGTCGCAAAGCCCGAAACCGCCATCGCGGTTATCGATCCCAAATCCTATGCGGCATGGGATCCGCTGCTCGACCTGTTCGACGAGATCCGGGCGGAAACCCCAGTGCTGCGCATCGAAAGCCCGACCGACGATCACGCGCCCTTCTGGCTGATTACCCGCCATGAAGATGTGATGCGGATCAGCAAGGACAATGCGACCTTCCTTAACAGCCCGCGCCCTTCCGTATTGACCAACCGCGCGGGTGAGGATCTGGCGCGGCAGATCACCGGCGGTTCGCCCAATCTTGTCCAGTCGCTGGTTTCGCTCGATGCGCCCAAGCATCCCAAATTGCGGCGGCTGACCCAGGAATGGTTCATGCCCAAGAATCTGAAGCTGATCGAAGCCGATATCAAAGAGCTCGCTAAGCGTACCGTTGATCGGTTGATTGCTGCCGGGCCGGAGGCGGATTTCGTGCCGCTGGTTTCCGCACCCTATCCGCTGCATGTGGTGATGCAGATATTGGGCGTGCCCGAAGAAGACGAACCGCGCATGCTGTTCCTGACGCAGCAGATGTTCGGCGGGCAGGATGAGGATCTGAACAAGACCGGCATGGCTAATCTGTCACCCGAGCAGATCTCGCAGATCGTGCTGGGCGCGGTGAAGGATTTCACCGAATATTTCGAGAAGCTGGCCGAGGAACGGCGGCAGAATCCGGGCAAGGATGTCGCAACTATCCTTGCCAACGGTACGATCGACGGTCAGCCGCTCGATCCGCTCGACCTTGCAGGATACTACATCATTGTCGCCGCAGCCGGGCATGATACGACCTCTGCGAGCACGGCGGGTGCGATGCTTGCGCTTGCCAAAGACCCGGAGCAATTTGCCAAGGTGAAGGCAGACCGGAGCCTTGTCGCAGGCATCGTTGAGGAAGCGATCCGCTGGACCACGCCGGTGCAGCATTTCATGCGCATGGCGAATGAGGATGTCGAAATCGCGGGTGTGCAGATTGCCAAAGGCGATTGGTTGATGCTCAACTATGTCGCCGCGAACCACGATCCGGCGCAGTTCGACGAACCACGTAAGTTTGAAGCTGCACGTGACCAGAACCGGCATATCGCCTTTGGCGCCGGTGCGCATCAATGCCTCGGCCTGCATTTGGCCCGGCTGGAAATGCGGATCTTGTTCGAGGAGATTCTCGACCGTCTCGATTCGGTCGAGTTGGCCGGCGAACCGAAACGCGCCAATTCGACCTTTGTCGGCGGGCTCAAGACCTTGCCGATACGCTTTCGCGCCAGCTAGGCCCCGGCCCGCCGCTTGGGATTAGCGGCAGCGATAGCGGTCGCGGTCGATTTCGCGTCCAAGGATGGCGCCGCCGGCTGCACCCAATATGGTGCCGATCGCGCGGTCACCGCGGGTGTCGATTGCGCGACCAATCAATGCGCCACCTGCGGCACCTATGATCAAGCCGGTGGTCCCGTCGCTGCGGCGGCAATAATAGCGATCATCGTCGCCGCGCCACACCCGCGTGTCGCGATAGATCGGCTCCGCATTACGTTGCTTTTTCTTATAATATCCATGTGCCGGGGCATGGCGCGGTGGATCTGCAAGCGCTACGCTTGGCAGCGCGAGGGCAAATGCGGCTGTGGTTGCGATCAGCTTCTTCACGATCTTCTCCTTATTGGTTGCAGCCAATGCGCCGATTTTAGATGAACGAAATCTAGACGGAAGCGAATATGTTGGTCGAACGGTTTCGTACGAGCGTCGAAGCGTTGGCCGATGGGTGCTTGTCATTGCTGCACGGCAGGCTTAACCATGGGGCATGGCAAATATTATCGCGTTCATCCTTGGCCTTATCGCACTGGTTCTGGCCATTCCCGCATTCTTCCCACTGCTAGGTTGGCTCAACTGGCTGATTATCGTCATTGCGGGCGCAGGGGTCGCCTTTGGCTTTGCGTCCGACAAGAATGCGGGGCGCAATTTCTGCCTTGTCGTCGTTGCCATCTGCGCCATCCGACTGTGGCTGGGCGGCGGGATCATCTGATCCGCCCAAAACTGACATGACCACCGCCAACCTGCAAACGCCGCAAGGCGGTGGGCTTCCTTACGCCTTTTCAGCCTATCTGATCTGGGGTTTCCTGCCGGTCTATTTCAAATTGCTGGCCGGGGTTCCGGCGCTGGACATATTGGCGTTCCGCATCGTCTGGTCGGTGCCCGTCGTTTTCATCATTCTCTATTTCCGCAGCCAATGGGGCGAATTTGCCGCTGCCATTGCCAATCCCAAAGCGCGTCGTGCGATGATGCTGTCGGCGGTGCTGATTGCGATCAACTGGCTGGTCTATGTCTGGGCGATTACCACCGACCGCGTGTTGGCGACGAGCATCGGCTATTATCTGAACCCGCTGGTCAACGTGCTGCTCGGGCGGCTGTTTCTGGGCGAACGATTGACCAAGCTGCAAGGGTGGGCCGTGGCTGTGGCCGCGCTCGGCGTCCTCATCCTGCTCGGCGGTTCGCTTGAAACCGTCTGGATCAGCCTGACTTTGGCTTTCAGCTTTGGCACCTACGGCCTCGTCCGCAAGACTGCGCCGACGGGTTCGGTTCCGGGCCTGGCGGTGGAAATGTGTCTGCTCGGGCCGATAGCGCTGGCTGTATGTATCTGGAGTGTTTCGCAAGCCGGAGGTTTCCGTGATATCGGAACCGAGGCCTTGCTTGCGGCCGGAGGGGCGATCACCGTTATTCCGCTGCTGCTGTTTGCGACAGCCGCGCGGAGGATGAGCTATACCGCGCTGGGGTTCGTGCAATATCTGGCGCCGACCATTGTTTTTCTGCTCGGCGCATTCGTTTATGATGAACCGCTCGATGCGACCAAGCTGGCCTGTTTCGCGCTGATCTGGACGGCTATTGCCTTGTTCAGCATCGATGCTTTCCGGCGGATGCGGTCAGGAAGCCAATAGCTTCCAGCCGATGGTTTCGCCTGCATGGAAGGGCGAAACCGACGTGCCGTTTGCATCGACCGACAGCGGAACATCAACGGGCGATTTTTCCAGCGTGACCGTGCCTTCGTTCAGCGGCAATCCGTAAAAGCGGGGGCCGAATTCGGAAGCGAAGTCCTCGAGCCTGTCGAGCGCACCTTCTTCTTCAAACACCGTCGCATAGCTTTCAATGGCATAGGGTGCATTGAATATACCCGCGCACCCGCAGGCTGATTCCTTGGCCGATACCGAATGCGGCGCGCTGTCAGTTCCGAGAAAGAATTTGGGATTTCCCGAAACCGCCGCCTTGCGCAGCGCCAACCGGTGCTTTTCGCGCTTGGCGACGGGCAGGCAGTAAGCATGCGGGCGTATGCCGCCGACCAGCATTGCGTTGCGATTGATATGGAGGTGCTGCGGGGTGATCGTCGCGCCGATATTCGAGCCCGAAGCGGTCACGAAATCAACCGCCTCCGCCGTAGTGATATGTTCGAACACGATTTTCAACGCAGGATATTCGCGTACCAGCGCCGTCATAGTCCGGTCGATAAAAACAGCCTCGCGGTCAAAAATGTCCACCTCATGATCGGTCACTTCGCCATGCACCAGCAATGGCATGCCGATGTCCTGCATAGCTTCCAGCACCGAACGGATATTGTCGACCGACGTGACGCCATGTGCGCTGTTTGTCGTAGCGTGCGCTGGATAGAGCTTGGCGGCAGTAAACACGCCCGCCTTGTGGCCGCGCCGGATTTCTTCCGGGTCGGTTCCGTCGGACAGATAACAGGTCATCAGCGGGGTGAAGTCGAGACCTGCAGGCAGCGCCGCCAATATGCGGTCGCGATACGCGTTCACACCGACGACATCGGTCATCGGCGGCGACAGGTTGGGCATCACGATAGCGCGGGCAAATTGGCGCGCGGTATAGGGCAGCACCCCCTTCAGCATATCCCCATCGCGCAGGTGCACATGCCAGTCATCGGGGCGGCGGATTGTCAGAGTCGTCACGGTCATGGCTTCCCTTTAGGCGCGTGGCTCCCTATCTGTCACCCATGTCTGCACCCCGATTATTCGATCGCGCCCTTATCCGCCTTTCCCCACAAGAAGAAGGCGAGGATGTGCGCGGATTTCTGCAAGGGCTGGTGACGCAGGACACACAGGCTGACCTGCCTGTATGGGCGGGGCTGCTGACGCCGCAGGGCAAGGCGCTGTTCGATTTCTTCCTGTGGACCGATCCTACGACAGGCTCAGGAAAGCCGGATTTGCTGATCGACTGCGAGGCGGCACAGGCCGAGGCGCTGGCGCGGCGATTGTCGCTCTATCGGCTGCGGCGCAAGATCGCGATTGGCGTTGATCCGGCGCTTGGTGTGTTCTGGGCCGCGGGCGCCCCCGATCGCCCGGCCGACCCGCGCTTGCCCGAATTGGGAGTGCGCTGGATTGGCCCGATATCGACAGACGATGTCGATATCAGCCTATTCTACCGCGCACACCGTCTGTCGCTTGGCGTGCCCGAGGGGCTGGCCGAGCTGGGAAGTGACGCGACGCTGTGGCTGGAAACCAATGCAGCGGAATTGAACGGCGTGTCGTTTGCCAAAGGCTGTTATGTCGGCCAGGAAAATACCGCACGGATGAACTGGCGGCAGAAGGTCAACCGGCGGCTGGTTGTCGTGCCGATTGCCGAAGCTGATTTTGCCAAGGCGCGCACCAGTTATCCGGAACTGGGCCTTGCGGTCGAACTGCGCCGGGTGGAGAATATGGCGGGTCTTGCGCTCCCGGCGTGGCAGGCAGCAGCATTCGCCGCCGATTGACAAGCCCGCTGTGGTCGCCCACCGCACTTTTGGTTTTCGACGAAAGGATGGTTGATGGCAGCATATCTGCTGATGGTTTCGGCACTAATTACGGCCAGCGCGGCGGCGGCTGACGCAAAGACCGACGAAGCGCTGTTTGAAGCATCGGCGAGCTGCGTGGCATATCATGTCTTCGCCACATCGCAGATGGATCCGGTCTCTGAAGAAGCCAAACTGAGCGAGGAGAAGGCCACCACCTTTCTGCTGGCCGCCTATAGTAAGGATGCCGCCATGAATCCTGATGCAGTTGAAGCCAGAATTGAGAGCATCGTCGAAGGACTGATTGACGACAGGGTAACGGTCGAACCCGTCCAGCATGCTAAGGAAATTGCCGAACTGAAGCAGGTTTGTAGCGAGTTCGAGCCGGCAGCATTGGCGATTGTCGAGGCTGCAGGGCTGAATAGCGACGCGAAATAGTGGTTCAGCATCACGACATCTTGCCTGACTAAATTTGCCTTATGATCATTTTTCCTCTGCTTTTGTGGTTCCAGCCGCTTTCGGCCGAACAGGAAGATTATAATGCCCTGCTATCCTGCGCCGCTTTCCATGCGGTCGAGGCCGAGCGGGGGGCATCCAGCAATCGGGAGGCGCAGCTTGCAGCGTCGCGGGATTTTCTTGATGTAGCGGCCGCACTGGCCAGAGCAAAGTCGCTGGGCACCGTAGCCGAAGCGGATTTGAAACAATTACAAACAGATTATGCGCGCCATCTGCGTGAAGGCGAGGCCAAAGCGATGGCGGAACAATGGACTGCTCTCGACCTCGCCTGCCGCGAACTGTATCCCGCGCTGGGCAAAGTGGCTGCTGAAAGCAAACTCGACGACAAGCGGCGCTAACACCCCCTTTGCCGGTTCAGATATGCAGTGCCCGCGCCTTTCGCGCAGCTTCTGCACGGCTCGTGACCTTCAACACCCGCAACAAGGCCGATACGTGGATGCGTACCGTATAAGGCGAAATGTCGAGCGAACGGGCAATTTCCTTGTTCGATTTCCCCTGCGCAATCAACGCCATGACTTCGCGCTGTCGCGCGGTCAGATCGACTGGGCTGAATTCGGAATTTTGCGCATCCCAGCCATTGGCCGCTTGCGAAAGCTCTACGACAAACTCTCCATTGCGAACCTGTGCAATCGCGTCGAGCATGCGTGCCGATGGTACCTGTTTGTCGACGAAGCCATCAGCGCCCTTTTCCATGACCATATTGATCGTGGCTTCATCGTCCACCATTGACACGATAACGATAGAAGCGGTCGGGTATTGCGTGCGCAATGCCTTCAGCGTTTCCTGCGGCTTCATGCCGGGAAACAGCAGGTCGAGAATGAACAGTTCGGGCGACTCGCCTTGTGCGGCGACCGCCATGACTTCGTCCATAGTTGCTGCCTGACTGATCTCCGCGTCTGGAAACCGTCCTGCAAGTAACTGGACTATGCCTTCCCTGAATACCGGATGATCGTCGGCAACAACGATGCGTTCGGCCTTTGCCATTGTTTTCATTTCCGATTTGATTTCGGGGCGTATTACTTAGGATAGTATAGTCTGCAAGACCAGCAGCGATTTTTTTCCGATCGCACAAAGCAGGCCAATCGTATCAAAACGCGCCAATTCGCACCGATGACAGCAGGGATCGCAGCGCCGACGGCCGCAACGGCTTTGTCATCAACTGTACGCGGGGTAACTCGATCAGCGAACGCACACGCGCCTCGTCATGCCCCGTCATGATGATGGCCGGGGTTTCGGTCCCGGTTATCGAACGAATATGCGCTATGCATCGCGTACCCGTGATGCCGCTTCCCAAATCAAAATCGGTCAGGATGAGGTCTGCCAGCTCGACCGTATCAGGCATTGTGTCGAAATCCTGAACTAGGCATCCCCACCCTTTCAACAATGCTGCGGTTGCGGCGAGCACATCGCGGTCATCTTCGATCAGGACTATCCTGAACCCAGCCAGGGGGGTGCGGTTCATCGATAGCGGATTGTCCGTGCCTTCGCCGGCGCTGGAAGCAGTGCGGAAGCCGCAAATGGATGCAACCGTGCCCTTACCCAATGTCGAGTGCAATTTGATTTCGAGGCCGCATAACTGCGCCAGCCGGGCAACGATCGCGAGGCCAAGGCCGACGCCATCTCTGTCTCTGTCACCCGGCTGCTGGACGCGGTAGAATTCCTCAAAAACAAAAGGCTGATGCTCATCGGAAATCCCGATACCTTGATCATGCACCTCCAGCGTGACTTTGTTTCCGGAGCGCCGCACGCCGACCAGCACGGATCCGCCTTCGCCATATTTGATGGCATTGGACACCAGATTCTGGAGCATTGTCGTCAACAAAACCGGGTCGGCGATTACCGTTGCCGAAGTTGCGACGAATCGCAGATCAACATTGTTCCATTTTGCCGCTTCTTCATTTTGCTCCATCACATCAGACAGGATCATATTCAGATCGACGCTGTTCGGCGCATATTTCAACGTTCCACTGTCGAGCGTTGAAATATCAAGCAGCGATTTGAACAAGCGCGCGACACCTTGCAAAGCGCGCTCTATCCGTTCGACTATCTGCGATTGCGTGCCGTTCAGCCGGGTATCCCGCAACCCGGCAAGGAAAAGCCCTATGGCATGGACGGGTTGCCGCAGGTCATGGCTCGCCTGGGCCAGAAATCGGGACTTTGCCAGATTGGCGTTCTGGGCGTCGGTTCGTGCTTCGGCAGTCTGTCGCAACAGCGCAAAGGCATAGGTCGGGACGGCGGCTGCCGTGAACACCATCGTCATCACCATATCCGGATTGTCGCGCCAGAACGGGTTGAAAATTGTAGTGACCATGATGGAAAGCTGGGCCATCACCCATGCGGCCAGCAGATATTTCGGGCCATAGCGCATGCCATTGCCGACCGTGACCCAAAGGACGAGCGCGAACAGCGGCATCATCGCAAAACCTCCAACGATCATGCCATGCGTCAGCGACACATAGTCACCCAGCATCGTGATTGCTCTGCGTGCCGGATAATGACCTGGCCACCGCAGAATCGTCCAAAAGATGACCAGCGAGAAAATAGTGAAGCCGACATAATAGGTAAGCATGATGCGCACGACGTCTGCGGGTAGGTCGGTTGGTCCGATGCCTGCGCCGCGCAAAAGGACATAAACTGTCACCAGGAAAATATACCAAAAACGAACAATGGCCTGACCTCGCTCGGCCTTCGCCTCATCGGCAAGCTCCATCGTTGCTTCTATCGCGAGTTTCCGGAACGATATTGCCATGCGCTTTTCCTGTTCTGGCGGCCGCTGAAGGGTATCCGCGGCAGTGCGAACTATTGGCTTTGGGTTATGTGCGCCAGTGGTATTTGGTCCGACTCTGGGGCGATACTCCATTGCATGATCCGCAGCTGCGGTTCACCTGCCGGGGCCGGCACGGTTGGTATTGCGAGTCCATTTCCGTTTAGACTGTGGCTCAACGTGCGAACTTCGAATGTGCCGCTGGTCCAATCCAGCGGCGTCGTTTCGGACGCTTTGCCGATTCCGGCTTCTTCGGCGAAGCTTTCCAGTCCGGATTGCGCCAAACCCGCTGCCTCCACAACAATTACCCCATCAGCCAGCTTGCGGACAGTCAAAAAGGGATAGACGATTTGCACGCCGGGGATCATCGGAAAGAGAAAATCGCGGTCGAGCGTGCCGCTGATCTGGTAATCGACGTCGAACAATCCTTTGCCGCGATAGATTACCGATTTCCAACCCTCATGCTGCATCAACCGGGCTGCAATCTTGTAGTTCTCAGACTCGTCGAAGGGATTGAATCCGATCATTCGGATGACGGCTTTCTCTTCCTCTTCCTGCGCGATCCGGCGATCTTCCCATTCGGCTTTGCGCTCGGCTGCGGCCTCTACCGTGCAGCTACGATCCGGCCTGCCTTGCGCGTCGCTAACCGGCTTCAAATTGCCGGCATCGTCATAGCAATAGGCCATTATATCGGACCATGTCGCGCCACGTCCGCCTCTGTCTGCCAAATCGGCTTCCGCTGCGATGAAGCGGATCTGCCCCTTATAGCGGAATTCAAAGCGGCCATCGGATTCGACCAACAGGCTGCTGTCGAACAGTCCGGGGATAAAGATGCACGACGACAGCGCGAGTGCCGCCATGAAGAGGCATCCGATATGGGCTATGTATCGCAGGGGTCGGGGTAACGACATGGCCGCAGCCTAAATGGCCGCGGCCAAATGGCCAGCGTTGCGATGTGCTAAGTCAAGCTAAGCCTAGACGTCCAGATTGGCGACGTTGAGCGCATTATCCTGAATGAATTCGCGGCGCGGTTCGACCACATCGCCCATCAGCTTCTCGAAAATCTCGCCCTCTTCCTGGCTGTCTTCAATTGTCACCTGCAACAGCGAACGGGCCGTCGGGTCGAGCGTGGTCTCCCAAAGCTGATCGGCATTCATTTCGCCCAGCCCCTTATAGCGTGCGATCGACAGGCCCTTGCGGCCGGCCGCCAGCACTGCGTCGAGCAGTTCGGACGGGCGGGTGATCGCCTTGTCGGCCGATGCCTTGCGCGCAGCGGGGCTTTGTACTTCTTCGCTGTCCGCGGCTTCAACTTCGGATTCAGGCTCGGCTGCGGCCGCCCCCGATTTGACCAATCGGGCGGGCGTCAGATAGCTTTCGGCTTCTTCCATCGCCAGACGGTGCAGCTTACGGGCCTCTGCACTGATAAGGAAGCTGCGCTCGATGATGTGGTGGTCGGAAACGCCGCGCCAGCGACGCTCGAAATGATAGCCGCCCTCTTCGGCGACACGCCCAGTCCAGACGCTTTCAACGTCCTGCGCATCCATCCATGCAGCTGCCTTGGCGACCGCGGCTTCGCGCTCTGCGCCTTCCAGCTCGGGGGCCAGCGCGCCGTTCAACGCCAGTCCTTCGATGATGGTCGGATCATAGCGCCGCGGCACATAGGCCATCAGGCTGCGCATCCGCCGCGCATGTTCGACCAGAGCAGCCAGATCATTGCCGCTGCGTTGCCCTTGTGCGCTTTCGAGCAGCACGCCGCCCAAGCCGGCGTCGACCAGATAATTGTCGAGTGCTGCATCGTCCTTCAGATAGAGTTCGCTGCGCCCTTTGGCGACTTTGTACAGCGGCGGTTGCGCGATGTAGAGATGCCCCGCCTCGATAATCGGCTTCATCTGCCGGTAGAAGAAGGTGAGCAAGAGTGTGCGGATATGGCTGCCGTCGACGTCCGCGTCGGTCATGATCACAATCTTGTGATAGCGCAGCTTTTCGAGGTTGAAATCATCACGGATGCCGGTGCCCATCGCCTGGATCAGCGTGCCGACTTCCTTTGACGAAATCACCCGGTCAAAACGCGCGCGCTCCACATTCAGGATTTTACCCTTCAGCGGCAGGATAGCCTGATAATGGCGGTCGCGTCCCTGTTTGGCCGATCCGCCTGCCGAATCACCCTCGACCAGGAACAGCTCGGACTTGGCCGGATCACGTTCCTGACAATCGGCGAGTTTGCCGGGCAGCGAGGCGATGTCCATTGCGCCCTTGCGACGGGTCAGTTCGCGCGCCTTGCGCGCGGCTTCGCGGGCAGCAGCCGCGTCGACGATCTTGCCAATCAGCGTCTTGGCGTGCGCGGGATTTTCCTCAAGCCACTCGGCCATCTTGTCGGCCATCAGGCTTTCGAGAGGCTGGCGGACTTCAGAGGAAACCAGCTTGTCTTTGGTCTGCGACGAAAATTTGGGGTCGGGCAGTTTGACCGAAACGATCGCGGTCAGCCCTTCGCGCATATCCTCACCGGTCAGCGACACTTTTTCTTTTTTGAGGATGCCCGACTTCTCGCCATAATTGTTGATCGTGCGGGTCAGCGCGGCGCGGAAAGCGGCCAGGTGCGTGCCACCGTCGCGCTGCGGGATGTTGTTGGTGAAGCAGAGGACGTTCTCATAATAGCTGTCGTTCCACTCGAGCGACACGTCGATGCCAATGCCGTCGCGCTCAGACGAAATCGCAATCGGATCGGGCATGATCGGCTGTTTGTTGCGATCGAGATATTTGACGAACGCCGCGATGCCGCCTTCATAATAGAGGTCATGCTCGAGCACATCGGCATGGCGCTTGTCGCGCAGCAAGATGCGGACGCCCGAATTGAGGAACGCCAGTTCGCGATAGCGATGCTCGAGCTTGTCGAAATCGAATTCGGTGACGTTCTTGAAGGTGTCGGTCGACGCCATGAAAGTCACGCGTGTGCCCTTTTTGGGCTTTCCGTCGACCACCGGCGCATCGCCTTTGACGATCAGCGGCGCGACCGCATCGCCATGCTCGAACCGCATCCAATGCTCTTTGCCCTCACGCCAGATGGTCAGTTCGAGAAATTCGGAGAGTGCGTTGACCACCGAAACACCCACGCCGTGCAGGCCGCCCGACACCTTATAAGCGTTATCGTCCGACGTGTTCTCGAACTTTCCGCCCGCGTGTAGCTGGGTCATGATGACCTCAGCGGCGGACACGCCTTCTTCCTTGTGCATGCCTGTCGGTATGCCGCGGCCATTATCTTCAACCGAAACCGAACCGTCGGGGTTCAGTTCGATCAGCACCAGATCGCAATGTCCGGCCAGCGCCTCGTCAATCGCATTGTCCAAAACCTCGAACACCATGTGGTGCAGACCTGAGCCATCATCGGTATCGCCGATGTACATGCCGGGCCGCTTGCGCACCGCATC
>Ga0073899_10002355_pt1 | contig 17026 bp, 14 predicted proteins | sample KloWWTmetaKNB5Ph_FD_88975 | JGI IMG/M metagenome (GOLD analysis project Ga0073899, IMG submission 88975) | Active sludge microbial communities from Klosterneuburg, Austria, studying microevolution and ecology of nitrifiers - Klosterneuburg... | ecosystem: Engineered > WWTP > Aerobic digester >...
CCGGATGGAGATAGGTGCCCTGATCCCAGTTCATGCCGTACACACGCAAGAACCCGGCAAGCAGGAAGATAGCGATCAGAGCGACCGCGTGTGGTGTCGGCGTCAGTCGTCGAATACTCACAACAGCGAATCTTACTGATGGTGATCACTGGCTCACAATTGACCGCGCGATCTGCGGCTTTCTATACTCGCAGAAGATTCGTCCTGCCGCATCGCTTTCCAACAGTAAGCATGCGGTCGGTGGGACCGTCACGGCGTTCAGATTCGAGGGTCGGCGGCATGGTCAGCAAGCTTCGAATTGTGTTTCTCGGCTCACCCGAAATTGCTATCCCTTCGCTGCAAGCGCTCGCGCGGCACCCGGAGATAGATGTCCGTCTCGTCGTCACACAGCCCGACCGGCCGGCCGGCCGGGGCCGGCGGTTGACTCCGCCACCGGTGCGCCTCGCGGCGGACGCGCTCGGTATCGATGTCATTCAACCTGAGACGCTCCGTGACCCCGTGGCGCTCGATCGCATCCGTCAGTCCGAACCCGACCTGCTGGTGGTGGTCGCCTTCGGCGAGATTCTGCGCAAGCCGATGTTGGAGATCGCGCCACTGGGCTGTCTGAATGTCCACCCGTCACTCCTGCCGAAATACCGGGGCGCGTCACCAATCCCTGCCGCGATTCTCAACGGCGACCCGGTGACAGGTGTCTCGATCATGAAGCTGGTTCGTAAGCTTGACGCCGGCCCGCTCGTGGCCCAATGCGCGATCGGTGTTGCGCGCGACGATGTGACGGGTTCGCTGTCCATCCGTCTTGCCGAGCTCGCCGCTGAGATGATTCCGGCGATCGCGCTCGGTTACGCGCGTGGGACCCGTGTCCCGATCGAGCAGGATCATGCCGCGGCGACGTTCACCCGTGAGTGGACAACGGACGATGCGCGGATCGACTGGTCGCGGCCGGCGGTCGAAATCGAGCGGCTGGTCCGCGCCGCCGATCCATGGCCAGTGGCCTGGACAACCATCGACGGCGAGCGCTTCCGTGTTACCGCGGCGAGCGTCGTTGTTGCCAGCGACGTCGACAACAGTCCCGGAGAAATCGTGGTCGTCGGCGGTGATGTCATGACACAGACAGGTCAGGGCATGTTGCGCCTCGCGCGTGTTCAGCCGGCCGGCAAGAAGGAGATGAACGCGGCTGACTGGTGGCGCGGCCGTCGCGGTGGCGCCGTGACCTTTCAATAGCCGGTCAGACGACGTTCTTTTCCCGCAAGCTCGATATCCTCTCGCCGTCGTATCCCAGCTCGGTGAGGACTTCGTCGGTATGTTCCCCCAGCCGCGGCGGCGGCGTCCTGACGCTGCCGGGTGTATCTGACAGCTTTATCGCAACGCCCGGCAGGCGAAGCCCCGGTAAATCCGCCCGAGGAATATCGACAACCATCTCGCGATACTGGGACTGGGGCAGACCGAGAACCGTGTCGATTGAGTTGACCGGGCTGCACGGCACTCCCGCAGCATCCATCGCCACGGCCCAATCAACTGCGCCACGCGCCGCGAGGATCGGCACAAGCGTCTGGTGGAGCGCGTCTCGATTGGCGCAACGGTCGATGTTGGTGGCGAAGCGGGGGTCAGTGACGAGATCCGGCTGCTCGATCGCGCCGCAGAATCGTCTCCAGAGGGCATCGGTTGCGACGGCGACGACGAGATACCCATCTCCGGTCGGGAACGCACCATATGGGGCAACGCTGGCGTGAAACGAGCCAAGCCGGCCGGGGACTTCACCAGAAGCGAGGTAGGCAACGGCGTGATACGTAAGCCAGGAGATCTGCCCTTCCAGAAGAGAGCTCTCGACTCGTTGACCCTGTCCCGTGCGTTCCCGAATGTACAGCGCCGCGAGGATACCCTGGACAGCGTTCGCTCCCGCCGTCAGGTCGACGACCGATGTTCCGACTCGCACCGGCGCTCCGTGTTCGTCGCCCGTAATGCTCATCAGCCCCGCGTATGCCTGCATCAGTAAGTCGACGCCTGCCCGATCGCGATCGGGGCCATTGCTCCCGACCGCCGAGATGGCGCAATAGATCAGCCGCGGGTTGATCTCACGAAGGTGCTCGTACCCGAGACCCCAACGCTCGGTTGTGCCGGGCCGGAAATTCTCGATCAGAATGTCCGACTTCGCAACGAGCGCGCGCGCCACCTCCTGGCCTTCAGTTGTGCCGAGATCGAGCGTGATGCTCCGCTTGTTGCGGTTGGCGCTCAGGTAGTACGTGCTCTCACCGTTCCAGAAAGGTGGATAGCCACGGGTATCGTCGCCACGGATGCGCGGCTCGACCTTGATGACATCGGCGCCGAGGTCTCCGAGGGTCATCGACGCGAACGGGCCTGCAAGATGCCGGCTCAGCTCCAGGACGCGGATGCCGGCGAGTGGTCCACTCACGATTCATACTTCCTTCCGGTCAAGATCCAGTGAACGATGGCTCGCGCCGCTCGGCGAACGCCGCCAGTGCCTCGGCGCGGTCACTTGTCCATGCCGAGCTCGTGACGCCATCGATATGATGGCGGGACGCTGCTTCAGCCCCAGCGCGGATGCTCAGGCTCATGTTCTCCTTAGTTAACATAAGTGAGCGCGGCGCAAGCTTTGCGACTTGCGCGGCAAGCTCCTGGGCAGCAGTGTCGGCGTCGACCGCGATTCTCGAAACGATCCCGAAGCTCTCCGCTTCTGGCGCCGGAACCCAGCGAGCGGTGAGCAGAAGATCCTGGGCACGGGCCAGCCCGACCAGCGAGATCAAGTGGTGAGACGGCGACGGAACGGCGACGCGTGGCTCTGGATAGCCGAATCTGGATGTCGGCGATGCCACTCGCAGGTCTCCCGAAATAGCCAACTCGGCCCCGAGACCTGCGCAGGCCCCGTCGATCGCCGTGATAACCGGAGATGGAAAGCGCCGCAGCTTGTCCAGCACTTGATGCATCAACGTGACTTGGACATGGGCGAACTCAGCGCTCGCGTCACGTGACTCCTTGAGGTCGATCCCTGCGCAGAACCCGGGCGCGGTCGCGCCGAGGATCAGGACGCGGGGCGGATTTCGGCGAAGCGCGTCGAGCTCAGCGTCGAGCAACTCCAGCAATGCCAGATTCACCGCGTTGCGGACAGCCGGCCGATTCAGAGTCCAGGTGACGATGTCCCCATCGGCCGCAACCAACAGGCTCGATTCCGTCGCGTTCACAGCATCATCTCACTCTCATTGGCAATCAGTGTCGACCTCGGTGGGCATCTGCGATCAGGGGAGCTCGCCGATCATCATATTGCGGATAACGGATCTTGTACGCATACGAGGAATATCACGCGCAACGCGCTTTGAGTCAGACATCATCGAGATCCGCCCACCTCGCCAGATCCGGCGCGACCCACCGGTCCATCCGATCCAGGAGGCTGGCAGGATCGTCATCGACGATCAACAGCTCGTGGTGGCCACCCAGCAGAAATCCATCGGCGACAAGGCTATCCAGAAACGCCAGCAACCGATCGTAGAAGCCGCCCGAATTCAGCAGCCCGACCGGCTTGCGATGGATGCCGAGCTGAGACCAGGTGAGGATCTCGAAGAGCTCGTCGAGCGTGCCGAAGCCGCCGGGCAACGCGACGAAGCCATCCGATAGCTCGACCATCATCGCTTTGCGCTCGTGCATCGTCCGAACGACCCGCAGCGCGATCTCTGGCGAGCGTTCCAGCTCCCGGTCGATCAGTGACGCCGGTATGACGCCGACAACTGCGCCACCCGACGCATGGGCAGCCGCGGACACAGCGCCCATCAGCCCGATGTCGCCCCCGCCGAAAACCAGTCGCCGTCCGGATGTTGCGATCAGCTCTCCGAGATTGCTCGCCGTTTCCGAATACCGCGGATCCACACCCGATCTGGCGCCGCAGAATACACAGATCGTCCGCATCGACGCCCCTCCCAATCGCGCCTATCGTACCTGTAGCGACGACGCTGCATATACTTGTCCGGGTAGTATGCGCGGATCGATACAAGGCCGGGAGGAACCGAAGACGATGACGATCTCTGTTGGAAGCCGTGTGCGCGGCGGCGTCGCGATCATGCAGGCGTTAGAGGCAAACGGCGTCGACACGGTTTTCGGGATTCCCGGTGTGCATAACCTGGACCTCTACGATGTCCTCATCGACCACCCGACGATTACCAATATTCTCGCGCGGCACGAGCAGGGCGCCGGGTTCATGGCCGACGGCTATTACCGGACGACCGGGAAGCCGGGTGTCGCGCTGATCGTTACCGGTCCCGGCGTTACGAACGTCGCGACCGCGGTGGGTGAAGCGTTTGCCGACTCGTCGAACATCTTCATTATCGCGACGAACCTCGAGCGCAAATATCTCGACAGCCTCGAAGGCAACCTGCACGAGATCACCGACCAGATGTCGGTGATGCGACCGTTCGTCAAGTGGGCGAAGCGTGTGATGAACGCCGCCGAGATTCCGGCTGCGATGAACGAAGCATTCGCAGCGCTTGGCACAGGCAGACCTCGGCCGGTCTATCTGGAGGTGCCGATCGATGTCATGGCCGAAGAGCTCGACCTAGGGGAGATCGTCGCTGCTCCGGTGGCGCCGGCCGTCGATATCTCCGCGGAGATCGAACACGCGGCAACGCTCATTGCCAGCGCCTCGAACGTGATGATCTTCGCCGGCGGCGGCGCGGTGTCGATTGAGGCATCTGCTCGCGTCACCCGACTCGCCGAGGCGCTTGGCGCTCCGGTTGTTATGTCGTTGATGGGCAAGGGAGCAATTCCGGAGGATCATCCCTACGCTGTCGGTTCGTTCGGATACCGCTGGACCGCCGACAACCCGACGACGGAGATCATGCGTGGTAGCGATCTGGCTATCGTTGTCGGGAGTGGGCTTGGCGTGCGCACCACTGGTGAGGCGACGATGCCGCTGCCAGCCAACATCATTCACATCGACATCGACCCGTCGGAGCATGGCAAGCGCTACGATACGACCGTCAGTATCGTCGCCGATGCGGCCGCGACGCTCGACCAGCTGCTCGCCAAAGTCGACGCCGGCTCGCTGCCAAAGCATCGTTGGGACGAGCGCACTGTCGCGCAAGTCCGCGACCGGCTTCAGGAGCCGGCAGATGTAAGGACAGCAGGCTACGTTCAGTACATCGATGCATTGCGGGCCGGGATGGATCGCGACGCCATCCTCTGCAACGATATGACGATGATGGCGTACGAAGGGGTCCGCTACTTCCCGATCTATGAGCCACGCACCTACACGTTCCCACGTGGCTTCGGGACGCTTGGGTCGGCGATGCCCACCGCGATAGGCGCGAAAGTCGCCTGCCCGGACAAGCAGGTCGTCTCGATGACTGGAGATGGCGGCTTCCAGTTCACGATGGAGGAGATCGGCGCGGCAGTCCATCACCGTATTCCAGTGACGATGGTGATCTTCAATGACGCGACCCATAGCGCTGTCAAGGTTGCGCAGCGCCGCACCTACCCTGGCCGTTACGTCGCGGTCGATCTCGTGAATCCGGATTACGTCAAGCTTGCCGAGGCATATGGAATCGAAGGCATTCGCGCGAATTCACCGGAGGAGTTGACCTCGGCGCTGGAACGATCGAAGTCGAGCGACATGCCGGTAATCATCGACGTGCCGATCGATCTGGAGAGCTACTAGCGCGTGGTATCCGCATCACACAGTATTTCTCACCGCCGGCCGGCCTGGCTCGATCCGCGGGCTGCCGTGCTATCGACGATTGTCTTCGTCGGTGGCATCTGCAGTATTGCCGTCGAGACGAGCGCCTCCCGTCTGGTTGGCCCGTATTTCGGGTCGTCGACCTTCATTTGGGCAAACCTGATTGGCCTGACGCTCCTCTATCTGACGATCGGCTACTTCCTCGGAGGCAAGATCGCCGATCGCTACCCTGAGCCCGCGGTTCTGTACACACTGACGGCTGTTGCCGGGTTCAGTGTGGCCTTCATTCCGATGCTGTCACGGCCAATTCTCGAGATCTCGCTGGCTGCGTTCGACAACGTGTCGGTTGGCGCGTTCTACGGGTCGTTGCTTGGAACGATGTTGCTCTTCGCGGTCCCGGTGACGTTGCTCGGTTGTGTCTCGCCGTTCGCCGTCCGTTTACGGCTCGACGATGTCGCCGCCGCCGGCAATACTGCCGGATCGCTGTACGCGCTCTCGACGGTTGGCTCGATCATCGGAAGCTTCCTGCCGACGTTTCTTCTGATTCCGGTGTTTGGAACCCGAACGACATTCCTGATTCTTGCGTTGGCGATGCTCATCCCGTCGCTGCTGGCGTTAGCGGCGGTCCGGGCGGTCCGTGAAGTCGCGCTGTCAGTGGCGATGTTGCTTGTCGTGGCGCTGGTCCCGGTGATTCAGCCGGCCGGCCTGATTCGTCCCCCTGAATATGGCCGGGTCATCTACGAGGCGGAGACGCGCTACAACTACGTTCAGGTGATTCAGTATCAGGACGAGACCCGGCTGGCTCTCAACGAGGGTCACGCCACCCACTCGATCTATTCACCCAACCGGGAGTTGACGGGTGGCCCGTGGGACTACTTCATGGTCGGTTCCTACTTCAACGCCAACGCGACCCCCGACGATGTTAACAGTCTGCTCCTGGTCGGCCTTGCCGCTGGCACGGTGGCCCAGCAATTCACCGCCGCATACGGTCCAATACCGATCGACGGGGTTGAGATCGATGGCGAGATTGTCGAAATTGGCCGCAAGTTCTTCAACATGAACGAACCGAACCTCAATGTCGTCGTCGATGACGGCCGCTACTACCTGAGCCGCAGCGAAAAGAAGTACGACGTTATCGGTGTAGACGCGTACCGTCAGCCGTACATTCCGTTTCACCTGACGACCCGGGAGTTCTTTCAGTCGGCGAGCGACCATCTGAACGACGATGGCGTGGTCGTGCTGAACGCCGGCCGCACGACGACCGACTTCCGCCTGGTCGATGTCATGGCCTCGACGATGGCGTCGGTCTTCCCGAACGTCTACATCATCGATGTCGCACGGTTCACCAACAGCATGGTAATCGCCACCAAGCAGCCGACCGACATCGCCAGCTTCGCAGCGAATATCGCGAATATTCCTGAAGGATCTCTGATTCGCCAGGTCGGCGATATCGCGATCGAGACGGGTAATATCCGCGAATGGACAGGTCATGACCGCGTCTTCACCGACGACCTGGCGCCGGTCGAGCTTGTCGTCGATCAGATCATCCTGCGCGCTGCGACGGAGGAGAGATGAGCTCCAACGGGCGCGTCGCCTTCCGGTTCACATCACTCGCCGAGCAACCGATTGCCCACGGCATGAGTGGCCGCCGTCGTGGTGACGGCCACGACGGCGATGTGGGCCATGGCCGGGGAACGACTGCCGAGATCATCGAGGCCAACCGGACTGCCTTTCTGAACGACGTATCGATCGAGCCCGCGTCGCTGACGATTGGCCGGCAAACGCACGGCTCACGAGTCGAAATCGTCGACCGTGATAGTCGTGGACGTGGCCGATATCCCGCGTTCGACGGCTTCCCGGCGACAGATGCTCTGGTCACGGCCGATCCCTCGGTCGCGCTAGGAGTCATCGTCGCCGATTGTGTCCCGCTCGTTCTCTACGACCCTGTCAGGCACGCGGTCGGCGTCGTCCATGCTGGCTGGCGCGGCACGGTGGCCGGCATTGCCCCGGCGGCAGTCGAGACTATGCGCGATGCGTTCGGATCCAGCCCAGCAGATCTTCTCGTCGGTATCGGTCCGTCGATCGGCCCGTGTTGCTACGAGGTTGGCGTGGAGGTAGCCGATGCCTGGCGCGCCAGTGGCCTGGACCCGAATGGCGAGGCCATCTCCTCCGGCGGAACGCACTTCGATCTCTGGGCCGCCAATATGCGGGCGCTCGCCTCGGTGGGTGTCGCTGAGGGCAATGTCGAAATCAGCGGCGTTTGTGTTCGCTGCCAGATCGACCGATTCTTCTCCTATCGCGCTGCGGCGCGTGGCGTGGCGATGGCTGGTCGTATGCTAATGGTGGCGAAGTTGTCCGAGAGGGGCCGACCGTGACATCAATCATCACCGACATCGCCGCGCGAATTGCTGCGGTCGAGGGGCGAATCACGCTCGCCGCCGAGCGGGCCGGCCGCGATCCCAGCGAGATTACGCTCGTCGGAGTGAGCAAGACCGTTGGCCGGGCGGACGTCGACGCGGCATACGCGGCCGGCATGCGTCACTTCGGCGAGAATCGTATCCAGGACGCCCTCGTCAAGTTCGAGGACTCGCCCGACGACCTGGTGCTTCATCTGATCGGCAGCTTGCAGACCAACAAGGTGCGTCACGCAGTTGGGCGATTCCAGCTCATCCACTCAGTCGACCGGCTCTCGCTGGTCGATGCTCTCCAGGCACGATGCGAGGCTGCTAGTGTGACCCAGCCGATCCTCCTGCAAGTGAATGTGGCCCGCGAGGAGCAGAAGCACGGATGCGACCCTGATGACGCGGCAGCCATGATTGAGGCGGTGCTGGCCCGTAAGAACCTCGAGCTGCGTGGGTTGATGACGATGGCGCCTTTGACTGCGACACCGGAAGAAGCTCGCCCGGTGTTCGCCGAATTACGGCAGCTTCGCGACCGCCTGAAGCGTGACTTCCCGGGTTCCAACCTGGCGGACCTGTCGATGGGGATGACGAACGACTACGAGGTGGCCGTCGAGGAGGGCGCAACGATCGTGCGAGTCGGGCGAGCGATCTTCGCGCCGCCGCCGGGAGCATGATGCGACTCGTCTCGCTGGGCTCTGGCAGCAGCGGCAACGGCTTTCTTCTCGATTCCGGTAACGCGGCGATGCTCATTGATTGCGGCGTTGGAGTTCGGACGATCCAGGCCGCGCTCCGCGACTTCGACGTTCACGACCGGCTCTCCGCAATCATCGTAAGTCACGAACATATCGACCATATCCGGTCGGTTGATTCGATTGCCCGACGCACCGGCAGCCCGATCGTCACGACGCGCGGCACATTCCAGGCGATTCGTTCGGAGCGACCCTTCAGCCCACGGTCGGCCGGCGAACGTTTCGCCGAAGCAGGGGTCGAGATCCGGTTCGTGTCCGTGTCCCACGATGCGGCTGAACCGTGTGGCTTCGTCATTGACGACGGCAAGACCCGAATCGCGATTTTCACCGATCTGGGCTACGTCGGGGAGTCGGTGGTCGACGCCATACGTGACGCCGATATCATCGTGCTTGAATCAAACTACGACCGCCGGATGCTTCGATCCGGCCCCTACCCTGCCCGATTGAAGCGACGTATCGAAAGCCCGACCGGTCACCTGAGCAATGATGATTGCGCCGCTGCCCTGGTTTCCCTCACAACTGCTCGCACGAGGGCGATCTGGCTGGCTCACCTGTCGGACAAGAACAACTCGGCCGCGATTGCTCTTGCCAGCGCTCGCGAGGCGATTGCATTGGCAGGGTATGCGACGCCGGTCGGCGTGCTCGACCGATTCGAGCGCACCGACGTGACATCTCTTCCCGCTATTCAGCTATCACTGGGCATGGGGGTCTGAGTTTACCTTCGCGTCACTCTGTCGCGACCAGGTCGTCGCTAGTCGGCGGCGGCGGCCGTAGTACGGAACTGCATCGTATAGAGCTTGTGATAGGCGCCCTGTCGCTCAAGCAGTTCGTCATGAGAGCCGATTTCGATGACCCGTCCGTGATCGAGGACGACAACTCGACTGGCCTCACGGATCGTCGATAGCCGGTGAGCGATCATGAACGATGTCCGGTTAGCGAGTAGCGTGTGCAACGCGCCCTGAATAATGAGCTCGGTTTCCGTATCGACGCTGGATGTTGCCTCATCGAGAATGATGATCCGCGGATCGGAAATGAGCGCGCGGGCAAAGGAAAGTAGCTGACGTTGACCGACTGAGAGTGTTGCTCCTCGCTCGTGGACCTCGGCGTCGTATCCACCGGGAAGGTTGACGATGAAGTCGTGCGCGCCGACCGCCTTCGCTGTGGCAATCATCTCTTCTTCGGATGCGTCCGGGCGAGCGAACAGGATGTTGTCGCGAATGGTGCCGGCGAACAGGAAGGTGTCTTGCGGGACAACACCCAGCTGGGAGCGGAGTGACTCCTGCGTGACATCGCGGAGGTCGTGTCCGTCGATGCGGATTGCGCCGTCTCGCACGTCGTAGAAACGTGTCAGCAGGTTGATCATCGACGACTTGCCGGCGCCAGTCTCCCCAACGAATGCGATGGACTCGCCTGGCTGGACATCGAGGTTGATATCGTGCAGCACCTCGGCCTCTTCGTAGCCGAACCGGACGCTATCGAAGACAACGTGTCCTTCAATGCGCGGAAGCACGACCGCGTTTGGAGCGTCGGTGATCTCGCTCTCGGTATCGAGAATCGTGTAAATCCGCTCACCCGCAGCGGTTGCCGCCTGGAGCGTGTTGTAGGCCTGTGACAGCTGGTTAATCGGATCGTAGAAGCGCCCGACGTAGGCGACGAATGTGACGAGCTCCCCAACGGTAAAGGCGACTCCGCCGACCATCCGCCCACCGACATACAACACAAGCGCAATCGTCACGTATTCGATGAAGGTGACGAACGGAAAGAGGAATGCGGACAACCGCGCCGCATCGATGTTGGCGTCGAGGTTCTCGTCGTTGATGCCGGTGAACGTCTTCAGATTGCGCGGCTCACGGGTAAATGACTGGATCACGCGCATACCGGCGATATTCTCGGCAAGGAACGCGTTCACGCGGCCGATCGTGATTCGGGTCGTGCGGTACGTCAGGATAGCCTTCCGACGCCAGAACACCATCAGCACGACCATGACGGGCAGCAGCGCGAACGAGACCAGCGCCAGTTGCCAGTTCGTCATCCACATGAGGACGATGATCCCCACCAGCAGCGCCACCTGAGAGAGGATGTCGACGAGACCGTCGGAGAACAGCTGGTCGATGACGGAGACATCGTTCTGGATCCGCGACATGATCGACCCGACACCGCGGCGGTCGATATATCGAATACCGAGTCGTTGGATACGAGCAAACATCGACGAGCGCAGGTCGTACACAATGCGCTGACCGACCTTGCCCATGAGGAACATCTCGAAGTAGCTTGCAAGAAACCGAAGCACCAGCACGACGAGGAATGCTGCGCCGAGCAGATTCAGCCCAGTGGCACCCGTGTGGCCGAAAAACGTGCGCCCAGTCGTCCCACTAATCGCGTTGGTGACGATGTCAACCGCGAGCCCGAATATAAACGGGATCGATAGCTCCAGGAAGGTGACGATCAGGATCAGCGCCACCGCAATTACTGCGGGGCGTCTGTACGGCCCGACCTGGGAGATGAGGCGTCGTGTTATCCGGCTGTCGTACGCTCTGCCGAGGAGATCGTCAGGATCTGTCGCTTGGTACATGGCTATCGCCCGCTCGGCCTAATCGGCCGCAGTGACGAACTCCTCCTGATCCTTGAGCTGCAGCTCGTACAGACGGGCATAGTGGCCATCCTGCGCGATGAGTCCCTGGTGTGTCCCGCGTTCGACGATGCTCCCATCGTCAAAGACGAGTATCTCGTCGGCTTCCTTCAGACTGGAGACACGCTGGGCGATGATGAACGTCGTGCGACCGGCCATCGCACGCGCGAGAGCCTGCTGAAGCTCGTATTCAGTCTGAGTGTCGACACTGGATGTCGCGTCGTCGAAGACGAGGACGCGCGGATTAGCGCAGATTGCCCGTGCGATTGCGACGCGCTGTCGTTGGCCGCCGGAAAGTGACACACCGCGTTCGCCGAGCCGAGTGTCAAACCCGTCTGGCATCTCGCTAATGAACGCGTAGGCCTGCGCGATTCGAGCCGCCGTCTCAACCTCTGCGCGTGATGCGGTCGGGTTGCCGAACGCGATGTTGTCATGGATGGTCGAGGAGAACAGAAACGTCTCCTGAAGCACGAACCCGACGTTTCGCCGCAAGCTTCCGATCTCGATCGTGCGCACATCGATGCCATCGAAAGTCACCGTACCGTGCGACACCTCGTAGAACCTGGCCAGCAGGCTGGGGATCGTGCTCTTGCCGCTGCCGGTAGCGCCGATCAGGCCGACGACGACACCGGCCGACGCGGAGAGGCTGACGTCACGAACCGCGGGGCGTGAAGTGTTCGGATAGGCGAACGTCACGTCGTTGAACGCGACCTCTCCACGAGGAGCGTCCAGCGTCACGGCATCGGCCCGGTTACGGATCGCAGGTCGCGTGTCGATGATCTCGAAGATACGGTCTCCGGACGCGATCGCGCGAGCAACGGAGTTCATGATCCAGCCGAGTTGACGGAGCGGCATCGCCAACAACGTCAGATACAGGTTGAACGCGACAAATGTGCCGATCGAGAGAGACCCGTTGAGCACCTGCCGGCCACCGTACCAGAGCACGATCACCAACGACGCGCCAGCAAGGAATTGCATGAATGGGAAGAAGAATGAATAGTAGCGAATCGCTTCGATCTGCCGACCATACAACTCGTCGAGTGAGTGATCGAACCGGCGGATTTCGGCATCCTCGCGCGCGAATACCCGGACAACCCGGGTTCCGGCAAGGTTCTCCTGCAGCACACTCGACATCTCGCCGAACTGCTGCTGCACCTTTGCGAACATCGGCCTGACGTGTGACGAGAAGTAAAGCGCCGTGAATGCCAGCACCGGCATCATCGCGAGCGAAAGTAGCCCGAGCTTCAGGTGTTCGCGCAGAAGCAGGATGCTGACGATGATGAACACTGTCACGCTGTAAATCACCATGCGCAACGAGAACATCAGGAAGCGCCGGATGGCGTTGACATCCTCTGTCGCGCGAGACATCAACTGGCCAGATTGAGCGACATCGAAAAACTGGAACGGCAGGGTGAGCAGGTGGCCGTAAAGCTGATGCCGAACGTCGGTCGAGACGCGTTCCGAGAGCGCTTGAAAGAGATATGAGCGGACATAGGTGAAGGCCGCCTGGACCGTCACGACGGCGATGATCAGCAGTGACCCTGTCAGGATCGCATGCTGATCATTCTGGACGATCCCATGGTCGATCACTCTCTGAACGAGCCGTGGCACCGCAAGCTGCGCGCCGGTGGCGACGAACAGGCACACATAGGCAACGACAAGGCTCAACGGATACGGTTTCAAATAGGTCAGGATGCGCCAGATGACGCGCATAGATCGCTCCTCGGCCGGGGCAACGATGTCCGGTCAGACGTTTCACTATAGCAGATGCCCGGTAAGACGCGCGCGCCTCTCTTGCGCCCGGTTGCGGATAATCCTCGCCTGCTGACTTTTCCCGCGTACAAACGATAGATTTTCGTCCTGTGGACGATTGACGGGATCGCGAGAGTGCAGATACAATGGGTACGTACAGGGAGGACATACACGTTGCGCCGCGCGAAAGGAGCAGGCGTGGAGGGGGAACGAACCGACTACCAGAACGTCATCGATGAGGCGTTGCGGATCGTCTACAGTCATCATCACCGTTTGGTGAGCCGGCTGTTCCCGGACGCAGAGCGTCCGCTGGATATGACGACACTGAGGCGTGGTCCGCTGGGAACGGACCTACTTCGCCTCGCTCAGCTCGCCCGAGGCGAAATTCGCGAGCCGAAGGATCGGGTGCTCGAAGCAATCGATAGCGTCCTTCAGCTCCTGTTCTGGCCACCGATGGCAGAAGACTACATGGTGCCGCGGTCATTCTGGGAGACGCCGCTGGGCGGAATGCTTTCAATGGCCAAGTATCGTGCATACGAGCCATCGGAACTGGTCTCGATCGGCGCGGCAGCCCAACGCCTGGGCGTCACCCGGCCGACGATCTATCGCTGGATGGATGAGCGCCATCTCGGATACGTTCGTGACGAGATGTCCGGCCGCACGTTCGTCGTCCAACGCGATGTCGAGTCTCTGCTCAGCGACGCGAGCGGCGTCGTCTAGCATCGGTCACGAGAGTTAAGGCCGGCGCAACTGCGCCGGCCTTATTCATTGTCCTGCGCCGGGGTGTCGCACAACCAGTCTTCTCGGGCCACCGCGCGTCCATCGCGGACATAGATCCGAGGCACCCGCGCGGTAAGGCGGGTCGCAGCCTCGTAGTTGTTCGTCGAAGCCATCGGACCGATGTCCTCGAATGTCATCGCGCCCGTTGCTGCTGGCCCAACGACGACGACCTGGTCTCCCTCGGACACTCCGTCAGCATCGCCGACGATTGTCTGGTCCATGCAGACGCGTCCGCGGATTGGCCGTGGCGTTCCGCCAATCACGAACCAACCCTGATTCGCCAACGGACGCGGTATTCCATCTGCATACCCGATTGCAACGGTTGCAAGTGTCTCAGTGTTGGTCGTGCGATAGATCGCGTTGTAGGAGACAGCGACGCCGGCCGGAGCCTGGCTGACTCGGGTCACGACGCTACGAATCGACATCACCGGCCGAAACCGTGGATCGCACGGCACCTCGGGTGATGGCGATAGACCGTATGTCGCGGCGCCCGCACGGACGAGATTGGTCGGTCCGGTTCTCCCTGTGATGATCCCGGCGCTGTTGGACAGGTGGACCCAACGTGGGTTGATGCCCGCGTTCCGCGCTACCTCGACTGCGGCTGAGAACGTGGATACCTGCTCGCCAGTCGGTTCTGCCCCCGGTTCGTCTGCACTGGAGAAGTGGCTGAAGAATCCGTCGATATCCAGATCGTTCATGTTGGTCAGGCGTTCGAGAGCCGTCGGCAGCTCGTCGGGCATGAAACCGTACCGGCGCATGCCGATGTCGACCTTGACATGAACGCGCGCGGGCTGCCCTGCCTCGCGAGCTGCTGCGCAAAGCGCCTCGACCATCGACCAGCTTCCGGCGGCGAAGGTTACATCGGCCCGGATCGCTTCGGCGAGACGTGAGGATACGGGCGGGCCGAGGACGAGTGTCGGCGTCGTAATGCCGGCTGCTCGCAACCGCATCGCCTCGGTGACTCGCGCAACCGCCAACCACTCGCAACCCACCTCAGCGGCTGCGCGGGCGCAACCGATCAGCCCGTGGCCGTAGGCGTCCGCCTTGACGACGGCCATGAAGGCCGATCCGGCCGGCGCCATCGATCGCAATAGCGCGATATTATGTAGATAAGCATCGAGGTCGATCGTCGCATGCGTTTCGGGAACGCCGACGTCGCGATCGACGCTCCCCTGCTGACTATCTGTCACGCGGCTAGACGCTCCGATCGGCGATTTCGGATGCCTCGGCGACGAGGCGGACGATGTCGGAGCGAGAGATGATGCCCAGCAGTCGGCCATGGTCATCGACGACAGGTAGTGGATTCAGCTCCTGCTTGAACATCATGTTCGCCGCGTCACGGATCGGCGCGTCGGGCGAGATGGTCTTGACGTCACGCGTCATGAGCTCTCCCGCTGTCGAGGCGAGGACCCGGCGCAACTCTTCGTCGGACTTGTCCCACGGAAGCCGGAAGATGGCATCCAGGAATGTGCCGAAAGCAGGTGGATCCACATCGATTTCCCGGGAGACGACGTCGACCTCAGTCACAAGCCCGACGAGAATCCCATCATCGACGACAGGGATCCCCGAGACATCATGCTCGACCATCAGTCGCGCGAGCTCAGTCACGCTTGTCTCTGGTGTGACAGCAATCACATCCGTCGACATGATCGTCGCCACGCGTGCATCGGTATTCATCACGATCATTCACCTCCAGAATCAATACGTCACGTGCGCCAGACAGGCTCAGCAAGGTCACGGAGAACGCCCCCGATCTCGTCGATCACATCCCGTGCAACGGTGCCCATCGTGCCATGATGCCGGGCTGCGCGCCGGCCGGCCTCGGCGCCGGAATACACGGCAACTCGCGCCGCATCCCAGGGGGACAGACCCTGGGCGAGCAGCCCACCAATCAGGCCGGCGAGCACGTCGCCCGTGCCGGCCGTCGCCAGCTCGGGGGTCGCGCGCTGAGCGAGCCAGACATCCCCATTGGGACGTGCGACCGGCGAATATCCCGACTTCAGTACGACAACCTGCCCGAAATGCGCGGCAGTCTCACGCGCCCAGTGGACGGGATCGCCGAGGATCGATACAGGATCGGTATGCATCAGTCTCGCCAGCTCTCCCGGGTGGGGCGTCAGGACGGCGGACCCAGGCTCGAGTCCATCGGGAGGGCCGGCTAGCCCCGACATCCAGTTCAGCGCATCGGCGTCGACGACCTTTGTCAGGCGTCGAATCGGAGCCGGAGCGCGCTCGGATAGCAGACCGTCGAGGATAGACGCTGCCGCGGCGGATCGCCCCAGACCAGGCCCGACGACCAGCGCGTGGAGCGTCGATTCGCGCTCGGCAACGAGATCAAGAATTGCGCGCAACTGGTTCTCATCTGAAAGCGGCGCCAGCACCGTCTCTGGCGCCTGTGACGCGAGCACAGGCGCGATTTGCTGGGGAACAGCGGCCGCGACAAGCCCGGCGCCAGCGCGTAACGCTGCCTCCGCCGACAATCTCGGAGCTCCGTAGTAGGTCGGCGCGCCGCCAACGATCAGGACTGCGCCAGTTCCATGCTTGTGGGCGGTCGCCCGCCGGCGCGGAAGCATCGGGCTGACCGATGCTCTGTCCAGGAGCATTGCTCGACCATGAATCTCGGGCGGCTCGATGCCGATATCGATGACGATCAGCTCACCTGCCATCGACGCGGCCGGCTCACGCGTGATTCCCAACTTCGGCAATCCGAGACAGAGGGTGACGTCGGCGCGCAACGTGTCAACTGCCGCTTCGCCGATGCCAGCGTCGATGCCTGACGGCACGTCGATCGCGACGATGGGAACCGGTCGCGCGGCGCGGACCGCATTGATCCCGCGGAACAACACGGCGATATCTGGTGGCAGCGTCGGACGACTGCGATAACCGAACACGCCATCGAGAATGACATCGCAGTTGGCGAGATCGGGCGTCTCGGTGAAGACGACCCCAGCTCGTTCGATATCAGTCAATGGCAGATCGCCGGGCTCGTTGCGATGGACAGTGACGGCTTCGCAGAGCCAGCCAGAACGGGAGAGAA
>Ga0073899_10002356_pt1 | contig 17024 bp, 13 predicted proteins | sample KloWWTmetaKNB5Ph_FD_88975 | JGI IMG/M metagenome (GOLD analysis project Ga0073899, IMG submission 88975) | Active sludge microbial communities from Klosterneuburg, Austria, studying microevolution and ecology of nitrifiers - Klosterneuburg... | ecosystem: Engineered > WWTP > Aerobic digester >...
ACCGGCGTCGACGGATGCGTCCACAGGGTCTCGCGCGAGAACACCAGCACCCGAGGCTGGTCCGCGGTGCCACGGCACGCCGCGTCGATCACCGGATCCCGTCGTACGACGAGATCGTCGCCGCACGCGGCGGCGAGCGCGAGCAGGAGCACGAGCGGCCGCATCAGCGCCAGGGTATCAGCTCGAGGCGGCCGCAGCCGGTCAGAGTCGCGCGACCGCGAGCAGCTCGCCGGTCGAGAACGGGAGCGGGAACGCGCGCACGGCCGCCGGCGCGACGCGGGTGACCGCCCGGGCGACCTTGGTCAGCGCCGGGTGTGGGTACACCTCGAACTGGTGACCGATGTAGTCCAGCGTCAGCGACTTCCACAGCGTGTGGAAGTCGACCGACGCGAAGCCGACGTCGGTGAGCAGGCGCCGGAGGTTCTGCTGGTTGAAGTAGAACAGGTGTTCGACCTTGTAGTGGGTCCAGCCGGTGCGGAGCACCCGGCGCGAGGGCGAGCCGGCGTCGGGCGTCGTGATCGCCAGGACGCCACCTGGGCGTAGCAGCTTGCGGGCGAGTTCGAGGGTGCACCGCGGATCGCGCACGTGCTCGATGTAGTCGCACATCGTGATGACCGCGAAGTCACCGGCGCCGGCGTCGGCGAAGCGCGCGTCGGCCAGCTCGCCGCAGAACACGCGGTCGGGGCCGAACTTGGTGGCGATCGCCTGAGCGCCAAACTCCGACAGCTCGAGGCCGTAGGGCTGGTACCCGAGGTCGCGTGCGACCTCGAGCAAGAAGCCGGTCGCGGCGCCGCAATCGAGCAGCTTGTCGCCAGGCTGGGCCGCTGGCAACTTGCCGAGCACGAACTTGAACGTGCCGCGCTTGAGGTTGGCCACCGTGGCCTCGTTGTCGTGGAGCCCCCAGGCGTCGTAGTAGTGCGCACCGTAGATCTTGGCAAGCGTGTCGTCGGACGGCTGCGGCGAGATCCGCTCCAGCCCGCAGCCGTCGCAGCGCACGAAGTGGTGCTCGGCCTTGTCGAACATCGGCCGGAACTGAGACGAAGCGCACACCTCGCAGGCGATCATCGCGTGTGTGTGCCACCGTCGCAGCGGCGCGTCAATGGCGCGGGGAGGTCACGGCGGCGTCAGGACCTCGATCCACGTCCGCCGCGTGTTGAACCGCCCGGCGACGATCACCCGGCCGGTGGCGTCGACCGCGAGGTCGGACACCTCGAACGCCGTTGAACCGCTCGCCCGCGGGTCATCCTCGCGACGGCGCGACGGCGGCCGCCAGCTCGGCTGGTGACACCGTCGAGGTGCCCCGTCGCGACACGACGATGCCCGCGGCCAGGCTAGCCAGTTCCATGGCCACCTCCAACGCAAGGCCAGCGGCGAGGCCCAGCGTGAGCGTCGCCACCACGGTGTCGCCCGCGCCGGTGACGTCGAAGACCTCGCGCGCGGCCGCCGGGACGTGCGCGCCGCGGTCACCACCACGATACAGCGTCATGCCATCGGCGCCGCGGGTCACCAGCAGCGCCGCGCCGTCGAGCGCTGGGGCCAGTCGGCGCGCGGCGGCGTCGATCTCCGCGAGCGTGTGCACCGGGTGGCTCACCGCGCGCTCGAGTTCGGCCAGGTTCGGAGTGATCACGGTGGCCCGCGCGTAGACCGAGAAGTCGCGCTGCTTTGGGTCGACGACCACGGGGATGCCGCGCCGGTGGCCGGCGTCGATCGCGTGGCGTGCCAGATCGCGGGTGACCACGCCCTTGTCGTAGTCCGACAGCACGATCGCGTCCGCCCCTTCCAGCGCGCGCTCGAGCGCATCGCCGAGCGCCGCGGCGACCGCGCCGCTGACGGGGGTCCGCCGCTCGCTGTCCACCCGGGCGATCTGGTGGCCGCCGGCGACCAGCCGGGTCTTCCGGGTGGTCGGACGTGCGGGATCGACCACCGTCTCCGCCTTGATCGCGGCGCGGCGTAGCGCGCCGTCGAGCGTCCGCGCACCTTCGTCGTCGCCGACCACGCCGACCACCGTCGCGTGCGCGCCGAGCTGGGCCAGGTTGTGGGCGGTGTTGGCGGCACCGCCCAGGCGATGCTCCGTGGTGCGGAGATCGAGGACCGGCACGGGCGCCTCGGGGGACACCCGGTGGACCTCGCCGCGGAGGTACTCGTCGATCATCAGGTCGCCGAGCACGATCACGCGGCGACCGCGCAGCTCGTCGACGAGGGCCGGGCTCAACATGCGGCTCGACGCTACTCTACCCCCCTCGCCGATGCAACGCGGTGGCGAGAGGCGCGCGTGCGCCTCGCCACGCTTCCGAATCGTGACCATCGGTTGACACCGTCGATGCTCACGACTAAAGCTCGCACGCGCGTGAGTTCCTTGTCGACGACCAGCGCGCCCGCGGGGCGCGCGCGCGTGCACCCGGCGGCGCTGCTTGGCCTGGCGTTGGCCGCCGCGTTCCTGTTTGCGACACGCACCGAAGGCTTCCGCGTCAACTGGGGCGATCCGTGGTCCGACGGCAACGCGCTGACCTCGGGACGCTACTTCGCGAGGGATGGCTTCGCCGCCACCGGCATGACGCCGGTGCTCGACGTCGGGCCGTTGACCCCGGACTCGCTGCGCTACACCCACTATCCACCGCTGCCGGACCTGGTGAACGGCGTCCAGCAGCGCGTGGTTGGGACCATGTCGATCGGCGGTTTTCGCTTGCTCGCCGATCTGTTGAGCTTGCTCAGCCTGGTGTTCTTCTATCGGTTCGTCCGCCGCTTCACGTCGGCGGCCGTGGCCGGCTACGCCGTGTTGCTGGTCGGGACCAACCTGTTGTGGCTCCAGTACGCCGACACCTTGCACCACGTGCCGCTGTACACCGCGCTCGGCTATGCCGCGCTCGATCAGGTCGGCGCCTGGACCGAACGACCGGCGCGGCGCCGCCTGGCCGTGATCCTGATCGCGACGACGTTGTGTGCGCTGGCGTCGTACGACTTCGGCCTGTACCTGCCGATCATGACCGTCGCCGCGGTCGTGTGGAGTAGGCGGCGGCTGCGCGACCGCGAGTCGTGGCCGGTGATGATGGCGGTGGGCGCCGGCCTGATCCTCGGCGTCGTCGTCAAGTTCGCCCTCATCGCGTGGGCGGTGGGGCCGGTGCATCTCGTCCACGACCTGCTGTTTCAGTTCGAGGAGCGCGCCACGGCGCGGCATTCGACCAACTACACGGCGGGGCTCATGCCGATCGTCAGCGCCCGCCTGTGGCGGTTCTTCACGCCGCTGTTCCTCGTCCTGTTGCTCGCCGGCCCGTGGCTGGCATGGCGCCGGCGCCGGACCGGCGTCGACGCGCCGGTCGCGCTTCGGCCGTTGTGGTTTCTGGCGGCGGGGGTGCCGTTCTGCGTGGTGTTCTCGCAGCTGCTCGTCGAACAGTTCCATCCCACGCTGCAGTTCGTGCCGTTCTACGCGGTCGGGTTCGCCGCGATCATCGTCGCGATGCGCGAGCATGCCCGGCCGGCGCTTCGGCGCGGCGGCCTGGTGCTGGCCGCGTTCCTCCTCGCCTGGCAAGCGCGCGAGCTCGTCCGGTTCCCCAAGGTGGTGCTCGCCGAGTCCGATCTCCGTGCGGTCGGCGGTCACCTGGCGCGAGTCGACGATCGCCGCTTTGTGCTGTCCAACCTCCTGGTCGACGGGCCGGTGCGATACTACTGGCAGCGGCACCTCATGGGGTTGCCGGCGATGTCGGAGGCTGCGGCCGACGCGTACTTTCGGGACCTGTTCTGGCGGTACGGCAACCGCCCGGTGCGGTTCGTCGCGATCAGCGGCGCCCCCGACGTCGCCTACGACAAGCTCGTGTTCGCGTTGCTGGCTGGCCAGCGGCGCTGGTCGTGGATCGCTAGCCCGTACGCGAACCGCGCCAAGATCCGCAAACGGCTGGGCCAGATGAACGACGACCTGATGGAGGCGATCGAGGCGCGCGGCACGCTCGAGTTCGAGCGCGGACCCTTCCGCGTGTACCGCATCGATCCCGCGGTCGGCGATCGGGGCTGGGCCTTGCCGATCACCGATGACGTGGCGATGGTCGAGCTCGGCGACCCGCAGGCGGTCCGCTACAAGCTGTACGGGCTCGGGCCGGCGACGATCGGCCCCGATGGGGTCGCCGCGGCGGCGCTGACCGGTCACGAGGTCGCAGACGTGCGCTTCACCATGCAGGGCCTCGTCGATGTGCCCTCCGGCCGCGACCCGCGCGGGGCCGTCCAGCTACACGTCCCCGGTGCCGACGCCGTGATCGACGTCGCCGTGTGGTCGGCGGGCGACGGGCAGTTGCGGGTGCAGGTCAACGGCGTGGACCTCGGTGAGCAGCGGCTCGTGGCCGGGTGGCAGCAGGTCACCTACGCGGTGCCGCCCGCCGCGGTCGAGGCCGCGCGGCGAGTGGTCGGCGCACCCGGCGCACCCGACGTCGTCGCGTTGATCGCTGGCACCGAGTTGCGCGTCGCCCGCGTCAGCGCTGCGGCGCGCTGACCGTTCCCCCCGGTCACGCCGCGAAGAACGCGGCCAGCGTCGCGCTGGCGGCCGGCCAGCCAACCACGTCGACGCCGGGACCGGGATCCTCGGCGAACCGCAGCGCCGCGCACCCGGCGGCGCGCCCGGCCGCCACGTCAGCCGCCTTGTCGCCGATCATCAGCGACCGGTCGAGGTCGAGCCCGAGGTCCCGGGCGGCGTCGAGCAACATGCCGGGCGCGGGCTTGCGGCAGCGGCAGCCGTCGTCGGGGCCGTGGGGGCAGACGTAGACCCCGGCGAAGCGCACGCCGGCGGCGGCGAACTCGGCCTCGACCTGGGCCTGCACCGCGGCGGCCTCGGCCGAGGTCACCAGCCCGCGGGCCAGCCCCGACTGGTTGGTCACGATCACCAGCGCGACCTCGGCCGGCAGCGCGGCCAGCGCCGCGGCCGCGCCCGGCAAGAGCGCGACGGTGGCGGGGTCACGCGGGTAGCCGACGTCGACGATCAGCGTGCCGTCGCGATCGAGGAACAGTGCGCGGGTCACTCGGCCAGCAGCCGGGCCAGGGTGTCGGTCGACGAGCGCCCCGGCACCAGCGGCACGAACTCGACCTTGCCGCCCCAGCTCGCCACCAGCGCGGCCTCGGGGATGGGCTTGCCGTGGGGCGGGGCGTAGTCGGCGCCCTTGACGTGGACGTCGGGTCGCACCGCGGTCAGCACCTCGACCGGGGTCGGCGCGTCGAAGACGGTGATCGCGTCGACGCACTCGAGCGCCGCCAGCAGCTCGCACCGCTCGGTGGCCGGGAAGATCGGCCGGCTCGGCCCCTTGTTGCCGCGGACGCTGGCGTCGCTGTTGACGCCGACGATCAGCACGTCGGCGAAGCCGCGCGCGGCCCGCAGCGACTGCAGGTGGCCGACGTGCAGCACGTCGAACACGCCGTTGGTCCACGCCACCGTGCGCTTGTGGGCGCGGCAGCGCTCGCGGAACGCGACGACGCCGTCGAGGTCGTACAGCTTGGGGGCCGCCGCCACAGGGGCGGGGTGGGCCGCGCCGTAGCCGGCGTCGACCTGCGCGCACCACACGTGGCCGATCGCGATGTGGCACTCCTGGATGCGCGCGGTGTCGCCCGACGGCACGACCACGCCGGCGTCGCACGCGTCGACGAACGCGCGGCCGCGGGCCCCGGTCAGGCCGATCACCTTGACGCCCAGCGCCCGCGCCGCGTCGGCGGCGGCGACCACGTTCTTCGACGTGCCGCTGGTGGTGATCGCGATCAGCACGTCGCCGGGCCGCCCCAGCGCCTCGACCTGCCGGCGGAACACCAGCTCGTAGCCGTAGTCGTTGCCGATCGCCGTGAGCGCCGAGGTGTCGGTGGTGAGCGCGATCGCCGGCAGCCCGCGCCGCTCGACGACGAACCGCCCGACCAGCTCGGCGGCGATGTGCTGCGCGTCGGCGGCCGAGCCGCCGTTGCCGCACAAGAGCACCTTGCCGCCGGCGGCCAGCGTCGCGGCGATCAGCTCGCCGGCCGCGACGATCGCCGGCAGCTCGGTGGCGATCAGCTCCTGGCGCACGCGCACGCCGTCGACCAACGCGGCGCGCGCGACGTCGGCGGTCATGGCACCGCGCGCGCGGCGGTGGGCGCCGTGGCCTCGAGGACCTCACGCACCTGCACCATCACGTCGTCGACCGCCACCGTGCAGGCCGCGGTGTTGGTGATCTCCGACGACGGCCGCCCGCCCGAGATGTCCTTGCCGTTGTACACGGTGAACAGCGGGATCGAGTACAGCGGCGGCACCACCGAGCGCACCCGCGAGCCCTGGGGCGCGAACAGCACCGGCGAGTCGGCGAAGAACAGCCCGACGATCGGCGCGTCGACCAGGCAGGCCAGGTGCATCGGGCCGCTGTCGTTGGACACCACCAGCGCGGCCTCGGCGAACAGCGTCACCAGTTCGCGCAGGTTGAGGTCGCCGGCCACCGCGACGGCCCGCGGCGTCCGGCAGTGGCCGACCACCCGCTCGACGTAGGCGCGCTCGCTGGGCGCGCCGATGAACAGCACCCGGGCCCGCGGGCGCTCGGCGACGATCCGATCGGCCAGCGCGGCGTAGCGAGCCTCGGGCCACTTGCGGGCCTCGGGCGCCAGATCGGGCGACGTGTTGGCGTTGATCACGACCAGCTCGTCACCGGGGGCGATCTTGCCGGCCAGCTTCTTGCGCACGCCGGCGCGCTCGAGCTCCGACGGGTCGAGCCGCGGGTAGCGGTAGCGGGCGGTCCACGCGGCGAAGTCGAGGAAGTACGGGTCCTCGGTGGCGATCAGGTACGGCAAGGACAGGAAGATGTCCTTGGTGTGGAAGTAGTGGTTGTAGATGCCGGTGACGTCGAGCAGCGACCGCCGCCACGCCTCCGACTGCAGGTAGAACCCGGCCTTCTTGGGGATGCCGGCCAGGCTGGCCAGGGTCAGCGGGAACTTGGCGAAGAACTCGAGATCGACGGCCAGCTCGCAGCGCGCCGCGCGCAGCGCGCGGATGACGCCGAGCGTGGTGCGGGTGAAGCTCGCCGGCGTCGACGGGTCGATGTAGTGGTTGACGTCGGTCAGCCCGAGGATCTCGAGCACGTCGCGGTTGCCCTTGAACGTGACGAAGTGGATGCGCGCGCCGGGGTGCTGATCGCGCAGCGCCGCGACCGCCGGGCTGGCCACCACGATCGACCCCATCCCGAAGAACTTCATCACGACGATGTTCTTCACCGGCCCGGGCGGCGCGGCGAACGGGCGCGACAGCTCCTTGCCCGCGGCCAGCGCCGAGCAGAGCAGGTTGCCGACCAGGCCGTCGATGCGGCGCATCATCTTGACGTTCACGAGGCCGTGCATCCCACGCTCCCGCCGGGAGCGTCAAGTCGGCGCAGCTCTTGCGGGAGTCCCGCGTGCGCCGGGCCACGGACCGGGTGGGGCCGACCGCTACTTCGGCGGCATGCGCAGCGCGCCGTCGAGGCGGATGGTCTCGCCGTTGAGGTAGCCGTTGCCGACGATGGCGGCGACCAGCTCGGCGTACTCGGCGGGATCGCCGAGGCGCTTGGGGAAGACGACGTCGGCGGCGAGCGCGGCGCGCTTGTCCTCGGGCAGGGCGGCCAGCATCGGCGTGTCCATCAGGCCGGGCGCGATCGTGCACACCCGGATGCCGGCGGGGGCGAGGTCGCGGGCGGCGGGCAGGGTCATGCCGACGACGCCGGCCTTCGACGCGGCGTAGGCGATCTGGCCGATCTGGCCGTCGTAGGCGGCGACCGACGCGGTGTTGACGATGACGCCGCGCTCGCCGCTGGCGGTGGGGGCGGCGTGGCTCATCGCGCTGGCGGCCAGCCGCAGCACGTTGAACGTGCCGATCAGGTTGATGCCGACGATCGTCTGGAACAGGTCGAGCTTGTGCGGCGCCCCGGTCTTGTCGAGGGTGCGCGCGGCCCAGCCGACGCCGGCGCACGACACCGCGATCCGCAGCGGGCCGAAGTGCGCGGCGGCGGCGATCGCGGCCTCGATCTGGGCGGCGTCGGTGACGTCGGCCTGGGCGAAGCGGGCGCGGTCGGTGCCCAGCTCGTCGGCCAGCGCGGCGCCGCGGGCCAGGTCGCGGTCGACGATGACGACCTTGGCGCCGCCGGCGACCAGGCGGCGGACGGTGGCGGCGCCCAGGCCCGAGGCGCCACCGGTGACGAGAGCGACGGAGTCGGCGAGCTGCATGGCGCGACCATGCCGGCGGCCCCGGTTGGGGTCAAGCCGGGGCAAGCGATCACGGCGCGTCGTCGGCCGGGCGCACCACCACCGCGTCGACGCCGTCGGCCAGGCGCCAGCCACCGGCGGCGGTCTCGATGATCTCGCGCTCGTCGGCGATCAGCCCCTTGAGCGTCTGGCGCAGGCGCTTCACCGCGACGTAGACGGTGTTGCGGTGGCGCAGCGGGTGGTACTCGCGGCCGCCCCAGACGCCGAGGAACAGCTGCTCGGCCGGCACCACCGCGCCGCCGGCCTCGACCAGCGCCGCGAACAGCTCGCACGCCAGCGGCCGGCCGCGATCGATCGCGACCTGGCCGGCGTGGTTGCAGGTGATCACCGCCCGCACCGGCTCGATCACGAAGGCGTGGCCGGCGCGCAGCCGATCGAGCTCGCCGTCGTCGACGATCCGCACGCCGCCCTTGCCGACGACGCGGTAGCTGGCGCCCGGGGCCAGCCCGAGCGCGGCCAGCATCGCGCGCTGCCCCGGCGACGGTGGCGCCTCGCCCAGCGCGACCCGCAGCGCGCGGCCCTCGCCGTGCTCGAGCGACGCGACGCCGGCGTGGACCGCGGCCAGGAGCTCGGCGCGGCCGCCGACCGCGTCGCCGCGCCGGGTGCGCAGCGCGCCGCGCAAGAGCGCGCACCGGGCCAGCACCCGGCCGTGGCCGGTGGCGGTGGCCAGCGCGGCGGCCTCGGCGGTCAGCGCCTCGGCCTCGACCAGCCCGGCCGGATCGGCGGTGGCGATCAGCGCCGCGGCGCGCGCCACCAGCGCCCGCGCGTGCTGGCCGCGGCGCCCGCGCTTGCGGTAGTGCTCGAGGGCGCGGCCGGCGGCGGCCAGCGCGACCCGGGCGTCGCCGCCGTGCAGCTCGACGCCGGCGCGATCGAGATCGAGCGCGGCCTGGGCGGCGGCGGTCTCGAGATCGGCGGGGCGGGCGGCGAGATCGGCGGCGATCGCGTCGAGGTGGCGGCGCGCGCTGCCGAGGTCGCTGTCCTGGGCGGCCAGCCGGGCCAGCACCGCCTGGGCGGTGCGCCGGGTCTGGGTGCCGGCGAAGTCCTCGGCGAGCGCCGCCTCGGCCAGCGCCCGGGCCTCGGCCGGCTTGCCGGCGATCAGCAGCGCCTCGGCGGTGGTGGTGCGGCCGTGGCAGCCCAGCGAGTCGAGCTCGGCGGCCTGGGCCAGCCGCGCCATCCGCGCCGACAGCTCGATCGCCGCGTTGACCTCGCCCTGGGCCAGCAGCGCGCGCGCGATGTAGTAGCCGGCGATCGACGCCATCACCTGATCGCCGTGATCGTCGAGGTACGCGAACGCGCGCTCGAGCTTGTCGCGGGCCTCGGGCAGCTCGCCGGCGGCCTGCGCGACGACGCCGGCGTAGAGCGCGCTGACGTGCTCGCGCAGCGCGCCCCCGGCGGCGGCGCCCAGCACCCGCTCGAGCAGGCCGCGGGCGGTGGCGACGTCGTCGCACTCGGCGCGGGCCAGCACCTCGAGCATCACCAGCATGACCTCGAGATCGTCGACGCCGGTGCCGCGCAGCGCGAGCACCGCTTCGCGCGCGCAGCCGATCGCGGCCGCGAACTGCTCGGGGATGATGTACGACAGCGTCATCGACCAGCCCCAGCGCGCGCGCTCGCGCGGCCCGGCCTCGGGGTAGTCGCCGAGCGCGGCGGTCAGCACCTCGCGGGCGGCCGCGCCGTGGCCGCGCAGCCCGGCGATGTCGGCCAGCTCGAGCGCGACGCCGAACCGCTCGGCGGCGGTGTCGGCCGCGTCGCGGGCCTGGCGGAACAGCGCCTCGGCCTCGGTCAGGCGGCCGCGCTGCTGCGCGACGTCGCCGGCCAGCCGCAGCCCGCGCACCGAGCCGCGGGCCGCCGCGCTGATCCGCGCCAGCACGTCGGCGGCCTCGGCGATCAGCGAGCGCCGCACCAGGATGCGCGCCAGCATCAGCCCGATCGCGTCGCGGGCGTCGTCGACGGCGTCGGCGATCGCGCGCAGGCTGGCGATCAGCAGGTGATCGAGGCCGGCCGCGGCGATGACCCGGTAGTGGGTCTCGCAGCGCTCCCACGCCTCGTCGACGTCGCCGGCCGCGGTCAGGTGGTAGACCGCCTCGACAGATCGGCGGCGTCGCCGGGCGTCGCCGGCCGGGTCCCGTCGCCGGCGCGCGCCAGGTGCAGCTCGGCCAGCTGGCGGTGGGCGGCGGCGCGCTCGCGGCGGGTCGCGACCCGCAGCACCGCGTCGCGCACCAGGTCGTGGACGAGCGCCACGCCGCGGCTGGCGTCGACCAGCAGGTGGCGGCCCAGCTCGCGCACCCGGGCCGCGCCGGGGCCGGGGCCGCCATCGGGGTCGGGCGCGCCGCCGGCCAGCGCCTGGGCGTCGCCGGTCGACAGCCGGCCGCGGCTCAGCGCCAGCGCCAGCAGGAGCGCCCGGGCGTCGGGGGCCAGCGCGCGGACGGTGTCGTCGAGGCCGCCGGCCGCGCTGGCGTCGCCGGCGACCTCGCGCACGACGAAGAACGGGCTGCCGCCGGAGCGCGCGAACACCGCGCCGGCGTCGGGCACCGGCACGCCCAGCCGCACCGCCAGCTCGCGCACCAACGTCGCGGTGGCCGAGGCGTCGAGCGGCCCCAGCCGGTGCATCACCGGCGGCGGCAGCTCGGCCGGCAGCGCCAGCTCGACCCGCGACGCCACCAGGATGCGGCTGTTGCGCACCCGCCGCGACAGGAAGCCCAGCAGCTCGGCCAGCTCGTCGGCCGGCAGGTGGTGCAGATCGTCGAGGAACACCAGCGTCGGCCGGGCCTCGAGCGCGGCGGCGATGTCGGCCAGGTCGTCGGCCGCCGACGCGCCGCTGGCGGCGAAGTCGATGCGCCGTCGCCGCGCGCCGAGCTGCGACTTGAGCAGCGCCACCAGGTCGGCGCCGCTGGCGCCCGGCTGCGCCGCCAGCACCAGCGCCTGGGCGTCGGCCCACCGCGGCGTGCGCTGCGCCTCCTCGACCAGCTTGTAGACCAGCTCGCTCTTGCCGACGCCGCCGACGCCGTAGAACAGGTGCAGCGTCTCGCGATCGAGCAGCGCCACCGCCCGGGCCAGCTCGTCGGCGCGGCCGACCCAGCTCGCGACGGCCCGCGGGAAGGGCGGGCTGGTCGGCGGCGGCACCGTGCGGCGACGGGCGAGGCGTTCGCTCACGCGCCGATCGTAGCCGTCCGGTCGCGCCCGGTCACGGCCGGCGCGCCGCGATCCTCGGCGGGGAATCCCGACCCCAGCGCTGGTGACGGTCGTCCCGGCGCGTGCCCGGCGTCACGGCACCAGCCGGTAGCGGAACGTCAGCCGGCGGCCGGCGCGGCGCACCCGCACCTGAGCGGTGGCGTCGACCGGCAGCGCGGCCGCGGCGGCGACGATCGCGGCCAGCGGGCCGGCCGGCCCGCGCGCCAGGTCGATCAGCAGCACGTCGTCGCTGGCGAAGCCCAGCGCCCGCAGCGGCGAGGTCGGCGCCACGTCGTGCAGCGCCAGCGCCGGCGCGTCGCCGATGGCCCGCAGCTCGATCGCCGCGCCCAGCGCGGGCAGCGCGAGGATCCGATCGCGCACCGCCGCCGGCACCCGCACCTCGCCGCTGGCGCAGCTGACGCCCCACGCGGTCATCGCGGTCGCCGCCGGGCACGGCATGCGCTCGTCGAGGAACGTGCCGGCGATCATCGCGGTGGCCAGGAGCGTCGCGGCCTGGCCGTCGGGCAGCCGCAGGCCCAGCGCCAGCGTCGGATCGCCCGGCGTCGGCCCGGCGACGGTCAGCGCCGCCACCGCGGCCCACGCGCCGCCCAGCCGATCGCGATCGGCGTTGGCGCGCCAGCGCTCGATCCGCGCGCGCACGCCGTCGGCGGCGCTGCCGGCGTCGAACCGCACGCTGGCCCGGGCGTCGACGCCGGCCCGCGGATCGAGCGTCACGTCGGCGCGCGCCACCACCCCGGCCGACAGCTCGTAGTCGGCGATCGCCCGGGCCGGCGCCTTGGGCAGGCGGGCGAAGCGCGCGCGGCGATCGCGATCGGTGAAGAACCCCGGCTCGCCGTCCGCGCGCGGCGCCAGGCCGTGGCTCCACAGCGCCAGCGCGCCACGCTCGACCAGCGCCGGGCACCCGCCGCGCGGCCCGCCGTCGATCGCCAGCAGGTAGCCGTCCTCAGGCAGCATGTGGGCCCACGCGATCACCACCCGATCGGCGGCGGCGGCGCGGGCCAGCACGCACGCCGGCACCTCGCCGCGCCGCGCGACCGCTCGGGCCTGGGCCTCGGCCCAGGTGCCGCCCACCGCCCGCGGGGTCAGCTCGACCACCACGCCGGCCTCCTCGGGGATGGCGTCGAGCGCCCGGCTCGGCGCCCGCGACCCGCGGCACGCGGCCACGAGCGCGCAGATCGCGAGGCACCAGCGCATCGGGCGCCCACGCTACCACGCCGGATCGGGATGACGCCGGTCGGCCTCCGCGTTACATCCGCAGCCATGAAGCTCGCGTTCGCCTCGTCGCTCCTGCTCGCCGCGGCCGCCTGTGGCGGCGGCGCCCACGCCACCGCGCCCATCGCCAACGGCGGCACGCCCGCGCCGGCGGCCGGCGACATCCACGCGGTCGACTGGGCCAACCGCACGTACCAGTCGGGCGACGGCACGTTCACCGTCAAGGACGGCGCCGCCGAGTTCGCGTTCGACGAGGAGGGCAACGAGGTCGCGCCCGACTACCAGCCCAAGGATCCCGACGGCTTCGTCGAGCACGGCTACTTCAACGTGACGCCGCCGCGCTTCGGCGACGTCGACGGCGACGGCGCCGACGACGCGCTGGTGATCCACGTCTACAACGGCGGTGGCACCGGCCAGTTCGACGGCGTCACGCTGTACACGATGCGCGGCGGCGCGCCGGTCGCGCTCGGCGAGATCCCCGGCGGCGATCGCGGCGACGGCGGCATCAGCGACGCCCACATCGAGGGCGGCGTCGTGCTGGTCGATCGGATGATGTCGCAAGAGGGCGACGGCGCGTGCTGCCCGTCGAAGCTGCAGCAGGAGCGGTGGGCGTGGAAGGGCGGCGCGTTCGTCGAGGACGAGGCGGCGCGGCGGCTGGTCGACATGCCGCAGTGACCGCGGTGGGGTAGCCTCGGGCATGGACCTGCGCGCCATCCTCGAACGCAGCCGCACCGTCGCCGTCGTCGGCATCCACCACGACGCGGCGCGGCCGGCGCACTACGTGCCGGCCTACCTGCACGACCACGGCTACCGCATCCGCGGCGTCAACCCGGCGCTGGTCGGGCGCGTGCTGTTCGGGCACCCGGTGGTCGCCACCCTGGCCGACGTCGACGAGCCGATCGACCTGGTCGACGTGTTCCGCCGCGGCGACGCGCTGCCCGACCACCTCGCCGAGCTGCTGGCCTGCCCGGCGCCGGTGGTGTGGTTCCAGCTCGGCATCACCAACGATGCGGTGGCGGCGGCGCTGACCGCCGCCGGCAAGCAGGTGGTGCAAGATCGCTGCACGCTCGCCGAGCACCGCCGGTTGGGGCTGGGCGCATGAGCTCTCTGGAAGGGGCTTTCGCAAAGCCCCTTCCCCGTCGGGTCATGCCCCGACGGGGCCCCAACCCGAAACGCGAGATCGTGTTCGGGGATCCGCGTGCTGATCAACCCGGTGATCGCCGCGCGCCTGCGCGGGCCGATCCGCGTTGCTCCCAGGCCCGGCATCGGGCATGGTGCCAGGATGCTCCTGTGGATCGTGCTCGGCATCGCCGGCGCCATCACCACCTACGTGGTGGTGGGCGTGTGGTCCGATCGCCGGGTCGCGCTGCCGCCGGCCGGGACGCCCGAGGTGCCGCCGCCCGGGCCGCTGCCGGTCGCGCCGCCGGCGCCGCCGGCCGCGCCGATCCTGCGCGGCGACACCGCGGCCACCGCCGTGCCGGTGCCCGCCGCCTGGCGCGAGAAGCTGGCGGCCGGCAAGTGCGGCTGCGGCCAGGCGCTAGCGATCGCCAGCGACGAGGCGCTGCGCTACGACGGCCGGCTGATGGTGGTGGTGCGGCTGGCGTGCGCGGCCTGCGGCCACGCGCGGTCGGTCTACCTGGCGCCCGCCGAGGCGTGATCAGCTCACGCGCGCGCCGCCGATGACGGCGCGCAGCGCGTCGAAGGCCGGCGTCGGGCTGCGCTCGACCGAGCGGTCGCCGGTGTCCTTGCTGCGCTCGGCGGTGGCCGCCGGCGCCAGGCCGGCGCGGCCCAGCACGAACTCGACCGCGCGCACCCGCTCCTGCATCGACACGCTCTCGATCGGCAGGTAGGGGATGCGGTGCTGCTCGAGCAGGAGCTTGATCATGCCGTCGATCCGCAGCACCGACTCCCACGACACCCCGGCGCGCACGCCGTCCTCCTTGAGCAGGTCGCGGTGCGGGCGCAGGAAGAACACCGTGCCCTCCGACACCCAGCGGATGTAGTCCTTGAACCGCTGATCGCCCATCAGGTCGGCGACCACCGTGGTGTGCTCGGCGGCGTAGGCCAGGTTGTCGAACGCGCGGTCGCTGACGAACGCGCCCGGGTGCATCTTCTCGATCGCCACCTGCCGGCCGAACACCCGGTCCTGGTACTCCGCCACCAGCTCCATGTCGGTGCGGAGCGCGTCGAGCGAGCTCTCCATCTCGGCCAGCACCGCCCGCGCCACCTCGGTGATCATGGGCAGCCCGAAACGACGGCTCACGTACCGACACAGCGTGGTCTTGCCGGTGGCGTGGCTGCCGACGAAGTAGATGCGCATGAGCGATCGAGTACGCGATCGCTCTGACACCGCCACCGCCACCGCCACCGCCCAGCTCTCGTCCCGGGGCTGGGCTCGTCGGGGACCGCCCCAGGTCTCAGAACTTGTAGGTCGCGCCGACGCGGGCGTAGGTGTTGTAGTCGGTCGTCAGCATCGGCTGGTTGAAGTCGTCGACGAACAGCGCGCGCTCGCTCTGGAACGGGGCGCCCTCGAGCATGACCCACAGGTTCCAGCGCTGGCGCAGCGCGATCTCGGCGATCACCGCGGTCATCAGCCGGACGCCGCCGTCGCGGCTGAAGAAGTCGTTGCCGCTCTCGCCGGTGAGGTCCTCGACCCGCTTGGCCTCCTCGGCCGTGTAGCCGTCGGCCATCGGCGCCGGGCCGCCGGCGCGGTGCAGGTACTTGGTGCACGCGGCGATCGGATCGCCGTCGAACGGCATCGCGTCGGTCGGCGCGACGCCGCTCTTGAGCTCGGGGCAGTGGCGGTCGCTCCAGAACTCGAGGTAGGCGCGGGCGCTGACCGTGACGTGGGTGAACGCGGTCAGCGACGCGACGCCGCCGGCGCTGAACGTCGCGCCGTTGCGCTTGGAGTCGTCGAACAGCTTCGAGCCCCACCACAGGTTGCCGAACACGCCGGCCGAGAACGGGTCGTTGTCGACCAGCTGGAACCGCGCGCCCAGGCCGATCTCCGAGCGCTCGATCATCGAGCGCACGCCGACGTTGGCGTCGAAGCCGATGCCGGACTTCTTGCCGGCGCCGACCGCGACCCGGACGTCGAAGAAGTACGGGTAGCCCAGGCTGATGTCGACCGTCGACCGGCCGCGCGGCATCGTCCGCGCGCCCCACGACGCCAGGCCCCGCTGCTGGGCCTTGAGCTGGTCGTCGGACAGGCCCTCGACCTTGAGCGTCGCCGAGACGATGTCGCTCTTGCCGCCCTCGAGCATGTGGGTCTCCTCCCACGGCTGGTAGCCGGCCTTCTGGACGCGGATGATCGTCGTGCCGACCTCGATCTCGGTCAGCTCGAGCGGGGTCACGCCCTGGGGCAGGCCGTTGATCATGACCTCGGCGCCGGGCGGATCCGACAGCACCCGCAGCCGGGCCACGGCCTTGAGGTCGGCCGACACCGTCAGGGTCTGGCCCTCCTCGAGGCGGACCTTGGTCTCGAAGGTCTTGTAGCCGGCCAGCTTGACCACGACGAAGTGATCGCCGCGGGCGACCTGCTTCTCCTGCGGCACCTTGCCGATGCCGGCGCCGTCGAGGAAGACGTCGGCGTCGGGCACCGCCGACAGCACCTTGAGCGTGCCCTTGCCGCCGGCCCCGGCCTCGGCGTTGAGGTCGAGCTTGAGCACGGTCGACTGGCCGTCGTTGATCGTGATGCGCTCCTCGTGCGGCTGGTAGCCGGGGGCCTTCACCTCGAGCACGTGGTCGCCGCCCTTCACCTGCTTGATGTCGAGCGGCACCTTGCCCATGGGGGTGCCGTCGAGGAAGACCTCGGCGCCGGTGACGTTGGACAGCACGCGGATGGTGCCGCCCTGGCCGCCCAGCGTGGCCTTGAGCTCGCCGCGCACCTTGGCCTGCTGCCCGGCCAGCACCTGGATGGTCTGCTTCCACGGGATCGCCGGGTCCTTGCGCAGCTCGACCACGTGCAGGCCCTCGATCACGTCGTTGAGCACCAGCGGGGTGGTGCCGTTCTGCTTGTTGCCGTCGAGGTACACCTCGGCGTCGGCGACGTCGGCCTCGACCACGATGATGCCGACCTTGGGCTTGGCCACCGCCTTGAGCACCGGGGTCAGGTTGGCCTTCTCGTTGTCCTTGACCTCGACCCAGGTCTGGAAGTTGTCGAAGCCCTCGCGCTTGAGCTCGACCAGGTGGCGGCCGGCGGTGGTGGTGAGCAGCACCGGCGCCGAGCCCTGGGACTGGCCGTCGAGGTAGACCGTCGCGCCGAAGACGTTCTGATCGGCGTCGGCGCGGATGTCGATGCGCGGCGGGTCGACCTTCTTGATCAGCGGGATGAAGACGCTCTGCACCTTGCGGGTGCGGGCCACCTTCTGGTTCTTCTGGGCCAGCTGGTAGCCGTCGAGCTC
>Ga0073899_10002357_pt1 | contig 17024 bp, 14 predicted proteins | sample KloWWTmetaKNB5Ph_FD_88975 | JGI IMG/M metagenome (GOLD analysis project Ga0073899, IMG submission 88975) | Active sludge microbial communities from Klosterneuburg, Austria, studying microevolution and ecology of nitrifiers - Klosterneuburg... | ecosystem: Engineered > WWTP > Aerobic digester >...
AGACCTGGCCCTGATTGACGAAAGCGCCGAACATCACCCATTCGACAGCGCGGTCGATGTTCACATCATCAAACACCACCACCGCCGACTTGCCGCCCAGCTCAAGGCTGACCCGCTTCACCGACGCCGCCGCCTGCGCCATGATCCGCTGGCCGGTCCGAGTGCTGCCGGTAAAGCTGACCTTGCTGACATCGGGATGGTTGACCAGCGCTTCGCCAACGGCGGCACCCGTACCGGTTACTACGTTCAGCACACCGTCAGGGAAACCAGCCTTGGTTGCCAGCTCCGCCAGAACCAACGCGGTGACTGAGGTCACCTCTGAAGGCTTCACTACACAGCAGCACCCCGCAGCCAAGGCAGCGGCCACTTTCCAGGTGAACTGCTCGATCGGGAAATTCCAGGGCGTGATCAAGGCCACAACGCCGACCGCCTGATAGGTGACAGTGGTCTCCAGATAATCCACCGGAAGATCGACCTTCTTGCCGGCCCAGCCCTCATAGCTGATCGCCAGATCGGCATACATCTCGTAGATCTGCACGGCTGTATCAACGTCGAACAAGGCTTCGGCCAGCGGCTTGCCGTTGTCCCTTGTTTCCAGATCACCCAGCCGCTCGCGGTTGGAGCGGATTTCGGCAGCGAAGGCACGCAGCAAGCTCGCCCGCCGCTCAGGGGTCGAGCGTTTCCATCCCCCCTCGAACGCCGCCCGCGCGGCCGCGACCGCCCGATCAACATCCTGGCCATTCGCCGACGGAACTGTCGCGAATTCCAACCCGGTTGCAGGGTTGAGGCATGCCAGCGTCTGACCACCGCTGGCGTCCGAGGCCTGTCCGTTGATCCAGAGTTTGTAGTTCAAGGGCTTCCCTTTCCCACACATCGCTGACCTGCATTCAATGGCGGTTTGCTTGGCCAACTATCGAATAGACTGGAGAAATCTTTTACCCTAGGATCGCAAAATCCAGGTATCCCCCTTTCGGGGTAACGGGCGAGGACCAAAGGCTTGATGATGGAGGCGGCATCAGCAGCTGCACTTGTTTTCGGTCGTGTCGCCGCGTCGTTGGGCACGTCAGGTTTCCACCGGACCGTGCTGGACGTGATGCGCCAGATCCTGCCCAGCGATTTCGCCCAAGTCTATCACATCGATCGCAGCGGCAGGGCGGTTTGCCTTGACCCCTGCGACACGCCGGAAGATTACTGCCGGTCCTATGAGGCGGTTTTCAGTCCGGATTGCCCGTTGTCCAGATACTGGCAAAAGACGGCCCGGCCGGGTGTCGTGACCCTGACACAAGTGCGGGACGACGGCGAACACTACGGCTCTTATTTCTCCGAATTCTACGAACCAGCCGGCTTGGTCGATGAAATTGGGCTGATGCTGCCGTCACCGGGGCGCAATACCGTCGCGCTGTTCCTGGAACGCTCATCGAAGTTCTCGGACGAGGCGGAGATTTTCGCGCGGCAGTTCTTTGGCGGCATTACCCGGCTGCACCGGGTCAACAATCATCTGATGCTCTCTGCCGCGATGAGCGGGCGGGGACGCGGGGCGCAGTCGAACGCGGTGCAGATCATGGATCGTTTTGGCAATGTCGTCTTCGCCAACCGGGCCTGGCGGCTGGCCAGCCAGGAAGACAAGTCGCTGGATCGGTGCGCAAAGACTGACTTCGCAAGGTTCACCGATCATGCCGTGGACACGGGGCAGATGTCGCTCCTGCGTCTAGGTGGTTCATTCCCGATCGCGCCAAATGGCCGGATGTGCATCCTGACACAGGATCAGCTGGCGCCAAGAATGGCCACTGATGAGTTCAAGAAAACTTTCCTGGCCGGGCAGATCAGCAAGCGCGAGCATGAGGTCATCTGCCTGATCCTAGACGGCCACCCAGCGCGCACGATCGCTGGCAAGCTGAACTGCGCGGTCGAAACGGTTAAGGCCCACAAGAAGCGCATTTACCAACGGTTGGACATCACGACCGAGCGGGAAATCTTCCTGATGTTCGTCCAGCACATGCAGCAGCACAGCCGCGTAATGCACTGACGCCCGAAGGCGTCAGGCAAGTTTCAGGTTTTTTGCCTGCGCGACCAGCAAGTCCTTTTGCAGTCTGGCAAAGTCTTCCCCCGGCTGCTGAAGCAGGATCAGTTCCAGCGCCGGGTCGACGACGCCGGTCTTTTGCCTCGACAACTGCTCCATCAGGGCATGGCCGCAGAACGGCACATAGGCTTCGGAATAGCCGCCTTCATGCGCCACGACCACCTTGCCTCCGCAAAGGTCATCCGCCGCCGCCATGGTCTGGGCCATGAGCCAGCGGTAGGTTTCGCTATGCGCCAACATCCGCGCCAGGGGATCGAAGCCGTTCGCATCATAGCCGCAGGCCACGATGATCAGTTCTGGCCGGTAAGCCCGCAGCGCTGGCAGCACGACCAGCTCCATCGCATCGACATAGGATTGATGCCCCCCGCCGGGCAACAGCGGCACGTTCAGGTTATGGCCCTCGCCCCGCCCTGTGCCCCGATCTGCCGCCTTGCCGCTTTCCACCGGGAAACAGCGGTCCTGATGCAGCGAGATGGTCAGGACATCCGGGCGGTCGTAAAAAATCGCCTCGGTGCCATTACCGTGATGCACGTCCCAGTCGATCACCGCAATGCGGGTCAGGCCGTGCTCTGCGATGGCTTTTTCCACAGCAATCGCGATGTTGGCCAGAAGGCAGAACCCGTACCCTTGGTTTGGCAGGCAATGATGCCCCGGCGGGCGTGACAGGGCATAAGCGTTGCGGGCTTTGCCGGTCAGCACGGCCTCAACCGCCCCGATCACCAGACCGGTGGACAGGCGCGCGATGTCATAGCCGCCGGGGCCAAAGGTTGCCTCGATGCCGATCTCACCGCCCTCTCCGGCGCTCAGCTCGGCAAAGCGGTCGACATAGGTCTTCTGATGCACCCGCAGCAGGTCTTCCTCGGAGGCCATCGGGGCCGAGCTGACCTGCAACCCATCGGTCAGGCCCGACACATCCATCAGGCTTTTCAACCGCCGCTTGCTGTCGGGCGATTCCGCGTAAGCAGCCGCGTTCGGCGGCTGCACCCAGCCGCCGATCGGAAAGATCAGCGCATGCGGTTTGCCGGAATGCCACAGGCATTTCTCATCGTGGAAAAAAGCGGTCTTGGTCACGTGATCCCTCTTGATGCTGCGCGTCAGTTCGTTGCACGGCGCTGTCCTGCGCCCACTTTTGGTTAGGCGGAAAATTCCGCGCTGCACAACGCAGCAAAGCGCCGGGCGGCGGGCGACAAGTCAACGCCCGCGCGGCGTGCCAGAACGATCCGCACCGCCGGATGATTGCCGATCAGCGGGCGCGTGACCAGCGGCATGCCGTCGTAGGTCATCGACATCGCTGGTTTGGTTACCAGGATCGTATAGCCCAACCCATGGCCAACCATACCGCGCGCCATCTCAAAGGAGGTGGTGCGATGCGCGATCAGCGGCGTGATACCCGCCTGCGTCAAGAGACCGGTGAAATAATCCCGGCTGGGCGGGGCATCCAGAAGCACCATAGGCTCGGTTGCCAGATCGGCTGGCATGATTTCCGCCTGATCCGCCAACGGGTGGCCCTGTGGCAACAGCACATAGGGCGTCATCTCGTCCAAAAGCGTGGTTGTGAAGTTGTCGTCCAGATCCAGATCATACAGCAGGGCTATCTCGCATTCACCTGACAGCAGGCTTTCGCGCAGCCGGCGGTGATCGCCTTCGATCAACCGAACCGAAACTCCGTCCAGCTGGCGCATCAGCCGCGGCATCATATACGGCCCGAAGCTGTGGAAACAGCCCACCAAAAGCGTCGAGTTCTGCTCGCCTTTCGCTTGACCCAACGAGGTCGCCCCCTCGATCCGGTTTGAGGTGCCATAGGCCCGGTTGGCGTAGATCAGTGGCGATCCGGTGCCCGAGATATGGGTGCTTTGTACTTCGCACAGCAAAACGTGATGGGTTCCGATCCTTTCGCTGGACATCAGGCGGCAATCGAACGCCACCAGCGGATCGGCAATTCTGGGCGCCCCAGAGGCGCAATTGACCCATTCGGTACAATCGAACTTGTCACCGACTTCGTCTTTGAAACGACCTGCGAAGGTATCTGAAATATAGGATTGGTCGTCGCGCAGCACGTTGACGCAGAGCACGCCGTTTTCAATGATCCGGGCGGCCGCCGGGCTCAGGTGATGAACACAGACCAGCAAGGTTGGCAGCGCCGAGTCTGCCGATACCGACGCCATTGCCGAAACCGTCACCCCGGCCCGACCGGCAGGACCATCGGTGGTGACAATGTTCACCGTGCATGCAGCATGGCTCATCGCGGTCAGGAATCTGGTGCGCAGTTCGGTGGCCAGCGGTTGGTTCATTAATCTACCCAGCAACGAATGAAGCCGTTGCCGACCCAATGTCTGCAACCTGCCGGATCAGTGTTCCGCATTCCGATGTGTGATGAAAATCGGGATTTCTGCGTCGCAAGATCAGAAAATCAGAACCGCGACGATGTTCCCGATCCTTTGGCGTCAAACAGCATGCCGGGAATGTTCCCATCGGTGATGATTTCCCTGCAATGGGCAATGAACACATCAACAATCCGCGCCCGCCGCAGCTCTTTCAACGAAGCAAGCCCGACGGTCATCGTCGGGTGATCCCCTTCCAGGGCCACATAGGCCAGCGGCTTTCCGTTGGAGGCAAAGGTGTCGCGCGGGCGCGCTGTCATCAGCGAAAACCCGATGCCGCTGGCCACGTAAGAGCGCAAGGTGTCAACGCTTTGGGTTTCCGCAATAAGATGCGGCGCCAGACCGTTGCGCTCAAACAGACCTAGAAAATACTCGCGGCTCAGCGGCAGATCCAGAAGGACGAAGGGCAGACTGGCAATCTCTTCCAACCGGACCGCGCCCTTGGCTGCCAGCGGATGGTCTGCCGCAAGCAAGACATAGGTTGGCAGTTCGACCAGCGGCAGAAACTCAAGGTCCGGGGTCAGATGGATGGCATAGGTCAGGGCGATGTCGATCTGCGCATTGCGCAACCCGTCGATCAACGCGGCCTCGCTGCCTTCGGTCACATGCATCTGGGCATCCGGATAGCTGGCCGCAAATCCTTTCCAAAGGTCGGGCAAGATCAATGGCGAGAGGGTGCGAAAACAACCGACGTTGATCGGCCCCGCCACCATCGTATTGGCCGAATTGGCCACGTCGTAGATTGCATAGGCGTCGCGCAGCAGGTCCTTGGCGGTGCGCAGCAGACGCTTGCCGGAGGGCGTCAGCGACAGACCTTGTGCGTGATGGCGGATGAACAACTGGACGTTCAGTTCGCTTTCCAGATGGGAAATGGCGGCTGAAACCGAGGGTTGCGAGATATGCACCTGTTCGGCAGCGCGCTTGACGCTGCCGGTTTCCCCCGCCGCGACGAAGTAGCTGAGCTGCCGCAAGGTATATCGCATTCTGGCTCCGTTGGCGGATCAAGCTTTAGGAAGGCGCCGAAAATTCATCGCGTCATTTGATCCTACCCGAGAGCTTGTCGCAACCGGCATGGAAAAACGGCAAAAGCGTGCGCTCTTGACGCACGCCCAGTTATTGCATTTTGCGGTCCGCTCACAGATCGCCCGGCACACCGTATTTCGGGGCCTCGGTCGGGTTCAGCGCCCGACAGACATAGGCCTCCATCTCGCCTTTCCAGCGGTCCCACAAGACTGACAGGTCCTCGATCGGATCCGCCTCGGACCAGTCAATCCGCAGATCCGCAACCGGCCAGGCGACATCGCGGGCCAAAAGCATCCCGGCGGAATGAACCGGTCCTTCTTCCCCCCCCGCCTTGACCGCCGCGCGCATCGCGGTAATCAGCCGGTCACCCAAAGGCCGGCCAGCGCCCGCCTGAAACGCCGCCACCATCGCCGCAGGCACGCCGGGGTCAGAGAGCAGGTTCCCGGCCGCGACCACGCCTTCGGCCATTGCCACCCGGTTGGTGCCAAGGGTATTGGCGCCTGAAAAGCTGGCCGTCCGGCCTTGGGTGTCAACCAACGCCAGCTGACGATAATCAAGGTGAGGTGCCACCCGCTTCAGCTCGGCCAGCGCATCGCTGGCCGACAGGCCTTTGGCCATCAGGTCAAGCCCCTGCGGCCCCAGCCTTGGATCGGTGATGTTTTGCGTCGCCACCGCACCGACCCCGGCGCGCACATGTGCGCAGCGTGCTGCAACGCAGGGCGACGAGGACGATACCGCAACGCCGAACATCCCCGTATCAGGGCAGCGCGCCGAAATGGAAAAGGTCATGCGTTTCCCCTCATGCCTTGTCCGGGATGACGGCTGTCACCTCCACCTCGACCACCCATTCCGGCCGCGCCAGCGCATCCACCACCAACCCGGTGGAGCAGGGGTGAACCCCCTTCAGCCACTTGCCCATTTCCAGATAGACCGCCTCACGATAGCGAATATCAGTCAGATAGACGACGATCCGGCAGATATGCGCCATCTCGCTGCCAGCTTCTTCCAGCAGCATCTTGATGTTCTGCATGGTCTTTTCGGTCTGCTTGCCGGGATCGCCGACATGCAGGCATTCGCGCGTTTCCAGATCCTGGCTGACCTGACCGCGCAGGAAAACCATGGTGCCCCGTGCCACCACACCTTGGCTAAGGTCGGTGTTCAGCTTCTGCTCAGGATAGGTGTCTTTTGTATTGAACGGGCGCAAACGTTTGTGAATCATGATGTTTTCCTTGATCAGCGCTTGCCAAGAACACGCTCGGACAGACCAGCGGATTTCTTGGTAAAGCGCAGGGATTCGTTCCAGTCGAAGTTGCGATAGACCGCCGCCAGGTGGGCGAAGGGCGGCGCCTGCGCGAAAAGCTGGAAGGTCAGCCGGTGACCGGCATAGTCCGAGTTCAGCAGATCACGCGCGAAGGCCAAGAGCTTGCGGCGATCCTCGCTGTCCCAGTTTTCGTTCAGCGTGTAGTATTTCTTCAACCATGGGCCTGCTTCTGGGTCGGCGAAAGAGGCCGCATCCGGCGTCACGCAGATCTGTCCACCACAAAGCTCACGCGCCAGATGCATCATCTCGTGCAGTTGCGAGCAAGCAAAGACCCGGCCCGTCATCAGGAACGACTGGTTCGGCATCAAAAGCCCACCGGGGCTGGGCTCGGCCTGCGTGATCGCGGCGGTTAGGTGCGCGTTGATCCCTTCACGGTAGCAAGCAAGCTGCGCCAGCTTTTCCTGTACGGCCTGCTGATTCTCCAGACCGGTCTGCCGCACATTCCACAATGCTGCCCCGATCAAAAGATCGGCCAGCTTCAGATTGCGTTGGACAAAGGCAAAGGCGGAATAGCGGTGCAGGGTCTGACGGATGAACCCGGCGGCCTTGGTGTGCTGATAGAATAGCACGTTTTCCCACGGGATCAGCACATCGTCATAGATCACCAGCGCGGTGATTTCATCGAAGCGGTTCGACAGCGGGTAATCCTCGATCGGCGCGCGCCCGGCAAAGCCGGTGCGGCAGATGAAACGCAGGTTCGGTGCCGAGAAATCGCAGATGAAGCCGACCGCGTATTCCGAAAGCGCACTGTCGCCCCAGTTGGCAATCGTCGGCTTGGTAAAGGCCTGATTGGCATAGGCCGCCGCCGTTTCATATTTGGCTCCGCGCACGATGATACCAGCGTCGGTTTCCTTGACCACATGCAAGAGCATGTCGGGGTCTTGATCCTGCGGGCGCTTGGATCGGTCGCCTTTCGGGTCGGTGTTGGCCGATACGTGGAACGGGTCGTTCTTGATCACCTGGGTAATGGCATTGCGGATGTTCACCGAAAAGCGCGGATCGGCTTCGTTCAGGATGTCCTGACCGTCATAAAGTGACCACATCTCGCCTGCCGTCTCGTCCCCGACGCGGGTGACGATGCCGCCAATGTCTTCCATCACCGCGTCGGTGGCGGCGCGTTTGGCGTGCCAGTCGGCTTGGCTATAAGGCAGCTTCAGGCCGGTGGCGAAACGCTCGCCGCCTTCCTCATAGCTCATGATGTCGCGCGTCGCGTCTTCGTGCGCCATGTCATAAATGCGGGCGCGGATGTCGATCACTGGCTTGAACTGCGGATGGGTGGTCACATCCTGAACGCGCTCCCCGTTGATCCAGATCCGCCGTCCGTCGCGGAGCGAGTCCTTGTATTGCTGTCCGGTTCTAAGCATGAGCAGTCCTTTTCGGTCTTTGGCAGGGTGCAATCGGCATGAAGTGCACGGCGTTAATGTCTGGTGGGATAGCGACTTGAAGCCTGTTCTCGCCGCCATCGCGTCAGGCATTGCTGAAGCGTCCGACGCCAGCTGGGAAGTCGCAGTTTCTGAGGTTCTGGATCAAGAAATCCTTGCCAGCCCCAAAACCCGGGAAAAAATCGCAGCAAAGCGGTTTGCCTGTCTGCAACGGTTTTCCTGAAGAGGCAGAGCGGAATTTCTGACTTTGGCAATGGCGCGTTGCACCGCATGTTGCCCCGGCTACGGGCGATCCGATGGCAAGTCTTAACCTGCGAACCCAGAAGGCAAGATATGCCCGAACTTCTTGTGCGAAAATCCACAAACATGAGTCTGCCGTGGAAGAATGGGTACGGGGTAACTGATGAGGTGTTTATCCGGCCAGCCGGGGCCAGTCGTGACGCTTTTGACCTCCGCGTCAGCAGTGCACCGATTGTGGGTTCCGACAAGTTCTCGGGCTATCCAGGCGTCGACCGTTGGATCACGGTGATCGAAGGCGCAGGCTTGAATCTGGATTTTGGGGATCACAGCGCATCGCTGCGCCCCTTCAAGCCTTACCGGTTTGATTCTTCCCTGATGCCCGTCGGTCGTCCGATGGACAGTGCCGTACGTGTCGTCAATGTCATGGCCGCCCGCAGGGTTTGGGCTTTAGGAAGGGCCGAAATCTGCCTCGGCAAGAGGCCCCTTTCGGTTGGAGGCGGGGTTCAGGCTGTGGTCTTTTCAATCACGGGACAATGGCGCATCACTTCGGCATCCGCCGATGAGACCTGTCTTGCTCAGCGCGACATGGCACTTCTGTGGGACGATGATTTCATAGTCTCGCCAGTCATTGAAGGTGATGCAGGCGCGAAGGTTTTGGTGGTGACAATGAAGCGAAATCAGGGCCCCGGTTGAAACAGTTCGGGGCATTTAGCCTGCATGACCGAACGCCTGCTTGGTCGGCCTTCTGCAGGTGCAGCGCTGCGCTGCTGTCAGACTGTTTTTCGCCCTTCGCGTCGAACGATGTTACATAACAAACTTACCTGAATCCTGCCACTCGCGGCCAAGGCGAAGGCTTGTGTACCGCAGGTGCCAGTCGCTTGATGGTCTGCCGTCGCATGCGTCACGCGCCGAAATCCCATCGGCTCTCATTTTTGGACATCCGGTCCTGGCCGCCAAAGGCGATCGGTGTGATGTAAGGAACTCGCGCACATGACCAGCGCGGAGCACGATGGTGGGCCGGCGGCCCCCTCCGTGCTGTACGATCCAGCCGTCGAGTGGCGGCGAAAGCCGCGTGCCCGACATCGGACTGCGCATGCTGTCCTTGAACAGATCATCGATCTATGCTCGGGCCGAGGTCGGCGCACGCTATTCCATTGACGAAGCGACACGATCAGTTTCTTGAGTCTGCGGGCCCGGATCAAGGAAACTGACCTGCTCCCCGATTTGTGCTCGTTCGGAAGTTAGGTCTGTTCCGGGCTTGGTTCTTTGTTGACCGGTTGAGGAACTCCCTCGAGACGATGCCGTTGAGGCTCGTGTGAGGGTGATGATGGTTGTGGTCGTCGCCCCGTGCCGTGATCGTGTGGCGGGCATGGCGCTCAGAATAGCTTTTCACCGTCATGGCCCAGGTCACGGCGGATCTTCTCGAACTTGGCCCCAGAAGTTTTTTCCAAACATCTCCCGCAGCGTCGACACATCCAGCAACTTCTTCAGCTTCCCGTTCTCGTCTTCGCGCTGCCTCAGCCGCTTGGCCTCGGACACTTCCATGCCTCCGAACTTCGAACGCCATTTGTAAAATGTCGCATCGCGGATGCCGTGCTTGCGGCAAAGATCGGCAGCGCTCAGCCCCGCCTGATGCTCCTTCAGGATGCCGATGATCTCCTCGTCGGTGAATCTGCTGCGCTTCGTGTCCGTCTCCTTCAATGGAGAACGGGCCAACCTCAAGATGCCGACATTTCAGGGGAGCAGGTCAAGGGGTAGGCACTTCGCGCACCGCGTGGCCAAGCGATGATATCGTGCGAAACGAAAAGTCGTGACCTTTTCCAAAGGCAGAACTGAAAAGCGCTGCGTGATCGCCATTGATCTTGCCGGCTACAGGGCCGCACCGAACAGAAGAGGATCACAGCTTTGACCTAGCGCAGATCTTTGCCTGCCGCTAATGACGAGCAACTTCTCTTTCCCATCAATGCGGTACTTCTGGCGCCACAGGCCCGAACCCGTCGACTTGACCAGAAGGAGCAGTCCTTCGAAGTCAGACACCTTGTACGGCTTGTCGCGGGGGCTTCAGGTTTCGAATCGTAGCGTCGATCAAGGGCATGATGGGGCTAGCGCCTTTTCAGCTTTCGGCCGATACCCCAAGAAATACCCTCAAAACCGGGGCTATTTCAGCGCACCATTCCGGACGGGAACGGACAATCGAACTTCGCCAAGCCCCAATATACAAAGGATTTTCGGATGTCTCCGGCTGAATTTGGATGTAAAAGTGGTGGCGAGGGAGGGACTCGAACCCTCGACCTCGCGATTATGAGTCGCGCGCTCTAACCAGCTGAGCTACCTAGCCACGGGGGCGGTAGGTATGCCACGGGGGCGGGCGCGTCAAGGGGGGAAATCGGCGCGCCATGACGGGGGATCAGGGGCGGTAGTACTCCCGATACCAGTCCACAAACCTTTGCATTCCCTCATGAATTCCGGTCGTGGGCTGGTATCCGGTCAGCCGCCGCAACAGGCTGCTGTCAGCCCAGGTGGCGACCACGTCACCCTTCTGCATGCCCATCAGGTTCTTCACAGCTGGCTTGCCCGCCGCCGCTTCGATCGCCGCGATGAAGGTGCCCAACGCCACCTTGTCGCCATTGCCGATATTGACCACCCGCCATGGCGCGACCGGCGACAGGCTGTCGCCGGGCTCCACCCCGCCCGGTCCCGTGGGGCGCTGGGGCACAGCGTTGATCAGAAGTCGGATTCCCTGGACAAGATCAGTGATATAGGTGAAATCGCGAAATATCTCCCCCTGACCATAGACGTCGATCGGATCGCCGGCCAGAATGGCTTTGGTGAACTTGTAGGGCGCCATGTCGGGGCGCCCCCACGGCCCGTAGACCGTGAAGAACCGGAAGCAGGTAGTGGGCAGGTTGTAAAGATGCGCCCAGGAATGGCTCAGCACCTCTTCCGCCTTCTTGGTCGCCGCGTAAAGCGATACTTGCGTGTCAGCCTTGTCCGTCTCGCGGTAGGGCATTTCGGTATTGGCCCCGAAGACGGAGGAGGTGGAGGCCAGCATCAGATGTTTGACGCCCACGTCCCGCGCCGCTTCCAACACATTGAAAACGCCTTCGATATTGGCGCTGATGTAGCTGCGCGGCGCCTCAAGGCTGTAGCGCACACCGGCCTGCGCGGCCAGATGGACAATCACATCGGGACGAAAGGCGGCGATGTCGGCGGCCAGTGCGGGCGCATCCTCCAGCATGCCTTTGGTGAAGGTGAAGCCGGGCCGTCCGGTCAGACGCACCAGCCGGTCTTCTTTCAGTTTCGGGTCGTAGTAGGGCGTCATCCCATCGTGGCCATGGACCACAAACCCTTGATCCAGCAGCAGGTCGGCCAGATGATAGCCGATGAACCCCGCCGCCCCCGTCACGTAAATCCGCTTCATCCCGATCCTTCATGCCGCTTGCGACCGTTCTACAGACAACACCGCGCCCTGTCCAAGCCCATCGCCAAACCGGACGCCTGCGGATAGGAAGCGCACGAAGGAGAATGCCATGCAGATGCCCACCCCGATCACGCGCGATATCGTTCTGGTGGGCGGTGGCCATGCCCATGTGCTCATCCTCAGGATGTGGGGCATGGATCCGGTTCCAGGCGTTCGGCTGACATTGATCGACCCCAATCCCGTCGCCGCCTATTCGGGGATGCTGCCGGGGTATGTCGCGGGCCATTACAGCCGCGACGATCTGGAAATGGATCTGGTGAAGCTGGCGCGCTTCGCGGGCGCACGGCTCATCCTTGGCCGTGCCGTCGGGATCGACCGCGCCAAACGCAGGGTCATGGTCGAGGGGCGTGCGCCGGTCGCCTATGATCTTCTGTCGCTCGATATCGGTGTCGCGTCTGACATGCCGGCATTGCCCGGCTATGCCCGCCATGGGCAGCCCGCCAAACCTTTGGGGCGGTTCGCGGGGGCCTGGGCGGCCTTTGCCGCACAGGCAGCCGAAGCCGTTGCCCCCTCGACGGTGGCGGTGATCGGCGGTGGTCTGGCGGGCGTCGAACTGGCCATGGCCGCGCGGCACCGGCTGGGTCAGGCCGCGACCGTGACCCTGATCGAAGCCCACCAGCCCCTTGCGCTGGTGGGCAAGGGCGCGCGCGCGGCGCTTCTGGGCCAACTGGCACAGTCTGGAGTGCGGCTGGTCTTGGGCCAGCCTGCTGTCGCCTTGCAAGAAGATGGCGTGGTGCTTGCGGATGGCCGCGTGATCCCCTCGCAATTCACCATCGGCGCGGCGGGATCGGTGGCGCAGCCCTGGATCAGCGACAGCGGGCTGGCGGTCGAAAACGGCTTTGTGCGCGTCGGTCCGACTTTGCAAAGCGAAACCGATCCCGCGATTTTCGCGGCGGGGGATATCGCGCATCTGACCCATGATCCAAGGCCAAAGGCCGGGGTCTTTGCAGTGCGCGAGGCGCCGTTCCTGTTTCATAACCTGCGGGTCGCGGCAACGGGCAAGGGCACCTTGCGCCCCTATCATCCCCAGCAGGATTATCTGAAGCTGGTTGCCACCGGCGGCAAGGGTGCGGTTGCCGACAAATGGGGGCTGCGCCTTGGCGGAAGCTTGTTCTGGCGCTGGAAGGACCGGATCGACCGCGCCTTCATGCAGAAGTTTCATGCCCTGCCCGTGATGCCGATGCCGGTTTCGCCGCCCGCCCCCGGCGGCGAGACGGACACTCGACCGCTTTGCGGCGGGTGCGGCGCAAAGGCCGGGCGGCCGGTGCTGGAACGGGCTTTGGCGCGCCTGCCACGACCCTTCCGGGCGGATGTGGTGCAGGGCGCGGGCGATGATGCGGCGATCCTGAAGATGGGCACGGCCTATCAAACGCTCACCACCGATCATCTGCGCGCCTTCAGCCATGACCCCTGGCTGATGGCCCGGATCACGGCCATTCATGCGTTGGGGGACATCTGGTCGATGGGCGCCAGCCCGCAGGCCGCGCTCATGCAGGTGATCCTGCCCCTGATGGGCGAGGATCAGCAGGCCGAAACCCTACGCGAGATCATGGAGGCCGCCCAGTCGGTCTTTGCGCCGGAAGGCGCGGATATCGTGGGCGGCCATACGAGCCTTGGTGCCGAACTGACCATTGGCTTCACGGTCACGGGCCTGTCGGTGACGCCCCCCATCACCCAGGCGGGCGCCCGACCGGGTGATAGGCTGATCCTGACCAAACCAATCGGCACCGGCGTGATCCTCGCCGCGGAGATGGCGGCGCGCGCGCCAGGCCGGATCGTTGAAGGGGCGTTGTGTTCGATGAACCGCCCGCAGGGGCAGGCAGCGCGGCTTCTGGCGCCGGTCGCCCATGCGATGACCGATGTCACGGGCTTCGGTCTGGCCGGGCATCTTTTGTCGATGCTCGAAGCCTCTGGTGTCGCTGCAAGGCTTGACCTTGGCTCGGTGCCGCTTCTGCCCGGAGCGGAAATGCTGGCCCGCGCTGGCGAAGGGTCCAGCCTTCTGCCCGCCAACCGACAGGCTGCGGTGCGGATGACGCCGCCCGAGGGGCCACTGGGCGATCTGCTCTTTGATCCGCAGACGGCGGGGGGGCTGCTGGCGGCGGTTCCGGCTGATCAGGCAGAGCGGGTTTTGGATGCCCTTCGGACCGAGGGGGAGGTTGCGGCAATGGTCGGCCATATCGAGGAAGGCGCGCCCTTCCTCACGGTCGAAGCGTGACCGGCCTCTCGGCTTATTTTCCGATCCGGCGCGGTTTGAAGGCCGCCAGAATCTTGAACCCCTGAGCGAGGGCGATAGTGCGCACCTCGGCAAAAGCCAAGGTCAGCGCCTCCTCATAGGGCAGCGTCCGGTTCGCGACGAGCCAGAGTTGCCCCTGCGGCTGCAACATACGCTGCGCGGCACGTATGAAGGCCGCGCCGAGCGCTGGATCGGCCGCGCGCCCCTGATGGAAAGGCGGGTTCATCACCACGAAATCAAGCGCCTTGCCTGCGCTGAAGCGCGTCGCATCGGCCCAGTGGAACTCGGCCCGGGGGTCGCGGACATTCTCGCGTGCGCAGGCCAATGCCTCGGCCTCTGCCTCGACCAGATGCAGTTCCTTCACCGCGTCGCGCGCCAGGACTTGCGCGGCAAGCCAGCCCCATCCCGCGCCAAGGTCAGCCCCTTTGCCCTTCAGATCCTTCGGCAGATGGGCTGCCAACAGTGCCGATCCCGGGTCGATCCCGTCCGCAGAAAAGACGCCGGGGCGGGTGATGAACCCCGGCACCACCTCTGACGATAATGCCACCCAATCGGTGAAAGCCGCCGCGCCGGGATTGGTGAAGGAAAAACAGCGTCCGTGGGCCCTGGTCAGGTTCGCGCCCACTTCAGCACGCGCACGCACATCTTTCAGAGCACTGTCGATGCCGTCATGCTTTTGCCCGTCGATCCATACCGCCCCCCCCGGCACCACTGCCGCGCTGGCCGTGGCGACCATAGCGCGGGCCAGCGCGCGGGCGCGTGGCAAGAACAGCACCGCCGCCGCGAAATCCCCTTCGGCCTCCTCCGCAACTTGCCAGCCCTGACCCGTCAGCCGATCCGCGTCCGGGCAAAAGCCGGTGACGATCAGCGTCCGGTCGGGCGGCAGGGCCGACAGGTCACTGTCCACCCCTGGTCGCAGGACCAGAATGCGCCCCTCAGGCGGCAGGGCGCCGGGGCCTTCCAGCGCGTCGGAAAGACGGGAATTGGCCACCCCTGCCCTATTCCTTTTCCATCGTGCATTGCAGCGGATGCTGATGGCGGCGGGCGAAGTCCATCACCTGCGCCACCTTGGTTTCCGCCACCTCGAAGGAAAAGACGCCCACGACCGCCAGCCCCTTCTTGTGGACAGCCAGCATGATCTCGAACGCTTGTGCGTGATTGAGCCCGAAGAACCGTTCCAGAATGTGAACGACAAATTCCATCGGCGTGTAATCGTCGTTGAGCAAAAGCACCTTGTACAATGGTGGTCGCTGGGTCTTGGGGCGGACCTTAGTGACGACGGAGGTTTCGCCATCGGCGCCGTCCCGATGATCGGACAATCTGGGAGAGCGAGGCGCCAAGGGTAAAACTCCACCGGGGAATCGGGTCATGTCAGGCTCACTAGTATAATCCCTTGACCGGATGAGAAAAGAGTTGCGATGAGTCAATCCCGCACAGGAGGCACCGCTCATGGACAGGCTCACAACCATCGGCTTCGATGCGGACGACACGCTTTGGCACAATGAACGTTTTTTCCGCCTGACGCAGGACCGCTTCGCCACCCTTCTGGCCGATTTCACCGACCCCGACCATCTGCACGACCGGCTTCTCGCGGCTGAGCGGCGCAACCTTGGCCACTATGGGTTCGGGGTTAAGGGATTTGTGTTGTCGATGATCGAAACGGCGATCGAAGTGACGGACGAACGGGTGCCTGCCCCGGTCATTGCCGAACTGATCCGGGCGGGGCAAGAGATGCTGGCCCATCCGATCGAGCTTCTGCCCGACGCGGAACAGGCGGTGCGCGCGCTTGGAGGGCACTACAAGCTGGTGCTGGTGACGAAGGGCGATCTTCTGGATCAGGAACGAAAGCTGGCGCAATCTGGTTTGGGTGACCTTTTCGACGCGGTGGAAATCGTGTCGGACAAGACACCAGCAACCTATGCGCGGGTGTTCGGACGCCATGGCAGCGGTGCCGCGCGGGCCTTGATGGTCGGAAATTCGCTTAGATCCGACGTGCTGCCGATGATCGAGGCAGGCGGATGGGGCGCGCATATCCCCCACGACCTGACCTGGGCGCTGGAAGAAAGCATGCCACCACAGGATCAGGCGCGGTTCGCCCAGTTGACGGGCATCGGCGAAGTACCGGCCCTGGTGGAGCGGATAGAGGCCAGAACCACCGGTCAGTAGCTAGCCTATGTTGGGGCGAAAGTATAATCGCCTACCACATATAGACTTCCCGGGCGAAAACGGACTGAACCCAGCTTTCAAAACGGCTTCAAAGCCATTGAAGAAAAAGGTGTTTTCGCCTTCGGGGCCCTATGCTATCGTAGGGCAAATCAAAAATAACCCGGCAACGTCCGGGATGAGGCAGTAGGCAGTGACAAACATCTTCGCCCATGTTCGGCGGTGCATATCTTATGCATGGGCCGTAGGAATTCTGGCGCTGGCATTCGCGCTTTTGCCGCTGGCGGCACTGGCCGCGCCCTATGCCGATTTCGTCATCGACGCCCGCACCGGCGAAGTGCTGCACGAGACCAACGCCGATGCGCGCCTGCATCCGGCATCTCTCACCAAGATGATGACGCTCTACATCGCGTTCGAGGCGATTGAGCATGGCGAAATCTCGCTCGACACGATGGTCACGGTTTCGAAATATGCCGCCAGCCAGCCGCCATCGCGGCTGGGTCTGCGCGCTGGCCAGAAAATCGCGATGCGCTATCTGATCCGCGCCGCCGCGATCAAATCCGCCAATGACGCCGCCGCGGCCATCGGCGATGCGATCGAGGGCAATCGCGAAGCGTTCGCCGCCCGGATGAATCGCACGGCGAAAGCCTTGGGCATGACGCGCACCACGTTCCACAACGCCAACGGCCTGACCGCCGAAGGGCACCTTTCCACCGCCCG
>Ga0073899_10002359_pt1 | contig 17017 bp, 13 predicted proteins | sample KloWWTmetaKNB5Ph_FD_88975 | JGI IMG/M metagenome (GOLD analysis project Ga0073899, IMG submission 88975) | Active sludge microbial communities from Klosterneuburg, Austria, studying microevolution and ecology of nitrifiers - Klosterneuburg... | ecosystem: Engineered > WWTP > Aerobic digester >...
CGCTCGACGAGCTGCCCGAGGGGGTGGACCTGGTGGTGGTCGCGGGCCCGGCCGCGGCGCTCCCCGAGGTCCTCGACCGGTGCGCGGATCGAGCCGCCGGCGCGGTCGTGGTGCTGTCCGAGGCGGACGCCTCCCAGACCGAGGCCATCCTCGAGGTCGTCCGACGCCGAGGTCTGAGGCTCCTCGGGCCCGGCAGCCTCGGAGTCTGCAATACCGACCCTGCGGTCGCCCTGGACGCTCTGTGCGTCGAGGCTCGACCGTTGCCGGGGACGATCGGTGTGCTGAGCGAATCGGGCGAGGTGGTGTCGTCGGTGCTGGACCACGCCCGACGGGTCGGTCTTGGGATCTCGACCCTGGTGTCGACCGCGGAGCCCGCCGACCTCAACGTGGCCGACCTCCTGAGCTACTGGGCCGACGACGACCGCACCCGGGCGGTTCTCCTCCACCTGGGTTCGGCACCGCTGCCGTCACGCTTCGTGCGGGCGGCTCGTGCGGCGTCGCGGACGAGGACGGTCGCGGCGTTGGCATCGACGGCGAGGGTGGCCGGCGGTCGACCGAGCCCCGAGCAGCGTCGGGACCGGGCGATGCTGCGCCAGTCGGGGGTCATCCCGGTGGCGAGCCTCCAGGAGCTGTTCGCCATCGGACGCCTCCTCGCGGACCAGCCGCCGCCGGGTGGTCGGGGCGTGGCGGTGGTCGGCGCCTCCCGTGCTGCGGTCGATCTGGCCGTCGATGCGTGTGCGGCCGCCGGCCTGGACCCGGTCACCGGCCACGTCGGGCCCGCCCCAGACTCGCTGGCGGCCGCGGCATCGGAGCCGACTGTGCGATCGGTGGTCGTCATCGACACCACCCCGGGGCCGCTGCCGCCGTCCGATCTGGTCGATGCGGTGCTCGGGTTCTCTTCGGACCATCCCGAGCTGACCGTCGTGATCTCGGCGGTGGGCAGCGAGCGGCCGGCCCGGCTCGTCGACGACGCGACCGGGGTCGCGGTTCCCCTCTTCACCTTCCCCGAGCACGCCGGCAACGCCCTCGGTCGGCTGGCCACCGCCCGTGAGTGGCGGTCGACCGCCCGGGTCTACGGCGACGAGACCCCGTCGGGCCTCGACGTGGACGCGACACGGGCGCTGGTGGAGCGGTGGCGGGCCGACGGGGGACCGGACCAGGTGCTCGAGCTCGACGCGTCGCGCCAGGAGCAGCTGCTGGCGGCGTGCGGGCTGCGGGTGGCAGATCGGAGGGAGGTCAGGACCGTCGAGCAGGCCATCGCCGCGGCGGAGGAGATCGGCTGGCCCGTGGCGCTCAAGGCCCGGCGACGCGACCGCCGCAAGCGCACCGCGCTCAGCGGTGTCGCGCTCGACGTCGCCGGAGCGGATGATCTCTCCGCGACCTGGGCCCGCATGGAGGAGGCGCTCGGGCCGGAGGGCATGCAGCCTGTGGTGGTCCAACGGATGGTGGAGCAGGGTCTCGACGTCGCGGTGCGCATCCGCCGGCCGGATCGGATCGGGACCGTCGAGGTTGGCCTTGGCGGTCCGATGGCGGCGTTCGATCCGTGGGAGCTGGGTGTCCTCCCGCTCGCCCTGCCCGACGCGTCGATGCTGGTGGCGGCCTCGTCGGTGGCCCGGGCGTTGACCGACCCGCTCACCCGGGTGCCGGTCGTGTCGCTCGTGCACCGCTTGGCGGCGCTGGTCGACGCGGTCGAGGAGATCCACGAGGTCCGCGCCGATCCGGTCATCGTGGCCGGTCCTGCGGCGTGGATCACCGACGTGCGGATCCTGATCGGCTCCCCGCGCGGCGAGCTACCGGTCCGCCACCTGGGTTGACCGCTCCGGTCGGGGTTCACGGGGGAGCCCCAGGACCCGCTCGCCCACGATGTTGCGCAGGATCGACGTGGTTCCGCCCATGATCGTGTAGGCGGGCGCGTAGCAGACGTTGCGGGCGACGCGGTCCCACAGGAGGGCATCCGCGCCCGCGACCCGTGCGCACAGGTCCGCGACCCGCTGCTCGAACTCGGTGCAGAACGTCTTCGTCACCGCCGAGAAACCGGGGGGCGCCTGGCCGAGGACCTCGCGCAGGACCATGAGGCGCCCGATCCGGTAGCCGGACTCGAGCGCGGCGACCTCCTGGCGTACGAGCGGGTCGTCATGGTGCACGGCACCGACGACATCGAGGTACAGGCGCCGGTTCGACACCAGCCGGTCGATCCCGCCCCGTTCGTGCTCCATCTGGCGCATGACCTGCTTGAAGCTGCCGTTCTCGGCGCCGACCAGGTTCTCGGTCGGCACCTCAACGCCGTCGAGGTGCACCTCGCAGAAGTGGGCGTTGCCGGTGGCGTCGACGATCGGGCGGATCTCGATCCCCGGGGAGTGCAGGTCGACGACGAGCTCGGACAGCCCGGCGTGGGCGGGGGCGTCGGGGTCGGTACGGGCGATCAGGTAGCACCAGTCGGCGTCCGCGGCACCCGAGGTCCAGACCTTCTGGCCGTTCACCACCCAGCGGTCGCCGCGGCGCACGGCCCGGGTCCGCAGCGATGCCACGTCGGAGCCGGCGTCGGGTTCGCTCATCCCGATCGACCAGGCGGAGCGCCCGGCGACGATCTCGGGGAGCCACCGGGCGCGCTGCTCGGGGGTGCCGAACTGCAGCAGGGTCGGTCCGATCTGACGGTCGGCGAACCACGACGTCGCCAGCGGTGCACCCTCGGAGATGAGCGCCTCGAACACCGCGAAGCGCTCCAGCGCGCTTCGGCCGCCGCCGCCCTCCGTTACCGGCCAGGTCATGCCCAGCCAGCCCCGTTCGGCGAGCTCCAGGGAGAACTCCCGGGAGGTGCCGATCAGCCAGGAGTCCTCGCGCACCGCTCGCGACGCGGCCGCGGCACGGCCGACCCGGTGGGCTTCGGCGGACAGCTCGGCGATGGGGTCGGGCCAGCGGAAGTCCATGGTGGAGCCGTCGTGTCGGGTCGAGGCCCCAGCGGACGGCGGAACCGGTCGCTCAGCGGCGCTCGATCGGCGTGTAGTCCCGGACGGGATGGCCGACGTAGAGCTGGCGGGGCCGGTAGATGCGGCTGTCCTGGTCGAGCAGCTCCAGGTAGTGCGAGAGCCATCCGGCGGTGCGGGGGATGGCGAACAGCACGGTGAACATGTCCATCGGGAAGCCCATCGCCTGGTAGATCAGACCTGAGTAGAAGTCGACGTTGGGGTAGAGGCGACGGTCGGTGAAGTACGGGTCCGACAGCGCCACCTCCTCGAGCTTGAGGGCGATGTCGAGCAAGGGGTTCTTGCCGGTGACCTCGAACACCTCGTCAGCGGTCTTCTTGATGATGCGGGCACGGGGGTCGTAGTTCTTGTAGACCCGGTGGCCGAAGCCCTGGAGCCGGATGTCGCCGGCTTTGACCCGCTCGACGTAGGCGGGGACGTGCTCGATGTCGCCGATCTCGGTGAGCATGCGGATGACCGCCTCGTTGGCTCCCCCGTGGCGCGGACCGTAGAGCGCGGCGGTGGCCGCGGCGGTGGCCACGTACGGGTCGGCGTGCGCGCTGCCGACGGTGCGCATGGCGGTGGTGGAGCAGTTCTGCTCGTGGTCCGCGTGGAGGATGAACAGCACGTCGAGCGCCCGGGCCAGGACCGGGTTGGCGTCGTAGCGGGGCTCGGCGGTCTTCCACATCATCGACAGGAAGTTGGCGGCGAAGTCCAGGCTGTTGTCCGGGTAGACGAAGGGCATCCCGACGCTGTGGCGGAACGCTCCCGCGGCGAGCGTCGGCATCTTGGCGATCAGGCGGACGACCTGCTTCATCATGACGTCGGGCGTCAGCTCGCGCGCCTCTGGGTAGAACGTCGACAGCGCGGCGATGGTCGACACGAGCATGCCCATCGGGTGTGCGTCGTGGTGGAAGCCCTCCATGAAGCGCTTGCGCACGTTCTCGTGGATGAACGTGTGGTGGGTGATCTCGTAGCGCCAGTTCTCGAACTGCTCCGGGGTGGGCAGCTCGCCGTGGATCAGCAGGTAGGCGACCTCGAGGTAGCTCGAGGACTCGGCCAGCTGCTCGATCGGGTAGCCGCGGTAGCGCAGGAAGCCGGCCTCGCCGTCGAGCTCGGTGATCGACGACGCCGCACCGGAGGTGGATCCGAAGCCGGGGTCGTGGAACCAGATCCCCGGCAGGAGCTTGGACCACGCCTTGGCGTCGATGCCGCCGTCGAGGATCGGTACCTCGAGCGATTCCCCCGTCCGGTTGTCGGTGATGGTGATGCTGTCGGCCACGTTCGTCTCCTGGGGGAAGGATCGTCCGGTGCCATCCTACGGCGCTGGGAGCCGTGTGCTCGCCGTCACTGCCCGACGCGGCATCCCGGGTGCTCTGGCGCCACCCGGGAACAGTGCGACGGCGTTCAGGTCGCCGGTCGCAGGGTCGGGTAGACGCCGGGAACCGATCCGGCACCCTCGGCGATGGTCCGGCGGATCTGCTCGGCGACGACGCGCTGGGCGGCGGTGGGCAGCCCCCTGCGCCGTCGGGCCAGTCCGACGCTGCGGCCGGGGACACCCTCGACCGGGATCCGCCGCCAGGTCGCCTCGACGTTCGGGGGGATGGCGGACGCGGGGACGACTCCGGCCCCGAAGCCGGCGAACACCAGCGAGGCCAGCAGTCGCATCCCGTCGAGCTCGGCCTTGGGGCGCAGGACCACACCCTCGGCGGTGGCCGCCTGGTCGAGCACGTCGCGGAACGCCGTGCCCCGGGCCTCGAGCAGCAGTTCGTGGCGGGAGAGCTCCGACAGGGTGACCGAGTCGTGGCCGGCCAGCGGATGGCCGTCGGGGACGATCAGGATGCGGTCCTCGTCGAAGAGGGGCTCGACCAGCAGGTCGGTCTCGTCGACCGGGAGGTTCACGATGGCGAGGTCAACCGCGCCCGATGCCAGGTTGGGTACCAGTGAGGTCGTGGTGGCATCGAGCACGATCACCCGAATCTCGGGGTACTGGGCGGTGACAGCATCGAGGAGGGGAGCGACCAGCCAGCGGGCGGTGGTGCCGATCGCTCCGAGTCGGACCGAGCCGGATACGACGTCGCGGAGCGACGCGACGTCCGCGTCGAGGGCTTCGAACTCGCCCTCGATGCGTCGGGCCCGCTCGAAGACCACTCGACCTTCGTCGGTGAGCTCGTTGGTGGAGCGGTCGATGAGCAACACCCCGAGCTGCTTCTCGAGCCGTGCCACGTGGGCCGACACGTTGGACTGGACGGTGCCGAGCACCCGTGCGCCGGCCGAGAAGGAACGCTGCTCGGCGACGGCGACGAAGGCCCTGAGTTGCTTGCGATCCATCGCCGCCCACGATAGCAACTATCTCCCAGATATTCTTGACCGATTGCTTGCTCCTGGCTATCGTGATGCTCACCAAGAACGACCGAGGTCGAGGACAACCCCCCCCCGTCCCACTCGGTTCAGCACCACGGTCCACCCCCCCCGGACCGTAGGGGCACTGCTGAAGGACTGGCTCCCCCCGGCCAGTCCTTCGGCCTTTTTGCATCGCTCGTCGCGTCCATCCGCCGTCCCACGACGCCGGCCGGACCGATAGGTTCCACAGCATGCAGACCACCCAGGCGACGGCGGGCAGCGGATCGTCGGACCGCCGCGCCGCGGCCATCTTCGATCTCGACCGCACGTTGCTGATCGGGGCCAGCGGTCCGATCCTGAGCGAGGCGCTGCGCCGCGCGGGAGTGGTGTCGGGCTCCACGCAGGGCATCGAGTCGGTCATGTTCAAGGTGTTCGACCTGATCGGCGAGACCTACCCGTCCATGCTGGTCAGCCGGCAGGGGGCGCGGGTGGCGAGAGGCTGGCCCGTCGACGCCGTCCGAGAAGCCGCCCGCTCGGCGGCCGAACCGCTGGCCGATGCCGTGCTCCCGTACGCACGTCAGCTCATCGACGAGCACCGGGCCGCGGGGCGCCTCCTGGTGATGGCCACCACGACCCCTGCGGATCTGATCCGACCGCTCGCCGAGCGACTGGGCTTCGACGACGTCGTCGCCACCCGATACGGCATCGAGGACGGCCGCTACGACGGCACGATCGACGGCGAGTTCGTGTGGGGACGGGGCAAGGCCCGGGCCGTCTCGCAGTGGGTGCTCGACAACGACGTCGACCTGCTGGCGAGCTACGCCTACTCCGACAGCTGGTACGACACCCCGCTGTTGAGCATCGTCGGCCACCCCACCGTGGTGAACCCCGACCCCCGCATGCTGGGAATGGCGACGGTGCGTCGCTGGCCGGTCGTCCACTTCGACGTGCCCGCCGGTGTCCCCAAGTTCGTGGGCATCGAACCGCAGCAGGTTCTGTTCATGCTCGCCCAACCCCAGCTGTTCCCGTGGGTGCGCTTCGACCTGGGCGGGCTCGACCACATCCCGGCCGAGGGTCCCGCCATCCTGGTGGGGAACCATCGCTCCTACCTGGACCCGCTGGCCATCGGCTTCACCATCGCCCGTCGGGGACGACCGGTGCGCTTCCTCGGCAAGAAGGAGGTCTTCGACGCTCCGATCGTCGGCGAGGTCGCCACGGCGCTCGGGGGCATCCGCGTCGATCGTGGCACCGGCTCGGACGCCCCGCTGCAGGCCGCCGAGGAGGCCCTCGCCGCCGGTCAGCTGGTGGCTCTGATGCCCCAGGGGACGATCCCCCGGGGACCGGCGTTCTTCGACCCCGAGCTCCAGGGTCGCTGGGGCGCTGTCCGCCTGGCCCACGCCACCGGCGTTCCGGTGATCCCGATCGGGCTGTGGGGCACCGAGCAGGTGTGGCCCCGCAGTGCCAAGGTCCCCGATCTGACCAACGTCCTGCACCCGCCGACTGTGCGGGTCCGCGTCGGCGCACCGGTGGCTCTCGGTGGAGAGGACGTCGCCGCGGACACCGAGGCGATGATGGCGGCGATCGTCGACCTGCTGCCGGCGGCGGCCCGCGAGGTGCGCACCCCAACGCCCGAGGAGCTCGCCCGCACCTACCCGGGCGGGGTGCTGCCCGACGGCGACGACGCCGATCACGAACGGGACCGGCGACCCGGCACCGACTGACGGGCGGTCTGCTCGGGCGGTCTGCTCGGGCTCAGTCCTTGGTGGCGACGGCGTTGGGGGTCACGTTCATCTTCGGCTCGTAGTCGACCTTCTCGACCTCCTGCGCCTCTCCGCCCATCACCGCCCGAAGCGTGGTGCGACACGTGCCGCACGGCCCGTAGAACGGCTCGACCGCGGGACGCTGGCAGCGCGGGCAGGTGAACTCCAACGGTTCGCCGAGGGGGCCGGTCATCAGGGGGGATGCGTCGGACATCGGACGAGTGTCGCGCGGTCGGCGGCCCTACACGGGCACCTGGACCGCGGCGGTCACGGCGATCCCCACCGCCAGAGCGACCACCCATGCCCGGTCCAACCGGCGACCGCCGGTGGCCGCTCCCGTGACCGACACGAGCGGTTCGTCCGAGCGGACCGCGAGCCATGCCCCTGCTGCTGCGAGCAGCAGCAGCGGAGCTCCGTCCGCGGTGTAGCGCAGGCTGGAGGTGTTGAACGGCCACGAGACCAGGACGAGCAGGAGCGCCCCCGTGGCGGCTGCGGCGGCCACCGCGGCGCCGAGCCCCCGCGCCCTCGCCCACGGCGCCCGGCCTGATGAGAGAGCCGCGATTGCACCCACGACCAGGGCGGGAGCGCTGAAGATCAGCCCGATCATCGGTTCGGCCGTGTGGACGCTCGGTCGGTCGCCGCCGATGGTGGGGCGCAGAGTGATCCACGGGAACGACGGCCGGTGACCGGGGATCGCCGCGACGTGGTCGAGCAGGTTCGGTGCAAGGTACGACAGGCGACCCTGCGGGTAAGTCGTCATGTCCCACACCGAGAGCTGGAAGCCGAAGCCGAACTCGGTGGGTGAGCCGAAGCGGACCGCGTTGGCGGCCGCGATGCCGATGCCGACGACGACGAACGGCCCCGCGATCGCCAGGAGGTCGGTGATCAGGCTGGCGGTCGGACGGGAGCCCCGACGGGCCACGACGGCCGCCGCGACGACGGCCAGGAGGATCGCCGTCACCACCATCGTCGGTCGGGCTCCGACCGCCAGGCCGAGGACGGCGGATCCGGCGGCGGCCCGGGCCCGCTCCAGCGAGCAGTCAGGATCGGTGGAGCTCATCCGCTCGGTCGATCGGAGGAGGAGGGCTGCGCCGATCATGCTGAGCGCGAAGCCGACCGCCACGGCCGCCTCGTAGCCGTTTCCGACCGACACCACCACCCACATCGGCCCGCAGAGCCCGACCGCGGCGACAGCGGCGGCCGTCGTCCAGTCGGGAAGGTCGCACAGGAACCGTCGGCGGATCTGGGCCAGCGTCCACGCCGCGGCGGCCACCCCGGCGCAGGCCGCGACCAGGGTGATCATCCAGTTGGGCGGTGAGGTCCCGAACGCCAGCTCCGAAGGGACCAGCAGCAACGGGATGGTCAGGCCATGGGCGGAGTACAGCCGCCCGTCCCGGTAGGCCAGGTCCTGGACGTCGCCGTCGACTCGGACGTCGAGGTTGGAGCCGGCGTCGTAGGGGTCCGGGAGGGCACTCAGCTCGGCGGGGACGGGACGGATGTCCAGGTGGCCCTCGGCGATCGCCGCGGCCTGTCGGCGATGGAAGTCCGAACCCGACTGGTCCCGGGCCAACAGGACCGCTGAGGCGGCGTACAGGACCATGACCGCGGCTGCGGTCAGGGGGATCACCCAGGAGCGGTGTCGGCGAGAGGTGACCCCCGGGTCCTGGTTCGAGCGCGGCGCGGCGGCGACCGTTGCGGCCATGGCTCTACATCGGCAGCCGCGGCCCGAACGGTAGGACTGCGCCCCTCACCCCTCGCTTTGTCCCGCACAGGCGCGGTGATCACCGCGCCTGTGCGGGACAAAGCTGGTCGTGGGGGTGGGAGGGGTGGGTCAGGCCTGGGTGCGGGCCCGGATGATGTTGAGCGCGGAGCCGGCGCGGAACCACTCGATGTGCTCGTCGGACATCGTGTGGTTGCAACGGAACGGGATCTCGGTCCCGTCGGGCTTGTGCAACAGGCAGTCGACCTGGCGACCGGGGGCCAGATCGGCCAGACCGAGGATGCTGATGCGGTCGTCCTCGCCGACCTGGTCGTAGGTGGCCGGGTCGTCGAAGGTCAGCCCGAGCACACCCTGCTTCTTGAGGTTGGCCTCGTGGATGCGGGCGAAGCTGCGCACGATGATCGCCTTGGCCCCCCGGAAGCGGGGCTCCATGGCGGCGTGCTCGCGGGAGCTCCCCTCACCCCAGTTCTCGTCGCCGACGGCCACCCACGGTTGGCCCGCCTCGTGGTAGTGGCGGGCGATGTCGGGGAAGGAGCGGGTGGAGCCGTCGAGCTGGTCCTTGCCCTCGCCGGCCACGCCGGTGAACGCGTTGACCGCACCGAGGAACAGGTTCCCCGAGATGTTCTCGAGGTGGCCGCGGTACTTGAGCCACGGACCGGCCATCGAGATGTGGTCGGTGGTGCACTTGCCCTGGGCCTTGAGCAGGATCGGCAGGTCCAGGTAGTCCTGTCCGTCCCACGCCGCGAACGGTTCGAGCAGCTGCAGCCGGTCCGAGGTCGGCTGGACCACCACCTCGACCGAGGCCCGGTCGGCGGGCGGGGCGATGAAGCCGGACTCGCCGGGGTCGAACCCGCGGGCGGGCAGCTCTTCGCCGACGGGGACCCGCAGCTGCACCTGCTCGCCCGCCTCGTTGGTCAGCGTGCCGGTGAGGGGGTTGAAGTCGAGGGTGCCGGCCAGAGCCAGTGCGACCACGGTCTCGGGGGACGTCACGAACGCCAGGGTGTTGGCCGAGCCGTCGTTGCGCTTGGGGAAGTTCCGGTTGTAGCTGGTGACGATCGTGTTGACGTGGTCGTTGGCCTCCGCCGGCCGGGCCCACTGACCGATGCACGGACCGCAGGCGTTGGCGAGCACGGTCGCTCCGGCCGCCTCGAACACCTCGAGCAGCCCGTCGCGGGCGATGGTGGCGCGCACCTGCTCGGAGCCCGGGGTGATCATCAGCGGTGCCTTGACCTTCAGTCCGTTGTCGGCGGCGTGGCGCAGGATCGACGCCGCCCGCGAGATGTCCTCGTAGGAGGAGTTGGTGCAGGAGCCGACCAGCGCGGCGGAGATCTCGAGCGGCCAGCCCTTCTCGGTCGCCTCGGCTCCCAGCGCTCCGACCGGTCGGGCCAGGTCGGGGGTGTGGGGCCCGTTGATGTGCGGTTCCAGGGTGGACAGGTCGATCTCGATGACCTCGTCGTAGAACCCGCCGGGGTTGGCGAGGACCTCGTCGTCGGGACGCAGGTGCGGGGCCACGCCGTCGGCGGCCGCCGCGATCTGCTCCCGGCCGGTCGCCTTCAGGTAGCGCGACATGGCGTCGTCGTACGCGAACAGCGACGTCGTCGCGCCGATCTCGGCACCCATGTTGCAGATCGTCGCCTTGCCGGTGCACGACAGGGAGCGGGCGCCGGGACCGAAGTACTCGACGATGGCGCCGGTGCCGCCCTTGACGGTGAGGATGTCGGCGACCTTCAAGATGACGTCCTTGGGTGCCGACCAGCCGCTGAGCTCACCGGTGAGGTGGACGCCGATGAGGCGGGGCCAGCGCACGTTGAACGGGAAGCCGGTCATCACGTCGACGGCGTCGGCGCCGCCGACGCCGACGGCGATCATCCCCAACCCGCCGGCGTTGGGGGTGTGGCTGTCGGTTCCGACCATCATCCCGCCGGGGAACGCGTACTGCTCGAGCACGACCTGGTGGATGATGCCCGAGCCGGGCTTCCAGAACCCGATGCCGTAGCGGGCCGACACCGACTCGAGGAAGTCGTAGACCTCGGCGTTGCCCTCCTCGGCCGCGAGCAGGTCGATCCGGCCGTTCTCCCGGGCCTGGATCAGGTGATCGCAGTGCACGGTGGAGGGGACGGCGACCTCGGGGAGTCCGGCGGTCATGAACTGCAGGAGGGCCATCTGGGCGGTGGCGTCCTGCATGGCGACCCGGTCCGGACGGAGGTCGTTGTAGGTGACGCCGCGCTCGAACGCCGCGGTGGGGTCGTCGAGGTGGGCGATCAGGATCTTCTCGGCCAGGGTCAGCGAACGACCGAGGCGTTCCCGCGCTGCGTCGATGCGCTCCTCGAAGCGGGCGTACACCCCTTCGACGAGCTCGATCGGGGTGGATGCGGTGACGGCCATGTCGCTCTCCTCGGTTCGGGTCCGTCGCGGAGCGGGGCAGGACTCCCGGGGGAGTGTTGCTCCCGCCCGGCACCGGACCGGTCGGCTGGTGCTGCTCGAACGAGCAATACAAGTACAATACATGTTCGTGGCCGATGTGACCGATGCACCCCGGAGCCCTCGTGGGCTGTCCCGGTGTTGCCGGACCGCTGGCCGGACGGAGGGGCGCCCGTGAGGCCGATCCGCTACCGCATCATCGCGGAGGACCTGAGGCAGCGCATCACGTCCGGTGAGTTCCGCCTGGGTGCGGTGCTGCCGTCCGAGGCCGACCTCTCCGCCACCTACGAGGCCAGCCGGGTCACGGTGCGGCGGGCGCTCGAGGCCCTGCGCTCCGACGGTCTGGTCGAGAGCCGGCAGGGGTTCGGTTGGCTGGTCTCCGCCGAGCCGCTCCGACAGGACCTGACCCGACTGGCCACCCTGGACGGCCAGCTCGTCGCCGCCGGGGTCCGCTCGGAACGCCGGATCGTCAGCTTCGGCTTCCGACGCACGCCGCCCCGGGTCCGGGAGTTCCTGTCCGGACGCAGCGTGCTCGAGGTCGTCCGGCTCCACCTGGCCGACGACCGACCCTTCGCCCGCGTCACCGTCTGGTGCCGCGAGGACCTCGGCGCAGCGCTCAGCCGGGACGACGTCGAACGATCCGCGTTCCTCGAGCAGCTCCCGGTCCGCCTCGGAGGCGCCACCCAGACGATCGGCGCCGACGCGGCGTCATCGGCCGACGCCGAAGTGCTCGACGTCCCCGAGGGCGCACCGCTGCTGGTGGCCGAGCGGGTGACCCATGACGGCGCCGACCGGGTCGTGCTGGTGAGCGAGCACGTCTTCCCGGCGCACCTGACCCGATTCGTGGTCGAGCTCCCCGCGGATGACGGACTGCTGGAGCCGGCGGGACTTCGAATCGTCGATCCGGCCTGAGGCCCGAGCCAGGCGACGCTGTCCTCCCGGACGCGCCGATGGACGGGCCACGTCATCGGGGCCCGTCCATCGGGAGACCGGAGCGGACGCATCGCCCGCCCGGGGATGGCTGTCGGGTCCACGGTCGGGGTCGTCCCGTGCGTGGCCCCGCGGTGTGGGTCGGTCCCGGTCGATCGACGGGAGCTCCCCGTCAGGGGACGAAGAGGCTGGATCCCGAGCGGTCGAGGCTGCCGCTGGCCGAGCTGCCCAGGAACTGGACGGCCGTCACGCACACCAGTGCGATCAGGGCGACCAGCAGGGCGTACTCGACGAGGCTGGCTCCCCGCTCGAGCCGTCTGGTCGACCAGGAGGACAAGGTGACGTACCACCGCATGGCGTCCTCCAGGAGTCGTGGTCGACGACGTTCCCGGGAACGACGGAGGGGCGGGTCGAGCAGACCCGCCCCTCTCGTTCGATCCCGGTCAGGGCATCAGGCGAGCGAGGAGCCGACCTGGCTGAACTTGTTCTTCGCCTGGCTGCCGATGAACGAGACAGCGGCGATGCAGACCACGGCGATCAGGGCGACGAGCAGGGCGTACTCCACGAGGGAGGCGCCACGCTCGGTCTTGGCCTGAGCCTTGAGCCACGTCTTGAGGAAGTCGAACTGGACCATCATGTTGGGAATCTCCCGTGTGTGAGTGTGCTGGTGCTGGTGCTGGTGAGAGGAGCCGCCGAGGCGATCCCGCTCCCTTGAGTTATCGACGACTGACCCCGGCCCTTGATGGGTCATTGGGACCATTCGCCGACGGGTGGAATCGCCCGCTCAGTCGAGCGACACGATCCCCATCCGCACGGCCTGGAGGACGGCCTGGGTACGGTCTCGGGCGTCGAGCTTCTGGTAGATCGACGCCAGGTGGTTCTTGACGGTCTTCTGCGAGATGAAGAGGCTGGCGGCCACCTCGGGGGTGGAGCAGCCGTCAGCGATCAGCTGCAGGACCTCCTCCTCGCGCTTGGTGACGACCCGGTCCTCCTCGGCGGTGCGGGGCTGGTCGATCCGTCGGACCTCCTCGAGCATCGACCGGGCGAGCTGCGGTGACAGGACGGTGTCGCCCTCTGCGGCCATCCGAACCGCTTCGGCGATCTCTCGGGTCGAGCAGTCCTTGGTGAGGTAGCCGATCGCCCCGGCGCGGATCGCGTTGGTGAGCACGTCCTGGTCCGCGTGCATGGTCAGCATCACGACCTTGGTGTCCGACGAGGTGCTCTTGACCTGGCGGCACGCCTCGACGCCGTCGCAGTTGGGCATGGTGACGTCCATGAGGATGACGTCGGGGCTCAGCTGCAACGCGAGGCGGACGGCCTCGACGCCGTCTCCGGCCTCGCCGATCACGTCGAAGCCGGCGTCGGTCATCGATCGGCGCAGGCCCTCTCGGAGCATGCGGTGGTCGTCGGCCAGCATCAGGCGGATGGCCATGGGGTTCACCTCCGGGTTCCGGCCGCGACGGCCGAGGGGGTCATCCGGGTGTCCCCGGTCTCGTTGGGGTTGAGGGAGCAGCGGACCCGGGTGCCACGACCCGGAGCGCTGAGGATCTCGAGCGACGCGCCGATGCTCGAGGCGCGCTCGCGCATGCCGAGCACGCCGTAGGAGTCGAGCCGGCCCGCGGTGGCGGCCTCGAAGCCGACCCCGTTGTCGGTCACGTCGATGAGCGCGCGCTCGCCGTCGCAACGCCACACGATCCGGACCGCGGTGGCGCGGGCGTGGCGCTCGACGTTGGCCAGTGCCTCCTGGGCGATGCGCCACATCTCGCGCTCCTGGAGGATCGGCAGACGAGCGTCCTTGTCGGCTTCGACCTGGATCGTCAGCTGGCTGCGCTCGCCGACGCGGCCGACGTACTGCTCGAGCACCGAGCCCAGGCCCTGTTCCTCGGACACGTCCGTGCGGAGGTCGTAGAGCGTGTCGCGGACCTCGCGGATGACGCCGCGGACGTCCTCGCGCAAGCGGGTCAGGTCCTCGGTGACGCCGTCGCCGGCCTCGTCCCGTTCGACGAGGCGGTCGAGTGAGAACGCCAGGTAGGCGAGCGACTGACCGATGCGGTCGTGCAGGTCGCGGGCGATGCGGGTGCGCTCCTCATCGGCCCCGACGGTGCGCAGCCGGGCGAACCAACGGGCGTTGTCGAGGGCGAGCGACGCCGGGGCGACGAACCCCTCGATCAGCTCCAGGTCGCGGGAGGTGAAGTGCTGGAAGTCGCTGTGCTCGATGGCGAGCAGGCCGATGATCGACCCTCGCGCCGACAGGACGGTGTAGATGCCCGATCCGGACCGGTCCGACAACCCGGGCCCCTCGGCCTGCAGATCGGCCACGTAGACGGGCCGGTTCTCGGTCAGCGCCGTGCGCAGTCCGGAGGGGAGCTCGGTCGGGCCCAGGCGGGTGGGGACGTGCAGGCCCTGGTGGCGGACGACCTCCCAGTGTCCGTCGGTCTCGTCGAAGAGCAGGACGGCCACGCTGTCGTAGGCGACCAGCGACTTCATCCGGCTGAGGGTCGAGTCGAGCACGTCGCTCAGGTCCAGCGATGCGGGCAGCGTCTGGGTGACGCGGTGCAGCGAGTACAGCAGTGCGTTGGCGTCGCTGAGGCGGCTCAGTCGGTCGATCGCCAGCTCGCGCTCCCGCGCCGCCTCACCGGAGATCCGGCGGGCGTAGCCGGCGATGATGGCGACGAGCATGACGATCCCGCTCCACGACGCCGACTGCAGGAAGGCCTCCCGCTGGTTGGCGGCGCCGAGGATGTACGGGAAGCTGACCGCAACGATCGTGACCACCGCGATGCGGATGGAGAAGCCGAAGCCGCGGGCCAGGCCAGCGATCGTGACTGCGGTCAGCAGGGTGAAGATCAGCGGCGACTGCCAGTAGCCGGTCATGGTCACCGCGGCGACGTGCAGCGCCACCTCGGCCAGCACCCGCAGCAGCGACTGGATGTCGCTCTCGTAGCGGATCGGGCGGAACGCTCGGAAGATCGCGTAGCCGACGACGATGGCGGTCCAGATCCGTACCGACATCCCGAAGTCGTTGAGCTCGCTGGCGACCAGCAGCAGGGAGATCGCGGTGGTGGCCAGCCGCATCGCGGTGATGAGGCTGTTGAAGCTGGCGACCCTGTCCACACCCATGCTCGGGAGCTGCTGGGCGACGATGTCGAAGTCGCCGGTCGGCTGCTGGGCCGGGTCGATCAGCGCTTCGCGCAGGTCGCGGTCGAGGCGCTCGCGGAACCTCCCGACCAGGCTGCGGCGTGCTTCCGCCGGCTCGGAGGCCGGGGTCGGCGAAGGCGTCTCGGGCGCGTCGAAGGCCCCCCGGGGTCGCGACGGGTCGTCGGACGGTGGAGGGTTGGAGAGCGGATCGTCCGGCGGCGCGGTGTGCATGGAGGATCGTCCCGAGGTCGTGGGTCGGTGCGGACGCACCGGTGGCTGTGGTGGTCCATCCATCGGCAGGCTCGGTCCGGGACTTTGGGAAATTCCCCAGAATCTGCGATTCGTTCTGCCGGGGCGGCGGGTGGGCCGGGGGCCTCGCAGCTCCGGTAGCGTCGGTCGCCGTGCTGCTGATCGGACTCACCGGTGGGATCGGAGCGGGGAAGTCGTCGGTGTCCGCGGCCCTGGCGAGGCGGGGTGCGGTGATCGTCGACGCCGACGCCATCGTGCGGGAGCTGCAGTCGCCGGGCACCGACGTCTTCGGCGAGATGGTGGAGCGGTTCGGCTCGGGGATCGTGTCGGAGGACGGGACCCTGGACCGCGCCGCGGTCGCACAGGTGGTCTTCACCGACCCGCAGGCGCTCGCGGATCTGGGGGCGATCGTCCACCCCCGGGTGCACGCCGAGATCGAGCGGCGGATCGCCGAGCAGACCGACACCGATCACGTCGTCGTGCTCGACATCCCGCTGCTGGCCGAGGCGGGCTGGCCCGGTCTCGCCGGCACGATCGTTGTCGACCTCGACCCCGACATTGCGGTGCAGCGCCTGATCGCGCACCGGGGGTTCTCCGAGGAGGACGCCCGCAATCGCATCGCCAACCAGATGGAGCGCGAGCAGCGCCTGAGCCGGGCGGACTTCGTGGTCGACAACCACGGCGACCCCGAGGCCCTCGAGGCCGAGGTCGACCGCGCCTGGACCTGGATCCACTCGATATAGGGGTCCTCAACGACACACCTTGTCGCTTTCCCGACCTCAGAAATCGGCGGCGGCGGCTGTCAGACCCCCGACGTAGCCTCCTGGTCGTGGCCCCCGTCGAACAGACCCCGGTGATCCCGACCCGAGCCGAACCCAAGATGGTGCGGCCGTTCGAGGTCGTGAGCGACTTCCGTCCCGCCGGCGACCAGCCCGCCGCCATCGCCGAGCTGGCCGACGGCGTGCACTGCGGGGAGCGGTTCCAGACGCTGCTCGGCATCACCGGGTCAGGGAAGTCGGCCACGATCGCCTGGACGATCGAACAGGTGCAGCGCCCCACCCTGGTGCTGGCGCCCAACAAGAGCCTGGCCGCCCAACTCGCCAACGAGTTCCGCGAGTTCTTCCCCCACAACCGGGTCGAGTACTTCGTCTCCTACTACGACTACTACCAGCCCGAGGCGTACATGCCGACCACGGACACCTTCATAGAGAAGGACAGCTCCGTGAACGACGAGATCGAACGACTGCGCCACGCGGCCACCTCGTCGCTGCTCACCCGCCGCGACACGATCGTGGTGGCGTCGGTCAGCTGCATCTACGGCCTGGGGTCACCCGATGAGTACGCATCGCGGTTCTTCACCCTGCGCGTCGGCGACGTGGTCGACCAGCGAGACCTTCTGAGCCAGCTGGTCCACCTCCAGTACGAGCGCAACGACATGGTCCTCAGCCGCGGCAAGTTCCGGGTGCGGGGCGACGTGATCGAGATCCAGCCCG